>Ga0265314_10000764_pt1 | contig 38414 bp, 27 predicted proteins | sample 4126metaG_FD_203106 | JGI IMG/M metagenome (GOLD analysis project Ga0265314, IMG submission 203106) | Rhizosphere microbial communities from Carex aquatilis grown in University of Washington, Seatle, WA, United States - 4-1-26 metaG | ecosystem: Host-associated > Plants > Roots > Rhizosphere >...
CCCTCTGCTCATTTTATCTTGCCAGATTATCCGCTAAACTTTAACCAGTCCCCAGAACCGAAACCTGAGTCGACCAAACCCTGCTTACTCAGAACCCTTCGGTGTCTTTTTCCCGTGAGTCAACGGGTTCACGCGGAGACGTGGAGAGAGGAGGCGGCGGGAAGCTGTTCACGGGAGGTAAGGAAGGAGGGCGAAGGGTTGGCCGCGGATGGAAGGCAGACATTGGGGCGAGGCTCCAAGCGGAAAGCGTTTTACAGAAGGGAACAAAGAAAACGAAGGGGCGACCGTGGGAGTGGAGGCGAGTGGCGAGTGGCGAGTGGTGAAAATCGGAGATTTGAGAGGAGCTTTGGGGTCTTTCGGGGCGTCGGCTGAGTGACTGAGTTGCTGCGGATCGTAGACCCGCAATCCGTGTCGTGCCGAGGGTGATTGAGGGGGGCGGATAAAAGCCCGTGGTAAGCCGGATGGGTGTGGCGCTGCGACGGGGCAGGGCAGGAGTTGGAGCGGATAATCCAACATTTGGAGCGGATAATCCGGGTTTTGGAGCGGATGTTACGACTTTTGGAGCGGGTAATTTGGCTTTTGGAAGGGGAAGGAGGGACCGGAGAATGAACAGGGTAGAATAGAGAATTGCGACGGACATTGCTGATATCACGTTATTTACAGCGCTGGTGAGGGTCCGTGGGCAGGGGCGAGCGGCCGCCCAGCGTGCCCCATCCGGGCGAAGGGGAGCGAGGCGACGGGTGGGGAACGTCGGATGAGTCGGTTGCAGGCGCCGGGGTAGGTGGGAATGGAAGATCGCCGACGGTGGGTTCCCGAAGGAGTGGTGAGTGGCGAGGGGCTGGTGGCCGGGATGGGAAGCGAGGAGAGGTGAGGCCATTGGAGGACGCGTTGGAGTTGGCGGCAGGGTTCGTTCGATCTAAAGGCCACCGAAGACTTTTTCCTCGACGATCCTTTGCAGCTCCGCCTCCTCTTCGGGCGTTCGGGGTCTTGGGTGTTCGATTTCGAACTTTCGCCGGCGAAGCTCGATCCGGCGATCCGTCTGCTGGAGGCGGCGCAGCCGGGCGAATTCGCCCGCGTCGTCTTTCTGGAGGGCCCGGATTTGAAGGATCAAGCCCATGGCCTGAGCGACGTTGTCTGGTCCGTCGGCGGTTTTAAAGAAGGGTGAGTTGGTCAGCTCTCGGGCGAGAACGGGGAGGTCAGCGAGGTGGCGCTGGAGGTGCCACCAGGAGTGGAAATGGCGGAGTCTCCAGACGGAGATGGTGATATGGAAGTGCTCGTGGATGAGTCGGACGACCTGGGCGAAGCTGGTACCGCGCTCGAGCCATTCAATGATCTGTTCCTGCTTTTCGTCGGCAAGGTTCTTGAGTTTGGAGTCGGAGCGGGTTTTGCGGGCGCGCCTGGCGGCCGATGAGAGATAGGTCAACTCGCCTTTGACGGCAACGTCGACGGGTGGGCCGGTGGCGGGAGTTGGCGACGAGTGAGGTTGTGGATAAGCGGGTGTTGAGCCGCTGCGAAGGGTGACGACTTCACTGGCGCTATCGGGAGACGGAGTTTGACCTGCGGGGGCAGGCTCGGAGGGATTGAGAGTTGGGTCGAGTAGCATAGGTCGGGTGGGGGATGAAGATTTCAAATTTGAAATCTCAGGTTTCAGATTAAGGGTCGGAGATCGATGCGGAGCCGGACGAGGGCTCGGGTTCGTGTCGTCTCGTGCGGCTTTCATTTTTTTGTGGTGGAAATATCGCGCCGGCCGGCAGGGGGTGCAAAGACTGCGTGGACTATATGGACTGTATTACGGTTTTTTTGCGCTTGAAGGAGGGAATTGTGGGAAGGAAGGGATGGACGACCACGAAAGGCAGACCAGGGATTGGGGGGATGGGGGCGGGCGATCAGGGCGATTTCAAATTTCATGTTTGCGAAGGGGGACGGTTTTCTTGACGCAAAGCCGCCAAGTTGCAGAGGCGCAAGCAAAAGGAGACTAAAGCAAGGGGCGAAAGGGTTGACCACGGATGCCAGGATGGGCACGAATGGGAGGGCGGACAGTGGGATGAGGCTCCAGCCGGAAAGCTTTTAACAAAAGGTCACGAAGATAACGAAGGGGTGACCGTGGGAGTGACACTGGTGGGGGACGAGTGCTCAGGGACAGAAGGCTGCAGCGAGACGAGGCTGGAGCCTCACCGCGCTGTGTGGCTTGGGACGGATCTCGGCCGGGGACGAAATCGACAGGATGGACGGCGTGGACGCGCGAGGGGCGGGGGCGCGGTCAACGACCGACCAGTTTCTGCAGATGCTCGGGGTAGCGCGCGCCCTGTAGCGTGAGCTGATCGGAGGCGGAATTGATTTCGCGGAGGTCGCCGGGCGTCAGCTCGATGGCGGCGGCTCCGAGGTTTTCTCGCAGACGATGGAGCTTGGTGGTGCCTGGAATGGGCACGATCCAGGGTCGCTGAGCCAGCAGCCAGGCGAGGGCGATTTGAGCCGGAGTCGCCTTCATCCGCGCGGCGATTGAGTTGAGGAGTTCGACCACACCCAGGTTCGCCTTGCGGGCCTCGGGCGAGAAGCGGGGGACGACGTTCCGAAAATCCGTGGGGTCGAACTTGGTGGTTTCGTCGATCTTGCCGGTGAGGAAGCCTCTGCCGAGCGGGCTGAAGGGCACGAAGCCGATCTCGAGTTCCTGGAGCAGCGGTATAATCTCCGTCTCCGGCTCCCGCCAGAACAGGGAGTATTCGCTCTGCAGCGCGGTGACCGGCAGGACAGCGTGAGCGCGCCGGATGGTTTTCGCACCGGCTTCCGAGAGGCCGAAATGCTCGACCTTGCCGGCGTGGATGAGCTCTTTCACCGCGCCGGCGACGTCTTCGATAGGCACGTCTGGATCGACACGGTGCTGATAGAACAGGTCGATGACATCGGTGTTGAGCCGTTTGAGCGAAGCCTCCGCCACTTGCTTGATGTGGGCGGGGCGACTGTCCAAGCCATCCAGCCGTTCGCCGTTCGGCCCGATCTTGAACCCAAACTTCGTAGCGATCTTCACGCGCTCGCGGAAGGGCGCGAGGGCCTCGCCGATGAGTTATTTGAGCGAGGCCATATCGATCGAGAACCGGTATTTGACATCGCCCTTGGCCATGCGCTCGTAAGCTTCGTTGGCCTTCTGGATCGGGATGACTTCGACGTCGGCGGTGATGTTTTGCTTGGAACAGAAATCGAGCATCTCCTGCGTTTCAGCGATGCCGCCAATGGGCGAGCCCGAGAGACTGCGGCGGCCCATGATCAGCGAAAAAGCAGAAATGGCATGAGGCTTCTCGGGCGCGCCGACGAGGGTGAGGTTGCCGTCCACCTTCAACAGGTTGAGATAGGCATTCACGTCGTGCGCGGCGGCAACCGCATCCAGGATGAAGTCGAAACTGCTAGCGTGTTTGTTCATTTCGTCGGCGTTGCGGGAGAGCACGACTTCATGCGCGCCGAGGCGGAGGGCGTCGTCCTTCTTGGAGGGCGAAGTGGTGAAAACCACCACGTGCGCTCCGAAGGCCCGGGCGAACTTAACACCCATGTGCCCGAGACCGCCGAGCCCGACGATGCCAGCCTTCTGGCCCGGGCCAACTTTCCAATGGCGCAACGGGGAATAGGTGGTGATGCCGGCGCAGAGCAGCGGGGCAACGGCTGCGAGGGGAAGATAGCTCGGCACGCGGAGGACGAAATGCTCGTCCACAACGATGCGTTCGGAATAGCCGCCGTAAGTGGGCAGACCAAGGTGTTTGTCAGTGCCGCCATACGTCCAGACTTGAGTGGGCGAAAACTGCTCGTTGCCAGCGCGACAGTGGGGGCAAGACAGGTCGGCATCCACGAGACAGCCGACCCCGACCAGATCACCGGGTTTGAATTTGGTCACGGCTGAACCGACCGAGGTGACGCGGCCAACGATCTCATGGCCCGGCACGCACGGGTAAACGGTTTGCATCAGGCTGCTCCACTCGTTGCGGGCGTAATGGAGGTCGGAGTGGCAGATGCCGCAGAAAAGGATTTCGATCTTAACGTCACGCGGAGTTGGCTCGCGTCGTGGAATCGTGGCGGAGGCTAAGGGGGAAGTGGCGCTTTGAGCTGCATAGGCCCGAGTTGTGGTCGTGGTCATAATCTTGATCTTCGTATCCAAATGTCGAGACGAGTCTGCCTCACGCTGGCCGGGTCGTCGCACCCGGTCTCGTTCCGCCTGTTGGGATGTTGCTCAGAAACTCGGAGAGACCGAATTTGGGGTAGCGTGCAAGCAACTGATGGTATCAGTCGAGTTGCGAGAAGAAATGCGGTGTTTCCCCCCGTGTCCCGAAAGGTTGCTCCCAAGCTGTGCCACCGCCGAATCCCGCGCGAGGCTGCCTTGAGGTTGCCAGGCTGAGCCGTTTCCGCCAGCTTTCCCGATGGGTAGGATTCAATGCATGTACCCGGAAGTCAATCCACTTGCCCAAGGCGCTCGAATGAAACGTCTCTAGCATGTTCGCAAGTCGTTGATCGTAAATTTGATATGTTCATTCAACACGCTACACTTGATTTGTATATCGTGCTTTATTAGTTTACCATGATGTTGAAACAGCGTCTTTTGGCCTATTTGGAAGCACTCTTGGGAGAGTGTCCTGATTTGGTTGAGGAACCTGCTTCATCGCTGCCGCTCTTTCTGCGAGAAAGGTATGGTCTATTTTCAGCGCGGCTCTTCGGTCGGAAGTTCTTGCTGGCCCTGGAAGGGGAGGATTGGGAAACCGGATCGCCAGCGGAATACGGGAAGCAGCGGGAGGTTCTCGGGCTGAGGATGGAGGGCACTGTAGTCCTGGTTCTCCCAATTCTACCCTCCTACGCCAGAAACCGGATGGTTCAGATGGGAATTCCCTTCATCGTTCCCGGCAGTCAGATCTTCATACCAAACGCGTTCATTGATCTGCGCGAGACATTTCCACGAGCCTATCCCAAGGGGCGCCAGACGCTCAGTCCGGCGGCTCAGTGCACAGTGCTTTATCAGATGTTGCGCGGCTCACTGGAGGGGATTCCATTGAAGCAAATTGCCGAAAGGACTCGCTACTCCCCGATGATGGCGACGAAAGTGAAAGAGGAGCTGGAAGCTCTGCAAATATGTAAGAGCACCCGGAGGGGACGTTCCATGGTGCTGCATTTTGTGACTGCCGGGCGCGCACTTTGGGAAAAAGCTAAACCGAACCTTATTTCTCCGGTCAAAAAAGCGACGTGGGTTCGCTGGGATCGACCCGATCATCCTGGATTGCTCGCGGGAATGAGCGCCCTGAGCCGACGAACCATGATCGCTGATGACCGCCTGCCGACTTATGCTGTGCCGCTCGCGGTCTTTCAGGAACTGCTTGAGAGGGGAGTATTTGTAGGCTGTCCCGATGCGGAGCGGGCGAAAGCGAGAATGGAGATTTGGGCATATCCTCCCGACCTGCTAACTGAGGGTTCGATGGTGGATCCACTTTCTCTCTACCTGAGTCTGCGGACTTCGACAGACGATCGCGTCCAACAGCAACTGGAGGATCTGATTAAGGAGATCAAATGGTAAGGGGCCTTGATCTGTTTCGTCAGCGGTTCCGCAGATTTGAAGGTTCCTTTGTTCTGATTGGAGGTGCCGCCTGCGATGAATGGTTCACTTCCTTGGGGTTGGTTTTCCGCGCGACCAGGGACCTCGATATCGTACTGATAATAGAGGTGCTCGCTGCGGAAGCTGTCAGTGGCCTACGAGCTTTCATTGCCGAAGGCGGATACGAGATCCGCCAGCGAACTACCGGGACACCCGTCCTGTACCGCTTTGCGAAGCCAGCGAAAGCAGAGTTTCCATTCATGTTGGAGTTCTTTAGCCGCAGACCCGACGGGCTGCTGCTGGGCTCGAATCAGGAGGTCACACCCGTACCGGCTGGCGCAGACCACCACAGCTTGTCAGCGATTCTCGTCGATGAGGATTATTATTCCTTGATCCAGACCCATAAAACCGTTCGTGAGGGGCTTCCTTTCGCCACGGCCACGTCTCTCATTCCGCTCAAAGCCCGGGCTTGGCTCGAGCTAACGAAACGCAAGGCCGAGGGGCAAGACATTGATTCTAAGGACATCGCCAAGCACCGGAGTGACGTTTTTCGCCTCGCGGGCACCCTGCCCGAGGCCGCGGGTCCACAGCTTGCACCCGCGGTTACTGACGATCTCGTCCAGTTTCTGCGTGCGTTCCCGGAGAATTCACCTGAGTGGGCCGCCGTCCTGGCTTCGGTTAAGAACAGCCTTGGCGGTGGGATCCGCGCCGCCACGCTTCGATCGGCAATTCAGACTTTCTTCCGGCTTCCTACCGAGTGAGCAGCTAGATGCGTTCATTTTTGGCCTGATTGCTCGGATCAGTCGTAGGCAGGCCGATGAGGCCCCTGCCTACCGGGGTCGGCACGATTCTAATTTGCTAGGCTGGTGAGCGCCCGATAGCGTATCGGGCTATGTTGAAGCGGGCTGGACATTTGAAAGCGGCGCTGATGCTGGTTTTGGCGACGGCCTTCTGGGGGGTGAGTTTTCCCACCATGAAGGCCTTGTCGCAGGCACAACAGGCGTCCATGCCCGGGGAAAGCACCTGGTTCATCTCTTCCGTGTGCGTGGTGTGGCGGTTTGGCGCGGCGGCGTTGTTGTTGCTTGGCTGGTGCGCGCCAACTCTTAGAGGGCTGACCAGGTTGGAGGTAATGCAGGGGCTTGGCCTGGGCATTTTCGGGAGCGCGGGAATTATATTGCAGATGGACGGCCTGGCCTATACGTCCGCGTCGACTTCGGCGTTTCTGACACAGTCGTATTGCTTGATTATCCCGCTCTGGGTGGCGCTGGTCGAAAAGCGCTGGCCTTCGTTGATCGTTTTGGCGAGTTGCTTGCTGGTGGTGCTAGGCGCGGGCATACTTCTCGGAGTTAGGTTGGACAACCTGCATTTTGGACGAGGTGAATGGGAGACGGTGATGGCGGCGTGCGTGTTCACCGGGCAAATCCTCTGGCTGCAACGGCCGCGATTCGCGCCGAACCGGGTGACTCATTTCAGCCTGGTGATGTTCGCCGTGATGGTGCTGTTCGCGACTCCGGTCGTGGTTTTGACGGCACGGCACTTGGGGAGTGCCCTGACAGCCTATTCTTCGGTGCCGTGTCTGACGATGCTGGCGATCCTCGTGGGTTTTTCGACGTTGGGAGCGTATTTGCTCATGAACGCGTGGCAGCCGCTGGTGTCGGCGACAGAGGCGGGGTTGATCTACTGCGCCGAGCCGCTGTTCGCCAGCCTGGTGGCGCTGGTCATGCCGGCCTGGCTTTCCACCTTGGCGTCGATCGATTATCCGAACGAGATTCTGACGAGCCACCTCTTCCTGGGTGGAGGACTGATCACGCTGGCCAACGTCATGGTCCAATTCCAGGCGCCGGATGCGCCGGTCCAGTCGGCTCAGGACGCGTGAAGGGGGCTAGCGGCTCTTGTCTGGATAGGGAGGGGGCTGCGGCAAGGCCACCGGGTGTTGCTTCAACTCTTCCTTTACGAGTTCGATGGCTTTTTCGAGTTGATCGTCGGTGCCAGCGTATTCGCGCGCGGGGTCGTTATCCACGTAGATGTCAGGCTCAACGCCCTTGCCTTCCATGATCCATTCTTTGCCCTCAACATCGTAACGAGAGAATTCGGGCCGGTCCAAAAAGCCTCCATCGAGCAGGGGCAAGGTGCCGCGGATTCCGACGACGCCACCCCAGGAACGTTTGCCGACGATTGGGCCGAGCTTGTGCTTGCGGAAACGGTAGGCGACGATGTCGCCGTCGGAGGCCGAGAATTCGTTTAAGAGCATCACTTTGGGGCCAAGGACCAGGCCGCCGGGGTCGGGATTGATGGCGCCGTTGCGGGCGATGGTGATCATGGCGATCTCACGCCGGAGGCGCTCGATGATTTGGGGAGAGACGAAGCCGCCGGCGTTATAACGCACATCCACGATCATGCCTTCCTTGCGGGTTTGAGGGTAATAATATTTCACGAACTCATCGAGCCCGCTCCCGCCCATGTCTGGGATGTGAACGTATCCAACTTTGCCGTCGGTCGCTTGGCTGACTCGCTCGATATTGTGCTCGACCCAATTGAGATAGTAGAGCGGGTGCTCGTCGGCGACTGGCACGACCACGGTCTCATGGCTCCCCTCAACTTTTGGGGAGCTATTGAGTGTGAGGCGCACCTGCTTGCCCGCCTGGTTGACCAGGGCCTGGTAGAGGTTTTCCAACTTGTCGCAGGGCTGGCCGTTGATTGCGATGATGTACTCGCCCTCGTGAGCGTCGACTCCCACTTCGGTGAGCGGTGAACGCAGCTTGCGGTCCCAGTTTTGTCCCTTGAGGATGTGTTTAATTAGATAAAACCCAGAGGCTGGATCGCGTTCGATCCGAGCGCCCAGGAGACCCATCTGGATGCGTTCGGGTTTGGGGTAGTCGCCGCCCCCTACGTAGGCATGACCGATATTCAGCTCGGAGATCATCTCCCCGATGATGTAGGTAAGATCCGCGCGGTGTTGGACGTACTTGAGCAGGGGTTGATAGCGTTCGCGAATCTTGGGCCAATCCACGCCATGCAGATGGGGATCGAAGACGAAATCGCGCATTTGGCGCCAGCACTCATGGTAGATTTGGGACCACTCGGCGGGGCGGTCGAGGGTGAGCTTAAGGTCACCCAGGTCGAGGCGATCTTTGATGTCAAGTTTAGCCGAGGGGAGATCCACGATCGCGAACGCGCCGTCCCCGGTGTGGACCAACATTTTCTTGGTATCGGCCGAGACTACGTAGCCCTGGACTTCGCCGAGTTCGGTTTCCTTGAGCTTGTCCTTGGCCAACTCGAAGAGGAACAGATGGCGGTGTTCGTCGCGCAGGCCCTGGCGGGTGTAGAAGACTCGATCGCCAACGGCGGTTATCTCGTTATAGCTGGAGGTGGCAATCGGCAAGGCAACGATCCGATCCACGAGGCCGTCGAGATCCACTTTCACGGTAACTTTCTTGGCCTCTTTTTTCTCGTCCTTGTTCTCCCCCTTTTTCTCTTCTTTGGCGTCGTCCTTTCTGGAGGCCTCGCCAGCGGTGTCTGGTTTCTTTTCGTCCTTGGGAGCGTTGACCTCGTCACTGACCGGTTCAAATGGCGATTTGGTTTCTTTGGTTAAGGTGACGAGGTACACGCGGGACATGTCAAAATAGGCGTTGTTGGCCTCGACATGGCTGAATTGGGCGGTGAAGTCGCGTTCCGAGGCGAAGAAAAGGTATTTGCCATCAGAACCGAAGGCGGGCGCGTGGCTGGAGAACCATCCATCGGTTACCGGGTACCACTTTTTCGCCTCCAGGGAATAGAGGACGATGCGCGACATGAGCTTTTCCTCCGGGCGGGTGAAGGCGATCCATTGGCTGTCGGGTGCCCAAGTGTATTCAGTGATTTCCCAGTCGGTGGCTTGGTCAACCAGGGTCACGATTTTGGTGTCGACGTCAACGAATTGGAGCCGGAGCTTCTTGTCGGACCAGAGGATTCGTTTGCTGTCCGGGGACCAGACGGGGTGGTATTTATAGGTATCGGCGTTGGTGGTGAGCTGGGTTTGCGTTCCTTTGACATCCTGCGCTCGGATGTAGATTTCGTCCTCGCCGGAGGCGTCGGAGACATAGGCGATCCACTTGCCATCGGGGCTCCAGCGGGCATCCCGCTCGTGCACGCCGGATGTCGCGGTGAGATTGCGGGTGGCGCCGTGTTTGGCAGGCACACTGAAGACGTCTCCACGGGCTCCGAAAAGCGCGCGGCTGCCGTCGGGTGCCAGGTCGAAGCTGGTGGTCTGTTTGCTGACGTCCCGCAACCCTCCTCGGCCGACGGCAAAGTCTTCCTCGATAGAAATGGGAATCTTCTGGAATTTGTCGTTGGAAAGGTCGAGGCGGTAAATGAAACCTCCGTTTTCGAAGACGATCGCGTTGTCACCGAGGGAGGGGAACTTGATATCGAACTCGGTGAACTTGGTGATCTGGGTGGTGGTTTTCCGCCCGAGATCATAGACGTAGAGGTTCATCTTTTTCAGATCATCGCGATCGGAGAGGAAGTAGATCTTGTCCTGATGCCACATGGGGAAGACGTCCTGGGCGGGATTGGAAGTGATATTCTCGAGGGTCTTTTTCTCGAAATCGTAAATCCAGATATCGTCGGCTTGGCCGCCTCGGTAGCGTTTCCAAGTGCGAAACTCGCGGAACACGCGGTTATAGGCGAGGCGCTTCTTGTCGGGGGAAAAGGAGCACCAGCCACCGCGGGGCAGGGGTATTTGCTCGGGCATACCGGCGTTGGTGGAGACGAGATAGAGCTGCCCGTTGAAATCGTTCCACTCGATTTGCTTGGACCTGAAGACGATGGTTTTGTCGTCCCGCCAGGCCATGACGATGTTGTTGGGCCCCATGCGGTCGGAGACATCATCGCGGGAGAGGGTGGCGGTATAGGTGAGGCGTCTTGGAACGCCGCCTTCCGCGGGCATTAAGTAGACCTCGGTGTTGCCGTCGTATTGCCCGGTGAAGGCGATCCATTTGCCATCCGGAGAAAAGCGCGCGAACATTTCGAAGCCTACGTCGGTGGTGAGCCGGCGAGCCACTCCGCCGGTGGAAGGGACGGTGAAGAGGTCGCCGGCGTAGGTGAAAACGATCTGGTTGCCGTGGATCGCGGGAAACCGGAGGAGGCGGGATTCCTCAGCGGCGTGGAGCTGACCGGCCGCGAAGCAGGCGAGGAGGAATTCAATCAGTAATCTGAGGCCTCGGCAGGAACAGATGCGCATTCGTTACTAATCACCGGCAAACTCAAGTCATACAAGCAAAACCTCGGTCCCGGGGCGTAAAAGAACGAACGCGGGACCTGTGTCCCGCGTTCGCGACTCCAGTCATCCAACTTCAGAGAATCCCGCGCCAACCCTTTTCCCGTCTAGGGTCTCGTGGAGAGGTAGTTGGCAGCGCCGTAGTCAAAACCCAGCGTCGTAGGGCTGAGATTCCCCGAAAGCGCGCCGAGGTAGGTCGTGACCACAGCCTCTTGTTTGAATTGGTCCCCCGAGAGGTTCTTGGCCGCAAGGGCGTCGACAGTTGCCTTCTTGACGCGGATGGTCATGACCGTCGGTCGCTCCGCGCGGGGTTCCGGCCCGAACGAACCACCACCGCCTCCAATTCCTGCCATACCTGAACCTGCGCCGCCGCGGTACCGGCCGAAGGCGTTTCTGGCGGTTCCAAAGCGTCCCTGCCCGGAGCCAATTCCGCCGTAGGTTTCTGTCCCAGCACCGCCGCCGCCAGCGATTCCACCACCACCGATTCCACCACCACCGACTCCACCAGCACCGACTCCACCACCACCGACTCCACCAGCACCGCTGCTACCGACGACTGCGCCGCCACCGCCTCCACCGAAGTTTCCCTCTTTCGGGAGTGGGCTTGTCTCAGGCGCACCCGTGCCTGGTAATCCCGCGGGAGCGACTCCACCTTTGGCTCTGCTGGCTCTGGAGTACCCTGGGACGGGCTTGGTGGCTGACGTGCCGGCGGAGCCGCCGCCCGTCCCGAAGGTCTCGCTGCCGTCGCCGTTGGGGCTGCCCACGATGGTTACCACGATGCTTTCTTCCGAACCCACATGCCGAAGATTTGAGGCATTCTTCAGCGCTTCGAGCACTTGGCGCCGAAGGCCTTCCACCAACCGGGCATCGTAACGCCCGGAGGGCTTGCTCGATTCCCCGTTCCAGTCGCTGCGGGGAGGGGCTTGCCCGAGCAAGGCCCGACGGGCCTCTTCCCATTCCGAATTTGGTTTGGAGGCGGCCTGGGATTGCTCGGGCTCCGCAGGGGCCACGACCGGGAACCGCACCTGGAGCTGGAATAGCGCGCCAAAACCCTGCACGTAGCTGGCTTGGACGGCGTGGCCGCCCGGGCTGAGGAGCATGGGAATGCCCAGTTTGTAGTCGCGGCCCTCGGCCAAGCCGTGCTCCAAGCCCCGGGCCAAAATCAAGGAAAGAACACTGAGATCTTCGACTGTTTCGTCGACCTGGGTTGCCTCTGGATGGGTGAAGCAGACGAGGGAAGCTCCGCCATCGCCGCCGCGAACTGAGGATGAATCCCAGAACTCACCACCCACCGGGAGGCGATTGCCTCCATAGAGGCGTCCAGCGCTCTCGGCGAATTGATTGGCTGAGGCCTCCGGCGCTGGTTGACCCGACGATGGATCGATCGGCTGCGGGGCGGCTTGTGCGGCGTAGAACGTTTTGGTAGAGGGAGCGTTGGCATCCGGTGCACTAGTCGGCTGCGAGGCGCGAGTGAGCTCGGGTTCTGCTGTTCCCGGAGCTGGAACGGGCGGACTTTGACTCCAGGCTGAGGCGACGCCGCAGGCGACAGCGGCCGTGATGAGAGAGAGGTGAGATTTCATAGGTAAGACGAGCTGGTTGTTCGTGATTGCTTGAGTGTGTTTTATTGTTGATGAGCAGCCTCCACGGGCTCGCCTGCGGCCAAGGCGATGCTTGATAACTCCCAGATTCGCCGGCTGGTTTGCTTGAAGCGGTCGTCGGCGACGGAAACTGCCGTTTCCAGATCACGGCGCAGGGACAGATACTGGGCGCCGGACTGCTGTTCCAGACGGTTGATAGCGGCGAGCAAGGTGCCTCGGTCCTCCTGGCGCGCGGCGCGGATCTCGCTGATGACTCTCTCGAGGATTGCGGAGTCTGCGGCGCTCGGCCGGGCGTTCGGGTCGACTCGATTGGCAAGGGCGGCGTGGAGACGGTTCTGAAAGTCACTATGGAGTGAGCCGGTGGGCGAGGCAGCGGCCAGAATGTCGGCTTGGAGATCAGCTAGCACCTGTCGCTTGACTTGATTTGCGATGCTGGCCTGGAGGCGGCTGGCATCGGGCATTGACCATCGACCAAGCGAGAAACCGATCCCGAGAACCACCAAAGCGGCGACGCTCCATCGCAGAAGAGCATTTCCCCAGCGCAGGTTGGTTCTCTGCCGGAGAGGCCATCTCGAGTTCCTCAGCCTCCGGATACTGCGTTGCCAGCCGGCTAGCTCAGCGGCGCAGTCAGGGCAGTTTTGGAGGTGATCAGTCAGGCGACGAGAGTCGGCATGGGCCTCTCCTTCTTCGAGATAGGCGAGCCATTCTTCTTGGGTCGGGTGCTTCATAAGGCTATATTAAACTGGTGACCACGGATTTACCGGGGCGCAAGGGGCGCTGATCGAACTGTGGTTCCAGGATCCGGGTGAGGAGGGCCAAACCCACGGCGACTCTGGAACTGACGGTGGTTTCAGGCAGGTCGAGGATTTCGGCTATTTCGCGGAGCTTTAGGCCTTCGCAATAGCGGAGGACCAGGACAGTGCGCTGCGGTTCCGGGAGCCTAAGCAAGGCTTGGCGCACCAATTGGTCTTCTTCCTCGCGGACGAGGTTCTCGCACGGGTCCGGCGCATCGGTTGCATACTCTAGCGGTCTGAGGCCTTCGTCGTTTTGTTCACCATCGAGAGGGCGTTCGCCTCGGCGTTGGGTCTTGCGCAGTTCGTCGTAGCAGAGGTTGAGAGCTAATCGCCAAAGCCAGGTGGAGAATTTGGCCCCAGGCCTGAAGTCTTTGCGTTTGGCAAAAACGCGGGCAAAGGCCTCCTGCTTCAAGTCCTCTCCGCGATGCGGGTCGCCAGTCATGCGGCCACACAGTCGCAGGATGGGTTCGCCCCAGCGATCGACCAACTGGGCGAAGGCGGCGTGGTCGTCTTGCGTTTGCAACCGCCACATAGCCTGCTCGTCGGTCATCGAGAACAGCGATGCAATGAAACTGTGGTGGCCCATGCTTTAGCGACGAGTCATTCGCCACCGCCGGGAGCCGATAGTCATGGATGGCCAAGGAGCGGCCCGGGTCTAGTGCGAACGATTCAGCAATGATACGCGTGGGCTTCCGGTTTCCACGAAAGAATTGTGGGTTCAGTCCTCGGCGTGGCTGGCTGTCCGTCCCGGTGGCGGCTAGGTCGCCGGGAACGGGGGACGGGTTGGCGATGATCCCGCCTCCAGCCTCGGATCGTGCTTCTGCGGCGGGCTCAGTGAATTTGCCGAATCACCACGTCGCCCTGGTTGATGCGCACGCAACAGGCCAGCCGATACTTGTCCGATTCTCGACTCCACTCATCCAGCACGTCCAATTCTTCGGCGGAGGGCGGTTGCAGGTTCTGCATCCCGCTGACGACCTCGACGACGCAAGTTCCGCAAGAGCAACTCAAGCATCCCGCTTCCATGTGGACGCCAGCCTTCTCGCCGGCCTCAAGGAGGAGGGAATCGGTGGGGACCTCGGCGCAGAGGTTGGCGGGGAGGACGGTGATCTTCGGCATAGCGGGGTGTGTGATGTTAAGGTGCAAGGGGTTACTCCTGGCTGGGCGGAAAGTCAAGGCTTGCCAGGGATGGTGGCAGGTGACACAATAGACTCAGTGACTATCGATCCTCGATTCACAAAACCCTCTGGCGTTGAGGTATTTACGGGCAACGAGCTGTTGGTGAAGGGCTGTCTTGAGACGGAAGGCGGTACCCATTTGTGGACAGGATACCCGGGCTCGCCAGTGGCAGGTTTCTTTGATACAGCGCAAGAGATCCAAGCGCTGTTGAAGGAGCATGGAATCCGTGCGTGCATGGCCAACAATGAGGCCTTGGGCGCGGCCATGGTCAACGGCTCACAGATGCACGGTCTACGCGCCATCGCGGTCCAGAAAAGCGTGGGGGTACACGTGGCAGCGGACGCCTTGGCGCTGGGGAACCTGGTGGGTGCACACCCCGAAGGGGGGGCGGTGATCGTCCTTGGGGATGATCCCTGGAGTGACTCGACGCAGGTGCCGGCAGATTCGCGGTACATCTGCAAGCACCTGATGATGCCGATCTTGGAGCCGAGCGATCCCCAGGAGCTGAAGGATTGGATCGATTTGGGGTTCAAGCTTTCGCGGGAGAGCGAGCTCTACATCGGCTACCTGGTGACGACCAACCAGGGAGACGGGGGAGGTTCGGTGGAGGTGCGCGCGAATCAATTCCCGAGCATCAGCACGAAGAACCCCTTTGAGTTGGACACGGCCAAGGTTGATTTCGAGCGCAACGTTTTGCTCCCGCCGCGGACGTGGCGAAAGGAACAGAATCTCCCCGAGCGATTTGCGAAGCTGTGGGAGTCGGCTCGCAGGCATCGAGTGAACCGGATCGAGGAGGCGAAAGGCACGACGAACGCCGTGGTAAAGCTGGGCTTTGTCACATCGGCAGCGGCTTATTGTTATCTGCGGCATGCCCTGGCGGAACTGGGATTGGACGGCCATTTCCCGATCCTCAAATTGGGGGTCACTTATCCGCTGGACCCGGCGGTGATTACTGATTTTGCGACCGGATTAAACGATTTATACATTATTGAGGAGCGGCGCGGGTTCCTGGAGGAGCAGGTGGTGGAAATCATCAGCCGCGCCCGGCAGAATGCAGACCACGAATCGCGGGCTTTTGCCATCAACGTCTGGGGCAAACAGTTTCCCAACGGGCTGCCGGGCATCCCCGACACGCGGGGCTTGAACCCCAGCAAACTGATTGCGCGCCTTGGCCGGCTGTTTCTCGCCTTGCGCGGGTTGGAGGAGCGGATCGATGCGGAGCGTATCCGGCGTGAATTGGATCTTCTGGCGGAAGTGCGTCAATACGTTGTGAGCGTGGCGCCACGAACCCCGACGTTCTGTCCGGGTTGCCCGCACCGTGACTCAGCGAGCGTGCTGATCGAGATCAAGAACCAGTTCCGAGACGCGAGCTACATGCGCCGCGTGCACGGGATGGAAGCGGTGGACCTGGTGTTTCACGGCGACACGGGTTGCTACACGATGTTGATGTTTGAGCCGACCAAGGATCTCATGCACAACTATAGCGGCATGGGGTTGGGTGGCGGCACCGGGGCGGGGATTGACCCTTTCATTCGCAACAAGCAAGTCGTTTTCATGGGGGACTCGACTTTCTTCCACAGCGGCCAAATCGCGATCTCCAACTCATTGAAGAACGGGCAGGATATCACCTACATCCTGCTGGACAACAAGACCACGGCGATGACTGGGCACCAGCCCACCCCAGGGCTCGAGGAAGGGCTAATGGGAGAGGAGACCTTCGCGCAAACCATCGATTCAATCGTTGATGGGATGGCTCAGCACTCCAACGGCCGTGCCGCGGTCGTGCGGGTGAATCCGGCGGAACGGGAGACCTATCGGGAACTCCTTGAGAGGACGATCCTCCAGGATGGGGTCAAAGTGATCGTGGCGGACAAGGAATGCGGGATCACGTTTCATCGGCGCTCGGCGCGAGAGGAACGGCGCACTCTTAAAGAAAAAGGCTTTTTGCCTCTCAAGTCACATATCAACGTGACAGCCGAGGTCTGTGAGAACTGCCTGGAGTGCACACGAGCGACAGGTTGCCCAGGGCTGATGTTCGAACAGACCCCATACGGACAGAAAGTGGGCATTGACCTATCGTGGTGTGTTTCGGATGGGGCGTGCACGCGGTTTTTGGTGACTACACCCGAGGATGGGCCACGCGTGAAGGCTTGCCCTGCTTTCGAGGAGGTGGTGATCGAGCGCACGCAGGCTCCAGCGGCGCCGATAGACCGTTTGGATTTCTCCGGGCTCACCGCGCCGAAGATGGGGCGATTGGAAAACGCGTGGCACGGATACCTGGCTGGCGTTGGTGGCATGGGGATTGGCACGGCCACGGCCATCCTAGTGCTGGCAGGACACCGGGAGGGTTATCGGGTGCTCTTTTGCGACAAAAAGGGGTTAGCCATCCGCAATGGCGGGGTCTACTCGATGATCAGCTATTTGCCGGCAGGGGCGCCCTACAGCTCGAACCTGATCCCGTACGGCAAGGCCGACTTGATCATGGGGGTGGATCTGCTGGAAGCGGCGCGGGCGATCGACCCGGCAACGAATCAGCGGGTGGGCAGCAGGGAACGGACGGCGGTGGTGGTGAACACACACAAGACGCCGACGATACTGACCCTGCTGGGCAAGGATGATTTCGAGGTTGAGCGGTTGGAGGCGGCATTGCGGAGCTGCACTCGGCGCAATGCCTATTTCAGTTGCGACGTTTCACGGGCCGCAGAGACTTTTTTTGGCACACAGCTCTATGCGAATATCGTCATGCTGGGTGTGGCCTGGCAGCGTGGTTTGATTCCGATCTCGCTGGCCAGCTTGGAGTGGGCGATCAAGACGAGTTTGGGCGGAGCGGCGGCGGACAACCTAAAGGCGTTTCATCTGGGACGCCTGATGGTGCAGGACATGCCGGCGGTGGCCGCGGCTGGGTTGCGCTTCGAAGAGCCCTCGACGTACGCGGCGGTGGTTGAGGACAAGGTATCGATTCTGAGCCGGACCCGGCGTCGAGGGGCGCAATTAGCTGAGGCCTATCGACGGCTGGTGGACGGGGCGTCGGAGAACCTGCAACTTGACGCCGAAGGGATGCGTGACCTCGCGCTTCGAGTGTATGACCTGGTGCAATATGAGGATATTGCGTACGCGAGCCAGTATCTCGAAGCGGTGAAACAGGTTCATGAATGGGACCGGGCTGACGAAGGCCATGGGGCGACCAAGGCGGTGGTGTGGAATCTGCACAAAGTAATGGCGATCAAGGACGAGATCTTTGTGGCACACCTTCTGACCAGTGAAGAAAAGCACCGTCGCGATCGGGCGCGTTACAACGTGGATCCCGACCGGGGGGATAGAATTGAATATCGCCACCTGAATCGGCCGGAATTTACCCTGTGGGGCCGGCGGATTGCTTGGAACATGAAGACTCGCGACTGGATGTTGAACCTGATGAAGCACCAGCGCTGGCTGCGCAGGGCGTTGCCGGAGTGGCATTCTCGCGAGAAGCAATTCCGCGATTGGTACATGGGTCTGTTGCCGAACCTTCGCAACATGGCCGAGGATGATCGGCGTTACGAACTGTCCTTAAGGATTCTGCGCCTTCCGGAATCGGTCACGGGTTACCGCGAGATTCGGTATCCGAAGATGGATGCTGCACGTGCTCAAGGTGAGCTTTGGCTCGACCAGCTCAAAGCGTCGGGGATGAGGACTGCCGCAATGATCACAGCCTAATGTTCAACACAGTCATATCCCTGGCTGTGGAATACCAGGCGCGGTCCTGCAAGCATGCTGGAGCATGAAGCAAAGCGTTTGGAGGCGCTGAGCGCCTATCAGATCCTTGATACGCCGGCGGAGGCAGCTTTTGATGATCTGGCGAGGCTGGCCGCGCACATCTGTGAGACGCCGGTGGCATTCATTGGTTTTCTGGATCATCGGCGGGTCTGGCTGAAGGCGAAGGCGGGCCTGGACCTTAGCGAAATCCCGTCCGAGGGGATCTTCGAGCAGCTCATTCAGGCTGGGAAGGGGCTGGTCGTGGTCGAGGACCTCAGCACGCTGCCGGGTTATGATGGGCATGCTTTCGCCGGGTTGACCCCCCCGCTGCGATCCTGCGCCTTGATGCCCTTGGTGAGTGCTTCCGGGAACGTTTTGGGGGCGCTGTGCGTTTTGGATCGGTGGCCGCGTAAGTTTGCACGCCCCCAGGAGGAGGGGCTGGAGATCGTCAGCCGACAGGTGCTGGCCCAACTTGAGCTACGGCAGAATTTCTGGAGGCTGGAGCGGAGTGTTGCCGGCCACGAACAGACCGAGAGCGCGTTGCGTCAGGCCGAAGCCAAATACCGGAGCATTTTCGAGAACGTGGTGGAGGGTATTTTCCAGACGACTCCCGAGGGGGCTTACCTTTCCGCCAACCCGATGCTGGCGAATATCTACGGCTACGAAACGCCGAGTGAGCTGATCAATGCGGTGAGCGACATCACGCAGCAGCTTTATGTGGACCCCAATCGCCGCACCGAGTTTGTGAGGCTGATGGTGGAAAAAGGAGAGGTTTCACGTTTCGAGTCGCAGATTTACCGCAAGGACGGGAGCGTCATTTGGATATCGGAAAACGCGCGGGCGGTGAGAGATCCCGGCGGGCGAGTGGTCTACTACGAAGGCACGGTGGAGGACATCACGGAGAGGAAGAGGGCGGAGAGCGCGCTGCGGGAATCGGAGCTGCTTTATCATTCGCTGGTCGAATGTTTGCCGCAGAACATCTTCCGAAAAGACCGCGAGGGGCGCTTTACGTTTGTAAACGGCCTTTTCTGCCAAACGATGGGGCGTGGGAGCGACGAAATCCTGGGCCGTACCGATTTCGATTTCTTTCCGCCGGAACTGGCGACCAAATACCAACAGGACGACCAGCGGGTGATGCAGACGCTGGCGGTGATGGACACCATCGAGGAGCACGTCTTGCCTGGAGGAGGGCGGATTTACGTGCATGTGCTCAAGACCCCGTTGCGGGATTTGCAGGGCACGGTGATCGGTGTCCAGGGGATATTTTCGGACGTGACGGAGCGCAAGCGCATTGAGGAGGCTTTGGCTTACGAGCGGGATCTTTTGCAGACGCTGCTGGATACGGTCCCGGACGCGATTTACTTCAAGGATGCGCAATCTCGGTTCCTGCGGTGCAGCCGGGCGCTCGCGGCGAAGTTCGGGTTGACGGACGCGGCACCGCTGATTGGCAAGACGGATTTTGATTTTTTTGCGGAGGAGCACGCGCGTGCCGCATTCGAGGACGAGCAGCGAATCCTGCGCACGGGCGATCCGATGGTCGGAGTTACCGAGAAGGAGACTCTGCCGGGAGGCGGGGTTAACTGGGTGCTGACTTCAAAACTGCCGGTCCGCGACAAAACGGGAGCTATCATCGGAACTTTTGGTGTGTCCAAAGACATCACCGACCTCATCGCGGCGGAGCACGAACTGGCGCAGGCCCGCGATGCGGCGCTGGAGTCCACGCGGTTGAAATCCGAATTTTTGGCCAACATGAGCCACGAGATTCGCACTCCGATGAACGCAATCATCGGGATGACCGGTCTGCTGCTGGACACTGACCTGACGAGCGACCAGCGTGATTTTGCGGAGACGGTTCGCAACAGCGCGGACGCGTTGTTGAATATCATCAACGACATCTTGGACTTCTCGAAGATTGAAGCGGGCCGGATGAGTCTTGAAGCGATCGACTTCGACGTTCGGGAAGCCGTCGAAGGAGCGGTGGAACTGCTGGCCGAGTCAGCGCACGCGAAGACGGTGGAGCTGATCTCCTCGGTCCAGGAAGACATGCCGAACTGCGTGCGTGGGGACCCGGGACGATTCCGGCAGGTCCTCACCAACCTGGTGGGGAACGCGGTGAAGTTCACTCAGCAGGGTGAGGTGCTGGTGAGCGCGACGGTAGCAGAGGATGAGGGGGGGATGGTGATGGTGCGTTGCGAGGTGCGGGATACGGGCATAGGAATTGGACCCGAAGCTCAAGGAAGGATCTTCAGGGCATTTAGCCAGGCGGACGGATCGACGACGCGGAAGTACGGGGGCACGGGTCTGGGTTTGGCGATCAGCAAACAGATCGTAGAACTGATGGGTGGCCAGATCGGTGTCGAGAGCGAAGCAGGCGTTGGGTCGAAATTCTGGTTCACGGTTCAGCTTGAGAAACGCCCGGCGACAGCTACCGGGGCGGGCGAGGTTGAGCTGCTTTCCGGTTTGAGCGTGCTGATTGTGGATGACAACGCCACCAGCCGTCGCCTGCTGTCACGGCAGCTGAGTGCGTGGGGCATGCGGCCAAGCGACGCGGGTGCGGGGCCCTCCGCGCTCCTGCTGTTGCGTGAAGCGGCGGACGCCGGCACTCCTTACCGCATCGCCCTGCTGGACATGAATATGCCCGAGATGGATGGGCTCATGCTGGCGGAGGCGATCCAAGCGGATACGAGTTTGGCCGGCACCAAACTGGTGATGCTTACCTCGTTGGGCAACCGGCTGGATCCGTCTGCCATGCGCTCGGCCGGCGTCCATGCTTGCCTGATCAAGCCGGTGAAGCAGGCACGGCTGTTCGAGGTTCTGACCAGCGTGGTTAAACTAGGCGCGGTGGCCGGACCCTCTACAGTAGCCGAGCTGCCCCCGGCCCCAGCTGCCGGGGGGCGGCCTGGCGGGTTGCGTATCCTGGTGGCGGAGGACAACATCGTGAACCAGAAACTGACGCTGCGCCAGTTGCGCAAGCTGGGCCATGAGGCGGACGCGGTTGGCAACGGTAAGGAAGTCTTGAGCGCGATCGAGCGCAATTCCTACCAGGTATTGCTCCTGGATTGCCAGATGCCGGAGCTGGATGGTTACGAAACGGCGCGGTTGATACGGCAGCGGGAGGCGTTGGTTTACGGGCCTGGGGCGGGACGAACTTCCTTGCGCATCATTGCCATGACCGCCAATGCGATGCAGGGTGACCGCGAAAAGTGCCTGGCCAGCGGGATGGATGACTACATAAGCAAACCGGTGCGGATGCCGGCTCTCGAGGCGGCCTTGGCCCGCGCTGGAGCCGATCTCGAGGCAGTTCCGGAGCCGGTGCCGGGCGCGAGCCCGGATTTCGATCTCTCGGCGCTTCGCGATTTGCGCCAGCTGCGCGTCCCTGGGGACCCAGATCCGCTGGTCGAATTGGCGGGGCTATTTTTGGCGGACACGGAGCCCCTGGTTGGACAAATCCGCCAGGCAGCGCATGATGAAGATATCCGGGTGCTGAAGGCTGCGGCGCACAGCCTGAAGGGCAGCGCTAGCAACCTGGGCGCCCGCCGTCTGGCGGCCTTGTGCGCAGAGTTGGAACGGGGCGCGCAGTCCACGAGCCGGGAAAGCCTAATGCGGCTGTGCGTGGACCTGCTCGCCGAGTTCGACCAGACCCGCGGTGTGCTGCTGGCTGAGATGAAAGCTGTGGCTTAATGGAGCGCGCCATCAGAATGCGAACAAAGCAAACTATCGGAGGGCGTTATGGGATCCGCTGAAACGGTACCCTCACCTCGCCCCGCTGCTCGGATTCTCCTGGTGGACGATGATACGTCGGTTCATGAAGTGATCGCGACTTTCCTGCGCAACGAGACTTGGCGGTTGGACCAGGCGCTCAGTGCCAAGGAAGCGTTCGTGCGGTTGGGCCAGGAGAAGTACGACTTGCTGCTGTTGGATTTGGGTCTGCCGGACGCAGACGGCTTTGAGGTTCTAAAGGAGATCAAGAGGGAGGGCCGGTGGCCGGCGTTGCCGGTGATCGCCCTGACGGCCTGGAACAGCACAGAGGATAAGATTCGCGGCTTCGCGAGCGGGGCGGTGGATTACATCGTCAAACCGTTCGAGCAGGAGGAACTTCGGGCTCGGGTGCGGTCGGCCCTGAGGAGCAAATTCCTTCAGGACGAGCTGGAGCGTACCAATGCCGACCTGCGACGGGCGCGGGAAATCGCGGAGGCGGGGAGCCGAGCCAAGTCGGACTATCTGGCGAAGATGAGCCATGAGATCCGCACGCCCATGAACGGAGTGATTGCGACTCTCAGTTTGCTGGAGGAAAGCCCTTTGGGCCCCGAGCAACGCGATTTGGTGGAGACAGTAAAGCAGAGCGGGGAAGCCTTGCTGGGAATCATAGACGATATTCTGGACTTTGCGAAGATCGAGTCGGGCAGGGTGGAACTGGAGGCCAAACCTTTTGACCTACGAGCCTGTGTGCAGGACTCGGTGGGATTGTTTGCCGCCAAGGCGCGCGAGCGAGGTTTGCTCTTGGGGTGGGACATCGGGCCGAGCGTGCCGGACATGGTGGTGGGTGACGGTGGACGCCTGCGCCAAGTGATCACGAACCTGCTTAGCAACGCGATCAAGTTCACGCCCGACGGAGAGATCATGCTCGAGGTCAAACGCGGGGAGGTGAAGGCGTCCGATTTAGGTTTGGCCTCTGATACGGACAGCCGGGCCGGTTTACGGTTCTCGGTGCACGATACTGGAGTTGGGATTGCCCCTGAGAAAATCGAGCGTCTGTTCAGCCCATTTACGCAAGCGGAGGCGTCGACTTCGCGCGAATATGGGGGCACGGGCTTGGGGCTGGCGATCAGCTCGAACCTGGTTCAACTGATGGGTGGGCGGATGTGGGCGGAGAGCTTTCCCGGACGCGGTTCGACGTTCCATTTTACGCTCGAGTTTCCTTTGGACACGGGCGCGCCTGACCCGGCAGCCGCAAAGCGCCAAGCCCCGCTGAAGGGTGCGCGGGCTCTGGTCGCCGGTGGCAGAACCATCGACAGGCGCATGCTCGTAGATGAGGTTCGGCGCTGGGGGATGCTCCCCGCAGAGGCCGGTAGCGCCGGAGAGGTGATTGCGGCATTAAAGTCCGGCCAGACCTATGCCGTTGTGTTGATAACTGAAGATATGGCGTCGGCGAACGAGCGTGAAATCGTTCAAGAGATCAGAGCGGTGCCCGGCTTGGCGTCGCTCCCGTTGATTTTGTGCGCTGCCGTTGGGCAATCTTCAAGTCAAAGTGCCCCGGCGGGGGGAGGTTTTAATGCGACGGTGATGATGCCTCCCCGGACAAGCCAATTACTGGAGGTGGTTTCGCGAATGATCACCGGTGCAACAGCTGCTGGAGGGAAGGTTGGAGCATTTCGTTTGGATGGGGCTTTGGCCGCCCGGCTTCCCCTTCGAATTCTGCTGGTGGATGATAACCCCGTGAATTTGAAAGTGGGCATTCGGCTGCTTCAGCGAATGGGCTATCAACCCGAATTGGCCGCCGGAGGCCGGGAAGCGGTGCAGGCGAACGAGCGCACCCTCTACGATTTGGTGTTCATGGACGTTCAGATGCCCGAGCTTGACGGTTTGGCGGCGACCGTCGAGATCCGCACCTTGCGCCAGAGGACTCAGGGCGAGCCGGGAAGCGCGCGGCGTCCATTCATCATCGCGATGACCGCCAATGCGATGCAAGGGGACCGGGAGCGTTGCCTGGAGTCGGGGATGGATGATTACCTGGCCAAGCCGGTCCGCTCGGAATTATTGCAGGCGGTAGTGGAGCGATGGGGAAGCTTGGCGGTCGAGGAGGCCAAAGCCCAAAGCCAAACGGCACCCGTGGCTCAACCGGCGGTACCGACGAAACCAAGCTCCGACGAGGATGACTCCGGACTCGCGACGGTGGACTGGGAACGGCTCGATGAGTTTGCTTGCGGTGACGCCGACGCACTGCGAGAGATCGTGGCGCTATACCTTGATCAGGCGGCCCATCAACTGGAAGAGATCGAAGGAGCGATCCGGGGAAGGAACTCGGCTGAGTTGAGGCGGACGGCCCACCACTGTGTGGGCAGCAGCGCCACCTGCGGTATGGAGCGCATTTCTGCGCCTCTGCGGGAACTCGAGCGCCTCGGGAGCGAGCAAGATTTTGACGGTGCTGAGGCCCTGTTTGCGCAAGTCCTTCGCGAACACGAGCGAATTAAGGCCGTGGTGGCCGCCCGCTTAGGGCCGGGAGCTTTGGGAGCTAATCACGGCTAAGGTGAAGAAGCGCATCTTGATTGTTGAGGACGACGCTTTGGTGGCGAACCTGTACAGCGCTCGGATGCATTTGGCTGGCTACCAGGTGGAGATTGCCCGCGACGGTGTAGCCGGGCGGGACATGGTCAATACCTTCAAGCCGGACATCGTAATCCTGGATGTCTCGTTGCCCAAACTCAACGGGATCGAGGTGCTTAAGCAAGTTCGCGTTCAGCCTGAGTTCAAGCACCTTCCGATTGTGGTTTTCTCCAACCTGTTCATGGCTCAGGTTGCGCAGGAGGCAGAGGCTGCGGGGGCAACCAAGTGCCTATCCAAGTCAGACTGCACGCCTAAGAAGCTGATTCAGCTCATTCAGAGTTTATTGGCGGATGCCGGCTCCGCGGAACCTTCGGATCCCCAGGCGCCGATTTCGCCCCCACCCGAACTGCTGCGCAGCCTGCAATCCGACGCGGAGCAACTGCAATCGGACTCGCGGAAGGCATTCCTCTCCGGTGCCCCGACCCAGGTCGCTGATCTGCGAGCGATCCTGCTCACGGTCACGCGCGCGACCGCGGAGGAGGAACGCTCGGTCCAATTGGGTCGACTGTCCGAAGCAGTTCACCAGCTTTCCGACAACGCGGGAGTCATGGGCTTGGCGCATCTGTCTCGTGTGGCTGCGGCTTTGCACGCCTTGCTCAAGGAATTAAGCGAGAAGCCAAAGAGCGTCACGACCTCGACGCTCAGGACGGCGGCCCAGGCCGTGGATTATTTGGGGCTCCTGGTTGAACACGGCAATTCTTTAGGCCAAGTCGAGCTGCCGCGCACGGAGGTGCTGGTGGTGGATGATGAGGTCCTATGCCGCCGGGCAGCCGCGAACGCGGTGAGCCGCGCGGGGTTGCCCTCAGTTTGTGTTGGAGGCCCCAAAGAGGCGCTGAACCTCCTGGGCCAGCGCGAATTTGGCTTGGTGATCCTGGATGTCGACATGCCTCAGATGGATGGTTTCGAGACCTGCCGTTGTCTGCGGGCGTTGCCTGGACATGAAAAAACTCCGGTGATCTTTGTCACCAGCCACGGTGATCTAGAGAGCAGGGCCAAATCGATCATCAGTGGAGGGAACGACCTGATCGCAAAGCCTTTTCTTTTCATGGAGCTCGCGCTCAAGACACTGATGCATGTCTTGCGGCGGCAATTAGGGCCAGTGCCGGCTCTGGGCAAGGTGGAGGTTTCTGCGAAGCAGCCTGCGGCGCAATCGGCACCTGCCAGTCTGGCCACGCCGAACTCATCGCCCGAGCCAACGCCCGTGGCGGCAGAGCCCCCGCCGATCCCGATGCCCGAAGGGCCACTCGCTCCTGCGGCAGATGTCCCCAAGCCCGCGACCCCTCCCGGCCCCGAGGTGCCGTCCAGGCGCAGTCCGCGCACTTTTTGACTTCACTATACCAACCGGATAGGGTCTGACCATGGAACATTTGCACGCGCCGTGGCGCATTGATTACATCCTGGCGCCCAAGCCTGCTCCTTCAGAGGAATCGCTCTTTACGCGTCTGGCTCGGTCGTCGGATGACATTGCCAACCACGTGATCGTCCGCGAGCGCACTTGTTATGCGCTGCTCAACACTTTCCCTTACAATGGAGGGCACCTGATGGTGGTGCCCTATAAGCAGACCGCGGATTTGACTGGGTTGAGCGAAGGAGAATTGGCGGACCTGATGCGTCTGACTCGCCGTTGCATCGAGGCTCTGAAACGCACGATGCATCCTGACGGATTTAATGTCGGCATGAACCTAGGCAAAGTTGCCGGGGCAGGGGTGTCAGACCACCTCCACATTCACGTGGTGCCGCGATGGAGCGGAGACACAAACTTCATGCCAGTTTTGGCGCACACCTCGGTAGTTCCACAAGCGTTGATGGAAGTCGCCGCATGCCTGCGGGCGGCACTGGCTGCCGACACGGCCGATCGGGCCGAGCCCAACGCGCATTCGCATCCATAAATCTCCACCATGGCAATCGAGACCCTGCATTTTGACAATCCGCGTTTGGCGCAGCAGTTGTTCAACAACGACCCGCGAAACCTGTCCGCGCTCGAGGAGCATTTGGAGGTGAAGGCCACGGCTCGCGACGCTTGGATTAAGCTGGAGGGCGAGAAGGAGGCGGTGGGCCGCGCTCGACAGCTGTTCACCTTGCTGGAGGGCACCCTGCGTGCGGGCGGGGTGGTACGCAACCAGGATTTCACCCTCGCCTTGGGAGTGGTTCAGCATGAGGGCGCCGCGGCGTTACAGAGCTTGCAGGACGAGCGGATTCAAACCTCGACCAAGAAGGCTTCGGTCACCCCCAAGACTGTGGGGCAGCGCAAATACGTCGAAGCGATCCGCAAGCACGACATTACTTTCGGGATCGGGCCCGCCGGGACCGGCAAGACGTACTTGGCCATGGCGATGGCTACCTCCGCTCTTAAGGACGGCAAGGTCAGCCGGCTCATCCTCACCCGCCCTGCGGTCGAGGCCGGTGAGGCGCTGGGCTTTCTGCCAGGCGACCTGCAGGAAAAGCTGTCCCCATACCTGCGGCCGCTCTACGACGCGCTACATGACATGCTGCCTGCCGAAGAGATCCAACGGCACATGGAACGAGGCACGATCGAGATTGCACCGCTTGCTTATATGCGCGGACGCACGCTCAACCACGCGTTCATCATCTTCGACGAGGCCCAGAACTCGACCACGGAACAAATGTTTATGTTTCTGACGCGGTTAGGCCACAACTCCAAGTCGGTTATCACTGGCGACATTACCCAGATCGACTTGCCGAAGCAAAAGCCCTCCGGGCTGATTGAGGCCCGGCACGCTCTGGCCCGAATCGATGGCATCGCGATGATCGAGTTCCACAAACGCGACGTGGTTCGCCACCCGCTCGTGCAGCGGATCCTGACGGCTTACGAAGAGCATCGCGGGAACACCAATGTGTGAGGTTTCGGTCCGCAACCGTGATCGGGGCTATCGCATCGATCTCGAGCTGGTTAAGGCGGTAGCACTGGATCTCCTGAGACGCAGTCCGTGGCATCCCGAGGAAGCCGTCCCCTACGGATTTGAGTTAGGAATTGAGTTTCTTCCCTCTGGCTCCATGGCTCAGGTGAACCAAAATCATCTCGGCCACGCCGGCTCGACCGACGTCATCACATTCGATTATGGGAGGATTCCGGGGTCAGACTCGGCAAGGACGCTTCACTGCGGGGAGATCATGATTTGCCCTGAGGTGGCGGTGGCTCAGGGCCGGCAGTTTGGCACCACTTGGCAGACGGAGTTGGCGCGCTACCTGATTCACGGGATCCTGCATCTCCACGGTTACGACGACCAGACTCCCCAAGCCCGGCGGGTGATGAAACGAGCGGAGAGCCGGCTTTTGCGAGAGACACTCGCGCGATTCGCGATTCGGGGCCTGGGCGTCAAGCGCCGCTCGCCGAAGGTATAGCTATTTGGCGGTCGGGTCTCTACACTGGTCACGTGAAACAGTCTTTTGCACGTTGGCGGGCGAATTTCTTCACCGGCCTAGCGGTGGTCCTGCCCGCAGTGGTATCGCTGGCGGTGCTGTCTTGGGTGTTTGGCACGGTGGCCAACATCACGGACGTGCTTTTGTTCTTCCTGCCCAAAAGCTGGACCCACCAGCGGCTAGGGGAAGGCCCGGTGTTCTGGTATTGGAGTCTGGTGGCGTTTTTGCTGGCGGTCCTGATCGTGACCGGGGTCGGCCGTCTAGCGCGAAACTACTTGGGGCGCAAGGTGATTCAGCTCATGGATCAAATGCTCTCGAAAGTGCCGTTGCTGAACAAAATCTACGGCGCAGTCAAACAGGTGAACGAAGCTTTCTCGAGCAGCAAGAAATCGTCATTCAAGCAGGTAGTGCTCATCGAGTACCCGCGGGCTGGCAGCTACTCGATCGGGTTTATCACTAGCGAAGACGTTAGGGAAGCCAGCGCCAAATTGGGTCGAAATATGGTGGGGGTCTTCGTGCCCACTACACCGAACCCGACCGGCGGCTTTCTTTTGGTGGTACCCGAGGAAGACGTCATCCACTTGGACATGTCCGTGGCCGACGGCATTAAGTACATTATCAGCTTGGGAGCGATTGCGCCCGGCTATCCGGCGCTGGACGCGGGCGCGGCTGCGGCGGTCCGCCCGTCGGCTGAGCTTCCGAGGCTCCCAGCCGGCAAGCCAGCTCCTTGATGAGCGTCGAGCGGACCAGAGGGATTGTTTTGCGAGTTCGCGCGTTGACGGAAACCAGCCTGATCGTTCATTGGCTAACGCCGGACCAGGGGCGGATGTCAACCGTGGCCAAAGGTGCAAAACGGCCCAAATCTCCATTCCGGGGTAAACTGGATCTTTTTTACTCCTGCGACCTAAGCTACCAGCGGAGTCGGCGGTCAGACTTACACACCTTGCGGGAGGTGGCGTTGCGGGAGGCGAATTCCGCCTTGAGAATCGATATAAATCGCTTACGCCAAGCAGCTTATGCAGCGATGCTGATTGAGGCGCTGAGCGAAGTAGGAACGCCCTTGCCGGGTTTCTACGAGCTGATGACCGAGTACCTGCAACATCTCCACTCCGGTTCGGCGCGTCCGCTGGTGGTTTTAGGGTTTGAGGTCCGGTTGCTCGATGCTTTGGGGCTTTCGCCTAGCCCTGAGACTGGCTCCACGAGCGCCGGGGCCGGCCAGATCATTAGTTTCCTGCAGCGCGCACCTTTCCAGGTGGCTGGCCGACTTGAGGCGAGTGCCAGCCAGCGCAAGGAGATCCAGTTCCTCTTAGGTAGCGTCCTTCTTCAGCACTTGGGCCGTCCACCGCGCGGGCGTGAACTGGCCCTCGATGCCGGCGCGGGTGAAGTGGCGGGCGGGTAACCAGTTTGGCGCAAATGAGCCGACTCACTCCCGCCTGGTTTCTCTTCCTGTTCGCTCCGGTTACCGCCGAGTTCCTAAGCGGCTCCTCGCCGATCACGAACCCGATCCTGGTGCTCATCAATCTGTTGCTCTACGGGCCCGGGGTCCTTCTGATTCGCGAGTTGAGGGTGCGGTGGGGAAAGGGCTGGCTAGCGGTTTTTATCCTTAGTTTTGCCTACACCGTGGTGGAGGAAGGTCTGATGTTAAACACTCTTTTCGATCCCACCAAGAACACGGCCGGCAGATCCCATGGAGTCAATTGGGTCTGGACGGTCGGGATGCTGGTCGTCCATTCATTAATAAGCATTTTCCTGCCGATCCTGACGGCTGAGGCCGTGTATTCGAGGCGTGCCCGGGAAAGCTGGATTTCCTCCAAAGCCTTTGTCCTGATGCTGCTGGCACTAGCGGCAAATGTTGTCGGATTCGGGAGGCTGATCGCGCCGAATGACCGACCTCCGTTCCTCGACTATGCGATTGAACTCGGGTTTGTGGCCGCTTGTTTGTTGGTTGCCAAGTTCTTACCCGGACCTCGACGGCTTGAAGCCTCCACGGGCGATGGGTCCGAAGAAGGGAGGCCCGCCACTGGGAGTCCTCGGCGACTTTTTTTCGTGTCCTTGTTCGGGACGATTCTCCTTTTCGTGGTGAGCTTCGCTGCACCGGCGATGAATATGTCGGCTTGGATCATGGTTGCCGCGATGGTTGGGGTGTATTTGGGGTTCTTGGCGGTATTAGCTCGATTCCGGACATTCGACCCACGGTTGCCGGCCCTTTCGAAGCTGGCGGCGGCTGGGGGGATTATCACGTTCTGGCTAATGGTCTCACCGATGGCGGCGTTTGGGAAAGGCAACCCGAGCCCGCTGATCGCGGCGGTCCCGATGGTATGGTTCCTTTTGAGCGCGAGGAGGCGGCTTTTGCGAGAAACGTTAGAGGGGACAGAGGTGAGAGAGGCGCTAGCGGGTGGAGTGGGGTGACTGTCCCACCTGCTGGAGAATGGTTGAGAAGGCCAGCAAAAGCGGAAAAAGGGGCTTGCATCGGCTATGGAGGGGCCTATCTTCCATGCCTGCCTGAATGCCGTGTGTGCGGCCATTCGTTGAGGCTGAGAAAAAACAGTTAATAAATAACCTAACCCTTAACCTCCGTTGCCACCGCAACGTTTGGATCGTTAGGCAATGGAGTCTTCGCCGGGACTCATTTTCCCCGACCAAGTCTCCCGCAGTTACGCAGTCAGATTGCACTCCCGTTTATGCTCACAATGGAAGAAGCCCTGAAGCAAAGTTCGAAACGCTTTGCAGCGGGCGAAATCGTCCGAGGTATTGTTATCGAAGTCCGCCAGAAGGAAGTGTTGGTGGATATTGGCTATAAAAGCGAAGGCGTCGTCTCCGGCGCCGAGTTTGAAGACATCAAAGCGGTCAAGCTAGGCGATGAGGTCGATGTCCTCATCGAGAAGTTGGAAGACAAGGAAGGCATGGTCGTTCTCTCCAAGGAGAAGGCCGAGTTCAAGAAGAACTGGGACAAGATTTTAACGATCTGCAACGAAGGCGGCACGATCGAAGGCAAGGTCAAAGCCGTGGTCAAAGGTGGTCTGCTGGTCAATATCGGTGTGGAGGCGTTTCTGCCCGCATCGCAAATCGACATCGTTCCCCCGAGGAACCTAGTGGGTTTTGTGGGCAACTCCTACCAATTCAAGGTAGTGAAGATTAACCAGGAGCGGCAGAACATCGTTCTCTCGCGCCGCGAACTCATCGAGCAAGAGCGCCTGGAACGCCGCTCCAAGCTGTTGACGGAAATGGTCCCGGGCGACATCCGCAAGGGCACGGTCAAGAATCTCACCGATTTCGGCGCGTTCATCGATCTCAACGGTCTGGACGGTCTGCTCCACATCACCGACATGAGCTGGGGCCGCATTGGCCACCCCTCAGAGCTGCTCAAGGTAGGGCAGGAAATCGATGTGGTGGTCCTGGACATCAACCGCGAGAAAGAGCGCGTCAGCCTGGGACTCAAGCAGAAGCTGGCCAATCCCTGGGACAGCATCGAGAGCAAGTACCCAGTGGGCGCCAAGGTCAAGGGCAAGGTCGTCAACCTGGTTCCTTACGGAGCCTTTATCGAGATCGAGCCCGGTGTGGAGGGTTTGGTGCACGTCACCGAGCTTTCCTGGACCAAGCGGATTGGGAAACCTTCCGACGTGCTCAAGCCGGAGCAGGAAGTCGAGGCGGTGGTGCTCGGGATCAACCGCAACGAGCAGAAGATCTCCTTGGGGATCCGCCAACTCGAGACCAACCCTTGGGACCGCGCGATGGAGAAATACCCGCCGGGCACCCAGGTCAAGGGCAAGATTCGCAACCTCACCAGCTACGGGGCGTTCCTCGAGTTGGAAGACGGTCTGGACGGAATGATCCACGTGTCCGATATCTCCTGGACCCGCAAGATCAGCCATCCCTCCGAGGTGCTCAAGAAGGGGGACTTGGTCGAAGCGGTGGTGCTGGAAATCGACAAGGCCAATCAGCGCATTTCCCTCGGTGTCAAACAGCTTGGCGAAGACCCGTGGGTCAACATCGAGAAGTACTACCGTGTGGGAGACCTGGTGAACGGCAAGGTGACCAAATTGGCTTCCTTCGGCGCGTTCGTCGGACTGCAACACGACATCGATGGCTTGGTGCACATCTCGCAGGTGAGCGAGGAGCGGATCGAGAAAATCAAGAACGTGCTCAAGGTTGACCAGGAGGTCACCGCTCGGGTGATCAAGATCGACAAGGCCGAACGGCGCATCGGCCTTTCGGTCAAGGCCGCCAATTACTCGCCCGAGCAGCTCAAGGCGGAGCAAGCCATGCTCGACGCCCTGAAGCCCGGCGAAGATTTGGTAGCGCTGCAGCACGCCTTCGACGCGGCAGACGAAGCCGTCAAGACCGACGTCAAAGAATAGGCGGGTCCTCCAGCACTCCCCTTCACGGCAGGCGGAACGACAATCGTTCCGCCTGTTTTTGTTTATGGGTCCAGCCAGCCGCGAGATCGATAAAGCCACCATCCGACCTTCTCGTGCACGTACCGACTCAGCATGAGAATGCCCTCGGCCGTCGGCATAAACCGAAAGCCGCCTTTTGATTCCAGGGAGGCCAGCCCGATGAAATCGCACCCTACGGCAGTGAGGGCGATGCCCTGCTTGCGGAAGACGCCCTCCGACCGTCTCAAGTGCCAGGCGGAAGTCACCAGGATGATCCGCTTCCAGTTCTTTGCGGCGGCCAACTCATGGGTAGAGACGGCTTCGTCGTGAGTGTTGCCGCAAGGGCGGAGCCGATAGATAGGTGCGTTAGTCAACCCCCAGCCGCTCAGCCAACGCTCGAGGTAGACATTCTCGGCAAACCCCGGGGTTCCTTTCGCCGGGCCGGCGCCCCCCAATACCAGCGCATTGGCCTTACCCAGCTTGACCAACTCGTAGCCCGTGATCATGCGGTTAATGGACGGTCTCGCTTGGAAACCGAAGGCATCGTGGGAAGAGGCCCCGGCGATGCCGCCCAAGACCACCACGGCGTCGGCCGGTTGCACCTTCTCGAGCGTGGGACCGATGTACGGACGCTCGAGGCCGGCCAACAGGTAGGCGGGGAGGGGTGTGGAACAGACTACATATATGGCCAAAGAGGCGGCCGCGGGCCAAAAGGCGAGCCGCCACTGACGTTTGAACAACCGCCAGGCCAGCAGCGCCAGCAGCGCCAGCCAAAACGCACCCACGGGCTCGGTTGCGGCCCCAAGAAAATCGAGCAACATTTGAGCGCGACCTTAAGCGCGTCCGGAGCCGATGGCCACGGATTTCAGCGCCGGGGATAGGCTGGCGGGGTCCGAGTGAGGCTTGGGCGATCCGGGAGGTACGGATTCAACAGGGCGAGATTTCCTGGCGCTCCGCTGAGCAAAGCGTTGCTTGGGCAATCGCGTCGACTGGCCGGGGTTGGCAAATGGCAACTGAAAGTGGCAGATTGTCCGGAGCGTTTCGAAGTGGGTCGAGTGGGTGAAACGGAGTGATTGGATTATAGCTTTAGAGATGAACAGAATTAGGACACTAGCAGCAGGTGCGCCTGTGCGTCCCCGGGACCGCCTAGGCTGATCGGCGGGTGACCGAATGAAAAACGAGACGCTATCCGAGTTGCCGAAGGAGGGCGCGTCCACGGCCAGCCAGTCCCGCTCCTCGCGCGAGCGGTACAAGGGCTTCGTGGAGGACTACAAAGGTCAGCGGCTGGACGATCCAGAGGAGAAAGGCGAAAAACCGAAGCGGAACGGCGACCCCACGAAGGCAGGGGAGGACACCTCGAAACCCGAGTCTGTCGGCTCGCGACGTGGCAAACGCCGGGAGTATCTGCGCGAGTATCTTCGGTGGCTATGGCCGCACCGCTGGGCGGCGGCGACGGTGTTCCTGCTCGCCTTGCTGGTGGCGGGACTGCAGATGGTCGAGCCGCTGTTCATGCGATTCATCATCGATCGCGTGCTCTTGAACGTGAAACTCGATACCACGGCGCGGCTGACCCGGCTCCACATGGCGGGGGTCTTGTTTCTGGCGGTGATTCTCTTTTCCAACCTGATTGGCGCGTTTAAGGACTACCGGCAGCGCTTGCTCAATGTGCATGTGATGTTGTCCTTGCGCCGGGCGCTTTTCGAACGGTTGCTGCACCTGCCGTTGCCTAAGCTCTGGGACATGAAGACCGGCGGCATCTTGTCTCGCCTGACCGGCGACGTGGACACGACTACCGGGTTGTTGCAGATGGCGGTGGTGTCGCCCGCGATCTCGATCCTACGGCTGGCGATCGCAATCGTGGTGCTGCTGCTAATGAACTGGAGGCTGGCCTTGACCGCGTTGGCCATCATTCCCGGTGTGATGCTGGTCAGCTTTACTTTTGCGCGACGCATTAGGCCGATTTACCGCTCGCTGCGAAAAGATGCGGAGCGAATCGACGGCAGAGTAGGGGAGGCGTTCTCGGGGATTCGCGTGGTCAGAGCGTTCGGGCGGGAGATGCGGGAGACCTTCGAGTACATGCTTGGCCGCCACACCGTCTTGCGCAAGGAACTGTTCGCGCAACGCCGGGAGATGGTTCTGTGGACTTCCTGGAGCCTCCTGCTGGGCGCGGTCAATGTGGTGATTGTTTGGTACGGAGGTTTTTTGAACGTGGTTGGCAAGGCTTCCATCGGCGACATCATGGCGTTCCAGTGGTACACGTTTCTTCTCCTCAACCCGGTGTGGCAAATCGTGAATTCCTTCTCCGAGCTGCAGCGCTCACTTGCGGCCATGGAGCGGGTGTTCGAAGTACTGGGGCTGGAAGGAGACAAGCCGGACCGGCCTGACGCGTCCGATGCGCCGCCGGTCGTGAGGGAGGTGCAGTTCGAGAACATCGAGTTCGAATACCGTCCAGCCCAACCGGTGGTGCGTGATTTCAACGTCACCGTGCCCGGAGGATCGGTGGTCGCCTTGGTGGGCCGCAGCGGCGCCGGCAAAACGACGGTCACGGATCTCGTGGCACGTTTTCACGATCCCACTCGCGGGCGAATCCTGCTCAACGGTACGGACATCCGTGATCTTCGACTGCGCACTTACCGCGATCTTCTGGCCATTGTTCAGCAGGACGTTTTTTTGTTTGATGGATCGGTGCGGGATAATATTGCTTATGGACGCACGGATGCGACAGACGCCGAGATTGAGGACGCAGCCCGGCGAGCCAACGCGCATGAGTTTATCGTCAAGCTGCCGGATAAGTATGAAACATTCGTTGGCGAGCGCGGAGTCAAGCTCTCGGGCGGACAGCAGCAACGGCTGGCGATTGCCAGAGCGATCCTGGCGTCACCCCAGATCCTGATCCTCGACGAGGCGACGAGCAACTTGGACACGGAAAGCGAACAGCTCATCCAGGCGTCGATGGCGGCGCTGCTGGCGGGGCGGACTACATTCATGATCGCCCATCGTCTCTCCACGGTGAGGCGCGCCGACTTGATCCTGCTGATGGAAGACGGGCGAGTCACGGAACGCGGCACTCACGAAGATCTCATGAGCGCCCGCGGTGCCTATTACGGAATGGTGCTCCGTCAGATGGAGTCGCACGGCCAGGACGGCGGCGGGCTGTGATCGAAGGGGGCGATCTGAGCGGCCTCGGCTTCGGCGAGACCAACCTTACGAACTCACTCGTTTCGGTGTAATCACAGCCCCGCAAAGTGGACGGGCCACCCGCCGAACTCGGCGCCTTTCCCGTCGGATTCCCAGGCTACACCTGGCGGCCATTCAAACCGCCTTAGTAATACCGCAACTGGAACCGAAAAAAAGCCGTCCGATTCAGATCGATTGGACCGGTTTTCCACGGTTGAAGCAGGATCCTCTCTTCAGGGTTTTCCTCATTCGCAGTTTATTATGGCACCCGTAGCCGGTAGAACCTGGCCGGATGCTCGGTCGACTGCGGATCGCTGAAATAAGACGTGCCGCCGGTGAGGGTGTTGGTGGCTACGGGCGCCCAAGAGGGGTGGGCGAGATTGGCGGTGGCTTCCACTATGACCATCTGATTGCTGGACCAGAAGATGTTGAAGCCGAACTGGTTGGTATGCAGGCCGAAGGCGGGGCTGGTGGTTAGGATGAGCGGGCTGGGAAGTGACCAGAGGGTGGTTGGAAGTGCGCCAAAGGTCGTCCCCCAGCCGGTGGTGCCAGCCAAATAATAGACGATCGCATGGGTGTCTTGGGCAAATGCGTCATGGTCGAGGCTTGGCGCGTTACCTTGGAAATAAACTCCCGCCAGGTTGGTGCACCCGTAGAATGCTCCTGCTTGGATCCCGGCGATGCTGTCGGGGATCGTAACGGTAGTCAGCTTCGCACCAGCAAACGCCACAACTCCAATATTGGTAATGCTTTGGGGGATCGTGTAGTTCCCGGTTTTGGCCGCCGGACATTGGACAAGCGTCGCCCGGGTCCGGTCGAGCAACACTCCCCCGGCAGCGCTATAAATGGGATTCTTGCCGCCGACGGCGATTCCTGAAAGGTGGGAGCAATTTGCGAATGCTCCCTCGCCGATGCTGGTGACGCTGTCTGGAATCGAGATGGTGGTCAGGCCGGTGCTGGAGAACGCGTTAGTTCCTATGCTGGTGACGTTGGCGCCGATCGTTAGATTGGTCAGCGAAAGGCACAGATCGAAGGCGGCTCCTCCGATGTTGGTGACGCTGTCGGGGAGCGCGACACTGCTCAGGCTGGTACACTGATTGAACGCAGCGAACCCGATGCTAGTGACACTGTTGGGCAGCGTGACACTGATCAGGCTGGAGTCTTCGAAAGCCCAGTCACTGATACTAACGACAGTGCTGGGGATGATGTAGGAGGTTCCCTCTTTGCCCTGCGGGTACTGGATCAGCGCGGTCTGGCTCTGGTTGAACAACACTCCAGCCGCGCTGCTGTAGACGGGATTTTGTGTGTCCACAGTTATCGTGGCCAGCCGGGGACATCCACCGAAGGTATCCACGCCAATGGCAGTGACGCTGCTGGGGATCACGACGTTGGTTAGAGACGTGCCGGCAAATGCGTTGTCTTCAATGCTGGCGACGCTGTTTGGGATCGTGACGCTGGTGAGGTTAGCGCAGCCATAGAACGCGCTTTCCGCGATGTTGGTAACGCCGGCAGGGATCGCGAAATCCACGCGGATTTTGCCCTCCGGATATCGGATGAGCGTGCTTTGGCCTTTGTCGAACAAGACCCCATCGACACTGCTATAATGGGGATTTAGGGCATCCACGGTTATCTCACTGACGCTGGGACAGGCATTGAATGCCCACCGCTCGATGGTTGCGACGTTGCTCGGGATTGTGATGTTCGTCAGGCTGGCGCAGCCGTAAAACGCTAAGGCCCCAATCGTGGTTACGCCGTTGGGAATCGTCACGCTAGTCAGGCCGGTGCAACCCTGGAAGGATTCGTCACCTATCCTGGTGACCGGCAGACCGGTGATGGTATCAGGGATGACTGCATCAGCGAGAGTGGGGGGACAGTCGTAGCCGGTGATGGTGACGGAGCCGTTGGTGGTTATGTATTGGAATCCATTCGTAGATTGCGCTCGCGCCGCAGCAGGCAGGACCAGCAACGAGAGCAGGAGGGGCAGCATTGGGCCGGGGCGGGGTCGACGGGGATGGCGGCCTTGCCCTCTGCCGGATGAGCAGCGGAGTAAGAGCGGAATGAACGCGTTCATGTTTGCCGAAACGATGGTTGTTAAACGGTGAGGCTGACGCCGCGAGGTTGAAACTAGTGAGTTTGTTCGACCCGGTTCAGATCGCACCTTCCGGCGGTCCACACAGACCTCCGGGGCTCGCGGTTCAGCCTGCCATCCATCAGTGCAAGATTCCGCGGGGAAAAGTATCACCTCGTTTGGCGGGACCTCAAGCGAGGGCACCAGGATGCAAGACCGGCTCGAATTCAGGACTCTCGGCGAGCACGCCCGTCAGATACTATGAAAATGCAAGCCAGTGAGCCTTCATCGACCCTTCGGCGTCCGGAGTGACTGGGCTTGAATGCGTCTAAAGCGGACACCCAACCCCTCGCCTTGGACGCGGATTGGCAGCGGGCCTGGATGGACCCACCAACTCGCGCCGTCGGCCATTCACAACCTGGATCGCTGAGATGCCCACCACAATGCAGACATCGGAACACCTAGGCTGGCGGGCTGCCATCCCTGTCCAGCTCGCCGTTATTCCAGGCTTCGCCGAGGTTATTCCTCGGTGGTAAGCGCGATCAAGAACGGGGCCGACGGACCTTTGGTGGAGACGAAATCGACACTCTCAATCACCTCGTCCGGTTTGGGATTGTCGTAAGTTCGCTTAAAAAGGCGCACTGAAGTGCCGGCGGCGTCCGCGGCCGGGTTTGCACCGGTCCATGCCACGGAGGCGGTCTTGAGGTCCTTGGTTTCGTCGGTGCTTTTCCACCAGTCGCGAACATCGCTGCCAAAGACGATATCCAGACTCGCCTCGCCGCCTCCGGCGAAGTGGAGTACGTAGCGCCCGATGGTGGCGCCGTCGTCAGCCGACCGTAAGCGGTAAGCCGAGCACATCTGTTCAGCAGACCTGAGGAGGGGTTAAGGTTGGGGTGTGAGTAACAATCGCAACGGGATGGCAGCGGACCGCGGCGCGGAGCGCGCGCGGTGGGTGAGGAGGTATC
>Ga0265314_10000765_pt1 | contig 38412 bp, 47 predicted proteins | sample 4126metaG_FD_203106 | JGI IMG/M metagenome (GOLD analysis project Ga0265314, IMG submission 203106) | Rhizosphere microbial communities from Carex aquatilis grown in University of Washington, Seatle, WA, United States - 4-1-26 metaG | ecosystem: Host-associated > Plants > Roots > Rhizosphere >...
GGGGGACAACATCTCGATCACGGTGGCGCTGATCCAGCCCATCGCGATGGAAGAAGGCTTGCGCTTCGCGATTCGCGAAGGTGGCAAGACCGTCGGCGCCGGCGTCGTCGCTAAAGTCATCGAGTAACGTAATTGCTGGGCGGGGCGGCGAAGCGTGCTTCGCTTCTTCGCCCGTTTGCACTTTAAACAAGGATTAGGCCAGTAGCTCAATTGGCAGAGCGTCGGTCTCCAAAACCGAAGGTTGGGGGTTCGATTCCCTCCTGGCCTGCCAGCAAAGCTGTTGAGCGTGGATGGTTAAGAGTCAGGCGTGAAGGCAGGAGCAGGGAATAATTCACTCTCGACTTCGAGCTCGAAGCGCTGAACGGGACACATGGCAGACAAGATAAAAATTGCGGTCGCGGTTGTTTTACTGATCGCGGGTATCGCGGCGTTTTACTACTGGGACCAGAGCCCGTTGATTGCGCGCGTGGGCGCGGTCATCGGCGGCGCGGTCGCGGGGGTCGTGGTGTTCTGGACCAGCGCGCCGGGCAAGGAATTTTTCGCGTTTGCGCAGGAGTCGATAGACGAGACCAAGCGCGTCGTGTGGCCGACCCGCAAAGAGACGTTGCAGACGACCGGCGTTGTATTCGCGTTCGTGTTTGTGATGGCGTTGTTTTTATGGCTGATAGACGCGGGGTTGCTATGGGCAGTACGCATACTGATGGGTCAGGGCGATTCATGAGCAAGAAATGGTATGTAGTCCACGCGTACTCCGGCTTCGAGAAAAGCGTGCAGCGGGCGTTGATCGACCGCGTGGCGCGCGCCGGCATGCAGGACAAGTTCGGCCAGATCCTGGTGCCGGTGGAAGAAGTCGTCGAGATGAAAAGCGGCCAGAAGAACATCTCGGAGCGCAAATTCTTCCCGGGTTACGTGCTCGTTGAAATGGAAATGACCGACGACACCTGGCACCTCGTGAAAAGCACGGCCAAAGTTACCGGTTTTGTCGGCGGCACGTCGACCAAGCCGACGCCGATTTCCGAGAAGGAAGTGCAGAACATCCTGCACCAGATCCAGGAAGGCGTCGAGAAGCCGCGGCCCAAGGTGCTGTTCGAGATCGGCGAATCGGTGCGCGTCAAGGAAGGCCCGTTCACCGATTTCCACGGCAACGTGGAAGACGTGAACTACGACAAGAGCAAATTGCGCGTGTCGGTCACTATTTTCGGGCGGTCGACGCCAGTGGAACTGGATTTCGGGCAGGTCGAGAAAGCGTAATACAGGCAGTTGTTATTAACGGGGAGGGCAGCGTAAAACCGCGGCCCGCTACCACCCACCATAAGGAGCATCATCGTGGCGAAAAAAATCGTCGGCTTCATCAAGCTGCAAGTGCCCGCCGGTAAAGCCAATCCGAGTCCGCCTATCGGGCCGGCGTTGGGCCAGCGCGGTCTCAACATCATGGAGTTCTGCAAGGCGTTCAACGCGCAGACCCAGAAAATGGAAGCGGGCCTGCCGCTACCGGTCGTGATTACGGCGTTTCAGGACAAGAGCTTCACGTTCATCATCAAGACGCCGCCGGCGTCGGTGCTGATCAAGAAAGCGTTGAAGCTCGACAAGGGCAGCAAGACGCCGCATACCGACAAGGTCGGCAAGCTGTCGCGCGCCCAGGCCGAAGAAATCGCCAAGACCAAGATGCCCGACCTGACGGCGGGCGATCTCGATGCCGCCGTGCGGACCATCGCCGGCAGTGCGCGCAGCATGGGCGTTGAAGTGGAGGGCGCATAACATGGGCCACCTGTCCAAACGCTATAAAGCGCTGATGCCCAAGGTCGATCGCAACAAGCTGTATCCGCTTGCCGATGCGATGAAAATCGTCAAGGAAAACGCGACGGCCAAGTTCAACGAATCGATCGACGTCGCGATCAACCTCGGCATCGACGCCAAGAAATCCGACCAGACCGTGCGCGGCTCGGTGGTGTTGCCCGCGGGGACCGGCAAGACGGTACGGGTCGCCGTGTTCGCGCAGGGCGACAAGGCGAAGGCCGCCAAAGACGCGGGCGCCGACATCGTTGGTCTCGATGATCTGGCGGCCGAAATCAAAGGCGGCAAAATGGATTTCGACGTCGTCATCGCGACTCCCGACACGATGCGGGTCGTCGGCCAGTTGGGCCAGATCCTCGGCCCGCGCGGCCTGATGCCGAACCCGAAAGTCGGCACTGTCACGCAAGACGTCGCCGCCGCCGTGAAAAACGCGAAAGCGGGCCAGGTTCAATATCGCGCCGACAAGACCGGCATCGTGCAATGCACGATCGGCCGCGCGTCTTTTACCGTCGACGCGCTGGTCGAAAACATGAAAGCGCTGCTCGATGCAGTGAACAAATCGCGCCCCACCGGCATCAAAGGCATTTACCTGAAGAAGGTTTCGGTATCGAGCACCATGGGTGTGGGCGTGCGCATCGATCAAGGCGGCACGCAAGCGTAATGAATTTTCGAATTGGTAGTTAAGTATTGGTAGTGAAGGCTTTGGGCTGCTGGTGTTTGCGGAAGATTGCGGCGCCGGCAGGTTGTCAAAGACCGTAGGGATTGAGGGTGAAGGGTGAGTGCGTGAAGGGTGAAGGGTAAAACCGGAACCCGAACCATTGACCCTTAGCCCGAAATTTAATTGGGAATTGGCGTGACTGAGTAAAACGGTTCAGAGCGAAGCTACCCTTCACTCTTCACCCTTCACTTCTTCACGCGCAGCACCCTACGCAGACGGCGTGTCCCGACGAATCAGGTTTGTTGCTAATGCCTGGAGCTGAGGTCGCCGTGGGTCGGTTACGGATGTCAGTAAGAGTGCGTAGCCATTAACGAATGGAGGTAGGCCTTGGGTCTTAATCTGGAAGAGAAACAGGCGGTGGTGGCCGAAATCGGCGCGCAGGTTGCGCAGGCGCAGGCCATCGTAGTCGCCGAGTATCGCGGTCTTGGGGTCGCGGCAATGACCGATCTGCGCAAGCAAGCGCGCGGCTCGGGCGTTTATCTGCGCGTCCTCAAGAATACGCTCGCGCGCCGCGCCGTCGCTGCAACACCGTTCGCCGGACTGTCCGACAAAATGGTCGGTCCGCTCGCGTACGGCATCTGCAGCGATCCGGTGAAGGTCGCGAAGGTATTGCATGACTTCGCAAAGAGCAACGATAAGTTCGTCATCAAAGCCGGCGCGCTGGCCAACCTGGTCATGTCTGCAAAAGACGTGGCCAATCTGGCCTCCATGCCGAGCCGTGAGGAACTCATCGGCAAGCTGTTGGGAACCATGCAGGCGCCGATCGCAACGTTCGTGCGGACACTGAACGAAGTGCCCGGCAGGTTCGTGCGCACGCTCGCCGCCGTGCGGGACCAGAAAGAAAAGCAGGCTGCTTAAAGCAGCGTGCTTCACTTACAGACTAATCTTTAGGAGAACATCATGGCATTAGCAAAAGCAGAAATCCTCGACGCAATTTCCGGCATGACGGTGCTCGAACTGTCGGGTCTGATCAAGGACATGGAAGAGAAATTCGGCGTTTCGGCAGCCGCGGCCGCCGTTGCCGTAGCCGCCCCTGCGGCAGGTGGCGGTGCAGCAGCATCGTCCGCCGAGCAGACCGAGTTCACCGTGCATCTCAGCAACTCCGGCGCGAGCAAGGTCAATGTGATCAAAGTCGTACGCGCAGTGACGGGCCTGGGCTTGAAAGAAGCCAAGGACCTCGTCGATGCCGCACCGAAAGCGGTCAAAGAAGGCGTGTCGAAGGCCGACGCGGACGCGATACTCAAGCAACTGATCGAAGCCGGCGCAACGGCTGAAATCAAATAGTTTGACAGACGCAACGGGGCTGGCGGGCAACCGCCAGCTTTTCCCTATTGTTTTCGTGGCGGACCAGCCACGGCCGAGCGCATCGCTTCGCGGTGCGCTGGGTCCTGGACAGTCTTTCACCCCGCATTTCACACTAGAGGAGCCCCAATGAGCTACTCGTTCACTGAAAAAAAACGTATCCGTAAAAGCTTCGCCAAACGGGCGAGCGTGCTGCCGGTGCCGTACCTGCTGGCAACGCAACTGGATTCCTATGCCGCGTTTCTGCAGGAATTCGTCGCCCCGGACGCGCGCAAGAGCGAAGGCCTGCAGGCCGCGTTCCAGAGCATTTTCCCGATCGAAAGCCATTCGAAAAATGCGCGGCTGGAGTTCGTGAGCTTCGTCCTCGGCGAGCCGCCGTTCGACGTCAAGGAATGCCAGCAGCGCGGGCTCACGTTCGCAGCACCCCTGCGCGCCAAGGTGCGCCTGACGATCATGGACAAGGAAGCGTCCAAGCCGACCGTCAAGGAAGTGAAAGAGCAGGAAGTTTACATGGGCGAAATTCCGCTCATGACCACCACCGGTTCGTTCGTGATCAACGGCACCGAGCGCGTGATCGTCTCGCAATTGCACCGTTCGCCCGGCGTGTTCTTCGAGCACGACCGCGGCAAGACCCATTCGTCGGGCAAGCTGCTCTTTTCGGCGCGCATCATTCCGTATCGCGGCTCGTGGCTCGATTTCGAGTACGACCCGAAGGATTACCTGTATTTCCGCGTCGACCGCCGCCGCAAGATGCCAGTGACCATATTGCTGAAGGCGCTGTCGTACACGCCCGAGCAAATCCTGGCCGAATTTTTCGCGTTCGATGCGTTCCGCCTGCACAAAGACCACATCGAGTTCGAGTTGGTGCCGGAACGCCTGCGCGGCGAGATCGCGCGCTTCGACTTCGCCACCAAATCGGGCAAGACGATAGTCGCCAAAGACAAGCGCATCACGGTCAAGCACGTGCGCGAAATGCAGGAAGCGAAACTCGAGAAAATCAGCGTGCCGCAGGAATTCCTGCTGGGCCGCGTACTCGCGCAGAACGTGATCGACAAGGAAAGCGGTGAAATCGTCGCCAACGCGAACGACGAGATCACAGAAGACCTGCTGAAGAAGCTCACCGATGCGGGTGTGGAAAAGATCCAGACGATCTATACCAACGATCTCGACCAGGGTTCCTACATTTCGCAAACGCTGCGCGTCGACGAGACCGTCGACCAGATGGCGGCGATGGTCGCGATCTATCGCATGATGCGCCCCGGCGAACCGCCGACCGAAGACGCGGTCAAGACGCTCTTCAACGGACTCTTCTTCTCGGAAGACCGTTACGACCTGTCGGCCGTCGGCCGCATGAAATTCAACCGCCGCGTCGGCCGCTCGGAACTGACGGGTGCCGGCACGCTGTCGAAGGAAGACATCGTCGCGGTCATCAAGATCCTCGTGGAACTGCGCAACGGCCGCGGCGAGATCGACGATATCGACCACCTCGGCAATCGCCGCGTGCGTTCGGTCGGCGAACTGGCGGAAAACCAGTTCCGCGCGGGTCTCGTGCGCGTCGAGCGCGCAGTGCGCGAACGTTTGAGCCAGGCGGAATCGGAAAACCTGATGCCGCACGATCTGATCAACGCCAAGCCGGTTTCGGCGGCGATCCGCGAATTCTTCGGCTCCTCGCAGCTGTCGCAGTTCATGGACCAGACTAATCCGTTGTCCGAGATCACCCACAAGCGCCGCGTATCGGCGCTGGGACCGGGCGGCCTCACGCGTGAGCGCGCCGGCTTCGAAGTGCGTGACGTGCATCCGACCCACTACGGACGCGTGTGCCCGATCGAGACGCCGGAAGGCCCGAACATCGGCCTCATCAATTCGCTCGCGCTGTATGCGCGTACCAACGAGTACGGTTTTCTCGAGACGCCTTATCGCGTCGTCAAGACCGGCCACGTGACCGACGAAATTCACTATCTGTCGGCCATCGAGGAAAGCAAGTACGTGATCGCGCAGGCGAACGCCGAGCTCGACAAGAAAAACAAGTTCACCGACGAACTCGTCTCCTGCCGCAACAAGAACGAATTCACGCTGGCGACCCCGGACCGCATCGAGTACATGGACGTGGCGCCGGCGCAGATCGTATCGGTTGCCGCCTCGCTGATTCCGTTCCTCGAGCACGATGATGCGAACCGCGCGTTGATGGGCTCGAACATGCAACGGCAGGCCGTGCCTTGCCTGCGCGCCGAAAAGCCGCTGGTCGGGACCGGGCTCGAGCGCACCGTCGCGGTCGACTCGGGAACCGCCGTGCGCGCCAATCGCGGCGGCATCGTCGACTATGTCGACGCGAGCCGCATCGTGGTGCGCGTCAATGACGAAGAGGCGACCGCCGGTGAAGTCGGCGTCGATATCTACAATCTCGTCAAATACACGCGCTCGAACCAGAACACCAATATCAACCAGCGCCCGCTTGTGCGCGTCGGCGATCACATCGCCAAGGGCGACGTGGTGGCCGATGGCGCTTCGACCGACATGGGCGAGCTCGCACTCGGCCAGAACATGCTGGTCGCGTTCATGCCGTGGAATGGTTACAACTTCGAGGATTCGATCCTGATCTCCGAGCGCGTGGTTGCCGACGAGCGCTTCACCTCGATCCACATCGAGGAACTGTCGGTGGTCGCTCGCGATACGAAGCTGGGACCGGAAGAGATCACGCGCGATATTTCCAATCTGTCGGAAACGCAGCTGGGTAATCTCGACGAGTCGGGCATTATTTACATCGGCGCCGAAGTCGAGGCGGGTGACGTGCTGGTCGGCAAGGTGACGCCAAAGGGCGAAACCCAGCTCACGCCGGAAGAGAAGCTCCTGCGCGCGATCTTCGGCGAGAAGGCCTCGGACGTCAAAGACACGAGCCTGCGCGTGCCCTCGGGCATGTCGGGCACCGTGATCGACGTGCAGGTGTTCACGCGCGAAGGCATCGAGCGCGACAAGCGCGCCCAGCAGATCATCGACGACGAGTTGAAGCGTTACAAGAAAGACCTCGCCGACCAGATGCGTATCGTCGAAGACGACACCTTCATGCGCGTCGAACGCCTGCTGATCGGCAAGACCGCCAACAAGGGGCCGAAGAAGCTCGTCAAGGGCGCCAAGATCGCCAAGACTTACCTGACGGAAGTCGAGCGCCACAGCTGGTTCGACATCGACATCGCGAACGACAAGGTCAACCGCCAGATGGAGCAGTTGAAGGAGAGCCTGGCGCAGAAACGCGTCGAGTTCGACAAGGCGTTCGAAGAGAAGAAAAAGAAGCTCACCAGCGGCGACGAACTGCCGCCGGGCGTGCAGAAGATGGTCAAGGTCTATATCGCCGTCAAGCGCCGCCTGCAGCCTGGCGACAAGATGGCGGGCCGTCACGGCAACAAGGGCGTGATTTCGAAAATCACGCCGGTCGAAGACATGCCGCACATGGCGGACGGCACGACGCTCGATATCGTGCTGAACCCGCTGGGTGTGCCCTCGCGCATGAACGTCGGCCAGATTCTCGAGACGCACCTGGGGTGGGCTGCCAAAGGCCTGGGACTCAAGATCGGCGAAATGCTGAAAGCGCAGGCCAAGCTCGTGGATCTGCGCAAGTTCGTGACCAAGATCTACAACTCGAGCGGCAAGCACGAAGACATCGACTCGCTTTCCGATATCGAGGTCATGGAGCTCGCCAAAAACCTGCGCAACGGCGTGCCGTTTGCGACGCCGGTGTTCGACGGCGCGAACGAAGCGGAGATCAAGGAGATGCTGGAACTCGCGGGATTGCCGCGCTCGGGCCAGATCACCCTGTTCGACGGCCGCACCGGCGAAGCCTTCGACCGCCAGGTCACCGTCGGTTACATGCAGATGCTGAAACTGCATCACCTGGTCGACGACAAGATGCATGCGCGCTCGACCGGACCGTACAGCCTGGTCACCCAGCAGCCGCTGGGCGGCAAGGCGCAGTTCGGCGGCCAGCGCTTCGGCGAGATGGAGGTGTGGGCGCTCGAAGCTTACGGCGCGTCGTACACGCTGCAGGAGATGCTGACCGTCAAGTCGGACGATACCGAAGGCCGCCGCAAGGTCTACGAGTCGATCGTCAAGGGCGAGCACAAGATCGAAGCCGGCATGCCGGAATCGTTCAACGTGCTGGTCAAGGAAATCCGCTCGCTCGCCATCGATATCGATCTGGATCACGAGCGATATTGAGCGCGCGATTAACGCAACAACGCGCGCATCGAATTTACGGGAATTTGTGCATCACGCCTTTTTGGAGTGAAAAATGAAAGCACTACTGGATCTGTTCAAGCAGGTAACGCCGGAAGAAGAGTTTGACGCAATCAAGATCGGGCTCGCCTCGCCCGACAAGATACGTTCGTGGTCGTACGGCGAGGTCAAGAAGCCGGAGACCATCAACTACCGCACGTTCAAGCCGGAACGCGACGGGCTTTTCTGCGCCAAGATTTTCGGGCCGGTCAAGGACTATGAGTGCCTGTGCGGCAAGTACAAGCGCCTGAAGCACCGCGGCGTGATCTGCGAAAAATGCGGCGTCGAAGTGACGCTGTCGAAGGTGCGCCGTGAGCGCATGGGCCACATCGAACTGGCGTCGGTCGTTGCGCACATCTGGTTCCTGAAGTCGCTGCCGTCGCGCCTGGGCATGGTGCTCGACATGACGTTGCGCGACATCGAACGCGTGCTGTACTTCGAAGCCTACGTCGTGACCGACCCCGGCATGACGCCGCTGCAGCGCTGCCAGTTGCTGTCGGAAGACGACTACCTCGCGAAGGTCGAGGAATTCGGCGATGACTTCACCGCCATCATGGGTGCCGAAGGGGTGCGCGAGCTTCTGCGCGCCATCGACTTGAAGCACGAGATCGAAACGCTGCGCACCGAACTCGCGGCGACGACGTCCGACACCAAGATCAAGAAGATCGCCAAGCGCCTGAAGGTGCTCGAGGCCTTCCACAAGTCCGGCATCAAACCGGAGTGGATGATCATGGAAGTGCTGCCGGTACTGCCGCCCGAATTGCGCCCGCTGGTGCCGCTCGACGGCGGACGTTTCGCGACCTCCGACTTGAACGATCTGTATCGTCGCGTGATCAACCGCAACAACCGCCTGAAGCGCCTGCTCGAACTCAAAGCGCCGGAAATCATCGTGCGCAACGAGAAGCGCATGCTGCAGGAAGCCGTCGACTCGCTGCTCGACAACGGTCGCCGCGGCAAGGCGATGACGGGTGCGAACAAGCGTCCGTTGAAGTCGCTCGCCGACATGATCAAGGGCAAGGGCGGCCGTTTCCGGCAAAACCTGCTGGGCAAACGCGTCGACTATTCGGGCCGCTCGGTCATCGTGGTCGGACCGCAATTGAAACTGCACCAGTGCGGCCTGCCGAAGAAAATGGCGCTCGAGCTTTTCAAGCCGTACATTTTCCACAAGCTGGAAGTGCTGGGCCTCGCCACCACGATCAAGGCCGCCAAGCGCCTGGTCGAGCAGGAAGTGCCGGAAGTGTGGGACATCCTCGAAGAAGTCATCCGCGAACACCCGGTGATGCTGAACCGCGCGCCGACGCTGCATCGCCTGGGCATCCAGGCGTTCGAGCCGGTGCTGATCGAAGGCAAGGCGATCCAGTTGCATCCGCTCGTCTGCGCCGCGTTCAACGCCGACTTCGACGGCGACCAGATGGCCGTGCACGTGCCGTTGTCGCTCGAAGCGCAGCTCGAAGCGCGCACGCTGATGCTGTCGTCGAACAACATCCTGTCGCCCGCCAACGGCGAGCCGATCATCGTGCCGTCGCAGGACATCGTGCTGGGCCTCTACTACATCACGCGCGAGAAAATGGGCGCGCGCGGCGAAAACATGGCTTTCTCGAACGTAGCGGAAGTCTCGCGAGCGTACGAGTCGCGCCAGGTCGAAGTCAACGCCAAGATACTGGTTCGCATCAAGGAAATCGAGTTCGACGAAGCGGGCGAAAAACGCGAGAAGGTCACGCGCTACCAGACCACCGTCGGCCGTGCCTTGCTCTCGGAAATCCTGCCGCCGGGACTGCCGTTCGAGCTGATCAACAAATCCCTCAAGAAGAAGGAAATCTCGAAGCTGATCAACCACTCGTTCCGCCGCTGCGGACTGCGCGAAACCGTAATATTCGCCGACAAGTTGATGTACAGCGGCTTTACGATGGCGACGCGCGCGGGTATTTCGATCGCGGTCGACGACATGCTGGTGCCGACGCAGAAGGACTCCATCATTTCCGAAGCCGAAAAAGAGGTGCAGGAAATCGAGTCGCAGTACACGTCGGGCCTGGTTACCCAGGGCGAGCGTTATAACAAGGTCGTCGACATCTGGGGTCGCGCCGGCGACGTTGTGGCCAAGGCCATGATGGACCAGCTCGGGACCGAAGAAGTCGCGGCTTGGGACTACAAGAAGCAGGACTATCTGCCGCTGAAAGACAAGAAGGGCGCTGCGGTCACGCAGGAGTCTTTCAACTCAATCTACATGATGGCCGATTCGGGCGCGCGCGGTTCGGCCGCCCAGATCCGTCAGCTCGCCGGCATGCGCGGCCTGATGGCGAAGCCTGACGGTTCGATCATCGAAACTCCGATCACGGCGAATTTCCGCGAAGGCTTGAACGTGCTGCAGTACTTCATTTCGACGCACGGCGCGCGCAAAGGTCTCGCCGACACCGCGTTGAAGACCGCGAACTCGGGCTACCTCACGCGCCGTCTCGTCGACGTGACGCAGGATCTCGTGGTGACAGAAGAAGATTGCGGCACCTCGCAGGGTGTGGCGATGAAGGCACTGATCGAGGGCGGCGAAGTCGTCGAGTCCTTGCGCGAGCGCATTCTCGGCCGCGTGTGCACGACTGAAATCATCAATCCGGAAAGCGGCCAGATCATGTTCCCGGTCAACAGCCTGCTCGATGAAGATGCGGTCGAAGCTATCGAAGGCGTCGGTCTGGATGAAATCAAGGTGCGCACGCCGCTGACTTGCGAAACGCGTTATGGCTTGTGTGCCAAGTGCTACGGCCGCGATCTGGGCCGCGGCTCGATCGTGAACGTCGGCGAAGCGGTTGGCGTGATCGCCGCGCAGTCGATCGGCGAACCGGGTACGCAGTTGACGATGCGCACGTTCCATATCGGCGGCGCGGCATCGCGTACCGCGGTGGTGAGTCAGGTCGAGAGCAAATCGGCGGGTGTCGTGCGTTATTCGCCGGGCATGCGCTACGTGACCAATGCGCGCAACGAGTTGATCGCGATCTCCCGCAGCGGCGAAGTGCTGATACACGACGAGCACGGCCGCGAGCGCGAGCGTCACAAGGTCACTTACGGTGCGACACTGCTCGCGCGCGATGGCGAACAGGTCAAGGCGGGGCACGTGCTGGCGATGTGGGATCCGCATACGCGTCCCATCATTACCGAGTACGCGGGCCGCGTGCGCTTCGAGAACGTCGAGGAAGGCGTGACGGTCGCGAAGCAGACGGACGAGGTCACCGGTTTGTCTACGCTGGTCGTGGTCGACCCCAAACGGCGCGGCAGCGCGCAGGTCAAGGGGTTGCGCCCGCAGGTCAAGCTGCTCGATGCAAGCGGTCAGGAAGTCAAGATTGCGGGCTCGGACCAGTCGGTCAACATCACGTTCCAGATCGGTTGCATCATCACCGTGAAGGACGGCCAGGAAGTGTCGGTCGGTGAGGTGCTGGCGCGGATTCCGCAGGAAACCTCGAAGACTCGCGATATCACGGGTGGTCTGCCGCGCGTCGCGGAGCTCTTCGAAGCGCGCTCGCCGAAAGATGCGGGCTTGCTGGCGGAAATCACCGGCACGGTTTCGTTCGGCAAGGACACCAAGGGTAAACAGCGCCTGGTGATCACCGATCTCGACAGCGTGGCGCACGAGTACCTGATCCCGAAAGACAAGCACGTGATGGCGCACGACGGCCAGGTGGTGAACCGCGGCGAAGTCATCGTCGACGGTCCGGCCGATCCGCACGACATCCTGCGTCTGTTGGGGGTCGAGGCGCTCGCGCGATATATCTGCAACGAAGTGCAGGACGTTTATCGTCTGCAGGGTGTGAAAATCAACGACAAGCATATCGAAGTGATCGTGCGCCAGATGCTGCGCCGGGTCACCATCGTCGACGCGGGCGACACGCGCTTTATCGTGGGCGAGCAGCTCGAGCGCGCCGAAGTGCTGGACGAGAACGATCGCGTCACGGCGGAAGGCAAGAAGCCGGCAACTTACGACTTCATGCTGCTCGGTATCACGAAGGCGTCGCTGTCGACCGATTCGTTTATTTCGGCGGCTTCGTTCCAGGAAACCACCCGGGTGCTGACCGAGGCGGCGATCATGGGCAAGCGCGACGAATTGCGCGGCCTGAAAGAGAACGTGATCGTCGGTCGTCTGATTCCGGCGGGTACCGGACTCGCCTACCACAACACGCGCAAACGGCAGGTTGCGGCGGGCGAGCTGTTGCCGCTGACTGAGGGAGCGCCCGAAGAGGCGGCGCCGGCCGAAACCCGCGAGCAGGTTGCTTGACAGGGGTGCTGTAACCCTCTAAAATTTACAGTCTTTTTAGCTTGAAACCCAACTTGGACGGGACGGCATTGTTGCCGTCCCCTCCTTTTTTCAGGCGCTGGAAATAAGCGGTATTTTGATGAACGCAAATTCGCGGAACACAGCAGGAAGCAGATAACCGACCATGCCGACGATCAACCAGTTAGTGCGCAAGCCGCGCGTCATCCGCACCGTGAAGAGCAAGGTGCCGGCGCTCAAGAATTCGCCGCAAAAACGCGGGGTTTGCACGCGCGTCTATACGACGACCCCGAAAAAGCCGAATTCGGCGCTGCGCAAGGTCGCGCGCGTGCGCCTGACCAACGGCTTCGAAGTCACCAGCTATATCGGTGGCGAAGGCCACAACCTGCAGGAGCACTCGGTGGTGCTGATTCGCGGCGGCCGCGTCAAGGATCTTCCCGGCGTGCGCTACCACATCGTGCGCGGCAGCCTGGATACCGCGGGCGTCAAGGATCGCAAGCAAAGCCGCTCGAAGTACGGCGCTAAACGACCCAAAGCGGCTTAGTACCCAAGCGTCGCGTTAAAACAGAACTGAGCAGAATAGAGAAATCATATGCCACGTCGTAGAGAGATTCCGAAACGCGAGATCCTGCCGGATCCGAAGTACTCGAGCGTTGATGTCGCCAAATTCGTCAACGTGCTGATGCAGGCCGGCAAGAAATCGATCGCCGAGGGCATCATTTACAGCGCACTCGAGCAGATCAAGAAAAAGACGAGCAAGGACCCGCTGGAAGTCTTCACGACGGCAGTCAACAATGTCAAGCCGATGGTGGAAGTGAAAAGCCGCCGCGTCGGTGGCGCGAATTATCAGGTGCCCGTCGAAGTCCGCCCCATCCGCCGCACTGCGCTTGCCATGCGCTGGTTGCGCGACGCGGCGCGCAGCCGCGGTGAGAAATCCATGGGTGCGCGTCTGGCAGGGGAAATCGCGGAAGCGGCCGAGGGCCGCGGCGGCGCGATGAAAAAGCGCGAGGAAGTGCATCGTATGGCGGAAGCCAACAAGGCGTTCTCGCATTACCGGTTTTGATTGAGTAAATAGCTGTCAGCCCAAGGTTTTTCAATAGTGCCACGCAAAACACCCATCGAACGGTATCGGAATATCGGCATCAGTGCGCACATTGATGCGGGTAAAACCACGACCACCGAACGCGTGCTGTTCTACACCGGGGTTTCGCACAAAATGGGCGAAGTGCATGACGGCACCGCCGTGATGGACTGGATGGAGCAGGAGCAGGAGCGCGGCATTACGATAACGTCCGCCGCCACTACCTGTTTCTGGAAAGGGATGGACGGCAACTATCCCGAGCACCGCATCAACATTATCGATACGCCGGGTCACGTGGACTTCACAATTGAAGTCGAGCGCAGCCTGCGCGTGCTCGACGGCGCATGCATGGTGTATTGCGCGGTCGGCGGCGTACAGCCGCAGTCGGAAACCGTGTGGCGCCAGGCCGTCAAGTACGGCGTGCCGCGGCTCGCGTTCGTCAACAAGATGGACCGCCAGGGCGCGGATTTCTTCAAGGTCTACGACCAGATGAAATCGCGCCTGAAAGCCAATCCGGTCCCGATCCAGATCCCGATCGGCGCCGAAGAAAAATTCGAAGGCATCATCGACCTCGTGCGCATGAAGGCAATCTACTGGGACGATACCACCCAGGGCATGAAGTTCGAGCTGCGCGACATTCCCGCCAATTTGCAGGAGCTGGCGCAGGAGTGGCACGACAAGATGGTCGAAAGCGCCGCCGAAGCCAACGAAGAATTGATGAACAAGTACATCGAAGAAGGCAGTCTGTCGGTCGAGGAAGTGAAGCTCGGCCTGCGCACGCGCACGATCCACAACGAGATCGTGCCGATGCTGTGCGGCTCGGCGTTCAAGAACAAGGGTGTGCAGGCGATGCTCGATGGCGTCATCGATTATCTGCCCGCGCCGGTCGACATTCCGCCGGTCAAGGGCGTTGACGACAGCGACAAGCCGACCGAGCGCAAGGCGAGCGACGAGGAACCGTTTTCGGGCCTCGCGTTCAAGATCGCGACCGATCCGTATGTCGGCCAGCTGATTTTCTTCCGCGTGTATTCGGGCGTGGTGAATTCGGGCGACACGATTTACAACCCGATCAAGGGCCGCAAGGAGCGCATCGGCCGGCTGCTGCAGATGCACGCGAACACGCGCGAGGAAATCAAGGAAGTCCGCGCCGGCGACATCGCGGCCGCAGTCGGCTTGAAAGAAGCGACCACCGGCGAGACGCTGTGCGATCCGCAGAAAATCATCATTCTCGAACGGATGATATTCCCGGAGCCGGTTATTTCGCAGGCCGTCGAGCCGAAAACCAAGGCCGATCAGGAAAAGATGGGCATCGCGTTGAACCGCCTGGCGCAGGAAGATCCGTCGTTCCGCGTGCGCAGCGACGAAGAGTCGGGCCAGACCATCATCGCGGGCATGGGCGAGTTGCACCTCGAGATTATCGTCGATCGCATGAAGCGCGAATTCGGCGTCGAAGCTTCGGTCGGCAAGCCGCAGGTCGCCTATCGCGAGACAATCAAGAAGTCCTGCGACAAGGTCGAAGGCAAGTTCATCAAGCAGTCGGGCGGACGCGGCCAGTACGGCCACGTCGTGCTCAAAGTCGAGCCGCAGGTACACGGCAAGGGTTTTGAATTCGTCGACGCGATCAAGGGCGGTTCGGTGCCGCGCGAATACATTCCGGCCGTCGAGAAAGGCCTGATCGATACGCTGCCGACGGGCGTGCTCGCCGGTTTCCCGGTGGTCGACGTCAAGGTCACGCTGTTCGACGGTTCGTACCACGAGGTCGACTCGAACGAAAACGCGTTCAAGATGGCCGCCTCGATGGCGTTCAAGGAAGGCATGCGCCGCGCCAGTCCGACCATCCTCGAGCCGATGATGGCGGTCGAAGTCGAGACGCCGCCGGACTTCATGGGCAACGTGGTGGGTGACCTGTCTTCACGCCGCGGCATCATTCAGGGCATGGACGAAATCGCCGGCGTCAAGGTGATCAAGGCGGAAGTGCCGCTCGCGGAAATGTTCGGCTATTCGACCGCATTGCGCTCGGCGACGCAGGGCCGCGCGACCTACACGATGGAATTCAAGCATTACACTGAAGCCCCGAAGAACATTGCTGACGGAATTATCAATCGCGACAACCCTGACAAGGGTTCTAAAAAGTAACAAGGAACCGATATGGCAAAAGGCAAATTTGAGCGCACGAAGCCGCACGTGAACGTGGGGACGATAGGTCACGTTGACCATGGCAAGACGACGCTGACGGCGGCGATGACGCACGTGTTGTCGAAGAAGTATGGCGGGGAGGCGAAGAACTACGACCAGATCGACGCAGCACCCGAAGAGAAGGCCCGCGGGATCACGATCAACACGGCGCACGTGGAGTATGAGACGGCGAAGCGCCACTACGCGCACGTCGACTGCCCGGGGCATGCCGACTACATCAAGAACATGATCACGGGAGCGGCGCAGATGGACGGCGCTATCCTGGTGGTGAGTGCGGCCGACGGCCCGATGCCGCAGACGCGCGAGCACATCCTGCTGGCGCGCCAGGTGGGGGTTCCGTACATCGTCGTGTTCATGAACAAAGCGGACATGGTCGACGACAAGGAACTCTTGGAACTGGTGGAAGTGGAAGTGCGCGAGCTGCTGTCGAAGTATGAATTCCCGGGCGACAAGACCCCGATCATCATCGGTTCGGCCTTGAAGGCGCTCGAAGGCGACACGAGCGAGATGGGCGAAGGCGCGATATTCAAGCTGGCCGAAGCGCTGGATGCATATATCCCGGAGCCGAAGCGCGCGCTGGACGGCCCGTTCCTGATGCCGGTGGAGGACGTGTTCTCGATCTCGGGCCGCGGCACGGTGGTGACGGGCCGGGTTGAGCGCGGGATCGTCAAGGTGGGCGAAGAGATCGAGATCGTGGGCTTGAAGCCGACGATCAAGACGGTGTGCACGGGTGTGGAGATGTTCAGGAAGCTGCTGGACCAGGGCCAGGCCGGTGACAACGTCGGGGTGCTTCTCAGGGGCACCAAGCGTGAAGAGGTGGAGCGGGGTCAGGTGCTGGCGAAGCCGGGCAGCATCACGCCGCACACGAAGTTCACGGCCGAGATTTACGTATTGAGCAAGGACGAGGGCGGCCGTCATACGCCGTTCTTCCAGGGCTACCGTCCGCAGTTCTACTTCCGCACGACGGACGTGACGGGGAGCATTGAATTGCCGGCGGGCACCGAAATGGTGATGCCGGGGGACAACATCTCGATCACGGTGGCGCTGATCCAGCCCATCGCGATGGAAGAAGGCTTGCGCTTCGCGATTCGCGAAGGTGGCAAGACCGTCGGCGCCGGCGTCGTCGCTAAAGTCATCGAGTAAACATAATGGCCGCCGTTAAAAGTCAGAAAATCCGTATCCGCCTTAAGGCGTTCGACTACCGCTTGATCGACCAGTCGGCGCTTGAGATCGTGGATACCGCGAAGCGCACCGGCGCCGTGGTCAAGGGCCCCGTGCCTCTGCCCACGCGCAAAGAACGTTTCGACGTGCTGCGTTCGCCGCATGCGAACAAGACGTCGCGCGATCAGTTTGAAATCCGCACGCATTTGCGGTTGATGGACATCATCGATCCGACCGACAAGACGGTCGATGCGCTGATGAAGCTCGATCTGCCGGCGGGTGTGGACGTCGAAATCAAGTTGTAGGCACAGCATCCGGACTTTGTGTCCGGATACTGAAAGTGAACGGCCGGCCAATTGAAGTCGGCACCCATCCGCGGCATTAAAACCGGGGCGGGGCTAAAGAAAAGGTGAGCAAAATGAGTTTAGGACTAGTCGGTCGCAAGATCGGCATGACGCGCGTCTTCACCGACGATGGAGATTCCATCCCGGTGACGGTCGTCGACGTGTCGAACAACCGCGTGACCCAGATCAAGACACCGGAAGCCGACGGCTATACGGCCGTGCAGGTGGCGTACGGCAAGCGCCGCGCGCGCCGCGTCAACAAGGCTGCGGCGGGCCATTTCGCCAAAGCGGCGGTCGAAGCCGGTTCCGTGCTGAAAGAATTCCGCGTCACTCCCGAGCAGATCGCCAGCCTCAAAGTCGGCGGCGCGATCGGCGTCGATGTGTTCAAGGTCGGCCAGAAGGTCGACGTAGCGGGCACGACGATCGGCAAAGGTTACGCCGGCGTTATCAAGCGCCACCACTTCAAATCCAACCGCGCCTCGCACGGCAATTCGGTCTCGCACAACAAGCCGGGCTCGATCTCGATGGCGCAGGACCCGGGCCGCGTGTTTCCCGGCAAGAAAATGACCGGCCATCTGGGCGACGTCAATCGCACCACGCAGAACCTCGTGATCGTGCGCATCGACGCCGAGCGCCAGTTGCTGCTGATCCGCGGCGCAATTCCCGGCGCCAGGAACGGCGACGTCACGGTCTATCCCGCCGTGAAAATCAGTCGAACAGTTGTGAAGCCGGTTGCCAAGGCCGCAGCCAAGGCAGGTAAATAATGGAACTCAAACTGATCGATCAAAGCGGCAAGTCGAGCGCCAACGTGGCGGCGGACGATACCGTGTTCGGACGCGACTACAACGAAGCGCTGATCCACCAGGTCGTGACTGCGTACCTCGCGAACGGACGCCAGGGCACGCGCGCGCAGAAAGACCGCGGCGAAGTCAGCCATACGACCAAGAAGCCGTTCAACCAGAAGGGCACCGGCCGCGCGCGCGCCGGCATGTCGTCGAGCCCGTTGTGGCGCGGAGGCGGCCGCATATTCCCGAACCGGCCGGACGAGAATTTCACGCACAAGCTGAACAAGAAAATGTACCGCGCCGGCGTGTGCTCGATCTTGTCGCAGCTGGCGCGCGAAGGGCGTATCGCCGTCGTCGACAACTTTACGCTCGACGCGCCGAAAACAAAGCTGCTCGCGCAAAAAGTCAAAAGCATGGGGTATGAAAACGTGCTGATCGTCACCGACAGCATGGACGAAAACCTTTTGCTGTCGGCGCGCAACCTGCCGAACGTCAACGTTTGCGCGGTCACGCATGCCGACCCGGTAAGCCTGATCCGCCACGCCCACGTGCTCTTGACCAAGACCGCGATGGCTAAATTCGAGGAGCTGCTGAAATGAGCGCCGCCGGGAGCACCAAAAATACCGAGCGTCTGATGAAAGTGCTGCTGGCTCCGGTGATTTCGGAGAAGGGCACCTACGTCGGCGAGAAGAACAACCAGTACCTGTTTCGTGTGATGCCGGACGCGACCAAGCCGGAAATCAAGGCTGCGGTCGAGCTGATGTTCGGCACCAAGGACAAGAAGATCGAAGTCCTGGCGGTGCAGGTGGCCAACGTCAAAGGCAAGGAAAAACGCTTCGGCCGCTTCATGGGCCGCCGCAATAACTGGAAGAAGGCCTACGTGTCGTTGAAGCCCGGCCAGGAAATCAACTTCGCGGCAGGGGAGAACAAATAATGGCGCTGATCAAAGTCAAACCGACCTCGCCGGGCCGCCGTGCGGTCGTCAAGGTCGTCAATCCCGATCTCTACAAGGGTCGGCCGCACGACGCGCTCATCGAGCGCAAGAGCAAAACAGCCGGCCGCAACAATACCGGCCAGATCACCACGCGCCACATGGGCGGTGGTCACAAGCAGCACTATCGCGTAATCGATTTCAAGCGCGACAAGGACGGCATCGTGGCCAAGGTCGAGCGCATCGAGCACGATCCGAACCGCAGCGCTCACATCGCGCTCTTGTGCTACGCGGACGGCGAGCGCCGTTACATCATCGCGTGCAAGGGCCTTGCCGTCGGCACCCAGGTGCAGAACGGTTCGGATTCGCCGATCAAGCCGGGCAACGCGTTGCCGCTCAGGAACATTCCGGTCGGCAGCACGATACACTGCATCGAAATGATGCCGGGCAAAGGCGCGCAACTCGCGCGCGCGGCCGGCGGCGCGGTGCAACTGCTGGCGCGTGAAGGCGAATACGCGCAGCTGCGCCTGCGTTCGGGCGAGATTCGCAAAGTGCACGTCAATTGCCGCGCGACCATCGGCGAAGTCGGCAACGAAGAGAACAGCCTGCGTTCCATCGGCAAAGCGGGCGCGGTGCGGTGGCGCGGCATCCGCCCGACGGTGCGCGGTGTTGCCATGAACCCGATCGATCACCCGCATGGCGGCGGCGAAGGCAAGACTGCCGCGGGACGCCACCCGGTAAGCCCGTGGGGCACGTTGACCAAGGGCTATCGCACACGCAAAAACAAGCGCACCAACAGCATGATCGTGCGCCGCCGGCATGCCAAAGTCAGCGCCGGATAAACGAGGTATATAAATATGGCACGTTCAATCAAAAAAGGCCCGTTCGTCGACTATCACCTGATGGCCAAGGTCGAAGCCGCGCGCGCATCCAACGACAAACGCCCGCTCAAGACCTGGTCGCGGCGTTCCACGATACTGCCCGATTTCGTGGGCCTGACGATCGCCGTGCACAACGGCAAGCAGCACGTCCCGGTCTATATCTCGGAAAACATGGTCGGCCACAAGCTGGGCGAGTTTTCGCACACGCGGATTTTCAAGGGTCACTCCAAGGCGGGCAGTACTGCCGCGCCGGTCGGTGACAAGAAGTCGAGCGTTGCGCCCGCGGCGGCTTCGCCGGCCAAGAAATGAGGAATGCATTAATGGAAACCACGGCAAAATTAAACGGTGTGCGCTTGTCCCCCCAGAAAGGCCGCCTGGTCGCCGACCAGATTCGCGGCCTGCAAGTGGAAAAGGCGCTCAACCTGCTGACGTTCAGCCCGAAAAAAGGCGCGGTCATCATCCGCAAGGTGCTCGAGTCGGCGATTGCCAACGCCGAGCACAACGACGGCGCGGATATCGACGAATTGAAAGTCACGCGCATTTACGTCGAGAAGGGGCCCGTGCTGAAGCGTTTTGCGGCGCGCGCCAAGGGTCGCGGCGTGCGCGTGTTGAAGCACAGCTGCCACATTCACCTGACCGTCGGCGACGGGAGGAAATAGCATGGGACAAAAAATACATCCGGTCGGATTCCGTCTTTCGGTGCTGCGCAACTGGTCCTCCAAGTGGTACGCGAACAGCAAGAATTTTCCCGGCATGCTGCAGGAAGACATCAAGGTGCGGGACTTCCTGAAGCAGAAGCTCGCGCATGCGGCGGTCGGCAAGATCATCATCGAGCGCCCGGCCAAGAACGCCAAGATCACGATTTTCAGCGCGCGTCCCGGTGTCGTCATCGGCAAGAAGGGCGAGGACATCGAGTCGTTGAAGGCGCAGTTGCAGAAACTGTTGCACGTGCCCGTGCACATCAACATCGAAGAAATCCGCAAGCCGGAACTCGACGCGCAGCTGATTTCGGACTCGATCACGCAACAGCTGCAAAAGCGCATCATGTTCCGTCGCGCGATGAAGCGGGCCATCACGAACGCCATGCGGCTGGGCGCGCAGGGCATCAAGATCATGAGCGCCGGGCGCCTGAACGGTATCGAAATCGCGCGCACCGAGTGGTACCGCGAAGGGCGTGTGCCGCTGCATACTTTGCGCGCCGACATTGATTATGGATTCTCGGAAGCCAAGACCACCTACGGCATCATCGGCGTCAAAGTGTGGGTGTTCAAAGGCGAAACTCTGACCAAACACGAGCAGGCGCTGGCGGCGCCGGCGGCGACGCCGGAGTCGGTGGTCACCGACAAACCCGCGGACAAGCCCGCGGCGAAGCCCGCGCCCAAGAAAAGACGGACAGGAGTAAAGCATGCTGCAGCCAGCTAGAAGGAAATACCGCAAGGAACAAAAGGGCCGCAACAAAGGTGTTGCGACCCGCGGCGCCAAGGTGAGCTTCGGCGAATACGGCCTGAAAGCTTTGACGCGCGGCCGTCTGACGGCGCGCCAGATCGAAGCGGCGCGGCGCGCAATGACGCGCCACATCAAGCGCGGCGGCCGCATCTGGATCCGCATATTCCCGGACAAGCCGATCTCGCGCAAACCCGCCGAGGTCCGCATGGGCAACGGCAAGGGCAATCCGGAGTACTGGGTCGCCGAAATCGTGCCGGGCAAAGTGCTTTATGAAATGGACGGGGTCGACGAAGCATCCGCGCGCGAGGCGTTCCGCCTGGCGTCGGCCAAGCTGCCGCTCTTGACCACGTTCGTGCATCGTATGGTTGGAGGCTAAGCCATGAAAGCCAGTGAATTACGCGTCAAAAACACCGACGAGCTGCGCCAGGAGTTGAATGAACTGCTGAAGGCGCAATTCAGCCTGCGCATGCAGGTTGCGACCCAGCAGCTCACCAACAACAGCCAGATCGGGAAAGTGCGCCGCGACATAGCGCGCGTGCGCACGATCATCAACGAAAAGGCACGCCAGTCATGACTGAAACCACAGCGAACAAGCGTACGCTGACCGGCCGCATCGTCAGCGACAAGATGAACAAGACGGTGACCGTGCTGGTCGAGCGCCGCGTCAAGCACCCGCTTTACGGCAAAATCGTCACGCGCTCGAAGAAATACCATGCGCACGACGAGAAAAACGAATTCAAGGCGGGCGACACGGTACTGATCGAGGAATGCCGTCCCATCGCCAAGACCAAGGCGTGGCGGGTGGCCAAGCTGATCGAGAAGGCGCGCGAGATTTAGTTGGCGAAATTGGTTGAAATAGCGCGGGATTCTCTGTAGAATCGCGCGTTCTGTTACGCCGCGTCCCTGGATTTCCGGGCGCGGAAGATCTAACCCGGACGGGTTCCAAGACTGACCGCAGGCAGGTTTTAGGGCGGTTCAAGTTGGAAGAGACAGCAGCACAAAGCGAGAGCAAAAAATGATACAGATGCAGTCCATTCTGGACGTTGCTGACAACACCGGTGCGCGCGCAGTCATGTGCATCAAGGTGCTCGGCGGCTCGAAGCGCCGCTATGCGGGCATCGGCGACGTCATCAAAGTCAGCATCAAGGACGCAGCGCCCCGCGGCCGCGTCAAAAAGGGCGAGATTTACAACGCCGTCGTCGTGCGTACCGCCAAAGGCATCCGCCGCGCCGACGGTTCGTCGATCAAGTTCGACAGCAATGCCGCCGTGCTGCTGACGGCCAAGCTGGAACCGATCGGCACGCGTATTTTCGGACCGGTGACCCGCGAATTGAGGACCGAGCGTTTCATGAAGATCGTTTCGCTCGCGCCGGAAGTTCTGTAAGAACCATAGGTAGACCAAGCATGCGCAAGATCAAAAAAGGCGATGACGTGATCGTCATCACCGGCAAGGACAAGGGCAAGCGCGGCACGGTGCTGCGCGTGGTCGACCTCGAGCACATACTCGTCGAGGGCGCCAATCGCGTGAAGAAACACCAGCGCCCGAACCCGATGAAAAACACCACCGGCGGCATCGTCGACAAGGAAATGCCGCTGCACGTGTCGAACGTTGCGATTTTCAATCCGACCAGCAAGAAGGCCGACCGCGTCGGCGTGAAAACCCTCGACGACGGCCGGCGCGTGCGCATATTTAAATCCAATGGCGAAGTGATAGACGCATGAGCACCCAGGCCAAGACCGCCGGCAAAGACAAGGGCGCAGCGGCAGCGAGCCGCCTGCAGACGCATTACCAGCAGGACGTGGTCAAGAAACTGGTCACCCAGTTCGGCTACAAGTCGGTAATGCAGGTTCCGCGCATCGAAAAAATCACGCTCAACATGGGCGTGGGCGAAGCGGTGAACGACAAGAAGATCATGGACAACGCGGTCGGCGACATGGCCAAGATCGCGGGCCAGAAGCCGCTCGTAACCAAGTCGCGCAAGTCGATCGCGACCTTCAAGATCCGCGACAACTACCCGATCGGCTGCAAGGTCACGCTGCGCGGCACCCGCATGTATGAATTCCTCGACCGTCTGGTGACCATCGCGATCCCGCGCATCCGCGACTTTCGCGGCATCCCCGGCAAATCGTTCGACGGCCGCGGCAATTTCAATTTCGGCATCAAGGAACAGATCATTTTCCCCGAAATCGAATACGACAAGATCGATGCGCTGCGCGGCATGAACATCACGATCACCACCACCGCCAAGACCGACGCCGAAGGGCGCGCGCTGCTGGCGGCATTCAAATTTCCGTTCAGGAACTAGCCCATGTCCAAACTCGTGTTGAAGCTTCGCGACCAGAACCGCCGCAAGATGGTGAAGAAATTCGCCGCCAAGCGCGCGCAATTGACGGCGCTCATCAACGACCAGAAGTTGTCGCCGGAAGACCGCTACGAAGCGCGCCTCAAGCTGCAGAAGCTGCCGCGCGACTCGAGCCCGGTGCGGTTGCGCAACCGGTGCGCGCTGACCGGCCGGCCGCGCGGCGTTTACAGCAAGTTCGGCCTCGGCCGCAGCAAATTGCGCGATATCGCGATGCGCGGCGAGATTCCCGGTGTAATCAAGGCGAGCTGGTAGCAGGAAGCTGGAGAGACCAAAACCATGAGCATGAGTGATCCGATCGCCGACATGTTGACGCGCATACGCAATGCGCAGATGTCGGAAAAAGTTTCAGTCGCGATGCCGGCGAGCAAGGTGAAAGCCGCGATCGCCAAAGTCCTGAAGGACGAAGGCTATATCGACGATTTCGCGGTGCGTCCGCAGGACGGCAAGCCGACCCTCGAAGTGGGCTTGAAGTATTACGCGGGCCGCCCGGTCATTGAAAAACTTGAGCGCGTCAGCCGTCCCGGGCTGCGCATTTACAAGCCGTGCGATGCCATTCCGAAAGTGATGAATGGTCTCGGCGTGGCGATCGTATCGACCTCGAAGGGTGTGATGACGGACCGCAAAGCGCGCGGCCTCGGCATCGGCGGCGAGGTTTTGTGCATCGTTGCATAGTTGACGCGGCGAACGAGGAATAGCGATGTCCAGAATAGGTAATTTTCCGGTCGAAGTGCCGGCCAACGTGGAAGTGCAGTTCTCGCCGACGGAGATTTCGGTGAAGGGCCCGCTCGGCACGTTGAAGCAGTCTTTGTCCGAACAGGTCACGCTCGAGAAAGTCGAGAACCGGTTGCAGTTCAAGGTGGCCAACGAGTCGCACGCCGCGAATGCGCTGTCGGGCACGATGCGTGCGCTGGTCGCGAACATGGTGCAGGGCGTGACGAAGGGCTACGAGCGCAAGTTAACGCTGGTCGGCGTCGGTTATCGCGCGCAGGCCCAGGGCGACAAATTGAACCTGACGCTGGGATTTTCGCACCCGGTCGTGCACCAGATGCCCAAGGGCATCAAAGTCGAGACGCCGACGCAAACCGAGATCCTTATCAAGGGCATCGACAAGCAGGTGGTCGGACAGGTGGCCGCTGAAATCCGCGCCTATCGCCGCCCCGAGCCGTACAAAGGCAAGGGCGTGCGGTATTCCGACGAGACGGTCATCCTCAAAGAGACCAAGAAGAAGTAGAGGCGAGATATGAAAGAAGACAAGCATCAGGCACGGCATCGCCGCGCCCAGCAAACCCGCCGCAAAATCGCGGAGCTGCGCGTGGTGCGGCTGGCAGTGCATCGCTCCAACGGGCACATGTACGCCCAGGTCATCGATGCGAGCGGCTCGAAAGTTCTTGCCAGCGCATCGACGGTCGAACCGGCATTGCGCAAATCGGTCAAGAACGGCGGCAATGTCGAGGCTGCGGCTGCGGTTGGCAAACTGATCGCCGAAAAAGCCAAGGCGCTCGGCATAGAAGCGGTCGCGTTCGACCGCGGTGGCTATAAATATCACGGTCGTGTCAAAGCGCTGGCGGAAGCCGCGCGCGAGCACGGGCTCAAGTTCTAGTCAGGAAACGACATGGCAAAACTCCAGGCAAACAGGATGGCGGGCGGCGAAGAACGCGGCGACGGCCTGCGCGAGAAAATGATCGCGATCAACCGCGTTACCAAGGTGGTGAAAGGCGGCCGCGTCATGGGTTTCGCCGCGCTCGTCGTGGTCGGTGACGGCGATGGCCGCGTCGGCATGGGCAAAGGCAAAGCGCGCGAAGTGCCGATCTCCGTGCAAAAAGCGATGGACGAGGCGCGCCGCAAGCTCGTGAAAATCAATTTGAAGAACGGCACGCTGCATCACGCCGTAACCGGCCGCCACGGTTCGGCGCGCGTGTACATGCAACCGGCGTCGGACGGCACGGGCATCATCGCCGGCGGCCCGATGCGCGCGATTTTCGAAGTCATGGGCGTGACCAACGTGCTGGCCAAAATCATCGGCTCGACCAACCCCTACAACGTGGTGCGGGCGACCCTGAACGGCCTGCAGGCAATGAACACGCCGGCGGACGTCGCGGCGAAGCGCGGCAAGACGGTCGAAGAGATCGCGGGATAAGCCATGGCCAAAGCTAAAGCGAAACAGTCGGGAAAAACCATCAAGGTGACGCTGGTCAGAAGCCTGATCGGCACCATGGAGTCGCATCGTGCGACGGTGCGCGGTCTGGGACTGCGCCGGATCAATTCGACCTCCGAGGTCATCGACACGCCGGCCACGCGCGGGATGATCAACAAAGTCAGCTATCTCGTGAAGAGCGAGGGATAATACAAATGCAGCTCAATACGATCAAACCTGCCGCCGGTGCCAAGCACGCGAAACGCCGTGTCGGCCGCGGTATCGGCAGCGGACTCGGCAAGACGGCAGGCCGCGGCCACAAAGGTCAAAGCTCGCGCGCCGGCGGCTATCACAAGGTCGGCTTCGAAGGCGGCCAGATGCCGCTGCAGCGCCGCCTGCCCAAGCGCGGTTTCAATTCGCCGACGCGCGGCGACACCGCCGAAGTGCGCCTGTCGGACTTGAACCGGTTGAAGGTCGACACCATCGACATCCTGGTGCTGAAAGACGCGGGCATCGTGCCGATCCACGCGTTGTCGGCCAAGGTCATCGTGTCCGGCGAAATCAAACGTAAAGTCACCCTGCACGGTCTGTTGGCGTCCAAGGGCGCACGCGCCGCGGTCGAAGCGGCCGGCGGCAAGTTTGAAATGCCCGAGAGCACCGGCGGCAAGCCGGCGAAGGAAGGCAAGAAAGTCGCGCGCAAAGCCGCGGCGATTGTGCGGGCCGAAACCCGCGCCGCCACGACCTCAGCGACCATTGCCGAAGAAAATGCCAAGGCAGCGGTCGACGCCGAAGCGAAAGCCGACGCCAAGAGCAAAGCCAAGGCGGATTCAAAAGTGAAAGCCGAAGCCAAGGCGGAGGCGAAAGCCGCGCCCACGACGGACGCCAACGCGAAAGCCAAGAGCGGCAAGGACAAACCCGCCGGCAAGAAAAAGAAGGGTGAGTAAAGTTGGCTAATCAGGATTCCCGATTGAGCATGCAGGGCAAGATGGGCGACCTGAACCGTCGCCTGTTGTTCTTGCTCGGCGCGCTGATCGTATACCGCATCGGCGCGCACATTCCCGTGCCCGGCATCGATCCGGTCGCGCTCGCGGAGCTCTTCAAGTCGCAGCGCGGCGGAATTCTCGACATGTTCAACATGTTTTCGGGCGGCGCGCTGTCGCGCTTCACGATACTCGCGCTGGGCATCATGCCCTACATCTCGGCGTCCATCATCATGCAGTTGATGACCGTGGTGTCGCCGACGCTCGAAGCGCTGAAAAAAGAGGGCGAGTCGGGCCGCCGCAAGATCACGCAGTACACGCGCTACGGCACCACCGTGCTTGCGACGTTCCAAGGCATGGGCATCGCTATCGCGCTGGAGTCGCAGCGCGGGCTCGTGCTTGAACCCGGCCTCGGATTCCGCCTGACGACCATGGTCACGCTGGTAACGGGCACGATGTTCCTGATGTGGCTTGGCGAGCAGATTACGGAGCGCGGCATCGGAAACGGCATTTCGCTGATTATTTTCGCGGGCATCGCGGCGGGGCTGCCGAACGCGATGGTGAATACGCTCGAGTTGCAGCGTCAGGGTTCGATTTCCATCCTGGCGGTGATCGTTATCGTGGGATTGGTTGCGGGCGTCACCGCCCTGGTGTGTTTCGTCGAGCGCGGCCAGCGCCGCATCCTGGTCAACTACGCCAAGCGCCAGGTAGGGCGCAAGGTGTACGGCGGACAATCTTCGCACCTCCCGCTGAAACTCAACATGTCGGGCGTGATTCCGCCGATTTTCGCGTCGAGCATCATCCTGTTTCCCGCCACGCTCGCGGGCTGGTTCGGCACCAGCGAGAACATGCGCTGGCTCGCCAATATTGCCTCGACCCTGCATCCCGGCGAGCCGGTTTACGTGTTTCTTTACTCGGCCGCGATCATATTTTTCTGCTTTTTCTACGCTGCACTGATGTTCAATCCGAAAGAGACCGCCGAGAACCTGAAGAAAAGCGGCGCGTTCGTGCCCGGCATCCGGCCCGGCGACCAGACCGCGCGCTACATCGAAAAAATCATGCTGCGCCTGACGCTGGTCGGCTCGGTCTACGTGACGCTGGTGTGCCTCTTGCCCGAATTTCTGATCGTCTGGAAGAAAGTGCCGTTTTACTTCGGCGGCACCAGCCTCCTGATCATCGTAGTGGTGACGATGGACTTCATGGCGCAGGTGCAGGCGTACGCGATGAGTCACCAGTATGAAAGCCTCCTTAAAAAGGCGAATTTCAAGGGCGGCGGCGTGTTTCCGACTCGTTAATGGCGAAAGAAGAAACCATAGAAATGCAGGGTACGATAGTCGAGACCCTGCCCAACGCAACATTCCGGGTAAAGCTGGAAAACGGCCACACGGTACTCGGCCATATTTCCGGCAAGATGCGCATGCACTACATCCGCATTCTGCCCGGCGACAAGGTCACGGTGGAAGTTTCGCCGTACGATTTGACGCGGTGCAGGATCACTTTCCGCGCCAAGTAGGACAGGTTAAGGAATCAAGGAGCAAAACATGAAAGTACTGGCTTCGGTGAAGAAGATATGCCGTAACTGCAAGATCATCCGCAGGAAGCGTGTCGTGCGCGTCATCTGCAAGGACCCGCGCCATAAGCAGCGCCAGGGGTGATTGCGGTTTTTTGCGGTTACCCGGCGTTTACTGATGCAAATTAACAGGTTATAATCGCCGGCTTTCGAATTTTCGGGTATCGGTTCAGCGTGCTTCAGGCGCGCGTTTTTAGCGTAAATGGGATAGAAAATTATGGCCCGTATTGGTGGCGTTAACATTCCGAATCATCAGCATGCGGAAATCGCTCTGACTGCGATTTACGGCGTCGGCCGCAGCCGCGCGCGCGCGATTTGCACGTCGGCCGGCATCCAGCACACGTCCAAGATCAAGGACCTGTCGGACACCGATATGGAGAAGCTGCGCGAGCAGGTCGCGAAGTTCGCGATCGAAGGCGACTTGCGGCGCGAAGTTTCGATGAACATCAAGCGCCTGATGGATCTCGGCACGTGGCGCGGTTTGCGGCACCGCCGCGGCCTGCCGGTGCGCGGCCAGCGCACGCGCACCAACGCGCGTACGCGCAAGGGTCCGCGCAAAGCGGCGGTCAAAATCCAGAAAGCCGTCACGGCCTGATCGACACAGTTTAATAGCGGAAAGCATATTCAATGGCAAAGGCAAACACACGGGTTCGCAAGAAGGTCAAAAAGAATGTCGCGGAAGGCATCGCGCACATTCATGCGTCCTTCAACAACACCGTCATCACCATCACTGACCGCCAGGGCAATGCATTGTCGTGGGCGACGAGCGGTTCGGCGGGTTTCAAGGGTTCGCGCAAGTCCACCCCGTTCGCGGCGCAGATCGCTGGCGAACACGCGGGCAAGCTCGCGCAGGAATGTGGCGTCAAGAACCTCGAGGTCCGCATCAAAGGCCCGGGTCCCGGACGCGAATCCGCCATGCGCGCATTGAACGCGCTTGGCTTCAAGATCACGAGCATCGCCGACGTCACGCCCGTCCCGCACAACGGATGCCGCGCGCCGAAGCGGCGTCGCATCTAAGGAGAACCGGCTGTGGCCAGAAATCTAGACGCAAAATGCCGCCAATGCCGCCGCGAAGGGGAGAAGCTTTTCCTCAAGGGCGACAAGTGCTTTACCGACAAGTGCGCGATCGAGCGCCGCAACTACCCGCCCGGCCAGCACGGCCAGAAAAACAGCCGGCTGTCGGGCTACGGCGTGCAGCTGCGCGAGAAGCAGAAGCTGCGCCGCATCTACGGCCTGCTCGAGCGCCAGTTCCGCAATATTTACCATCGTGCATCGCAGAAAAAAGGCATCACCGGCGAGGCGCTGCTGCAGATGCTCGAATCGCGCCTGGACAACATCACCTACAAGATGGGTTTCGGCGCGTCGCGTTCGGAAGCGCGCCAGATCGTGCGCCATAACGGCATTCTCGTGAACGGCAAGCGCGTCAACATTCCGTCTTACCAACTGCGTCCCGGCGACGTCGTGGAAGTCGCGGGCAAGGCCAAAGAGCACCTGCGCATCAAGGCCGCGCTTGAAGCCACCTCCGGCCGCGGTTATCCGGAATGGCTCGAAGTCGACTCTGCCGCGTTCAAAGGCACGTTCAAAACCATGCCTCAACGCAGCGATCTGCCCTCCACCATCAATGAGTCGCTGGTGGTCGAGCTTTACTCCAAATAATTGCCAGAGGATTAAGCCATGCCCAGCAGCACTTTTCTTAAGCCTCGTATCATCGACGTGCAGAACATTTCGCCGTTCCATGCCAAGGTCACAATGGAACCGTTCGAGCGTGGCTACGGCCACACACTCGGCAATGCGCTGCGCCGCATCCTGCTGTCGTCCATGCCCGGCTTCGCCGCCACGGAAGTGAAGATGAGCGGAGTGCTCCACGAGTACTCGACCATCGACGGCGTGCAGGAAGACGTGGTCGACATCCTGTTGAACCTGAAGGGTATCGTGCTGAAGCTGCACAACCGTGAGGAAGCCGAACTCATCCTGAAAAAACAGGGCGAAGGCGTCGTTACCGCGGGTGACATCGAGCCGATGCACGACGTCGAAATCGTCAATCCCGATCACGTGATCGCGCATCTGACGGCCGGCGGCAAGCTCGACATGCAAATCAAGGTCGAACACGGCCGCGGCTACGTGCCCGGTGCGGTGCGTACCAGCCGCGGCGAGCAGATCGAAGGCGCGGTCAGCCGCGCGGTCGGCAGCATCGTGCTCGACGCCTCGTACAGCCCGGTGCGCCGCGTAAGCTACCAGGTTGAGTCCGCGCGCGTCGAGCAGCGCACCGACCTGGACAAGCTGATCATCGATATCGAAACGAACGGCGCAATCGAGCCGGAAGAAGCGATCCGCTACGCGGCGCGCATCCTGGTCGACCAGCTCGTAGTGTTCGCCGATCTGAAAGGCACGCCGGTGCAGATCGAGCAGCCGAAAGCCCAGCAGATCGACCCGATCCTGCTGCGGCCGGTCGACGACCTCGAACTCACGGTGCGTTCGGCCAACTGCCTCAAGGCCGAAAACATTTACTACATCGGGGACCTGATCCAGCGCACGGAAACCGAATTGCTGAAAACGCCGAATCTCGGCCGCAAATCGCTGAACGAGATCAAGGAAGTGCTCGCGTCACGCGGGTTGACGCTCGGCATGCGGCTCGAAAACTGGCCGCCCGTCGGGCTCGAAAAGGTATAACAAAGGATTCATCATGCGTCACCGCCTCGGACTAAGAAAACTCAACCGCACGAGCAGCCATCGTCTGGCCATGCTGCGCAACATGACCGTGTCGCTGCTGCGTCACGAGGTCATCAAGACCACTTTGCCCAAGGCGAAGGAGTTGCGCCGCGTTGCCGAACCGATCCTGACGCTCGGCAAATCGCCCTCGCTCGCCAACCGCCGGCTCGCGTTCGACCGTCTGCGCGACCGCGAGATTGTCACCAAGCTGTTCGGCGAGCTTGGCCCGCGCTACGCCGCGCGCAACGGCGGCTATCTGCGCATACTGAAGTTCGGATTTCGCAAGGGGGATAACGCGCCGATGGCGGTGGTGGAACTCATTGACCGCCCTGAGGTGGCCGAGGATAAAAAAGAAGAAGCGCCTGCCAAGGCGGCATAATAAAAAGATGGAAGCATTTGAAAAGCCGGCCTCGCGCCGGCTTTTTTATTGTCCCCGCGCCAGGGTTTAGAATGCCCTCATGTTGAACGAACTCGAATTGACCGGGCGCGCGACGACGCACGTCATTCAGCGCGACGATTTGCGCGCCGCCATCCATCGCGATGCGCTGGACCCGTTCCTGGCACTCAAGGCGGCAGCTGCCGACGCGGGCATCGATCTTCAAATCGCGAGCGGGTTTCGCGATTTCGCGGCGCAACTTCGCATCTGGAACATGAAATATCGCGGCGAGCGCCCGCTCTACGACGCGGATGGCAACGTGCGTGACCACGCAAGCCTCAGCAATAGTGAACTGATCGAGGGCATCCTGTGCTGGAGCGCGCTGCCGGGAGCCAGCCGCCATCACTGGGGCACCGACATCGACGTGATCGATCGCGCCGCCATGCCGGAGGATTACCGTTATCGTCTTGTCCCGGAAGAATACGCGGCGGGCGGCGTCTTCAATAAGCTCAATAAATGGCTTGGGGACAATATCGCGCGCTTCGACTTCTTCAGGCCCTACGCAGAGTACCGGGGCGGCGTTCACACCGAGCCCTGGCACCTGAGCTTTGCGCCGGTTGCGTCCGTCGCACTGGAGCTGCTCACGCCCGAGCTGATCGCGGCAACGCTGGGCGAAAGCGATGTGCTGGGCAAAGATGCAGTACTCGAGCGGCTCCCGCAAATTTACCGCACCTACGTCGCAAACGTTGCCTCGCCACCCGGCGCCGCACTGGCATAACGGCGGCGCGGCGGCTCGCCCATGGGTATCTTCCTGTTCACCGATTTCGGCGCCGCGGATTTGTACGTGGGCCAGCTCAAGGCCGTATTTGCGCACAAGGCGCCGGGCATCCCGGTGGTCGATTTATTGCACGAAGCGCCCGCGTTCAACGTGCGGGCGAGTGCCCATCTGCTGGCCGCGCTGGCGGCGAAAATTCCGCCGGGCAGCGTGACGCTCGCGGTCGTCGACCCCGGAGTCGGCGGGCCGCGCGCTGCGGTCGCGGTAGAAATCGACCGGCGCTGGTTTGTCGGACCCGATAACGGCTTGTTGTCGGTGCTGGCCGCGCGAGCTGCGACGGCAGCGGTCTGGCGCATCACGTGGCAGCCGGAACATATGAGTCCGTCGTTTCACGGCCGCGACTTGTTCGCGCCGGTCGCGGCGGCGCTTGCGCGCAGCGAATCGCCGACCGGCAAGGCGGCGCGGGTCGGCCGCTTGCAAGTCGATTTGGGCGCGATCGACCTTGCCGAAATCATTTATATCGACCATTACGGCAATGCATTTACTGGCCTGCGGGCACACGCGCTGGCGCGCGATACGTGTGTGGTGGCGGGTGGCGCGGCCTTGGAATATGCGCGGGTATTTTCGACCGCGCCTGCCGGTCGAACGTTCTGGTATGAAAACAGCCTGGGCTTGGTCGAGATCGCCGGCAATGGTTGCAGCGCGGCGGCGAAACTGGGACTGGCGGTCGGGCAACCCGTGGCTTACTCAGTCTAGCTCTGTTCGCGACGTGTCAGCCGCGCGCTAAACGCGCGTCGAACGGAGCGAGATTGGCGCCGACGGGCTCGGTGGCCGGATGCGCGTTGCGCCACCAGTCCGCGAGTTCGCGGCAGGTCGCGAAATACACCCCCGGGTGGCGCGCAACGTAAGTCAGGAATTCGTCGACGGCGCGTGCGCGCGCCGCGCGTCCCGACCCGTAATCGCCGCGCGGATGCAGCGTGAGGTTCACGCAATGCCCAGCGTCGTACATCGCGGCGAATTCCTCTTTCCACACTTTCAGCGCGCGGCTGTGCGAATGGCGCGGGTTGTAGAACGTCGCGTCGGTCAGCGCTTCGAAAGTTGGCAACTCGACGATGCGCCTGCCCGGCGCGCACTCCACCACGTATGGATAGTCGTCATCCTGAAAACTGCTGTCGTAGAGATAGCCGAGGTCCGCGAGGTGGCCGAAGGTTGCGCGCGTGAGCAGGCCGAACGGCGCGCGCCAGCCGACGGGCGCGACACCGGTGATTCCGATCAGCGCGTGGTGCGCGCGTTCCAGGGTTGCGCGTTCGTTTGCGCCGAGCTTGCTGTGGTCTTCGAACGCATAGCCGCGCGCGCCGATTTCGTGTCCGTCCTTGAGTATCGCTGCGACGGCGGCGGGATTGTTTTCGGCGTCCAGCGCCGGCACGAAGAACGTCGCCTTGAGTCCGTGGTCGCGCAGCACGTCGAGTAGCCGCCAGACGCCGGCGCGCATGCCGTAGCGGCCGTACGAGTACTTGCCGTAAAGATTTTCCGGTTTTGCCTCGTGCAGATCGACCGATTCGGCGTCGAAGTTCACGGTGACCACGACGGCGCACGTCTTGCCCGGAGGCCACATTGAATATGCAGTCATGGCCGCCTCAATCGAAATACTGGCGGTTGTCGAGACACCAGCGCGCGAGCCCGCCGACGTTGAAGAACCGCACGCCGGCATGGCCCTTGATATAGCGAATCATGTCTTCCATGATGCGCGCTCGCGCCGGCGTGCCCGATCCCCAGCCGCTGCGCGGATGCACCATCAGCATGAAATAGCCGTTCTCGTTGTAGAGCGTGTCGAACTCCTGCTGCCAGTGCGCGAGCACTTCCGATGGCGGCGTCATGCTGTATTTATAAAACGGAAAATCGTCGAGGCTGAACGCGCTGCTCGGCAGTTCCATCATGCCTTCGACGGGTTTGCCGTCGACCCGCACGACGTAGGGCAGGTCGTAATCCTTGTCGCTCGAATCGTAGATGTAGCCGAGGTCCTTCAATACCTGCACGGTGCGGCCCGATTTGCGGCCCGACGGCGAGCGCCAGCCGAGGGGCGGCGAGCCCAGCAGGTCCGTCAGTATCTTGTGCGATTTCCTGAGCAGCATCTCCTCGTCCGCGCCGACGTCCCAGCTTTCGTGCAGGTAGCCGTGCGCGCCGACCTCGAAACCGCGGTTGTGGATATCCTTGACCACCTGCGGATAGCACTCCGCATCGTAGCCGGGCACGTAGAACGTGCTTGGAATGCCGTGCTTCTCGAAGAGATCGAGATAACGGTAGACGCCGCGTCGCCCCGCGTAGCGGCCGTGGGAGTTGACACCCAAGGGCGCCAGCTGGCGGCCGGTTTCGTGCGACGGGCCGTCGAAGTCGACGGTCAGCGTGACCACGCAGCGCACGCCGTCGGGCCAGCGGTATTTGCCTTGCATGTTTTGCGTTACTCCCTTGTTTCGAAATATACGTCAATCGCGCAGCGGCGAAAAGCGCCGCGTCGGCCGGCGCCGCGCGTTTTCACAAAATTGTTCTTGTTATACTCAGCCATCCTCTTCAACCAGACCGGAGCGCCTGCTTGTCGCAAAATGGAAGCGCCGTCCGCTGGGGCGTGATCGGCCTTGGTGGAGTGGTGTATCAGCAGATCGCACCGGCCATCGCCGGTTCGGCGCATTCCACGCTGGTTGGCTGCGTGGGCAGCGCGCCGGTGAAATCGCGCGCGTTCGCGAGGCAGTTCGGCGTGAAAAATTGCTACGGCAGCATCGAGGAGCTGGCCGCCGCCGGCGACGTCGAAGCGATATTCATCGCCACGCCGAATGCGGACCACCACCGGATGGTGCTGGCCGCGGCGCGCGCGGGCAAGCACGTCTTGTGCGAAAAGCCGCTGGCCATGTCGGTTGAACACGGCCGCGAGATGGTCGACACGTGCCGTGCCGCCGGTGTGCACTTGCGCGTCGCCTTCCAGATTAGGCTCGAGGAAATCCTCGTGCGCGTGCGCGAGATCGTGCAGTCCGGCGCGCTGGGCGAGTTGCGCGCGGTGCTGTTCGAGCGCATCGCGCCGCTGCGCCAGCATGGCGCGTGGCGCGACGACCCGCGCCAGGGCGGAGTCCTGTTCGACGTGGCGGTGCACTTGTTCGACCAGGTCGAATGGTTGACGGGTCTGCAAGTGCGCGAGCTGTTCGCCTACTCGCATCCCGACCGGCGGCTGGGCGTTGCGGACTCGACCATCGCAATTCTCGGCATGCTCGGCGACGGTTGTCATGTGGTCGTGCGCGCGAGTCGCGAAATCCCGTACGCCGGCAACGATTTGCGCATCCAGGGCAGCAAGGGCATGTTGACGACCTCGGCACTCCGGTGGGCGGACGAGCACGTGCTGCGCATGCAGACTGCGGCGGGTGAAACCGTCGAGCGTTTCGCGCCGACTGCAATTTACGAGCGGGAGATCGAGGCATTCGCAGCCGAGGTCAGGGGTGGCTCCGGCAGTCTCGCTTCGGGCGAAGACGGCGTCCGCGCGATTGAACTCGCGAGCGCGGCGCTCGAATCCATCCAGTCGCGGCGATCGGTAGGCATAGCGGCGTGACGACTCTGTATACGATAGGTCATGGCAACCGGGCGGTCGATGATTTCACCGCCCTGCTTGAGAGCGCGCGCATCGAATGCCTGGTCGACGTGCGCGCCTATCCGCGCTCGCGCCGCAACCCGCAATTCGCGCGCATGGCGCTCGATCCCGTGCTGAAGGCTCATTCGATGCAGTACGTGTGGGAGGGCGGGCCATTGGGCGGCATGCGCCGGCCGAAGGGTGAATCGCCGCATGCGGCACTCGGCGACGCCGCGCACCGCGGCTATGCGGACCACATGGCGACGGCGGAATTTCAGGAAGCGCTCGCGCGCCTGATCGCCCTCGGCGCCAAACGGGCCACGGCTTTCATGTGCGCGGAAACGCATCCCGAGCATTGCCATCGCTCGTTTATCGCCGATGCGCTCGCCGCGCGCGGCATCGAGGTGCTGCATCTGATGGGACCGCAGGACGTGCGTGCGCATGTTCTGCGTGAAGGCGCGCGGCTGGTCCCGGGCGGGCAGGTGATGTACGACGCGTGCGTGCAGCTCGGGCTCGCGCTTTAACGGACTTCAAACTGCTTAAAACAGCGCGCGCGCGCCGGCATAGACGGCGCGCGGCGCGGCGATGCCGCGAAATTGCTCCGCCGATCCGCTCAGGAGATTGTTGGAGCCCAATGTCCCGAAGGTCGCGTACCGCGTATTGAACAAATTGGTGACGCCGCCGAAGACCTCGAATTTCTTGTCGAACCGGTGGCTGGCATCCAGCTTCACCGTCGCAAATCCCGGCACGCGGCCGTTGCTGTCCTGGTTGTTTTCGTCGCCGCGCGCATATTGCGGGCCTTGCGCCTGGATCGTCGCCTTCAAGCGCGTTTGCGGCGTCATCGCATAGCCTAAGCGCAATTTCAGAGTGAGCGCCGGGATGCCGGGAATTTTGTCGCCCGGTTGCGCGGTAACCCCCGCGCAACCGTTGCCCGCGCCGTTGGTAGCGATGCATACGCTGTTCGCGCCGTTCGACAGCGTAAACGGCGACTGGAAACTCGCGTCCACCCAACTCGCGCCCGCCGCATAATCGAAACGGCCGGCATTGCCATCGAGGCCGAGTTCGACGCCCTGCCGCCGCGTCTTCCCGACATTGGAGAAATATCCCTGCACGGCATTGGTCTGATTGAACAGGATGTCGTCGTACAACATGCTGTGAAACGCGGCGGCGCGCCAGCGTAATCGCTCCCCGAAATTGCCCCTGAAGCCGGTCTCAAAAGTTTTCGACACGACGGCCTTCAGCTCGGGGTCGGCGCCGAAAGCATTGGGGATACCGGTGCACGGCGAAGCCGGATCGGCGCAGGCGAGTTCAATCGCCGAAGGCGTGCGGAAGCCTTCGGCGTAATTGGCGAATCCGGTCGACCGCGCAGACATCTGATACGCAAATCCGACCGCAGGATTCAGCCGCTGGTAATTGTGGGTTCCCGACACGTCCGTCAGCGTGTTCGTTCCCGGTGTCGCTGAAATGACGGCCGAGCTGTTGCACAGTCTGTTCGGATCGGTGCAGGACACGCCGGACAAACTGATTGACGCATAGTCGTAACGCGCCGAGGCGGTGACCGCCAGACGCTCGGCCGGATTGAAAGTGTCGGTGGCGAAAATGCCGTAGCGCCGATTGTTCGACTGGATCGTCGCCTGCGGCATGAACGCGTCCGCGCCGATGGTCGCACCGGTGCTGTCGACGAACGCATCCTGTCCCGTATTGCTGAAGCTGGTATTGCCGTATTCGGCATTCAGTCCCAGGGTCATGACCTGCGCCTTGCCCCACAGCTTGTCGCTGTTCGACCATTGCATGTTGCCGCCGTAAATGTTCTGGGTATAGTGCGCGAGCAGATTGCTCGCCGGGCAGTCGGCGGTGGTCACGCAGGTCGGGTCGTTGGTCGAAGCCGCCACCGGATTGCCGATATTGCTGTTGAACACGTCGCGCGCGATGTTCCGGTAATAGACGTTGCCGGTGAGCGAATTTCCCGCGTTCAATTCGAGGCTGCCGCGCAGGTTGAGCGTGAAGCTGCGGGTGTTCGTATAGTCGGGATGCGAGTAACCCTGCGCCGCATTACCCAGCGTCGACAGCGGAACGTTCTGATTGCCGTTCATCAGGTTGTCGGCGTACATCAGCGTGAGATCGAGATCGGCGCGGTCGCTTTGATAGCCGAACTTGCCGAAGAATTGCCGGATCCTGCTCGGGTTGTAGGCCGCCCAGCCCCGGTCGTCGTAGAGGCTCGTCGCCACATAGTAGTCTTTGTTGTCGGAATGCCCGCCCTGTTCCGCGTCGAGACTGCGGCGGCCGAACGAGCCCAGCGTCACCTTGGCATCGCCGCCGGGAAAAGCGAAGCCGCTCTTGGTGTTCATGGAGAGCGCACCGCCCAGCGTGTTCAGTCCGAACACCGGATTGGAGCCGGGGATCACCGTCACATTGGCAATCGCGATCTGCGGAATCAGGTCCCACGACACCACGTCGCCGAACGGCTCGTTCACGCGCATGCCGTCGAGGAAGACCGAAATGCCCTGCGGCGTGCCGAGCACCGGCGACGCCGTAAAGCCGCGGTAGTTGAGGTCGACGACATACGGATTGCCCTGGGTATCATTGACGTTCATCGAGCTGACCGACTGATTCAGCATGTCGGGCAGATTTCGCGCGTCCTGCGGCATGTCGCGGTGATTGATGATCTGCACATTGCCCGGGTACTTGTCCGGCGTGATGCCGGTGCCGCCCGCCGGCGTGGTGGCCACGACGTC
>Ga0265314_10000766_pt1 | contig 38348 bp, 32 predicted proteins | sample 4126metaG_FD_203106 | JGI IMG/M metagenome (GOLD analysis project Ga0265314, IMG submission 203106) | Rhizosphere microbial communities from Carex aquatilis grown in University of Washington, Seatle, WA, United States - 4-1-26 metaG | ecosystem: Host-associated > Plants > Roots > Rhizosphere >...
ACACCATAATTGGTTCCAGATGGAGCACGTAGTCTCCGTCGGGGAAATCCGCCGGTGCCTGCAGAATCCGCAGATCGGAAAATCCCTGTTTCCCTTTTTCGCCAGGAGCTTGTCTTTTAGCTATAACTTCGCAAAGGGCTTCCCGCCCCATGCCTCTTAACCTGCCTTTTAGTAAAACTGAAACCTGCATAATACCCCGGGAGTTAGATTTGCAAATATATGGAGACAAAGGCGCATCGGCCTCGCGGCACCGGGTCCCGTTTTTACAGGGGGTAGGGCCTGCACGTTTCCTTTACGGAACCCGATCCGCGTCTTTCGGCTCACTTTCGTCCTTAAGTCGCTTGGATGACAGAGGCTTTTGCCCGGGTTGCCCGGATTGCTCAAAGTGAAACTGTTGAAAAACCGGCACGAAACCGGCTTACGGAGAATGGCTGCCGCGGGGGGCTCCCGCCTCCCGCACCCGAATGCGCTGAGCATTTGCCGATATGCGGTTCTACTCGTAACGCAACGCCTCCGCCGGCAGAATGCGGGCCGCGGCGCGCGACGGATAAAGCGTGGCCAGCAGCGAAATCCCGATCGCGACAATAGCCACCAGGACGCCGTCGGAGATGCGCGGCGCAAAGGGCAGAGTGTCGATCGCGTAGACCTCGGCCGAAAGGTGGATGAAATGATAGTGGCCGCCCGCCCATGATGCCGCGTAACCCAGCACCAGGCCGATGACGGTGCCGATGACGCCGATAAGAAACCCCTGCATCTGAAAGATGCGGCGGATCTGCCCTGGCTCGACACCGAAGCTCATCAGCACGGCAATATCCCTGGTCTTCTCCATCACCATCATGGTGAGCGCGACGAGAATGTTGAGCGCGGCTACGATCACGATCAGCGCAATCACAATGAACGTGACCACCTGCTCCTCGCGCAGGGCGCGGAACAGCTCGCGATTCTGGTCTTCCCAGTTCGAGGTCATGAACCCCTTGCCCGCGGCCTGCTCAATGGCCTTGCCCACTTCCGGTGCAAGGTTCATGTCATCCAGGCGGAAGCTGATCACGGAGACCACATCGGGCTCGTCATAGAGGTGCTGCGCATCATCCAGGCGCACGTAGCCCCACGCGTCGTCGTATTGGTAGAAGCCGCTGTGATAAGTGCCCGCCATGCGATAGGCCGCGTATTGCGGAGCGATTCCCATCGGGGTCAGTTCGCCCTGCGGGCTGACCAGCATCACGGAATCGCCCACCGCGGCGCCGATGGAGTCAGCCAGATCCTTGCCAAGCACGATGGGCGGCGCCGCCTGCTTGTTTCCCGGCTCAAGCGCCTGCACGGATCCGGGAGTAGCGTCGCGCAACAGATTGCTGGCACGAGTCTCGTACTGCGGCAGAATACCCTGGATTAAAGCGTATTCCGCGCGCGCGCCGTGCGTGACCAGTACCTGCTCATTCAGCTCGGGCGCGGCGGCAACCACGTGCGGCAGCTTGCTCAGCCGCGCCAGGAGCGGCTGCCAATTGCGGATGCCGTCGCCCTGAATGCGCATGAGCTGCACATGCGCGGTGGTGTCCACCAGCCGATTCTGAAGGTCGCGGCGCATGCCGTTGGTGATGGCCAGCGCGATAATGAGCGCGGCCACTCCCGCAGCCACTCCCGCCACCGAGATGGACGTGACCACGCCCACCACGGCCTGCCGCCGCTTGGCTTTCAGGTACCGCGCCGCAACAAAGATTTCAAAGCGCATCGTAGTACTCAAAACGCATCACAGTTACTTCGCGCCTGCGCCGGCCGTGTTAAACACGGTTTTTCCCAGACCCGCGTTGTCATGCCGGTCGTACACACGCACAGTAATCAAGTGCTCGCCTGCCTTGCCCTCGAAAGCTGATTCCGGGATGCGGAAGTCGTACCGCTCATGGCGCGAGTCGGAAAGGCCGCCGACCGGATCAATATACTGCCATGGCCCAAGGTCAACCGAGTATTCGGCCTTGACCACCGCCGACATGGCGTCCTCCGCATCAAAGCTGATCGCAACTGCGCACGGCCGCACGGCGCACGGCGTCACCTCCGCGGCATGCAGGTTGGTAACGGCGGGCGGAGTTGTATCCACTTCAAAACGATCTCCGGCCTTTTCGCCGGTAAGCGCTTCAGCCGGAGTATGCGAAGGCGAATCGGAGGCAACCACCTTCAACTGGTACCCACCGTCCGGCATCATCGTGTCATCCCAGGAAAACTCTTTTTCCGTGATCTTGTCCTTGAGCAGACGCCAGACGCGTTCACCATCTCCGCGCAGGTAGACCGAGTAGGCCAGGTCGTCGCCATTGTCGTCGTGCGCCGCCCAGCGCGCAGTGATGGCGGTTCGGTCCTTGATCGCGGTCACGTTAGCCGATGCATCGAAGGTTACGGCCGTGCCCTGACCAGACGAAGGCAAAGCAATATTGACGGTCTGCGCCTGCACCGCCTGCGGCTGCGGGTTCAGCCGCGCACCAGGCGCCACCACCACCTCATCGACTACGGGCGCCGAGTTTACCGGCAGATAATTCAGGCCGACACTTCCCACCACTCCGCCCGCATGCAACACAGCCTTCCACTGCAGGAATCGCCCGGCCGGCGACGCGACACTGTCTGCCTTCACCGGCTCCCAGTCGGTCCAGCCGCGCACCGGCTGCTCCACGTTGCCGGTACGCGTGAACAGTTCAAAGTCCTGGGAGCCGGGCTCCACTTCAACGCGCCCAAAGCGCGCCAGCGCTCCCGCATCCAGCACATCGCTCACGTACTCGTGCGTTTCCTGCGCGCCAAACGAGACCAGCTTGCCGGTATTGCCGGTACCGATGAGCACACCGTTGGCCGCAGGCGCAAGGCATAGTCCCTGCTGTGCCTCCAGGTGCCCCACATCGGCAAAGTCGCCGTTCTCCTGGATGCGGAAGATGCGCCCGCGATTTCCGCTGAGCGCATACAGGCCGTCAGGCCGCGCCGCCAGCGCGTACACAATCTCATCCTTGCCGGACCAGATTTTGCGCGGCGCCTGTCCCTCAGTGAGCGCATAAATGTCAGTACCATCCGGAGCGGAGGCGCTGGCGTTGGCCGCCTGCATGGTACCCGGCTGCACCACGGTAAACGTGACCACACCTGTTCCCTGAATGGGAAGCGGCGGCAGCGGATTGCGCGCCTTGTCGCCCACGCTGGCGGCGTAAATGGTTCCGTCAGCGGCAATGGCAATGGCGGGGATTTCGCGCCGCGGCGCGTCAAAGAGCACGTAGCCTTTGCCCTGCGGGCTGATGCGGTAGATCAAACCGCTGCCGTCAGTGCCGGCAATAAGGTTGCCCTTCTTGTCCCAGGCCAGAGCGCGAATGTGCTGCTCATCCGACTTGAAAAAAAGCTCCGGCGTTGCGCCCGGCTTGTTAGTGTCCACGCGATACACGGCGCCGGGGCCGCCGGTGGCGATGTAAAGCAAGCCCGACGCATCGAAGGTCATGTCCCAGATGTAATTGGATCTTCCGTCCTGCTTCTCGGGAGTTTTCTCGTCGGCGGGCTTCGATTCAGGGCTGTCAGCGGTGACCTTTTTCCCCACCCGTCCCAGATCGAAGACAAGCTTTGCCGTCGAGTCGTCCTGCTTCTCCGTTGCCGCTGGATTCAGCCGGTAGACCTTGCCGCTGGGCATGGTAGCGGCGTAGAGCGCGCCGTCAGGCCCAAGGCGCACCGCCTGCACGCTCAGGTCTTTGGTTTCAAACATCACGAAGGCCTTGCCGTCAGCACCCACGCGCAGCACCGTGGCCGGCGAGGCAGTGCCCAGGTACGCAGCGCCGGATTTGTCCACGGCGATGGACCACACGAAGGTCGAAGGCGTGGTCAGAATCTCTTTCAGGCCGGGCGCCTCGCGCAGATGACCGTCGCTGGTGATGGCAACGCCCTGCGGCGTGCCCTTCTCAAACTCATCCACGTGCGACTGCGTCCACAAGTGAGTGCTTTGCGAGCGGGCAGCAACCAGGGCGGCGGCGAAAAAGGCCGCAAGCGCAACAATCGGCAATGAAATGCGAGAGCGGGAAAGCCAAATGGCTGAAGGCACCATGCTGCTGTTGAGTCTACTAGAGTTGGACGGGAGACGCCGTGATCGACGGCAAAACTGAGCCTATCAATGGTTCATATGATTATCCCGGCATCGCCGCGGAAGAAATTGCGAAATTCGACTTATCGTGCAGCTTCAGGTCGCCGCGTTCATTTACGAATGGGCCGGGGAGACCCGTCCGTCAGTGAACCCAAAAACGCGCTACACCCGGATAAGAGTGATCGCTGCGTCGGCTACGAAGCTCACCAGCAAGGCAAAGGCTATTGACCTGGCGGCAAGCATCTTGATCCGTATCTCCGTGCTGGTGCGGATCAGGCGGGCGAGGTAAACAACGATCCCAACCAGGATCACGTCCTTGATAGCCACGAACATGATTGGCTGCCATTCTCCTGACCGGATCAGGTGCTTGAGGGCATTCATCGTTCCGACAAGAGCGATTGCACCCACAATATACAGAATGTACATGTTCTTCACCGTCGCACCTCCACTTCGGTCTACCTCAACACGCTATCCAGTCTACAACGCCGACTAAGGCCGCGATGACGCCGAGGCCGGCCACGGCAGGGCAGATCACCACGAAGAACGGCTCCGGCAGACAGCCCAAGGCCAAAGAGGCGGCCGCAGTACCGATGGCTGCCGACAAGAAGTTGAAGGTTGCACACGCGTCTGCCCTACGCAAATGAGCCGCCCCGTTTCGATCAAGAGACACCGGTAACTTGCTTACCGACGCCGCCCAATGCTCCTCCAACTTTTTGAATGACGGGGTGATCCCCTGATTGATGATTGTGGTCAATCCTGCCGGCGAGACGATCTGGGAAAAGGTGTTGGCGATTTCGGCAAGGGTGACCGGAGCACCCGCCTTCGAGAATAGCCCGTACGTGGTCGTAACAATCGCGGAACTGGTGGACACGAGCAGGCTTCCCGGATCGGTGTTCCGGGCGAGGTTTTGGAAGGCGGGATCGACCCCGACTTCGGTGAAGTGGGTGCGCAGCAGGGTCAACATCTCAACGGAGGAGCTGAGATCGCTTTGGGTCAGTTGGTGGTTGTACGCCTTGACGCTGATCTGGGAAAAGTGGTTGGTAACTGCATTGAGTACAGCCGGGCTTAACTGCCCCGTGCTGGGTTGGTTCGCTGAGAGGAACCGTGGCATCAAGCCCATCAGGGCGGGTGCTGCCGCCATGAGAGGCGCTTTGGTCATAAGCATACGCCGAGTTACCATGTTCCATTTCCTTTCCCTTGGATGGTAGAAGGTCTAGTTTTGGAGTTTTGGGGAAACTGCGCTTTAGCTCAACATCGTAGCCTACCGTCTACTGGGTGTCAACAAGCTAAATGCTAGCGATAAGCTGCAAAAACGCCAATTATCGGAATAACTCACTCAAAGCACCTTTGTAAGTGCTACAAACGTGCGCGCTATCTCCCGCGAAACTGGATGATCCGCCGGCGGTCCCGCTTGCTCGGCCGGCGCTCCGGCAGCGGCGCATATTGCTGCATGGCGCGGCGCTCTTCGGCGGCGCGGGCGCGAGCTTCTTTGCTGGCTTCAGTCTCGCGATAGAGTGTCTGCGCCACCGCCGCGGGGCCGCGCATCTGGCTCAGGCCGAGCACTTCCACCTCGTACTCGCCGCCCTCGGTCTTGACATGCAGCATTTCCCCAACGCGGACCTCGCGCGCGGGCTTGGCCTCGATATCGTGCAGCCGGATCCGCCCCAGGTCGCATGCCTTGGACGCCAAGGCGCGTGTCTTGAAGAATCGCGCTGCCCACAGCCACTTGTCGATTCGCATGCTGAACTTTCCAGCGAGCACGGCAGACCGCCCGGTCCCCTAGCTGCTCGTCGCCTTCCACACGTACAGGAAATCGGCATCGCTCGAGGTGGCCACTTCCATACCCTGCTGCCGCGTGGCCCGGTTTAGCGCCGAGCGGATGTTCTCCTTGGAATCAGGGAGATCGGAGAGAGGAATCCTCAATGCTGAACCGTCTGCCAAATGCGTCAGGTCGCTCAGCAACTTCGTCACAATCGACTTGTGCTTGCCGTCGCGGCCCTTGGGGACCTCCGCCTGCAAGATCGATTGGAAGTTCATGTGTTGCGGGTTGGAGTCTTTCTCGCTCATGCCTCTTTCCGTCAAATCATTTTTCTGCATGGCCCATTCCCCCGACTGATATCCAAACCTGCCGTTAACCTAACCTATACCTAATCTATAAACAAATAGACGCAAAGTTCTCTTAGAGAGTTGTACAAGACTCGCTGACAATGTAATTTCCTGATGCATAAAGCGACCCAAGCTATTCCAGAATCTACACTTATTCCTTTTTTAAAGAGTCTCCCCATAGCGGAAGAAGGCTGCTACCTTCTGCATTAGAGGTTGATATGACAATGCACTTCCCCACCGTGCCAATCGATGCAAGCAAGCTTAAGGCACTCCTTCAATCCCAGGATCGGTTGCGGCCGCTGGCTCTGGTCGTTGACGACGAGCACGTCATCACGGACACACTTACCGCCATCCTCAACGGCAGCGGGTTCGCCGCGCTTTCCGCATATAACGCTGCCGACGCGCTCGAGATCGCGCGGCTGATGCCCCCGCAGATACTCATCACGGATCTGGCCATGCCCGGCATGGATGGCCTGGAACTTGCCGTTCAGGTAACCCGCGCGGTCCCCGACTGCGAAGTGATTCTCTTCTCCGGCAACGCTTCAATGTGCGATGTCGGCGCCCGCATGCAGGTCCTAAATTGCGATTTCACGACCCTTATCAAGCCGGTCCATCCCGCCGTCATGATCGCTTGCGTCCGCGAACGCCTGGCCCGACGCGGCTGGTCTTCGACTTCGCCTGCGGTCGGCTTCAGCCGTATTCCTGACGAGCCAGTTGCCTCCCTGCGTGCCCTCAACGACGCCCGCAGCGCCTTCTCCAACATCTCTGTCCACTCAGGTCTCAGGTCTTCCGCGGGCCTTCACTGACCGCTTGAGGGCCTGTCGCTCAAGCAAGGCCTCTTTGCTCAAAGCGGGTTACTGCAATCACGCCGGACACCACCGCGGCCAGCATGCAAATTGCCGGAGCCGACGTCGCTTTCTATTGTGAATTGATTAGTTGCGCGGAGCAGCGGGCGCCGTTGCGTTGGCCAAATCCGGTTCCTTCAGGCGCTTCCTGGCTTCCTTAGCGTGCTTCGAGTCCGGATCGTACTCCATAACCTTCAAATAATTCCCCTTGGCCGCTGCAAACTGGCCCAGGCTGCGCTGCGCCTCCGCCAGGCCCCAGTACACATCCGGATTTACGGGATCCAGAACGACCGCAGATTCAAATCGCGACAGTGCGCCCTTCCAGTTGTGCTGATCCAGGTAGAGGCTGCCTACGCTCTCATCTTCCTGGGCCGTCTCTCTGTGCACCTCAACCGGTGGCCCGAACTGGTCATCGTTCCGGCGATGCTTTTTGCCGGCGCCATCGTCCGGCGGCGGCTGAATGCGATCCATCGGCACCGCGCTCGCTGAATCGCTCCAATCTGTAGACGCAGCAGTGCCGGGCACAGGGTCGTCCGGACTGCGCACCGGGTCGGCGTCATCGGTAGGCAAGGCAGACGGCGCGGCAGCGTAGGTTGGCGCGGGCGTCGCGTCCGTTTTGCCGCTGGGCAGAACCGGAACATTGTTAGTGTCTTCCGGGAAGGGATTCGATTGACCCGGCTGTGCGGGCGCGGGTTTTTGCTGGTCTGCCGGCTTTGGCTGTTGGGGAGGGTTGGCCTGGGCACACGCCGGAGCAGCCGCCAGGCACACCGCAAGCAGAATTGCGGCCACTGCCGCCGTCCCCGCCAGCGTGTTGTTGCGCCCGATCATTTGCTGATTCCGCTGCCTCCGAAATGATAGGATGCCGTCCAAGGGCACCCTCTTCCGTGCACTAGATTCCCCAAGGAAAGCATCGCACAAAACCATGGGCTTGATCATCCGCTCGTCCGCTATCCACGCCGCCGGCTGCTACTCTACCACGCCCATCCGCAAGGGCAGCAGGGTGGCGGAGTACTCCGGTCCGCGCCTGACCAAGACTGAGGCTGACGCCCTTTACGAGGAGTCGCCTGTTACCTACCTGTTTGGACTCGGGCGTGGCTCCGTGGTCATCGACGGGCACTGCATGGCCATGTTCATCAACCATAGCTGCGACCCCAACTGCGAGACCAACGAGAAGAACGGGCGGGTGTGGATCCGTGCCATCCGTAACATCCCCGCCGGAGCCGAAATCACGTACGATTATTGCTTGTACGATGGCGGCGACGATGAAGCCATCTGCAACTGCGGCGCGAAGAAGTGCCGCGGCACAATGTACTCGCGCGCCGAGATGCGCAAACGCAAGGCGGCCGTCGCGGGAGCTAAGATCGAGCGCGGAGGACGCGCCAGAACCGCAAAGCCGGAGTGAGATGATCGACGAATCCCAGCTTCCGCACCTTACCGAGCATCAGCAGGATGTGCTGCGCAGGTTTGCGTTCTTTGATGCGGAAGTGAACGAACTGCGCGCGGCCATGGCCGGCGTCTTCGAGTTCAACCTCCAGCGCGGCCATCGCGCCGCCCACACCTGGTTCAAGATGCCGGAGCCGGCCATCGCCATCACCCGCATGCATCTTGAAAACGCGCTCACCCGCAAGCGCGAAGGCCTGATTACCGAGCGCGACCTCGTCGACTGGGCCACGCTGCTGCTGCTCAACGACGCCTACGTGCTCGATCCCGGCGACGAAGACCTCATCGCCGAATGGCTGAATGACATCAGCCTGCATCTGGACGCGAGCTGAGCAAACGCATTCTGCATCCTGATCCTCGACCTCGCCCCAAACGATACAATCCCTCTCAGGCACCCGCAGAGATTTCGACGAGCGGCTTGAGGAGTGAGCAGGGATGGGTTACCAGGTTCTGGCCAGAAAATATCGTCCGCAACGCTTTGCCGACGTGGCCGGCCAGGACCACGTCACCCGCACCCTTCTCAACGCGCTCGCCCAGAATCGCATCGCGCACGGCTACATCTTCTCGGGCCATCGCGGCATCGGCAAAACTACCATCGCCCGCATCCTGGCCATGGCGCTCAACTGCCGCAATGAGGTGGGCAGCGCGGAGCGCCCCACCCACGAGCCGTGCCTCAAATGCGTCTCCTGCCGCGAAATCTCCTCCGGCGGAAATCCCGAGTCCGGCGAACTGGCCACCCACTCCTTCGATTTCATTGAAATTGACGCCGCCTCCAACCGCGGCATTGACGACGTGCGCTCCATCCGTAACCAGGCCTCCGTGCAGCCCGCGCGCGACAAGTACAAAATCTTTCTCCTCGACGAAGCTCACCAGATCACCGACGCCGCATTCAACGCCATCCTCAAAACTCTTGAAGAACCGCCCGAGTGGACCATCTTCATGATGGCCACCACCGAGCCGGAAAATATCCCTCAGACCATCCGCTCGCGCTGCCAGCACTTCAGCTTTCACGCCGTCAAGTTTGACGACATCCTGGCGCAGTTGAAGATGATTGCCGCCGCTGAGAAGGTGGAAGCCGAAGACGCCTCGCTGGCGCTGCTGGCCGAGGCCGGCGACGGCTCCATGCGCGACGCGCTCTCCATTATGGACCAGGCCATTGCGTCGGCTCCATGCGACCCAGCCGGCCGGCCAGTTCTCGCCGCCACGCAGATTCGCGAGCTCATGGGCGCCGTCCCCAACGCCGTCTTTGAGCGCCTCATGGAGGCCGTTGCCGCCGGCCAAAGCGCCGACTTGATGGAGCAGGCGAATGTGCTCCTGAACGCGGGCCACAGCCCGCTTGCGCTGGCCCGTCAGCTCGTCCGCTATCTGCGCAACGCGCTCATGTCAAAGCTGGGCGGCGAGCAGACTGAGCTTCTGCAACTCTCCGCCGATGAGCGCGCCCGCGCCGCGCGCACCGCCTTGCTGTTTACTGAAGAAGAGATCACGCGCAACCTGCAGATCGTGCTGCGCACCTTTGACGACCTGAACTTCCGCCAGGAGCAGCGCTTCCACCTGGAGCTCGGCCTGCTCAAGCTCGTCCACGCGCAGCGCCTGCTCCCATTGGAAGAACTCCTGAGCAGCGTGACCGGCGGCGCGCCTGCGCTGAACCGCACTGCCGCGCAACCGCGCCCCGCATCGAGTCCCGCGCGCGCGGTCGCTCCAACTCCAGTACGTCCCGCTCCCTCTGCCGCGCCGTCTTCTCCGGCGTCAGCATCGCCGTTCGCGTCCTCCGGTTCGTGGGAGTCCTCCCCCGGCGCAAAAATGAGCGCGCCCTCATCCCTCGTCGCCGATCATTCGCTCAGCTCATCCTCTGCCATTCCGCTGCCCGTCGCCTCGGCGCCGGCCATTTCCGTGCAAGCCGCCGCACCTCTCACTGAGGGCTCGCTGGCCATGGCGCCCGCACCCATACCCGCAGAAGCTCCCACAGTCGACACCATTCGCCACCATGTGATCGCTGCTCTGGCTGAGGCAGGCCACTCCTCGGCATCGCAGTTGCTTGCCGCCGCCGTGTGGCAGCTTGACGTATCCAGCCTGCGCATTGAAGTTGCCGGGCTGGGCAAGAAGATGCTGAGCCTGACCATCAACGCAGTCGCGGAAAAAATCATCAAACAGGAACTGCAGCGCCTTGGCGGCCCGGCACGGTTCATGGTGGTTCCCGGCGAGGGTGCGGCAAACACTGCGCCAGTCGATGCTCCAGTCGCTTCCGGAAGCATTCAGGAAGAAGCTTTGCAGAATCCGCTGGTGCAACGGGCCAAAGAGATTTTCAATGCCGAGGTGCACAGCGTCTTGGATCTGCGCACCCGCTAACGAAGTTTGATTTGGAGCAATGTCATGTTCAATCCGCTGAAAATGGGCGAAATGCTGCAGCAGGCCGGCCAGATGAAGGACGAGATGCAGCGCAAGCTGGAGCAGACCATTGTAGAGGGCTCCAGTGGCGGCGGCGCGGTGCTGGCCACCATGAACGGGAAGAAGCAGTTGCTCAAGATCCGCATCGATCCCGCCGCGGTCGTCGGTCTCAGCGGCGAGAAGCCCGACGTGGAGATGCTCGAGGACCTGGTGGTCGCGGCGGTGAATGAAGCCGGGCGCAAGGCGGAAGACGCCATCGAATCGAACCTCCGAGGCGTGCTGGGAGGCCTGAATCTTCCCGGGTTGACGTAGAAATCGGCGGAAACGGAGCGGAAGAGTGGACCCTGTCGAGATCACGCTGGCCGTAACCGGCGCATCGGGCGCGGTCTTTGCGCGAGAGATGCTGCGGGCCCTCGAGGCCGATGCCCGCGTCGACCGCGTGCACTTCGTCGCCTCGGAGAATTCTCTCCGCGTGCTCGCTGAAGAACTCGGCGTCTCCGGCCGCACCGATCTCCTGGAGCGCCTGCTGGACTCCGCGCCGTCAAAAACCATCCAGCTTCCTGACGTGAATATCGGCGCATCCATCGCCAGCGGCAGCCACCCTGGTGCCGGCATGATCGTCCTGCCCTGCTCCATGGGCACGCTTGCCGCCATTGCCAACGGCCTGGCCAATACGCTCATTGCGCGCGCCGCCGACGTCTGCCTCAAAGAGCGCCGGCCGCTTATCCTCTGCGTGCGGGAGACGCCGTTCAACCGCATCCACCTGCGCAACATGACGCTTGCCGCCGAGGCCGGCGCCGTAATCTTCCCCGTCATCCCCGCCTTCTACTTCAAGCCCGCCGATTCAACTGAGATCGCGCGCCAGTTCGTCTGCCGGGTGCTCGGCCACATGGGATTGCCTCAGCCCGGCGCCTACGTCTGGAAGCCGGACGAGTAAGGCTCAGCCTCGTTTCGGCCTGCAAATTCATCAAGAAACTGACGCGGTGTAACGATACGTATCCCCCGATACTGCCGCACCGCGAGAAGATCCTTATCCCCGGTTATGATCAAATCCGCGCCGGCCAAAACTGCGCACTCGATGATCACGTCGTCGCTGGCATCCCGGCAAATGCCACTGAGATGTCCCGGCGTTTCAACTTGGATTAATCCGCTTGAGAACTCGGCGAGCACGGCGTCGAACCGATCGTCGGACCAGTTGAATCTCTCCGTCAAGACATCGCGAACCTCGCCCCGGATTTGTTCGCAGGTTGATAATCTGTGTTCCTCGAACGCGAGATGCAGCGCGTTGAATGGCGTTCCGCCGAACTGGAATGCGGATATCCAAATGCAGGAATCGACAACACAATTCAAGCGGTCTTCTTCCGCCTGGCAAATTTCCCTGCCCTCATCTCATGAACAAGCCGTTCTACGTCATCTTCGGTGTATGGGACAGAACCACGAGAAGCGGCTTCTGCTCGCGCGCCCTCGAGCTTGCGGTGAATTCTCTGCGCGCGGTACTCCCGGAACGCCTCGCGAAACAGTTCGCTGATGTTACGGCTCTCCTCTTTGGCCACCGACTCCACCTGGCCAGCCAGATCCTCAGGAAAGCTTATGGTGAACACACGCGAACGGCGAGATGGAGAACGCTCTGCCATGTGCCAAGTATGACATGATACGAAACTTTCGTACAATTCACCGGGGCCGTGTTCTCTCGTCCCTGATCCCCGGTCCCCCTGGTCCCTAGAAGTGGAAATGCGGACGCCAGGGCTTTCCGTTGATGTCCCGCGAGATCATCAGCTTCAGTGTCCAGCGGTCGGAACCGGCTGTGAGGCCAAGTCCAGCCCCCGCCTCGATCGACCAGATTTTGCCCGAACGGTCGAACGCGCCCCATGCTTCGTGGAACTGATTGTGCAGGCTTTCGAATCCGCTGAAACGCCCGAACCCGTCGTATTCCTCCGCCGCCACGTCCCACCGTTGATTGAGGTTGTAGACAATGCGCCCCGCGGGGTTGAACTCGAGCCCCGCCAGACCGCCCGTGTAGTCCGTATCCACAATCGGGTTGTAGACGAGCTCCCATTTGCCCGCATGCCCGCCCGTGATCGGCCGTATCTCCGCCGAATAACGCCGCGGCTCCCAATAGCCCTGGTTGAAGCTGAATTCGAAATTCGTTCCCCAGAAGAGCTTGTGCTGCTGAGCGTTGGGCCGCACAAACAGCTCACGGATCTTGAAGCCGTCAAGCGCGGTCCCGCGATTCGTGGAATGGAGCGTGTAGACCGGCAGATACAGGCCCTGTTCCATCCAGGGCTTGACTCCATACGCCCATTCCAACGTTCCATTGAACGAGCGATTGGCGATGACAGCGCGGGGGAAGGCGGGTGTCGTCCTGCCACGCGGGGTGAAGTTGCTGTGCATCATGCCGTTGAATATGCCGGGCGGCGCGATGACGGCATCGTAGACCTGAATTTCGTCGGTCTGGGCAAAAATGGACGCGGGCGCCGCGGCGAAACAGAGAGCGACCAACACAGCGGAGAGTGTTTTTGACCGTTGAAAATGCTTGAAACAAGACTGCCATTTCCGCATGCAAATGGTCTCTCCGTTGACCCCGGCCCCTCACCTTGCCTTCGAGACGCTGTCAGGTTACCATCCGTGCCTCACCCTGAGCCCTGACCAAAGATCACAGTTCCCTGCCCGCTGCCCCCAACCACCAGCCACAACGCGTTAAACTGGACGGGATGGACTTTGCCCGCAGTGCAGACAGTCCAGGAACCGAAGCTTCCGCTCCCGGTACGGCCACCAAGACCGATCCGGCAAGAGCGGCAAAGCTCTTTGAGCAGTCGGTCGAAATCATGGCGCGCCTGCGCGCCCCCGGCGGCTGCCCCTGGGACCGCGAACAGACCTTCGACACCATCCGCAAATACACCCTGGAAGAGGCTTACGAAGTCTTCGACGCCATCGAGCGGAGAGACTTCCCTCACCTGGCTGAAGAGCTGGGCGACCTGCTCCTCCAGGTCCTTTTCTACGCAGAGATGGCGGCCAACGAGGGCCAATTCACCATCGCCGACGTGCTCGGCGCGCTCAACTCCAAGCTGATCCGGCGGCATCCACACGTCTTTGGCGACGAGGCTTCGCGCGCCGCGGGAAACCGCGCTGACGTGGATACAGACGTCCAGGGCTCCGCCAGCGCCGTGCTGCGCAACTGGGAAGAGATCAAGGCGCTCGAGAAGAAACCCGCCGCGGCTGAGGAGTCGCGCCTGGACAAAATCACCCGCGCGCTGCCGTCGCTTGTTGAGGCAGGCAAGATCGGGTCTACCGCAGCCAAGGCCGGCTTCGACTGGCCAAACTGGCAGGACCTTCTGCCCAAAATCGCTGAAGAAGTTGGCGAGCTGGAGGCCGAGGCCGCGCGCGGCGACCAGCCCGCCATCGAAGCAGAGCTTGGCGACCTGCTTTTTACGGTGGTGAACCTTGCGCGGCGCCTCGGCGTGGACGCTGAAATGGCCCTCCGTGGTTGCAACGCCCGCTTCCGTGCGCGATTCCGCTTCATGGAGCAGTCGGCCAAAAAGCCGCTTGAAGATCTCTCCCCTGCCGAACTCGAATCTCTCTGGATCGCCGCCAAGAAGCATCTCGCCGCTCCACGAGGTGAGCCGTGATCGTCATCCGCAACTGCGAAGGCTTTGACGAGCTCGAGGCCTGCGTGCGCATGCAGGTGGAAACCTGGGGTTTCGAGCAGTCCGACACCATCCCGCGCAAAGCATTCCTGGTCATGCAAAAAGTCGGCGGCCAGTTGATCGGCGCGTTTGACACCGCCCTTCCCGGCGCAGCCCCCGGCGGTGGCCCCGATTCCATGATTGGCTTCGCCATGTCTTTGCCGGGCGTGAAACCGCCGATGAGTTTTCCACAAGGCGGCCCGCGGCCCTATCTCCACTCCCACCTGCTGGCCGTTCAAGAACCGTACCGCAACCAGGGCATCGGCGCGCAACTCAAGCTGGCTCAACGCCGCGACGCTTTGGACCGCGGAATCCGCCTCATGGAATGGACCTTCGATCCCCTGGAAATCAAGAACGCCTATTTGAATATCCACAAGCTCGGCGCGATCGTTTCCACATATCGCCCTGATTTTTATGGTGTATCCTCTTCTCGACTACAAGGTGGACTTCCAACTGACCGATTGCTTGCCGAGTGGCATCTCGACTCGGCGCGCGTGCTCAGTCACTTGGAAGGCCCGCCCCGTGCAGTTCCCGTCATTCAAGAACGCATCACCGTTCCCGCTTCCATCTACCAGTGGAAGGCCAGTGATCAGGATCGACACCTCGCTCTCGCCGTGCAAACTCAGAATCGACTGAAGTTTCAGCAAGCTTTCTCCCGTGGATTAGCTGTGTTGGACTTTACCCGGGATGCAGACGGAAACGGAATCTATGAGCTGGGACCACTCTCCCAGCCGGATGCAGGCATCTAAGCAGCCAAGGAAAGCCGAATATGCGAATCGATGGAATCATTCTCCGCGAAATCCAGTTGCCCCTGGTGCGGCCTTTTGAGACCAGTTTCGGCGTCACCCGGGATCGGCGGATTCTCCTCGCCGAAGTGCACTCTGAAGGCCTCACCGGCTGGGGCGAATGCACCGCCGGCGAGCACCCTTACTTTTCCGGCGAATCGACCGACACCTGCTGGCAGGTCATTTTGAACGAGCTGGGGCCCATGTTGGCCGGCGCGGAAAACGTTGAGCACGGCGGCGACTGCCCCAACCTGTTCAAGCTGGTTCGCGCCAACCGCATGGCCAAGGCCACGCTGGAGAACGCCATCTGGGACCTCGAGGCACAGCGGGAAGGAATCTCGCTTTCGCGTCTCCTCGGCGGAGTGCGCGACGCTATCCCTTGCGGAGTTTCGCTGGGTATCCAGAAGTCAATCCCCGAGCTGATGGAAATCATCGATCGCGAGCTCCAGGCCGGCTATCAACGCATCAAGCTGAAATGCAAGCCGGGATGGGACGTTGACGTCTTTGAGAAAGTGCGCGCGCGCTGGCCGGGAATCACCCTGAGCTGCGATGCCAACTCCGCATACCGCCTGCACGATGCGGACCACATTTGCACCTTCGATCAATTTGACCTGCTCATGATTGAACAGCCCCTCTGGCACGACGATTTCTACTACCACTCCATGCTGCAGAAGCGGCTCAACACGCCCATCTGCCTCGACGAATCCATTCGCAACCGCCGCGATGCGCTGGCGGCCATCGAAATGGAATCCTGCAAGATCATCAACATCAAGCTGGGCCGCGTCGGCGGATTCTCTGAGGCCATCGCGGTGCACAATGCGGCGCTCGAGCGCGGCATACCCGTCTGGTGCGGCGGGATGCTCGAGGCGGGCATCGGACGATCCCACAACATCGCCCTGGCTTCGCTTGAAGACTTCTCCCTCCCGGGCGACGTGTCGGCCTCGGCGCGGTATTGGCGTGAGGACATTATTGAGCCCGAGGTGACAGTGACGGCGAAGGGCGAGATTGAGATTCCCGACATACCGGGCCGCGGGTACGAGGTGCGCACCGACCTCATCGAAAAACTGACGGTACGCAAGGAGAGGATCCGCGCGTTCGAGATGGTGGCGTGATTCGGGCGGCCTGCTGCGGCGTCACGCTGATGAAGAACTCGTGACAGGTCGATCCCCTATGGATCGCCTGCGGTCTCGCACTCACGCAAAAAAGCTGATCGTTCTGTCCCCAGTTCCGCCAACTTCCGCGCGCTCGTCGCGCCCCACTCCATCCTCGGCGTCTTCCTCCTCCAGCCCGCGCTTCGCCTGCTGGCTCGGAGCATAACTCTCGTCCTCGCCCTGCCGGCGCAGCTCCACAGCAAACACGCCCGCCAGGTCCGCAGAGCGCTCCGCCGGCTTCACCATCGCCACCGGACGAATACCGCTGATCGGACCAATCTCCACCGCCGCCTCCCTCGCCCATCGCTTATGGAAATCAATCGGCAGAATCCTTGTGCCCTTTAATCTATTTCGCGGCTTTTTGTCCGCTTTTGAAACAACCGCTGACTCACCCACAAGCTCCCCTAACTCCCCTAACTCCGCTGGTGTAGCATCGAATCAACGATGCGGCGTCCCCTATCCATCCTCATCGTCGCGCTCTTTCTCCTTGAGCCTCTATCGGCGCTCCTTGCCGGCGGCAAAGAGGCGCAGCTCCCTGCGTGCTGCCGCCGCCACGGCGCTCACCACTGCGCCATGCTCGCCGCCACCCTTGCGCCGCCTCCCGGCTCCAACTGGTTCGTCGCTCCCAATCGCTGCCCGCTGTACGCCGCCGGCCATCTCGCACCCTTCCCCGTCTTCGCGCTCCCGCACCCGACGGCCGCTCCTGCGCTAGCCGTCACGCTCCTCATCCCGGCTCCTTCGTCCTCCACACCCCTCCGCCGATCCGGCATTCCCTCCTCACGCGGCCCTCCGTCCGTCTCCTGATTCCGCCACGCTCTCCCTTCTGCGCCACCTGCCCCGCAACGTGAACCTGCGGTCGCTCGCACGCGCCAAGCCGTCTAATCCACTGCCCCCGCGCAGCAAAGGAGCCAACTCTGCGCACCTTCCCCATCCTGGCCCTGGCCGCGCTAGTCGCCGCTTCCCTGCCCGCGCGCGCCACCGTCTTTGCCACCCTTCGCGGCATCGTGCACGATTCCGAGCATCGCCCCATCCCCGGCGCATCCATCACTCTCCGGTCCCTCAACTCCGCCTTCATCCTCAGCGCAACCTCCGGCCCCCAAGGCGACTTCATCCTCTCCAACATCCCCATCGGCGGCTACCGCCTCAGCGCAGAGGCCTCCGGCTTCGCTCCCTCCACTCAGACCATCACCCTGGTCAGCGGCTCCAGTCCCATCCTCCACATCCCGCTCTCCGTCGCCGCCGCCAGCGCCACCGTCACCGTCACCGCCGGCTCTGACATGGTCTCCCTGAACACCGCAACCCCCACCACTCTCATCAGCCGGCAGCAGATTGAAACCACTCCCGGCGCCGACCGCACCCTGGGCATGCAGATGGTCACCGACTTCGTCCCCGGAGCCTATATGACTCACGACATGCTCCATCTTCGCGGCGGCCACCAGACCAGCTGGCTCATCGACGGCGTCGACATCCCCAACACCAAGATCGCGTCCAATCTCGGTCCCCAGATCGACCCCAAGGACATCGACGAGCTTGAAACACAGCGCGGCAGCTATAGCTCTTCCATCGGCGACCGAACCTACGGCGTCTTCGACGTCCTGCCCCGCAACGGCTGGGAGTTCAACCACGACGCCGAACTCACTCTCCGCGGCGGTAACCTCGGCGCCGGAGAAATCCAGTTCGCCATCGGCGACCACTCCACTCGCACCGCATGGTACGCAAGCGCCACCGCTTCACGCTCCAGTTACGGCCTGGCCACGCCCGTCCCGCAAATCCTTCACGACTCCACCAACTCCCAGGGCGGCTTCGTCTCCGTCATCCGCAACCAGACCCCCGACGACCAGTTCCGCATCGACGCCCAGTACCGCCAGGACCACTTCCAGATCCCTTACGATCCCAACCCCGACGACTGGGAACAGGCCAGCCAGTATTACGAGTCTTACGGCCTCCGCGACGCTCAGTCTGAGCGCGACTCCTTCGTCATTGCCAACTGGGTCCACACCTTCTCGCCGCATGGCTCCATCGCCGTTGCGCCCTTTTACCACCTCAATCAGGCCAACTACGACTCACCGCCAGCCGACTTCCCCGCCGCCACTGCGTGGCATCAGCTCTCCAGCTACACCGGCGGGCAGTCCGACGCGCACCTCCAGCTCGGGCCCAACTCCTTTGCCACCGGTGCTTATACCTTCTACCAGTCTGAAAACGACCTCTTCGGCGTCCAGGTCAATGACGGCTCCGCGCCCTCTGAGCCCAACACTCGCTCAACCACCGGCGCCGCGCTTTTCGAGTACTACCTCTCTGACAATCTCCGCATCGGCCGCTACGTCACCCTCCTCGGCGGCCAGCGCTTCAGCATCTACCGCTCCGGACTCAACGAGTCCGCCATCTACCCCCGCCTCGGCGCAACCGTTGAAATCCCCCGCCTCCACTGGGTGCTGCGCGGTTTCTATGGACACTTCTTCCAGCCCGCGCCCGTCCAGACCGTCTCCAGCTCCGTGCTTCAATACTCCGCGCACGTCAACGGCGAAGACACCTTCACCCCGCTGCCCTCAGAGCGCGACGAAGAGCATCAGTTCGGCGTCGCCATCCCCTACCGCGGATGGGCGCTCGATGTGGACACTTTCAAGACCCGCGTCAATAACTTCCTCGACCACTCCAGCCTTGGCGAATCCAATATGTACTTCCCCATCGGCGTCGACGGCGCGCTCATCCGCGGATGGGAGGCAAGCCTGCGCTCACCCACCAGCGGGCGCTTCGGGCAGTTTCATCTCGCTTACTCAAATCAGATCGCCAAACAGCGCGGCAACATCATCGGCGGATTCACTTGCTCCGATCCTTCCGACCCCGCCTGCGACCTCGGCCCCGGCTATTTCCCGGTCGATCACGATCAGCGCCACACCCTGAACACGGGGTTCCAGGCCAACCTGCCGGCGCATACCTGGTTTGCCGCCAATGTCTACTACGGCTCCGGATTCTCCAACGGCCTCGCCGGCACCGGCCTGGGCCCATACAACGGTCCCCATCTGCCCGTACACACAACCTTCGACGCAGCCCTCGGCCACAACCTGGGCGAACGTCTGCGCCTGACCGCCGGCACCGTAAACGTGACCAATCACCGCGTCCTGCTGGATAACTCCGTAACCGTCGGCGGATTCCACTGGAACGACCCGCGCATGATCTACGCCGAACTCCGCTACAGGTTTCGCTTCTAGCGCCGTGCGTTCAGGCCTTTACTGTTGCTCTTGCCTTTGCTTTTACCTTTGCTTTTACCCTTGCTTTTCTTTCTGTCATTCCCGCAGGGAATCTGCTTTTGCTCTTGCTCTTGCTCTTGCTCTTGCTCTTGCTCTTGCTTTTGCTTTTCTTTCTGTCATTCCCGCAGGGAAACTGCTGTTGCCTTTGCCCTTGCTTTTCTTTCTGTCATTCCCGCAGGGAATCTGCTTTTGCTCTTGCTCTTGCCCTTGCCTTTGCCCTTGCTTTTCTTTCTGTCATTCCCGCAGGGAATCTGCTGTTGCTCTTGCTCCTGCGGGCGGGTCAACACGGAGGGAGCAGGGGCCTTCAGGCCCATGAACAGAAGCAAACAGAGACGAGGCCTTCAGGCCCGGGCTTCTCAACAACAAACCCCACAATCCGATTCAATCCCTACGCCCTTTGCTCTTGCCTCTACTTCCTCTAATTCCCGCACAGGATCACTTCGAAATCGAGCCAACCAGATTCAGATCGATCGCGACGTCGTTATCCGCCTTCCAGATCAGGAAGCTCGGATTCTTCAGTCCCCACTGCACGTAAGGAATCACAAAGTGAGCCTTCGCCGTTGCGCTTCCGCCATCGAGATGCACCACCATCGGGATGGTGATTTCGTGCGGCGTGCCCAACAAGGTGAACACTCCGGCTACCTGGATCGAGGAGTCACCTGAAGCAGCAATGGCGCCGATATGGCTCTTCGGCTCAAACGAAATGGTCGCGTACTGTTCCACCCTCAGAATGTCCTTGTCCATCTTCTTGTCGCGGCTGCCATTGCCGGTCTTGCCGCTGCCGGCAACAACAACTACAGAACCCCACATCCTGCCCGTGCCGCGGTCAAATTCAATCGATCCGGATTGAACATGAAAGCTGCCGTATACCACTTCGTGAGTTGTCTGGAGGGTCATCTTCACTTCGCTGGCATTGGTATTCACGACAAACTTCTGTTGCTGCGCCAGCGCGCACGGAGCGAGTGCGGCAGCCAGGACCAGGAATGCTGAAAACTTCATTGCTCTCTCCTGAGGTTTTAATCTTGTCCAGTAGTAGCGCCGGCCTCCCGGCCGGCTGTAGCGCGGGCGTCCCCGCCCGCGCTTTCCGCAAAACGACCATTCAAATATCCGCTCTGTAACAGGGCGCGACTTCACACATTGCTGAAAAACCCCTGTTGGCGCAGGGAAACGTGTCAGGGCCCGACTTCAGTCGTGCCGCAAGCTGCGTGAATAAAGGGATTGGGCTTTAGCCCCTGCGGTTCCAACCCCGGCCCTCACCCCACCGCTGGCTGCGCGGCCACAGAGTGCTGCGCCACCCGCGTCAACCTCGCCGTCACCCGCATCACTCCGGGCCACACTCTCAGGCAAAACGGCAATACGGCGCGCGCCAGTGAATTATTCAAGCCATCGGCGGCCAGTACGGCAAGACGCATCTGCAACTGCAGCGCGGTTCCAAGCCTGGGCTGGAAATGCGGCGCCGGCTCGCCTGCAACATAAGCGGCCACGGCGCACCGCGCAGTATGCAACGCGATCGATATGCCATCCCCGGTAAACGACGGGATCACCGCTGCCTGGTCGCCGATGCAGTAAAGCCCTTCCTCCGTGGTGCGGCGGATGAAACCATACGGAATATGGGTGACGGCGATCGGCTTGTCCAGCAAGGCCTCAGCGCCGGCCAGTCTCATGGCAAGGTGTGGACAATCCTGTTGCATCTTCCTGAGGAAGTTTTCCCAGCGATTGCCCGCGTCTGCCAGATAGCGATTCTGAACCACGCAGCATAGGTTCGCCATGCCGCCTTCCACAGGCTGGAGACCCCCATAACCTCCCGGATAGAGCATCAGCTCGGACGCGTGTGAAAGCTCCATGGTCTGCGCGCGCGACAAGCGGTAATACGTCTTGAAACCGACCCACCGCTCGGGATCCTTGGGGCGATTGTAGCCGCGCAGATCGTGCTTGCCTGTGGCCAGAAAGACCGTTGCAGCTTCCCAGGCGGTGCCGTCGTCCAGCGTTGCTTGCCACACATTGTCCGCCGTACGGTTGAGCGACTGCACACTGCGGCCGCGCTCCACGCGGACTCCCGCGGCGATGGCCTCGGCAATCAGTGCTGTATCCAGCGTCTTGCGCGTGAGTGACGCTGCGGGAAACGGCAGCGGAGCCTCCGCGGCGCGCTTGGCCGCAGCCAGGCGAACATAGTTAATCGGAACCGCGCCAAGCGAGGTCACGTCGATGCCCAGCGCGTGCAGGTCCTCAAGCGCCTCACCACTCAAAAACTCCCCGCACACCTTGTGCCGCGGCGTGGGCTCGCGCTCAATCAGCGTAACGCTTCGCCCTTGGCGGGCCAATGCGATGGATGCGGCACAGCCAGCTACTCCACCACCGAGGATGAGGATTTCATCTTGCAAAGGGATCCGATTCGGATTTGATGTTCTAACGGGAGACTCCTTTATTTCGGATCCGATACAAGAAAATTGTACCGTTCCTGAAGTGGCTCTTGCATGACGAATGCTTCATCTCGACTGGAGCCGCGCGACCGTTGGACGGAGCTTGCGCGACAATCGTGAGCCAAAGCCAGTTGGGTGCTCGTCATGCGCGGCGGGTGGTGAGTTCGTGCCAGTTCAGGCCCAGATCGACCAGAAGAAGTGAAGCCAGGGTGAATGCGATCACGCCCACAGCGGAAAGAGAATCGCCAAGATGGCTCCAGTAGCGGGGCCACAAGTTGAGCACCCGGCTGGAGACGAAGGTAAACGTAACCGCATAGGAACGGGCCATCCACTGGCGATGCTGCACGATTTGGCGGTTGCGCGCCGTGATGAAGGCGGCGGTAGTGCAGACAATCCAGGCGGCGGCCTGCATTGAGGTTCCGGGCAAGCCCGGCCGCCCGGCGGCTAGCGCAATCCCTGTGAACGCGCCAACAAAGACGGAGATCAAATAGGCTCGGCCGAGCACGCGATGGATTTTTAGATAGCGCGCGCGAAAGCGCGAAGAAAACTGTAGAGGACCGGCCAGCAGGGCGATGGTTCCGCAGAGTACGTGAGGGATGAGCAGACGCCGGTCCGCGATCACCTGCAGACGGTAGGCGTGGTACATGGGGAAATCGGTGACCAGGAGGACCTCTGAAGTGATGAAAACAAAGAGCGTAGTGAGCCCGATAAATATCCACAGTGCGATCTTGAATCTGGAGCGGCCGTGACTGGTAGCCGGCAGGGTAGAAGTTGCCATTATTCCTCTCTTAGAGATAGACGTATTTAGGAGTGAATTGCGCCGCAATCGCGATTTTGCGCCTTGCAGACTACGGAAAAACCTTGGTGAAATGGCAAAACGGGTCACGGCATCACAGGCTGCGGAGCAAACACCGCCGTCACTCATTACTCCTGCAAATGCAATAACATAAGCCTCATTCTGGCGTGCACGCCAGATTACCCTTAAAAATGCACCACTTCTTGTTCATTTCAGGCTCTCCCGGCAGGGTCAGGTGCGGCGGATTCCGCCAGTTCCACTCCCACAACCGTATCCGCCGTCACATCCTGGGCAGTAGATCCGCGGTAAAGTTGATTTGCGAGTCGAATCACGCCCGCCGCTCGGCGGGCGTAGTCGTTTACGCCGCAGGGGAGCCCGGAAATGCACTTTCCCAGCCTGAAGGAACTCCGGAAACCCCCGCAACCAGGGTGCGCAATTCAATGCATTTTTGTGGCGTAAACTAATCATTCCATAAGACATCGCCGTTTTTTATTTACACGCCTTCCACGCTGCCACGCTTCCGTCCGCGCAGGTCTTTGAGCAGCTTGGCCGTGGTCCGCAGCGGCGCGAGGCCGCGGTGCAGAACGATCACCCCCAGCAGATAAAGCGTAGCGAACTCCAGGGTGGCAAAGGCGATGCGCAGCGCCGCTCCCTGGGCCCCCGGCATCTGGTCCAGCGCCGGCAAGTGCTTTAGAGTGAAGTGCGAGAGGCCGCCCGCCGCCGCCGCTGCCGTGATGTAGCGCCAGATCGCCCCGACTACCTGGCCCACTCCAAGCCCGATGGGCCGGCCCGCATACCAGATGGCCGGCAGCGTCAGAACCCAGAACGCCACGCACCAGGCCACCGCGACTCCCTGGGGGCCCCAGTGCAGCCCCGCGAGGAACAGCGAACAGGTAATCACCCACTCAAAGATGCCCCAGCGCAGCCACCGGTCCGCATGGCCCAGCGACACATGGATCCACCCATGTACGCCATTCACCATCATGATGCCTATGGCCGGCGCGAAGAACGTGAATATCCGGCCCGTGGTCCCCCAGTTCGGCCCCATCAGCACCCGGATAATGTCCTTGCCGGCCAGGGTGAAGTCCCCCGATATCCCCATGCCCAGGAACGCGAGCATGCCGATGCCGCCCATCAGGTAGCGCATGAACTGGGGCCGGTCCTCGCGCACCCGGCTCAGGGCCGACACCGCCACGTTGGCGTTGGACGACACGATCTGCGTCAGCGGCATGGCGAACAAGTCGTATGCCTTCTTGTAGAAACCCAGTGGATTGGCGCCGAATCGCCAGCCCACCAGCAGGTTGTCAAAGTTGCGCACAAAGTAGTTGACGCTGTAGCGGGTGCTGATGTGCGCGGCGAACACCAGCACGGTGCGCGTGCCGGGCCGCCTCTGCGGCAGGCCGGGAAGCCAGGGGCATAGCAGGAATATCCCGACGAACGTGCTGACGTACAGCGCGCATTGCCCCATGACCAGTGCCCAGTAGCCCCAGCCCGCGATGCCGAATGCGATCGACACTACCACCGATAACGTCCGCGCCACGATGTCGTTGCGCGCCAGTGCGGGAAACCGCATGGCCCGCCGCAGCAGCGAAGCATGAATGCACGGCGCGTTGCTGAGAAGGATGGTGATGGACAGTGCCAGGGTGATGGGGGCGGCGGCCGGCTCATGATAGAAGCGGGCGACCAGGGGCGCCGCGGCGGCAAACACGCCTGCCAGCAGCGTCCCTATCGCCAGGTTGATCCAGAAGAGGTTGGTGGCCAGCGCCCGGTCGATCTCCTTGAGTTGCAGGATGGAATCGATGAATCCGTTGGGCGCGGCGCTGGTCAGCAGAAGGCTGAAAGTGACCACCATGGCCACCAGGCCGAAGTCGCGCGGCAGCAGCAGGCGGGCCAGCACCACCGTGGCCACCATCTGGATGCCGACGGCCGTGGCGCCGGAAAAGATATTCATGCCTGCGCCGCGCACCGCCAAGCGGCGCAGAGCAGTTCCTCCCCGCGGCACCGTCGGCGCAAATGCGCCGCTTGCGTCAAACGGCTTCAATCGTGCCCCTCATCCTTCCCCGGATTCCTCGCGGTCCCTTGTTGGAGAGCCCGACTGTAGCGCGCCGCTCCTTCACGCCTGTGCTTGCGCCGCCAGCAAGTCGTACGCCTGCGCCACGGTTAACACCCGCGCGCCCGAATCCAGCGCCGCCTCTACAATTGCTTCAAAAAGCTCCGGAACGCATCCATACGGCGACGGCGCCTCGCACACATCGTGGGTGGCGAAGATCAGCCATCCCCGTTCGTCCTTATTCTGGCGGATCATCTCAAAGATGGCCTGGGGCCGATCCCGGCTCTGCTCCAGGAAGAACCCCTTCAGGCAGTTCAGGTCCGCTGATCCGCTGTTGAGTGTCTGCCCGCCGCCGCGGCAGCAAGCCGAATGCCGCCCCGCCGCGCGCTTGACGCCGGCGTTCGGATTGGAGAGAGGGTACGCCAGGGTGCGGACGGCTGCGCCCGGCACAATTGTCTGGAGCGCCCGCCGGTTCTGCGCGATGGACGCCTCAAAGCGCCATGGACTGGTGAACATTGCATCGTAATGATGGAAGGTGTGGCATCCCAACTCGTGCCCATCCGCCAGCAGCCGCTCCAGATCTTCGGCGACAAACAGATCGCCCTCTTCCCGGCCCATCCGTCCGGCGCTGGCGTAATAACTCCCCGCGCACCCATGCTGCTTGAGAATGGCTCCTGCGTTGTGCAGCGCCGAGCGCGGGAAATCATCGAAGGTAAAGGAGACCACCGGCCGCTCCAGCCTGATCTGGACGGTTCGCCGGAACGCCATCTCGCCGGTCTTGCGAAGGATCTTGTTCCTGCCGCGAATGAAAAGGCTAGCTGGAGACATTGGCTGCCTCCATCTGACTGGCCACGCGCACCAGGCCGTCATCCGGGATCGCGCACTCGCTGCGAAAGACCAGGAGCAGATTGTTATCGTTCTCCTCGGCGACTGCGAATCCCATTTCCTCAAAGACCTTGCCCGACGGCGTATTCCGCTCCGTGCGCCGATACCGTGCATAGAAGTCCCGGCCGCCGGCGAATCGGGCGATGAGCCATCCGAGTACCGCGTGCTCCACGCGCTTGGCCTGCACCCGGCAACTGAACATGAGGTCGTTGAGCCGCGGAATCGTGGTATCCACTACTGCGAATCCTACAATGCCGTACTCGCCGAATCGATCGCGGCACTCCACCACGCAGCCCTTCAACGCCGGCGAGTCCAGCATTGCGCGCAGTTCCGGCTCCTGGTATCGGCTGCCGGAGAAGTTCATCTGGTTGGTGCGCTGCGCCAGCTCATACACACGCTTCAGATTCTCTTCGCTCAGCGGCCGCAGCTTTACTTCCATGCCACAAGCGCGAAGGAACTCGAGATAGCCGCCCCCGCAGCTCTCGCGTATGGCGTCACGCTGCTCCTGCTCGCGGTACATCTGCCGGCGCGCCCGGCTTTCCGCCGTGACGGTAACCTGGCACTCCGGCCGCTCCAGAAGCTCCGAGTGGCGCGGCACATCCATCACCGTTATGCCGGGCAGCGAAGCCTTCACCTCTTCGCGCTCAAACGCCTGATCGTCTACAAACGCGATGGATTCGAGCCCGATGTTCAGCTTCCCGACAATTCTGCGGATGGACTCGCTTTTTGCGTTCCAGCCGATCTCAGGGAACAGGAAATACTCTTCCAGGTTCAGCGCGCGCAACACTTTCAGCGCATCTTCGTCATGGTTTTTGCTGGCAATCGAGTTGAGGATGCCTCGCTCGTCCAGCGCCCGGACGGTGGCCGCCACATCCGGACGCGGGCGGATGCCTGCCGGCCCGTCCTCAAGCAGCACGCCGTCCCACAGCGTGTTGTCCAGGTCCCAGACGACGCATTTGAAGGTCCGCGATGCGGGGGGGGTCGCCGGCTCCGCAACCACCGCGGCGCGCTCCTTCACAAAGTCCATCAACCCGAAGTAGAGCGTCCGGCCTTCGCACTGGTTGGGGACAATCTCTACTTCGAACGGCCGGCTCAAATCCACTGCGCGCGCGATGTCAGCGAACGCAATTCGCGAGCGCGTGTAGCCGGGCGCGGCCACAATCGAATCTTCAAAGTGCCGCGGATCGCTGCGGTCCTTGCGCCGCACGGTAAGAGTGAGCATCGCTGTGCGCGCATCGGGGTTGTAGACTTCGAGGAGAAAACAGTCCGGCCCGTCCTGGCCAGGAGATTCGTGCTCCGCCGCCATGCGCCGCTTGTAATTGATTTTGCCCAGCACCCTGGTCTTGACGCCTGCCGGCAATGGCGCGGCACGCGCGATGGCCCCGACCGCAATGTGAATCTGCTCGGACCGGAGCGCCGCGTCCAGCGGCTTTAACGCGAGCGTGCCCACCGCCCACATTTTGGCCCACTGCTTGAACCTCACCTTCAGGATGTACGGGTTCAGCCCCGCGCGATGGTCGATGCGCACAGCGGGGCCGATGAACTGGCGGCATGCTCCGTCGGCGCGGCGCTCGTACAGCGCGCATGTGGTGTAGCACACCGGCCAGACGCACTCCGTACAATGCTCGCCCCACGGCAGCATGGTCCGCGCTGTCACGCGGCCGCGATGCTCCGCGAACTTCAGACGCACTTCGGCGGATAGCGTTTCCACCGGCTCGGTCGCGTTATTTACTTCCGGTTCGTACATGCGGTGAACCCTCTCGGGGCCGTGTTCAACCTCTGCGTGCCTGCCGCGCCGCGATTTTTCAATACAGCACGCGAACTTCCCCGCGCTGCCGCTCCTGCTCCCGGGCCAGCGCAGGCAACTTTCGCGCGGCCCGCTCCAGTCCCGCCGGAATCGCCATCGCCCCCAGCAGACATCCGATCCAGGCAGGGTTCATCATGCGGAAACCGGCTTCTGTATATCCAAAAACTACTGCCGCAGTCAGAAGCGCCAGCCGCAGACGTCCCGCCTCCAGATCCCACCGGTAGAGGGCAAACCCGTAACGGAAACCGGCCAGGATCATGGTGCCCAGCAGCGCAACTCCCACCCATCCCAGGTTGAGATAGATCTCGAGGTATCCGTCATGCGCCTCCTGGATTCCCTGCTGGCTCAAGGTCCACACCGACTCCATGCGTTCGCCCATCCAGAAGCTCTCGAATCCTGCACCAACAACGGGATTGATTCTCTGCGCCAGCACGGCGCGCCAGATCATGGTTCTGCCCGTCAGCGTGGGGTTGCGCCCGAGCTGCTTGACCATGTCACCGCCGGAGTCCAGGAAGAGGGCAAATCCGGCCATGCCGATGACCGCAATGATCATTGCCGCAACCACCGCCGGCCGGCGATGAACCCAGCGGAACGACGCCCCCACAAGCACGATCCCGGCCAGCACCATGGAGGAGAACGAGGTCATCGAGTTGGCTCGCAACACCAGCCCCAGCGCCAGGAGAGAATTCACGCCGTGCACAAAGAGATGCCGTCTTCGATCGGGATCCTGGCGCTGCCGCCAGACAGAGGTCAGCGACCATAGGGCCGCCAGCCCGCACGACAGGCAGGTGATGCCGAGCAGGTTCTTGAACGTCGACACGCCCGAGTACGTCATCACTTTATCGATGGGATCGTACTCCGTTCCAATCGACGGGTAACACAAGATGAAAAGAACAGAGAGAGGCAGCAACACCGATGCCACGATTGTGTACACGCGCCGGATGGCTGCCTCGTGATCCTCCTCGGTGAGCACCACCAGGATGGCCGCGAGGTCGCCGAGAGACTTGATCCACCGTTTGAAGCTGATCGCCGGATCGTCAGCCCAGGTGACGCTGACCGCGGTATAGAAAAAGAAGAGCAGGACCGGCCAGTTGGCTTTCAGCAGCACCTTAAGCCGCAACATTCGCCGGTTGAGCACCAGCATGCAGATGATCAGAAGCAGGGTGTACAAAGCGGCGTCGGGCGGGGTGCTGTCGACGAAGTGCTGCGCGGTATCAGCGCCCTGGTTGGCATGGAGCCATGAGCTCACCGGCCGCGAGAACACAATGGCGAACCAGAGGGTGGAAACGGCCGTCGCCCACGACACGCGCGCCCTGCGCTCCCAGCCCCAGCGGAGCAGGAGCCCGATGAATGCGATGGTGGCGACGGTGGCGATCAGCTTCATGTTGCGTCCACAAACAGCCGGTGGAAGTATTCGAGCGTAAGCAGGCTGTGGATGGCCGAAGTGTGGTTGCCCTTTCCGTTCAAGTGCTCCTCCACGGCTGTCTCCACCGCCTTTGCGTTCAGGTAGGGCCGCTCAAGGGTTCGCCGGTCGAGCAGAATCTCCCTGACGTATCCGGCCAGCTCATCGCGGTACCAGCGGGAGAAATGGGTGAACTTGTGCAAGCCTACGAACCGCTTCTCCAATTGTCTACCCAACAACCACCGGTCGCTCCACGCCAGCCATTGCGGATCGCCATGCTCGAAGGCATATTCCGCCCGCATGGTGCCGCGATGGAACAGGTACCAGAATGCGGTGGCCGCCTTGCCGCCACTGCCGGCGTATCCCAGGTCCGTGCGGATACGCCCGAGGCGCGCACTTCCCTCCTTGATGAGCCGAACCCGCACGTCGTTGGTGGGGAGGACGGTCCCGCGGGCTCGGTAGGCGGTGCGGATCACCTGATTGTCAAGATACGGCGTGCGCATCTCGATCTGCGAGCCTTCAAGCGACTGCAATCCATGGAAGAACCACGAAATCTGGCGCATTGCCGCCTGCGCCCCCTTCAGCTGGCCCATGCTCCGGGCATAGGTATCGCCGGCTGCGGCGGCTTGGCGCAGGAATTCCTTGTTGAACACGCCGTCGGCAGGCATGGATGGTTCAAAGACTACCCAGTGGCGCATCATCTCGTCGCCGTAGTTGCCGGTCATCCGCACGGGAGCAATTTCTCGCGCCTTGCGGTTCACGTAAAGGCCGGCGCAGCGGGAGACGTTCGCCGTGCCGTCGGTTACAAATACGGAGCGTTCCGCGTAGAACGGGAAGTTGCGCAGAAAATCCTGCGCCAGGGGAATCACCTGGTAGGGCTGGACACATTCCCGCGCGATTTTGCGCGCGATCTGCACGTCGCGGGATTCGCGGTAGCCTCCGCCGAAGGTGTAACAGGGCAGCGTGCCGGGATCGGCGTGATGGAACGCCATGATGATGCGGGTATCGAGGCCGCCGGTCAGCGACATTCCGATTCGCCCGGAATCGCGGAAATAGCGAGGCAGGTTGCCGACGATCGCATCCCGCATGGCCTGGTAATAGGCTTCGCCTGTCAGCTCGCTTTGTTCTTCCCATTCGCGGTGGGAAAAGTATTGGCCTTTGGCCGCAAGCGCGCCGTTGCGAAAGGTCCATGCCGCACCCCATGGCAGAATGCCGATTCCCTCAAACAGGGTGCGGTCCTCAAGCACGCAGCCGCAGGACACCAGCTCACCCATGGCGCGGGCGCTTACCCTGCGCAGCTCCGGCATGACTGCCAGCAGCGCCTTGGCCTCAGCGGCAAAATAGAACGCGTCCTCAGCCTCATGCACGTAGAGCCGCCGCGCCGCAAAGCGATCGTTGAACAGCATCGCCGTGCCCTGCGGCTTGTCGACGAGAAGGCCGTGAAACTGGCCGTTCAATCCCGCCGGAAACGCGGCATCCTCTTCCGCCGCATGGATCAGGTGCGCCAGAGTGCCTTGCTCAACCTGGTGGCCCCGCTCGCGCAGCCGGCCGGCCGTCCCCGGTTCGGGAAACTCGCTGCCGGAAAACACCAGCACCTTGTCGCCGGTTTCGCTGGCTTGCGGCATCGGTCCGCGGCCAGGGTCTTCGAGCTCGACCCAGCCCACGTAGATGCCCAGCGCCGCGTCCGTCCAGGCGGCGGAGACGTAGAACGGCTCATGGCGCATGGCAGCCACCATGCGACCCAGCTCGCTGCTGGCCTTCTCCCGCGGCCGTTTCGTGATGATTCCTGCGATTCCTGGCATGGCCGCCTTCTCAGGCCCCCGCCTTCGCCGTACGATGCCTCCACTGGTACCAGTCCGCGCGCAGCCCGCGCAGCCGGTTCCCCAGTCCCTCCGGAAGCCGGTCAACCCAACGCCGGTGCAGTCCCAGGCGCAGCGCCGTAGCTCCCCATGCCGTCAGCGGCACCCAGTAGCGCGGAACTTCCACCCGCTGGAAACCCGTTCTGTCTTTGAAATCCGACAGATTATCCCTCTTCCTGCTGCCATAGCCGTAATGACTGTAGACCAGGTGCCTGAGGCCGCGCCGCTCGCAGATTTTCACCGCCTCGCATATCAGCGCGTTGGTCGGCGACTTGTCCCGGTGCGCGAACTTCGACAGGATATTCATGAGTGCACACTGCACATTTTCCTCGTCCCACACCACCTTGATGAACCCAATCAGTTCGCCCTGGAAAAAAGCTCCGGCAAACGCCGCGCTATCCAGATAGGTGGCCTCCTCGCGGTAAACCGTGTCGAGATCCTTGCCGTAATGGGGATAGGGGCGGCCTTGCCTCAGCGGCGACTCGTTATAGATCTCCCAGATGCCCCGCACCAGCTCATCGCTGAATGGCACTTCGCGGATCTCCGCGCCCCGTTTGTCCACCTGCCGCGCGCGGTTACGGGAGGACTTGTCAATCTGGTTTTTGAAGTATTCCTCGAAGGTGGTCACCGGAATTACGGCGTAGTTGTCCCACTCCATGTGGAAGGGATAGCGCCGCTCCCTCACATTCACCCTTTCGACGAAGCTGAACAGGTCAGGCCGGTCAGGCTGTTTGCCGAGCGCCGCGATGAACGCCTCCGGATCGGCCAGGAAACGATAGCCGTCCCCATCCAGCCGCGCCGTCCGCAGCCACCGTCCGGCTACGTTCAACTGCTGATTCATCAACATCATCGGCATTCCAGCTCCCTCGCCTGCAAAGGGCGAGCAATCCCCTCAAGCCCAGCCTCTCAGCCGGTCTTTCCCTATGACTGGAACCCTAGCATATGCAAAACGGTGATGGAATAACCGGTTAGGGGGAGTTGGCGGGCTGTGCCCGGGCCGCGATGAATCACCTTGCGGCCACCGTCTTCCGCTACACTGGTCCGGAGTCAGGCACATCCCGCCGCTTCCCGGCCCCTTGGTTGACGACCAAAAGATCCCTGACGCCCATCGTCCTGGAGACAAGCCATGCCCCTTGAACTAAACTCCCGCCTCTGCGGTACTGTCCACGTGATCGAATGCAAAGGCCGCATTGTGGCTGGCGCCGAGGCACAGGCCCTGGACGCCGCGCTGCGCCAGGACTGGTGCCGCAATGTCCTCCATGTCGTCCTCCATCTCGCCGAAGTCGACATGATCGACAGCACAGGGCTGGGCCTGATTGTGCGCAACATGACCAGCTTGCGCAAGCGCGGCGGCGACCTGCGCCTCACCGACGTTCATCCCCAGATCATGGAGGTACTTCGCCTCACCCGGATCGATACCATCGTCAGGGTGTTTCCATCGGAAGAGGAAGCGATTCTGTCCTTCCTGACGTGGCACGCTGCGCCGGAAACGTCGCGCACCGTAAACCGATCCATCCTGCTACTCGATCAATCTCCCGATTTTTGCGCATTCGCGGCGGCCGTGCTGGCCCAGAAGGACCACGACGTCATGTCCGTCAACCTTGTCCGCGATGCCAAAATTCTGCTTCAGGTGTACAAGGTGGATTGCATTCTCATAGGCCCCAGCACGCTCCCGGAGGCGTCGGAAACCATTGCCTCCACCCTGAAGTCGCTCGCGCCCGCGGCGCAGGTCCTGCACGTCGACCCGGCGTTGAAACACAGCGACCCGCACCACGCTGCGGAGGTTCTCCACGGCATGCTGGCAACGGAGGCGCAATAACCAACCACGAAAGAGCCATGCCGCCAACCTCCACGGTTGGCTGGCATCCTGACCTTCCCACCCAAACTTGAAGGTGGTGAAGATGCGTGCTAACCGCCCTTGACTTCGCATGTCCAATCGCTGAAAGTGAGTGTGACCTCGTAAGGGGCTGCCTGCCTGTGTCCGAAAAGCGCGGTTTTGCCGGCGCCGGGCATTCAGCGGCAGACGGAGGAGTTCGCCATGGGAAAGAAGCCGCTCTTGCTGCTCGTTGTCTGTTTGGCTGTTCAGGCTTTTGCGGCGGACTCCCCACCTGCGACGCGCGTTTCAGTAGAGCAGCTCGAAAACCTCCTCTCCAGCGTTAAAGCCCGCACCGACAACGACGAAGCACGTCAGATCTCCGCCCTGGAGCTAACCGAGCGCCTCAGCACCGCACGCCTTCAGCAGCTCAATGCCCTCCTCCCCGGCGAAAAGTCCCAGCAGGCCCTCCTGGCGCTCGCCGACACCTCCGCGTTCCTCGCCCCGCCCGCCGCTGACATCCCCGCCACCGCCGCGCCCGACGTCGCCGGCCAGAAGCGCATGCTCGCCCTCACCCTCGGCTATCTCGGCAAAACTCTTCCCCTTCTGCCCGACCTCTTCGCCACCCGCGACACCCGCCGCTTTGAAAATCGCCCCTCCGCCGTGACCGCCGACACTGAAAACCCCATGCGCCCGATGGACCGGTCCGCGCTCACTGTCTTTTACCGCGAAGGCCAGGAGTTTGTTGACACCAGCACTCCGGTACACGGCAAAAAGCCCTCACCCGACATGGGCCTGACCACCTGGGGCGAGTTCGGCCCCATCCTCGGCATCGTCGTCATGGACGCGGCCCACAGCAATCTCGCATGGAGCCACTGGGAGCTTGGCCCCACCGGCGCCCTCGCCGTCTTCCGTTACTCCGTTCCCAAGCAGAACTCACACTATGACGTCCGCTTCTGCTGCATCCTGCAAACCCACGGCTTTGAGCTCAGCGTCCTCTCCCAGCGTGCCGGCTATCACGGCGAAATCACCATCGATCCGGATAACGGCACCATCCTTCGCATAACGCTCGTCGCCGATCTCGAGCCCGGCGGACCCATCTCCCACGCGTCCATCTTCGTCGAGTACGGTCCGGAGGAGATCGGAGGCAAGCCCTTCATCTGTCCCAACCATGGCGTCGCCCTCGCTCGGGGACCCGACATGAAAACCCTCAACGACGCCATGGCCGAGCGTCACCAGATCGGCATTGAAAAGCTCCAGGTCTCCGTTGAGCGTGCCAGCCTGGAAGCGCTGGTCCACGCGCCGGAGCAAACTCTCCTCAACGACGTTGTTTTCCGCGATTATCACCTCTACCACACCGTGTCGCGCATCCTCACAGAGAAAGAAGCGAAGGAAGCCACTGAGGCCCCTGCCACCGCGCCCGCGCCCATTCCTTCCATGGTCAACGCCAGGCCTCTTGAAGAAGTGGCTACCCCCAGAGTCCCTGAGGGCGCGCAGCCCGCGGCCAACGAATTCGCCTCCAACGCTGCCCCGGCGCCTCTCAACGCGCCGCCGTGCTCCATTCCTGAGATCTCCGTCACCCCGGCCTACAGCCTGCCTGAATCGCCAACCATCTCCCTCGCAGGCACTCCCCCCGGCACCCCGACCTTCCGCATCAATGCACGCATCGTCGATGTCCCGCTCGTCGCCCTCGACAAGAAAGGCCATCCTCTGGCCGACCTCAACCCCGACGACCTTGAGATCTTCGACAACGGCGTAAAGGTCAACGTGCGCTCGTTCGTGCGCCCCAATGCTCCCACCGAACCAGGTCCAGCGGCGCAATCCTCCGGCGAAGATAGGCCCGACTTCTCCAACCGCGAATCCATTCCCGCAAAATCCAGATCCCGCGAAACGCAGAATACGCTTGTCCTGCTAATTGACAACACCCTCTCCATGAGTGACCTGGGCAACGTCCGCCAGCAGGTGGAGGAGTTCCTCAAGGGGCTGCACGACAACGACCGCGCAGCCGTCTACGTCATGCTCCGCGGCGGTTTCAAGATCCTGCAGGCCGCCAGCACGGACCACCTGGCCACCGCCGGCATTCTTGCTAAATGGACCCCGAGCGCCGACAGCCTCATGCTCGCCCAGGAGCAGGAAGCCCGCAATCGCCAGCAGATGGACACCGTGCACAACCTGGACGACATGCTGGACGTAAACGGCAATGTCCTCATGGACCCCGAAGCCGGGAACCAATCTTCCGATGCGAAGCTCCGCGAGCTGGGCGACCATCCCGGGTCTAGTGCGCTCGCCACCCTTATGCTGGTCGCCAGCCACCTGTCCAACATCCCCGGCCACAAAAACCTGGTGTGGATTGCCAGCGACAATGTGCTTGCCGACTGGAACTACTCCGCAATGAATATGCAGAAGGGCGAGCATAACATTGAGCCCGCCGCGCTCCGTGTGCAGGAGGCAATGAACGACGCCCACGTCAGCGTTTATCCACTCGACGCCTCGCGCCTTGAAGGCGGCATGGTCAGCGCCAGCGTGGCCAACATGAACGTGCAATTGAACCCAACTGCAACTGCAAATCAATTCGGCGGGTGCGGGCTTGCCAGCGGCGAAGGCCAAGGCCAAAACGCGATTGGATTGGCGCGCATGGGCACCGACGACGGAGCGCTGAAAGCCGGCCCTGACATCACCACCTGCAACAATGACTTGAGACCCGGCCGCATGACGGCGCAGATGCACCAGGATATGCTCTCCATCCAGGGCATCTATCGCGAGATTGCCGATGCCACAGGGGGCCAGGCCTTCCGCCGCGCCTCCGACATGGTGCGCGAGCTAGACAACGTGGCCGACGAGGGGCGCGCCACCTATCAGCTCAGCTTTGCCCCCGCCGCCGCCGCCGACGGCAAATATCACCTCATCACCATCAAGCTGGCCGGGCAGCAAAAGAAAATCAACCTTCGCTATCGCACCGGCTACTTCTACCGCGAAGAGCCGGCCACCATCAAGGACCGCTTCCAGGAAGCCGCCCTCCAGGCGCTTGACATGACCGACATCGGCCTCACCGCCAATGTCGTCCCCGACTCCAAGGGCCACACCATCAGGCTCGGCATCGCTGCCGGAGATCTCGAGATCGCGCGCCGGGACTCGGTCTGGACCGACAAGCTCGACATCTTCCTGGTCCAACGTGAGCTCTCCGGCTCAAAGGCGCGCATCACTGGTCAGGCAGTCAATCTGCAACTCCAGACCGCTTCCTACCAGAAGTACCTCAAGGAAGGCATTCCCTTCGACCAGGCGGTTGAACTCGGCCCCGGCGTCGGATCCATCCGTGTAGTTGTTCTCGATGAAAACTCCGGGAGAATGGGCTCGGTAACTATCCCCGTCTCGACGCTCCGGAAAAAATCCTGACCCGCGGGCGACGCCGAAGGGCAGCATGCCTGGCGCCGCGCGGTATTCTTTCCCTTGGCCATGCCCCTCGTTCCCGCCTTGCGCAACCGGATTCGCCGCCAGCCGCTGGCCGTCATCGGCTTCGCGCTGCTGGCGGCCTTCATCGTTGCCGGGCTCGCCGCGCCATGGCTGGCGCCGGCCAATCCCTCAGCTATTGACCTGATTCACCGGCTCCAGAGCCCCACGGCGGCGCACTGGGCCGGCACCGACGAGCTGGGCCGCGATACTCTCTCGCGCCTCATCTGGGGCGCGCGCATCTCGCTTTCGGTATCGCTGACGGTGGTAAGTGTGTCGCTGGCACTGGGCTTGACGTTCGGTGGCCTGGCCGGCTACCTGGGCGGCTGGGTGGATACTGCGCTCACCACCTTCGCCATGAACACGTTTCTGGCGCTGCCGGGCATCCTGCTGGCCATTGCGTTTGCGGCGTTCCTGGGGCCGGGATTTTCGAATCTTGTGCTGGCGCTGGCCATCGGCGGCTGGGCGGGTTACGCGCGGCTTGTGCGGGCTCAGGTGATGGCGGTGCGCGAGCGCGAGTATGTGGACGCGGCGCGCGCATTGGGCGCAGGCGGGCTGCGCATTTACTTTCGCCATATCCTACCCAACATTGCGCAGCCCATCCTGGTGCAGGCGGCAATCGGCATGGCAGGCGTGATCCTGGCGGAGGCCACGCTGTCGTTCCTGGGGCTGGGCATTCCCGCCCCCGCGCCGAGCTGGGGCTCGATGTTGAACGATGCGCGCGCGCACCTGTTTGACTCGCCGCACCTGGTGCTGTTCCCCGCGGCCGCGATCGCCGGCGCGGTGCTGGGATTCAACTTCCTGGGCGACGCGCTGCGGGACCAGCTTGATCCGCGGACGCGGCTGGAGATGGGGCTTTGAAAGATGCTTCTAGCTCCTGGCTTCCAGCTTCATGTGGATGCCGTGCTTTGCGCGAAGGGTGAAGAGCGCCTGAGGCTCAACTCGGCAGCCGGGGGCTAAGCGCATTCGGAAGCGCCGGGCCAGGGTTGCCAGGATCAGCACGGCTTCCGTCATGGCGAAAGCGGCGCCGATGCAGATGCGCGGGCCGAAGCCGAAGGGCAGGTAGGCCATTCGATCGCGGGCGGAAATTGCCTCCGGCGAGAATCGCTCAGGCTCGAAGCGGTCCGGCCGCTCCCAGTGGCTGCGGTGACGGTGGATGATCCAGGGGATGATGGTGATCATCGCGCCCTTCGGGACGCGCATGCCGCAGACCACGTCGTCCTGCTGCGCCTGGCGGAAGGCGAGCGTATGCACGGCGGGATACATCCGCATGGACTCCTGAAGGATCATTCGCGTGTAAGGCAGGCGCTGCACGTCCTGCCAGGCCGGCTCGCGGCCGCCAAGAGCGCATTCAATCTCCTCGTGCATGCGCGCCTCGTGTTCCGGGTGCATGGCAAGGAGGTACCAGGTCCACATGAGGGCGAGCGCGGTGGTCTCATGGCCGGCAACGAAGATGGTGAGCACCTGATCGCGGATCTCGGTGGCGGACATAGCAACGCCGCTTTCTTCGTCGCGCGCGGACATCAGGCGGTCGAGAAGATCGGGGGGCCGGTTTGCGGCGGGTCCATGGCGGCGCGCCTCGATGAGCTCGAACATGGCGCGGTTGAAGTCGCGCATGATCGCGCGGCCGCGCCTGCCTTTCCACGCGCTCCAGAGGGGGCCGAGTCCGGGAACGAACTCGAGCAGGCCGACCATCATGGCGACCTGGTAGCGCGCTGAGCCTTCCCTGATGATCTCCTTGATGCCGTCGCTGTCGGCGGCGAACATGGAGCGCGATATGATCTCGAGGGTGAGCTCCATCATGGCATGCTCGATCTCGACGGCGCTTTCGGATGGGAGTTTGCTCCAGCGATCGGCGAGGTTGCGAGTGGCGTCTACCATCACCGGCGCGTAGCGCTCTACGGTCCTGTGGTCAAAGGCGGGGGCCATGATGCGGCGGTGCGCGCGCCAGGTTTCGCCCTCGCTGAGGATAAGGCCGTTGCCCATGGCCGGCCCGAGGATGCGATGCTCGACGGGCGCTTTAGGGTAATTGGCGGCGTTCTCCAGTAGAATGCGGCGAAGGCCGGCAGGATCATTGACGATGAAGCTGCGATTGATGGCCGTGCCCTGGCTGATGATGGGGAGGCTGTACATGCCCTCGTC
>Ga0265314_10000767_pt1 | contig 38311 bp, 26 predicted proteins | sample 4126metaG_FD_203106 | JGI IMG/M metagenome (GOLD analysis project Ga0265314, IMG submission 203106) | Rhizosphere microbial communities from Carex aquatilis grown in University of Washington, Seatle, WA, United States - 4-1-26 metaG | ecosystem: Host-associated > Plants > Roots > Rhizosphere >...
GTCGGTCCGACCGGACCGACGCCGCCGCCGAGATGGCCGTCGACGAGCCGGCCGAACAACGCGCCGACGCAGCACGCCCCGACGTCTTCGAAGTCGAAGCCGCTCACCGCAATCGCCGCGCCGACGGCGTTCTTGCCGGTCGTGCGCATCGCGTTCGGCGCGACGAACGAGATGGTGTCGTTGTGGAAATCGTCGCGCAGATCCCAATCGATGTAGTCGACGATCGTCAGGTCGGTCGGCGTAGCGGTCAGATTCTGGGTGACGATGGTGTAGTCGACCGTCGCCCCGATCGGTCCGGCGGTCAGCGTGTAGGTTGCGGTGAACGAGAGGAGCGCATCGCTGAACACCACGGTGATCTGGTTGGCGTCGTCGTCGGCCGTCGCCGCGGTGATCGGATACGCGAAGTCGATGAACGTCGGCGTCACCGGGTTCATCGGCGAATTGACCCCCGGAGTGACGAACAGCACCTCGGCGAAGAGTTGATCCGAGCCGTTGACGCTCAGCAGCGAGATTTCGCCAAACTGATCGACGGCGAGCACCGCGCCGCCGGCGGACACGCTGCAGACCGTGCCCAGGCAATCAGCCGGCGCCGCCAATGCAGCGCGTTGCGACAGAGCCACCAGCGCCACTCCGACCATCAACCCAAGGCTCGCTTGCCGATATCGCATCGCTCCCCCGCAGTGTGTTGGCGCGCGCATATCAATGTTCCTGCAGCGCCACAATGCCGTCGTGTATATGACACGCGTAGGATGCGTCCGCCCCTACGCGGTGAAGGGCGCGCTCGAAGCATCCACGATCCGGACGCGCGCTGCGGCGCGCCGACTGGATTACGGCGGCGCGTCGGTGCCCTCGTCCTCTTCGGTGGCTGGGCGCGACGGCGCCGCACGCGGGCAGTCGGAATCGTCTGCGACAAGCGGGAAGGCGTAAGTTCCGGCGGCACTGCCGGCGCCCGGTTTATCGCCCGGCGGACGCGCCAACACGAACAGGGTGCGGGTTGCGGCGGCGTATTGCGTGATCACATCCCACCCCGCGGCCGGCGCGCAAGCGGCCGTCATGCCGGCGGGCGCCGCCACCGCGGCGTAGAAGAGCTCCTTGACCTCGCGCTCCGGCGCATCGCCGGCGCGCAGGATCAAGCCGCTCAACATGCCGCGCGGTACGGGATGCGCCGTGTAGCGGTCGACCGTTGCCGTCTTCAGCCGCTTCGCCGGAACGGTCAGCTCCAGCGCATCCTCGCCGACGCGCCAGCTCGCCGGCGCCAACTTCGGCGGCGCCGCCGACAACGGCGGGCGCGACGTCGGATCGCCCCACAGCGCGAAAGCCAGGGCCGCGCGGTAGGTCTTGGTCCAATCGTTGTGGCCGCGCTGCCGCTTCAGCTGCGCGACCGCCAGCAGGTAGTTGCGCGCGTTGCGCACGGCGGTGCCGAGGTCGGCGCGGTCGTAGACGACGGCGTCGAAGAAGGCGCGCGCGAACGACGAGCCCGACGCACTGTAGATCGCCGCCGAGGTGGCGACGACGTTCTGCGTGCCGCGCTCGAACAAGATGAACGGATCGGAGCGGTCGAAGGTGTAGCAGCCCTGCAGGACGACCAGCGGCGGGGTGCGATCGACGTTGACGCCGCCGCCTTCCTCGAGCGTCAGGTCGCGCGCGTGGCCTTCCCAGACGAGGATGGCGGCGTGGTGCATCGCGTCTTGAATGGTCGCCGGCGTGATGTCGCCGCGGAACGCCGCGGTCACCGGCAGGCCGGCGTTGCGCAGCTCGCTGATGGTCGTGCGCGAGATCGTCTCGCCGAGCGCGAAGACCTGATCGGCATTCGACATCACCGCGATGCCGCCCGGCGTCGGCGCGCCGTGCAGCTGGCGGGCGAGCAGGGCGCTGCCTTGCGTCGCATCCTCGGCGACGAAGCGGCCGACGGCGTAGTCCTGCGGGCGTTGTTCCTGAATCTCCGAGAACAGCTCGACGCGCACGTCGCGCCCGCCGCCGAGCGCTTCCGGGCCGCCGGCGGCGAACACCGGATCGGGGACGCGATGGCTGCGCAGCGCCAGCTCGTCGCCGACCAGGTAAATGTGCGTCGGCTCGAGTCGGTTGACGGCGATGGCCCGACGCACTTCGGTCTCGATCACCGCCGGTGCCGAGTCGCTCACCAGCACCAGCGGCGCGTGATGCGAGAGGGCGATCAGCGGCGCCAGCAGCGACAGCGAGGTCGGCGAGAAGTGGCCGCGCCGATCGGCCGGGTTGGCGACCACGACGGTCGACAAATCGGTGCCCAGGCGCGCCACGCTTTCGCCGATCACCTGGCCCGGTTTGTCGAGCCGCCGCAGGGTGGCGCCGAGCGGCAGCGCGAGCGTCGGCGGCGGCGCTCCGACCGCGATCCATTCCTTTACGTGCCAGTCGGCCAACGCCGCAGGGCTCGGCGGATGCGCCGGATCGACCGGTAGCAGTGCGCCGCCCAAGGCGCCGGCCAACGCCGCGCCGCGCAAGAGCCAGGCGTAGTCGTGTGCCGGCGCCACCACGACAGTTGCCGGCGTCGGCCAGAAACGCCGCGCCAGGCCGAGCAGATCGTCCTGCAGCGCGCACGGCGCGCCGCTCAAGCGCGCCAACAGGTCGCGCACCGCCGGCGCCGTCGCCGTGCCAGCCAGACACGCGCTCCCGTCCGACGACGCGGCGACGGCGCGCTCGGCGGCGCTCTGGTCCTGCGGATCGACCAGCACCACCGGCGCGGTCGGCCCCGCGCCGAGTAGGACGACACTGGCCAGCGCTGCGTCGTCGACCGGCAACAATTGCGTCGGCGCTGCGGCCAGCGCCGGCGCCGTGATACTCCAGGCGACACAGGCGGCGAGGGCGAAGCGCGTCACAACGGATCCTGCCGCGGCGTCACCTGCACGCTGTACGTCACGGTGGCGGTCTTGTCGGTCCGCACGGCGCGCTGACCGTCGCGCGCCAGCGCAATCCAACCGCGCGGCAAGCGACCGCTCCAACCGCCTGATGCGCTGATCGGCCACCACTGATTCTGTGACCATACTTCGGTCCAGAAGGCCCGCTTGCGCCGCGTCGTGCTCTGCATGTCGAGGCCTTCGACCAGACGCGCCGGCACGCGCGCACAGCGCAGGAATGTCGTAAAGGCGCGCTCGATGCCGATGCGCTTGGCACGCCCGCTGCGGATCACGTCCAGAGTCAGGGACTTGCCGTCCTTTGCCCACACCAGCTTGTCATGCGTCACCTGCTGAATGCCGCGCACCAGATCGTGCGGTCCCGGCGCATCGAGCAGCGGGCTCACGTTGGTCTCGAGAAAGTCGCGCACCAGGATCGAGCGCGATTGGAACAATGGGCTCGGGGTCAGGAAGGGCATCAGGGCCGCGGGCGGCGCATCGAGCGGCACCACCAGCGGCATCGCATCGTGCGAACGCTCGCGCGCCACCGCGTAGCTCACCGCGACCCGCAACGGCTTTTCGATCGTCCCACTCAGCAGGACGTGCGGCTCGTCGCCGTCCTGCACCACTTCGCTGTGTAAGCCGCGCGCCGTCACCGTGACCTCGCCGAGGCGCTGCATGGCGTCGCTGGGCGGCAGCGCCAATCGAATGCGCACCGGAACGCCGTCCTTCGGCGTCACCCGCAAGGCCACGGTTACGTTCCACTGCGACGCCGGCGCGGCGTGGTCACGCGGCGCGGCGTCTGCGCGCGGCAGCGCCACGGCGAGAGCGCCGAGCGCCGCGCCGACGCTCAGAACAAGTCGCGTGCGGCGGCGAGGCGATCCGACCATGTCGCAAACGCCGCCGGCGGCAGCGCATCGGTGCTGCGCAAGCGCGGCAGCAAGCCTTCGTTGTTGGCGATCTGAATGGCGAGCCCGGGACGGGCGTTGAGCTCGAGCAATTGCGGTCCGTGCTGGGCGTCGACGACGATGTCCACCCCGAGGTAGCCGAGGCCGCTCATCTCCGCCGCGCGCACCGCCAGCGACAGCACCGCGTCCCACTGCGGCACCTGAAAGCCGACCAGCGGCGCCTGCGTGTCGACATGATGGGTGACGGCCTCGTTGTGGACGGCGGCGTGCGTGGCGCGGCCGCTGCGGATGGCGATGCCGACGCCGATCGCGCCCTGGTGGAGATTGGCACGGCCGTCCGACGCGACGGTCGGCAGGCGGCACATCGCCATCACCGGCACGCCGCGGTAGACCACGACGCGGATATCCGGAATGCCAAAACGCGCCAGGTCGCTGAACGCCGGGTGCAGGATGACGCGCTGCTCGATCAGGCACGCGTCGGCGTCGCCGCGCAGCGAGAAAATGCCCGACAGCGTGTTCGACACGTGCTGGCGCAGCTGCAGCGCGGTGAGCAGCGCGCCGCTGCTGCGCCGGTAACGGCCGTCGGCCTCGACATGCGTCACCACGACGATGCCGTTGCCCTGCGAGCCGCGTGCCGGTTTCAGCACGAACTGGTCGCGATCGGCGAGCAGCTGCGGCAGATCGCGCACCTGGTGTTGATAGGCGATGACGCCGAGCAGCCGCGGCGTCGGCAGGGCGCGCTCCTCGGCGAGGCGTTTGGTGAGCAGCTTGTCGTCGACGCGTGGGTAGTGCTTGCGCGGGTTGAGCGGCAGGACGAAAGCACCGTTGCGTTGGTTGATGCCCAGGACACCGCGGGCATGCAGGGCGCGCGCGCGCGCGAACCACCGGCGCATCGGCTCAGTCGCGGCGCGGTGGCGCGGCGGCCAGCTCGCGGAACCGCACCAGCTCGACGAGGCGGTAGCTGGTGTAGCGGCCGACGATGACCAACAGCCCCAGGATCACCAGCAGCAACTCCGGATAGACGAGGAACAGCGTCTGCAGGCCCTCGGCGTGAATCACGCCGTAGGTCAGGTAGATCGAGACCAGCGTCGCACCGACGCGGCGCACCGTATTGGCGAAGCCTTCCTCCTCCAAGCTGACGCTGATGCGCTCGACGATCATGGTCATGATGACGAAGGGGAAGGCGCCGACGCCGCTGGTCGGCATGCCGAGCTTGTCGCCGAGGACGAACAAACCGACCATGAGCAGGATCACCGTCGTCAGAATGAAGGCGATGCGCGCCGCCAGCAACAGATAGAGGCCTTGAATGCCCAGGCGCGAGAGCAGCGCACAGGCGACGATGGCGGCGAGGAACAGCGTGCCCCATGCCAGGCCGGTGCCGGTGAAGGCGAGGGCGATCAGTACCGGCATGAACATGCCGAAGGTGCGCAGGCCGACGATGTTGCGCAACACACACATCGCCAGCGCGCCGAGCGGCACGAGCAGCAGGATGCGCAACACGTGCTGTTGCTGCACCGGCAGGAAGAGCAACGAGAGGCGATCGAGCCAGTGCTGCGAGTCGGCGCGCCGACGCTTCACCAGCTCGGCGTAGGTCTCGAGCTCCGATTGCACGTCGAAGCGATAGGTCATCGCGCCGACGTTGGTCGCGGTGATCAGCTCGGCGGCGTTGGTCGGGCCGAGCGAAAGGCGGTCCGGCGGGATCTGCTCGGCGTACCCGTCGACGGCATCGAACGGTACCCAGCCGCCGGCGAGATAGACCTCGTTCCAGTAAATGAATTGATCGTGCCGGCCGCTGACCAGCGGCACGCCGGCGACGACGCGGCAGGGCAGGCCGTTGCCGCGCGCCAGCGCGCAGAACAGGCGCGCGCGACCGAGCGGCGTGCCGCGCGCCTCCTTGATCACCAGCAGCGCATCCATCGACGCCGGACCGCGCGCCGCGCCGATCTCGCGCGCGACGAACTGGTAGATGCCGGATGCCAACGCGGTCTTGTCCTTGGCGGTGAGCATCAGCTCCTTGCTCAGCGTCGCGATGGCCGGATCGGTGTACTGAATCGCCGGCGACGCGGCGAGGTAGGCCGAGACGCTGGCCGGATAGTTGCCGCCGGGGTCGGCTGGCACGTCGGCGCGACCGCTCGGCGATGCGACGATGGTCACTTCGTATGACAGGCTCGCCGAGCCGTCGAGCTTCCCGCTCCAGCGCCCGCGCCGGTCGCTGTCGACCTCGGTGATGCTGAAGCGCAGTTGCTCGGACTGGACCTCTTCGCTGAGGATTCGTTGGTACGTCGATGAGCGGGGCAGCGGAATGTCGACCGCCGCGCGGCTGCCGGTGCCGGACGCGGCGACGACAAAGTCGACACGCCACGTGGCCGGCGCCTCGGCGACGGTCAGCGGATAGCCGAGCAGCAGGACTTTCACGAGGAAGAGCGAGATGCCCGCGGCGATCAGCGCGCCGCTCACCGCAATCGAGGTCCGCATTCGGTCAGCGACGAGCCGGCGTCAGCTTTACCACGTGCCTGGTGTGCCGGCCAACGCCGGTTCTGCGCCGTCGAGCGCAGCGGCGCGACGCGTGGGAAGGCCACACGGCGGATGCGCATCGACTTCGTAACGGTGCGATCTGCGCGGCGTTGACGACTCGCGCGAACAGCGGGTGCGCGCAGTCATGCACTGCCAAGGCACATCGATTGCTGCAAAGGCGCGCACAGACGGAGGATCGAAATGATGCGACTGACGCCACTGAAGCGGTGTCGTTTCGAGCGCGGGGTTCTGCAGGCAGTCTTGGCGCGGCGCGCAGCCATCGCGTGGGGACGTCTGTCGGCGATCGAGAACGGCGTCGAAGAGGCGGAGCCGGAAGAGCTGCACCGACTCGCCGCGGCCTTGCAGGTGCCGGTCGAGAAGTTGCTCGAGCCGGTGTTCGGGACACCTCGCACCCAGCTCCTGAGCGCCTGACGAGCGGCTGACGTCGTCGCGGCGCCGGCGCTTGGGGAAGAGCCGGCGCCGCGTACGGCGTCCGTCGATCACGGTATCTTGGCTTTGAACTGCGTCGCGTCGTCGTGACGCACCGATGCGGCGGGGAAGACCGCCTCCCAGCACTGCGCATCGTCGCTGCGAATCAGCTGGATCGTCAGCGCGCCGCTGACGCCGAGCGGCATGGCGCTGAGATCGAGGTTGGCGCCCTTGGCTTTCAGCAGCAACTTCGACTTGCCGGCTGCGCCGGACTTCAGCGTGGCGTTCGACGCGCCGTCACTCGCCGCCATCTTGTCCTTGAAGCGGTAGCCGCTGCCCGTCGCCTTCCAGTCGGTGACGCCGGGATACCCGACGCTGAGCGCGGCGCTGGTGCCGACATAGGCGCACAAATTGTAGCTGGTGCCGCCGCCGAGCGGATCGCCCAGGTCGCTGAGATCGAGCGCCGGCCCGTTCTGCCACTTCCAGATCAGCTTGTTGCGAGATGTGTCGCCGGACGCCTTGAGGCTGAGCAGCGATTTCGTCGTCGACGTGCAGCCAGAGGTCGGCGACGACGGACATCCGGGCGCCGGCGCGCTGCCGACGAGGTGATAGATCGTGCCGCCATCCGAGGCGACGTACAGCTCGCCGGCGGAGTCCTCGCCGAACGACGTCGGATTGAGCCCGCCGACCGGTGTGCCGAACGATTGATTGCTCCAGGTCGTTCCATTGTCGGGCGTCGTCAGGCCCCAGATCTCGCCGGCGCAGTAGTCGCTGTAGAAGTAGATGCCGTCGAGCGCCGGTGACTGCGTGCCGCGGTACACGTAGCCGCCGGTGATCGAGCAGCCGAAGGCGTGCGTGTACTCGTGCACGGGGAAGATGAAGGCGCTCATGGGTGTGCAGACGGCCGTGGTCGAACAGCCGCTGATCGACGACGACGAGCTACCCTCGTAGCAATCCCAGCCGAAGTTCTCGCCGCCGGCGTCGCCGGCGAGGCGGAAGTCGACTTCCTCGATTTGATTCTGGCCGACGTCGCCGATGTAGAGGTTGCCGTTGGCGCGATCGAAGCTGTAGCGCCACGGATTGCGCAGCCCGAGCGCCCAGATCTCGTCGGCGATACCGTCCGGTCCGACGAACGGGTTGCTCGGCGGGATGGCGTACGGCGAGCCGCTCTCCACGTCGATGCGCAGCAGCTTACCGAGCAGCTTGTTGCCGTTCTGCGCGTTGTCGTCGGGATCGCAGCCCGAACCGCCGTCGCCGGTGCCGATGTACAGATAGCCGTCGGGCCCGAAGTGCAATCCGCCGCCGTTGTGATTGGTATTGACCGGATGCGGAATGGCGAGGATCTGCAGCGCGCTGCCGCCGTCGGCGACATTTGGATCGCCGCTCACCGTGTAGCGCACGACGCGAATGTCACCCGATGTGTTGGTGTAGTAGACGAAGAAGTGGCCGTTGGTTGCGTATTGCGGGTCGAACGCCAAGCCGAGCAAGCCTTCCTCGTTGTCGCCGGACACCAGCGTGTGCACGTCCAGGAACGGTGTCGGCAACACCGTGCCGCCAGGCTGCACGATGCGGATGTAGCCCGGCTTCTCGACGACGAAGAGCCGTGTATCGCCGGCGTGCGTCATCTCGACCGGCCGTGAGAAGCCGCTGACGTACGGCGTCAGTGCGATAGTAGCGGCGCCCGCCGAAGTTGCGCTCAATGCCATCGCCGCCGCCATGCCCAGTCGCGCCAAGCGACCGCCCAATTCTGCGTGCATGTCCGTCCCCCTTTTGCGCTGCAGGTGTGAGCTCGACCTGCGTAGCACACCACCGCCGTCGTCACAGCTGCAGCGGCACGCCGCAACAATCTTTCGGAGGATGGCGACGTGTCGACGTGCTCATGTCCTGACCGTCGGACAAACCACGCCAGCCACCCCGGCACGCCCGCACGCCGGCTCGCCCGCACGACGGCACGCCCGCACGCCCGCACGCCAGCACGTCAGCACGCCAGCACGCCACCGGCACCCCGGCACGTCCGCACCTCCGCACGTCCGCACGCCACCAGCACGCCAAGATCACGCCGGCAGCCCTGTACGCCCGCACGCCAACACGTCAGCACATCCCGCCGCACGCCTCTCCACAGCGAGCTGCGCTCGCCTGTGCCGTGCGCAACTGCCCAGCCCACAGCGCCTGCCATGTCCGAGCGCAGGCGGAACGTTACGCCCGGTGACGGTCGGCGAACTTTCGACACTCGGCGGCGCGACGCCGTCGGCGCAGCGTCGATCGACGGCTTGGTGGCGCGTTGGCCGGCGAGGTTGCCTATCAGACCGGCCACCGTGCGATGCCAGGCACGCCGCGTGCTGTACCTGCCCGTACAGTGAGCGAACATTCATCACTCAACCGGCCGATATCTGAACGGAATGCTGCATTTCCTTTAGCGGCATTGCATCAGGCGCACGGCATCGTCCTGCTGCGCTGGGTGCTGATCATCGCCACATCGTACTTGGTGGTGTTCAGTCGGCCGCTCAGCGAGGTGACCCCGGCGGCGGCGCTGTTCGTCGCTGCGTACTTGGCCTCGAATGTGGTCGTGACCGAGTGGCTGCCGCATCTGCGCTCGCCGGCGGTGTTGGAATGGACGCTGATGGCGGTTGACACTGCGGCGCTGACGCTGGCGCTGGCGCTGACCAATCGCAGCTCGAGCGATCTCTTCGTCCTCTACTTCGCGGTGCTGTTCCTGACGGCGCTGTCAGAGCGACTCGGCTTGGTCGTCGGTGCGGCGATGCTGATCACGGTGGCGCAGCTCTACACCGTGTCGCGCTACGAAGACTTCGGTGCGCTGATCAGCCACGGCTACATGATGCGCATCCCGTTCCTGTTCGTCGTCGCGCTGTTCTTCGGCCACCTGGTACATCTGGCGCGCGCGCGCCAGCGGCACGCCGAGGATGCGCGGGCGCGCGAGCTGCGGCTCGACCTGTTGTCGTCGGTCAGCCACGATCTCAAGAACCCGCTCGGCGTGATCGACTCGCTGGCCGACCTGCTGCTCGATGGCAACGCCGGTCCGCTCAACGAACAGCAGGCCGATCTGACCCGGCGCATCCGCTCGAGCGCGCGCCAGGTGCTGGCACTGTCGCAGAACTTGATCGACGCCGAGCGCATCGATTCCGGCCGCCTGCACGTGCAGCGGCGCCGCACCCATCTCGCGCCGCTGGTGGATGATGTGCTCGAAGTGGCGCGCAGCGGCTCCGATCTCAAGGGCGTGGCGCTGCATGCGTCGGTCGATAGTTTCCTGCCGCCGCTGACGATCGATGGGCTGCAGATGACGCGCGTCATCGCCAATCTGCTCGGCAACGCGGTGAAGTTCACCCCTGCGGGCGGCGGCGTGCGCTTGACCGTCACCTGCCAGGGCGATCGCGTGCTCATCGCCGTCGCCGACGACGGTCCCGGTATTCCGCCCGAAGAGCTGCCGCGTCTGGCGGAACGTCACTTCCGCGGCTCGCGCAGCCGCGGCGTGGACGGCTCCGGCCTGGGCTTGTTCATCGTCCGCGCGGTCGTCGAAGCGCACGGCGGCACGCTGCGCATCGTCAGCAGCGTCGGGCGCGGCACGACGGTCAGCGTGTCGCTGCCCATGGATCCCGTCGCCGACATGCCCAGTAGCGCAGCGCGTCTCGACGCCTTGCCCGCCGCGAGCAACGCCTGAGAGAACGCGCCGCGCAGGGCGCCGCGTCAGAGACCGGCGGGCCGGTCCGTCAGACGCCGACAACCGACGCCTGGCGGCGCTCCACGTTCGGCGCGCTGGCGCCGGCAGCCGCGAAAGATGCTAAGCGGCTCGCCGCGTGCCGCTGTTCGTCAAACGCCTGCTGCTGCTCGCCGCTGCGATCCTGATCTCGCTGGCGAGCCTCGAAGTCGGCATTCGCTGCGCGGTCGATCGCGCCGCGCTGGCGGATCGCCTGCTGCATACGGCCGGCGATACCGACGGCGCGCCGCGCGCCCAGGCGCTGGAGGACCAGCGCATCATTCTGCATCCGTACTTCGGCTACGTCGTCGACCCGCGCTCGCCGGGGATCAATCGCTTCGGCTTCTTTCACGACGAGCCGATCATGACGCGTGCACCGGACCGCTTCATCATCGCGTTTTTCGGTGGCTCGGTCGCCGATCAGGTGTACAGCCTCGGCCACGACGCGCTGGTCGAGGCGCTGCGCGCCGCGCCCGCCTTCGCCGGCAAGCGCATCGAGGTCGTCAGCACGGCGCTCGGCGGCTACAAGCAGCCGCAACAGTTGCTGGTGCTCGCCGATCTGCTGGCGCAAGGGGCGCAGTTCGATGTCGTCGTGGCGCTGGATGGCTTCAACGAAGTCGACGGCGCGGCCGACAACGTCCAGGACGGCGTCAATCCGTACTACCCGCTCAACTGGCAGCTGCACGCGCGCAGCGCGCTCGACAGCCAATCGATGGCGTTGATGGGGCAGGTCGAAGGCACGCGCGCCGCCCGCGCCACGCTGCGCGATACCTTCGCGCGGTCCGGCCTGACGAACAGCGCGCTGGCGTTGTGGGTTTGGGACGTGCTCGACCGCCGTCAGACCGCCGCCTTGCGCGCGCAGATGCTGGCGCTCGAGGCGGCGCAGGCGCAGGCGGAAAAGTCGCCGCAGGTCAGCGGGCCGCCGCTGACGTTCGCGGACGAAGACGCCATGTACGCCGACTTTGTCGAAGTCTGGGCACGGGCCTCGTTTGCCATGCGCAACCTGTGCCGCGGTCAGGGCATCCGCTTCCTGCAGTTCCTGCAGCCCAACCAATACTTCGCCGGCTCGAAGACGCTGACCGACGAAGAGCGCCGCATCGCGTGGAGCGCCGACGTCGCCGACGCCGGCCGCGTCGCGCACGGCTATCCGCTGCTCGTCGTGCGCGGCCGCGAGCTCGCCGCGCAAGGCGTCGACTTCCACGATTTGTCGATGCTGTTTCGCGATGAGCGCGACACGCTCTACTCGGACACGTGCTGTCACTACAACCAGCGCGGCGCCGATCTGATCGCACGCGCCATCGCCGCGGCGATCGTCGAGCGAACCCAGTGAGGCAGGTTGTTTGGTTGTTGGTTGTTAAGTTGTTACGTCGCTAGGAAACTGCCGCGTCTCTCGTTCGGCGCCGAGTCCCTGCGGCACGCGACCGTAACAACCTAACAACCAACAACCTAACACCTGCCTTTCGACAACCTGCTCGTCATCATGCTCGATCGCCGCATCGCTCTCGCGCATCTGCCCACGCCGCTGGTGGCCCTCGATCGACTGGGCGCAACGCTGGGGCTCGCGACGGGCCGGCTGCTGGCGAAGTTGGACGACGCCACGGGCCTGGCCGGCGGCGGCAACAAGGTGCGCAAGCTCGAATACCTCTGCGCCGCGGCGCTGGCCGAAGGCTGCGACACGCTGGTCACCGGCGGCGGACAGCAAAGCAATCACGCCCGCTTGACCGCCGCGGCGGCACGGCGCGTCGGACTGGCGTGTACGCTGGTGCTCGTCGGTCCGCCTCCGACACCGCCCGACGGCAACGTCTTGCTCGAGCATGTGCTCGGCGCCGGTATTCGCTGGCTGCCCGAGTACCACTTCCTGGAGATCGAAGGTGCCATTGCGGCCGCGTGCGACGACTTGCGAGCGGGCGGCCGCCGTCCCTACGCCATCCCGATCGGCGGCTCGACGCCGATCGGCGCGCTCGGCTACGCCCGCTGCGCGCAGGAGATCATGCAGCAGCAGCCCGACACCGAGCTGATCGTGCTGGCCAACGGCTCCGGTGGAACGCAGGCCGGTCTCGCCGCCGGCTTGGGTGACCACGCGCGCGTGCTCGGTTTCGATGTCGGCGCGCGACCGGATCTCGCCGCGTGGGTCACAGAGCTGGCGGCGCAGACCGCAGAGCTGGCCGGGCTGCCGGCGCCGCGCGGCACCGCTCAGCTCGACTTCGACCACGTCGGTGCGTTCTATGCCGCGCACACCGACGAGTGCCGCGACGCCATGCGCGCCGCCGCGCAACTTGAAGGCCTCATCCTCGACCCGGTCTACACGGGTAAGGCGATGGCCGGCTTGATGGCGATCGCCCGCGCCGGACGCTTGCCGCGTGCCGGCTCGATCGTCTTCGTCCACACCGGCGGCCTGCCGGGGCTGTTCACAGCGGATCACGCCACGTGGCTCACATCCGGCTGACCGACGTTGTCTGCCTCGACAAGTCGAATCTTATCGGCGCCGGCTCGCACCGAGACGGGTGGCCGACTCCAGGGTTGGATCGCATTCGTATGAGTCTTCCCCAACCCCTAACCCGCAACCCCCTTTGTTCGCGGGATTGCGCAGGCGCTCTGCTCAGCAGCGACCCTACTTCGCCTTGCCGCCACGCAACTGCTTGAGCTCCGACTCCAACGCGGCGATGCGCTTGTCGCGATCGGCCAGCAGCGCGGCGACTTCATCGGCATCGAGGCGTATGGGGATATGCTGCGGGCAGTTGGCGTCCCACGCCGACAGCGTGAACAGCAGCGCTTGCTCAGGTCGCGCTTTGTAGCTCTCGGGCATCAGCTTGCCGATCAGCTCGGCGTCGTCTTCGACGATGCGCGCCGTGCCCCAGAGCTTCACCCGCTGGCGGTTGCGGTAGTCGATCAAGAACAGGATCGCCTTCGGGTTCTCGGTCAGGTTGCCCTGGGTGATGTACTGGCGGTTGCCGGCGAAGTCGGCGAAGCCGATGGTGTCCTCGTCGAGCACATGCAGAAAGCCCGGCGGCCCGCCGCGATGCTGGATGTACGGCTGGCCGTCCTTGCTGGCGGTGCCGAGAAAGACGCTGGTCTGGGCTGCGATGAAGGCCGTCAGATCCGGCGTCAGGCGCGTCTCCCAGCCGCCGCGCTTCTCCATGTCGGCGTAGCCGTGACGCGAGCCTTTGCGCGTTTGAATCGCTTTCACCGCCGGCGTGAACGCCACGTCGCTCGAATAGGCCGTCTCGCCGCTCGGACCGCGCTCATCTTCCATCGCTGCGCAGATTAGCAACGGCGTCGCCCTGCGCCTATCGGGCTCGAGACGAGAAACACCCTTCCACTCTTCGGGAGGCCGATGGATCGACTCAAAGCCGAGTAGCCCGTCGCGGCCTTGATCGCTGTCGGGCGCGGCGGCGGATCGGCGAGACGCCGGTCCGGTCGCACAGGGGCCGCGAGCGCACCGTCGGCATGAGCGTTGGCGCGGCGCAATCTGCGGCTGGCAGGCGCGCGCGCCGTGTGGCACAAGGAGCCGTCGATCGGGGGGTGGATGCCGCAGGGTCGCTGGTGGTCGATTGCACTCGCCGTCGTATGCATCGTGATGAAGAGCGAGCTGACACTAGCGGAAACGGTCGTCGACGACTTCGTCGACATCGGCGGCTGGCACGCGCTGGCGGCCGACGGCACGCGCGTCGAGCTCGGCCAGGATGACGGGCCGCACGGCCGCGCCCTGCGCATCGATTTCGACTTCACCCAGCGCGGCGGCTTCGTCCTGGTGCGCAAGGACCGGCCGCTGCCGTTGCCCGGCAACTACGCCTTCCGCTTCGACATCCGCGCCAGCGCGCCGCAGGTCGATCTCGAGTTCAAGCTGATCGACAAGAGCGGCAAGAACGTCTGGTGGTATCGAGAGCGCGACGTCGATCTGCCGGCCGAGTGGACCGAGAAGCGCATCAAGAAACCGCGCATCGAGTTCGCCTGGGGTCCGGCGAGCGGCGGGGCACCGCGCGACATCGCCGCCATCGAGATCGCCGTCACCGGCGCGGAGGGCGACAAGGGCTCGTTGTGGATCGATCATCTGGTGCTGGAGGAGCGCGTAGCGCCGGTGCGCACGCCGCCGTTGCCGAAGGCCAGCGCCTCGACCTCGGCGGACAACGAATCGCCCGAGCTGGCCATCGACGCCGACCAGTTCTCGCGCTGGAAGAGCGGCTCGCTGGCTGCCGAGCAATGGCTGCAGCTCGATTTCGGCCAGGCGCGCGAGTACGGCGGTTTGTCGATCGACTGGGACCCGCAGGACTACGCGACCGCGTATGAAGTGCAGGCGTCGGACGATGGCACGACTTGGAACACGCTCTACCGCAGCACGCAGGGCAACGGTGGGCGCGACTACGTGTATCTGCCCGACGGCGAATCGCACGCCTTGCGACTGGCGCTGCAAAAGAGCAGTCGCGGCCAGGGCTACGGCATACGCCAGATCGCCGTCCTGCCGCTCGAGCTGGCCGCCTCGCCGAACAACTTCTTCGAACAGATGGCGCGCGACGCGCCGCCCGGCACCTATCCGAACTACTTCAGCGGCAAGCAGACCTACTGGACGGTGGTCGGCGTCGACGGCGACAGCAAGGAAGCGCTGCTCAACGAAGAGGGCATGCTGGAAGCGGCAAAGGGCTCGTTTTCAATCGAGCCGTTCCTGTTCGTCGACGGCCAGCTGATCACCTGGCGCGACGTCCAGACGACGCAGGAGCTGGAAGACGGCTACCTGCCGATTCCGAGCGTCACGTGGAACACCGGCTCGCTGTCGCTGGTCGTCACCGCCTTCGCCACCGGCGCGCCGGGGGCTTCGACGGTGTACGCGCGCTATCGGGTCGAGAACGGCGGCGACGCGGCGCGCGACGTGACGCTCTTCCTCGCCGTCCGACCGTTCCAGGTGCTGCCGCCGTGGCAGAGCCTCAACATGGTCGGCGGCACGACGCAGATTCACGACCTGGTCTTCGACGCGCGCACGTTGTGGGTCAACGGCCGCGCCGCGGTGCTGTCGTTGAGCGCGCCCGCGCAGGTCGGTGCGACGACCTTCGACGAAGGGCAGGTCACGGAGGAATTGAGCGAAGGCCGCGTGCCGCAGCGCCAACAGGTGTCGGACCCGGTCGGCTACGCCTCGGCGGCGTTCGCGTATCCGCTGCGCCTGGCGGCGCACGGACACGAGGAGGTGTCGCTGGCGCTGCCGCTGCACGAGCCCGACGCGACATTGCTGGCGACCCGGCCCGAGGGCGCCGTGGCATTGGTGCAAGGCCAGCTCGACGAGGCGATCGACACCTGGCGGCGCCGCCTCGACACCGTCGCCTTCCTGCTGCCGCCCGACGCCGAGGCGATCGCGCACACGGTCAAGAGCACGCTCGCCTACATGCTGATCAACCGCAGCGGCGCGGCGCTGCAGCCGGGAGCGCGCACCTATGCGCGCTCGTGGATTCGCGACGGCGCGATGATGTCGTCGGCGCTGCTCGATATGGGCGTGCAGGAGCCGGTGCGCGACTTTCTGCGCTGGTACGCGCGTTACCAGTACAGCGACGGCAAGATCCCCTGCTGCGTCGACCGCCACGGCCCCGATCCGCTGCCGGAACACGACAGCAACGGCCAGTTCCTCTATGCGCTCGCCGAGTACTACCGCTACACGCACGACATCGGCGTGGTGAACGAGCTATGGTCGAACGTCGTGCTGGCGCTCGACTACCTGGAGCGCTTGCGCGCCCAGCGTCTCACCGACGAGTACAAGCAAGGCGCCAAGCAAGCCTTCTACGGGTTGCTGCCGGAGTCGATCAGCCACGAGGGGTACGCGTCGCATCCGGTGCATTCGTACTGGGACGATTTTTTCGCGCTCGCCGGATTGAAGGATGCGGTGCGCCTCGCCGTCGCCGAGGACGATGCGCCGACGCTGGCCCGCGCCATCGCGATGCGCGACGGTCTGCAGACCGACCTGCAAGCTTCGATTCGCCGCGTCATCGCCGACAAGAAGCTCGACTTCCTACCGGCGTCGGCCGATCTGGGCGACTTCGACCCCAGCTCCAGCTCGATCGCGCTCGATCCCGCCGGCGAACAGGATGCGCTGCCGCAAGCCGAGCTGCGCCGCGCCTACGACAAGTACTACGAAGAGCTGATGGGGCGGGCCAACGGCACCGTGAAGCAGGACGCGTATGCGCCGTACGAGCTGCGCAACGTCGCGGTGTTCGTCCGCCTCGGCGAGCGCGACAAAGCCTTCACCGTGCTCAATGCGCTGATGGAAGGACGCCGTCCGGCTGCCTGGAATCAGTGGGCGGAAGTCGTGTGGCGCGATCCCGAGGCGCCGAAGTTCATCGGTGACATGCCGCATACCTGGGTGGCGGCCGGGTTCGTCGAATCGGTGCGCACGATGTTCGCCTACGAGCGCGGTAGCGACCACGCCGTCGTCCTCGCCGCCGGCGTGCCGCGCGCCTGGACGGAAGCGACCGGCGGCACCGGCGTGCGGCGCCTGCCGACCGCCTACGGCATATTGAGCTACACGCTCGCGGCCGATGGCCCCGGCGCGACGCTCATGCGCCTCAGCGGCGACCTCACCATCCCGCCGGGCGGTCTCGTCCTGCATCCGCCGCTGCCCGCCGCCGTGCGCAGCATCACCATCGACGGCCAGCCGAGCAGCGCGCCGCTCGATGCCGACGTCGTCATCCGCTCTCTGCCCGCCACCGTGCGCTTCGAACACTGACAAGGCATCGAAACCACAGATGGACACAGATGAACACGGATACAGAATGAAGAGCTCGTGCGACGCCGCGCGCATCTTCCGATTTGACCGGAACGGCCAGTCTTGGACGCGGTCGGATCTGGGTCCTCTCCTTTATCTGCGTTCATCCGTGTTCATCCGTGGGTTCTCCTCTCCGGCGCAGGCTCGCATATGGCGGTGATTGATCTCGCGGCGCGCGATACGCCGGCGCCGCGGGCGCGGCTGCTGTCGAACGGCAGCTACACCGTGCTGCTCAGCGGCGCCGGCAGCGGCTTCTCGCAGTGGCACGACACGCTGCTGACGGCGTGGGAAGGCGATCGGGTCGAAGACGGCGACGGGCTGTTTGTCTACCTGCGCGATCTCGACGACGGCAGCCTGTGGTCGGTGGGCGCGCAGCCATGCGGGCTCGGCGGCGTCGAGCGCTACGCCGCGGTCGGCAATCATGGCTGCGTGCGCATCGGCCGTCGCCAGGCCGATCTCGATGCCGCGCTGTCGGTCTGCGTGCTGCCTGACGTCGACGCCGAGCTGCGCCGCCTGACGATTCGCAATGTGTCGGGGCGCCGCCGCCGTCTCGCCGTCACCTGGTACAGCCCGTTGGTGCTCAACGGCGCGGCCGCGCACGCCGCCCATCCGGCCTTCTCCAAGTTGTTCGTCGAGACCGAGCGCCTCGATGCTCTGCCGGCGCTGGCGCGCGCCGACGCCGATCCTGCGGCGCCGGTGGCCACGGCGGACGTGCCTGCCGTGGCGCTGCTGGCACGGCGCCGGCCACGCAGCGCCGACGAGCATCCGCCGCTGATGGGGCTCGCGGTGTTCGGCGGCGACGCCGCCACGTACGACACCGACCGCGCGGCGCTGCTGGGGCGCAACCGCCGCGCCGCCGCGCCGCGCGCCGCCAGCGCCGAGGCGCTCGGCAAAGGGCTCGGCAGCGTGCTCGATCCGGCCTTCGCCGCCCGGGTCGTGCTCGACATCGCACCCGGCGCCACCGCCACCGTCGACGCCGTGCTCGCCGCCGCCGGCACGCGCGAAGGGTTGCTCGCGGCGCTCGGCACGACTGCCGATCCGACTCAGCGCAGCGCCGCCTGGGACGCCGCCGCCGCCGCCGAACGGGCGCGCCGCACGCGCTTCGCGCTCTCCGACGCGGAGGCCGAGCAGCTGCAGGATCTCGCCGCCGCGCTGCTCTACCAAGATCCCGAGATCGGTGCCGGCGACGCCGAGCGCCGGCGGGCGCGCGGCGCGGTGTCGCAACTGTGGGCGCACGCCATGGGCGGGCGTGCGCTGGTGGTGGCGCGCGACGCCGCGATGCTGCCGGCATTGCTGACCGCACATGCCTATTGGGGCAGCCTCGGCATCGGCGTCGACATGTTGGTGCTGTGCGCCGACGACGCCGCCGCGGCCGCCGCGGAAACGACGGTGAAGGAGCACGGCGGCGCGCCGGGCTTGCAGGTGCAGGCGCGCGACCGCTTCGCCGCCGCCGATCTGGACATCGCGCTGGCGTGGGCCAATCTCGTCGTCGACGAGCGCTGGCCGAGCGTCGCGGTCGGTCGAACGACGGAAGCCACGCCGCCGCCGGCAGCGGCGAGCCCGCCACCTGCCGGTGCACCGGGGCCGCTGCCGTCGCTCGAGCTCGACAACGGCGCCGGCGGCTTCGGCGCCGACGGTCACGAATACATCATGCGCGTCGGCATCGATCGGCAGCCGCCGCTGGCGTGGATCAATGTGCTCGGCCACGACAGCTTCGGCGCGCTCGTCAGCGAGAGCGGCGCCGGCTACACCTGGAGCCGCAACAGCCGCGAGCACCGTCTGACGCCGTGGCGCAACGACCCGATCGGCGATCCGCACGACGAGGCGCTGTACGTGCGCGACGACGACAGTGGGGCCGCTTGGTCGCCGCAACCCGGACCGCGCCCGGCCGCGACCTGCGAGGTACGGCACGGCTTCGGCTACTCGCAGTGGACCAGCGTCGTCGGCGAGCTCGCGCAAGAGGTCGTGCAGTTCGTGCCGCTCGCCGAGCCGGTGAAGCTGACCCGCGTGCGCCTCACCAATCGCGGCGCCGCGCCGCGCCGCCTGGCGCTATACAGCTATGCGCGACTGGTGCTCGGCGTCACGCCGCGCGACACGGCGCGCCTGGTGGTCAGCGAGCGCAGCGCCGACGGCGCCGCCTGGCTGGCGAGCAATCGCCTGGCCGACGAGTTCGGCGACGGCGCGGCGTTCGCCGCCGTAGCCGCGCCGGCGGGTTCCGCGCTCAGCGGCACGTGCGATCGCGCGTCGTTCATCGGCCGCGACGGCGGCAGCGCGGCGCCGGCAGCGCTGCTAGCCGGCGGCGCGCTCAACGGTGCCGTCGGCTCCGGCCTCGATCCGTGCTTCGCGCAGCGCGTCGCGCTGGAGGTGCCGGCCGGCGCGACGGTCGAATGCACCTTCCTCATCGGCGAGGCGGCGACCGCCGATGCGGCACGGGACGTTATCGGGCGCTACGCCACGCCGGCGGATGTCGACGCCGCGCTCGCGGCGGTACGCGAGTTCTGGCGCAACACCGTCGGCGCCGTGCAGGTGCGAACGCCGTCGCGCGCCATCGACCTGATGCTGAACGGCTGGCTGCTCTATCAGGTGCTGGCGTGCCGCTTGTGGGGTCGCTCGGCGCTGTATCAATCCGGTGGCGCCTACGGCTTTCGCGATCAGCTGCAAGACGCCGCGGCGCTGGTGTACACGCGCCCCGACCTGACGCGGGCGCAGATCCTCATGCACGCGGCGCACCAGTTCGTCGAAGGCGACGTGCTGCACTGGTGGCATCCGCCGCTGGCGCGCGGGATCCGTACGCGCTTCTCAGACGATCTGCTGTGGCTGCCGTTCCTCACCGCCTACTACGTCGGCGTCACCGGCGACCGCGACATTCTGAAAGAACGCGTCGGCTTCCTGCAGGCGCGCCTGCTCAACCCGGACGAGGACGAAGCCTACCTGTTGCCGTCGCAGGCCGCCGAGCGCGCCGACCTGTACGCGCACTGCTGCCGCGCCATCGATCGCTCGCTCGCCGTCGGCGCGCACGGCCTGCCGCTGATGGGCACCGGCGATTGGAACGACGGCATGAACCGGATCGGCCGGGAAGGGCGCGGCGAGAGCGTCTGGGTGGGCTTCTTCCTCTACGATCTGCTCGGCAGCTTCATCCCGTTCTGCGCCGAGCGCGGCGACAGCGCGCGATCGGCGCGCTACGACCAGCACCGCCACGCGCTGCGCACGGCGCTCAACGACGGCGGTTGGGATGGCGCCTGGTATCGCCGCGCTTACTACGATGACGGCACGCCGCTCGGCTCGGCGAGCAACGACGAATGCCGCATCGATGCGCTGGCGCAATCGTGGGCGGTGATCTCCGGCGCCGCGACGGCGGAGCGTGCCGCGCAGGCGCTCGACGCCGTCGACGCGCAGCTGGTGATGCGCGACGCCGGCATCATCCGCTTGCTGGCGCCGGCATTCGACAAGACCGCGCACGACCCCGGCTACATCAAGGGCTACGTGCCGGGCATCCGCGAGAACGGCGGCCAATACACGCACGGCGCCACCTGGGTGGTGATGGCCAACGCCATGCTCGGCCGCCGCCAGCAGGCCGCCGACTATTTCGAGATGCTGACGCCGGTGCATCATGCGCGCGACGCGGCGGTTCTGGCGACCTACCAAGTCGAGCCGTACGTCATCGCCGCCGACGTCTACGGCGTCGCGCCGCACATCGGCCGCGGCGGCTGGACCTGGTACACCGGCTCGGCCAGCTGGATGTACCGCATCGGCCTGGAGCATCTGCTCGGCATCCGCCTCGCCAACGGCGACACGCTGATCGTCGAGCCGCGCGTCCCCGATTCCTGGCCCGGCTTCGAAGTGACGCTGTCGCTACACGACGGCGCCACGCGCTATACCGTGACAGTCGAAAACCCGACCGGCCACGCCGCCACCGTCACCGCCGCCGAGCTCGACGGCAAAGCGACTCTCGTCGTCGCCGGCGCCGCCAACATCCCTCTGTTGCGCGACGGCATCGAGCATCGCGTGCGCGTCGTGTTGGGCTAGCGGTAGCGCGCACACGGTAGCCGCACCGACCGTTGCTCAACGTGTTGTGCGGCCGTGAGGCCGGGGGGCGGCGCTGTCGGCCGGATCCGTTCCTTGCCAATCAGATCAGCGCGCTCAGCCGACTGCGGTGCGGCGCGTCGTCGCATGGTCTGGCACATCGAGCGCGGCGCGGATTGCGGCCAGCACGCGCTGCGGATCCGAGCGGTGCATGTAGTCGGTTGCTTGGTCGATCCAGCGTACGACGCCGTCGGCGTCGACCAGGATGGTCGTCGGGATCGGCAGCGGAATGATGACGCCCGGCTTCGGGGCGAAGTTCTTCGGGTTGCGCAGGTTGTAGCGCTCGGTGATCGCCAGATCCGGGTCGGGCAGCATGATCGCCTGCAGGCCGTGCTTGCCGCGACCGCGCCGAATCGCCTCGGCGCTGTCGGCGCAGACCGTGACGATGGCGATGCTGCGCGCCGCGAGCTCGGGTCGTAGCTCTTCCCAGCGGCGCAGCTCGGCGACGCAGTACGGGCACCAATGGCCGCGAAAGAACTTGAGCAGGAACGGCGTGCCGCGCAGCGTCGCGAGATCGAACGGCGCGCCGCTGTCGTCGGCGGCGGTAAAATTGAGCACCGGGCCGCCGACCGCGACCGCCGGCGTGCGCGGCAGCTGAGCACTGCCGGCATAGAGGGCGGGGAGTGCAACGCCGCCGATCAGCGCAAGGGCGGCGGCGATACCGCCGAGGATCCCGACGCCGAAAACGAAGGCCGCCGCGCCCGCTAATGCACTGACGCCGCTCGCGATGAGGTAGGGCCGAATGTCGGCCGGAATCGCGACGCGCTGCATGGCGCGCCACCAGCGCAGACCGACCGCGAGAAGCACGAACAATCCACACGCGGCGAGAACGGATCCGATCATCATTTGTCTCCTCGAGCGACGCAGCGCTGGCGTTTCATTTACATACACTGTACGTAAAAGCAGCCGTGCGCGGCGCGGTCAATCGATGGGACGACCGGCGAAGATCTCACGGGCTCGATTGCAAGCGGCAGCGCTGGCGCTGATCGATCGCCACGGCCTCGCCGGCCTGTCGATGCGCGCGCTGGCGGTCAAGCTGGGCGTCGGCGCCATGACGCTCTACAACCACGTCGCGCACCGCGAGGATCTCGAGCTGTTGGTGGTCGAGGCGGTTCTGGCCAAGGCGCAATGGGCAGACGTGGAGGACGCCGATTGGCCCGCGGCGGTGCGCGAGATTGCCACGGCATTATGGCGCGCCGTACGGGCGCATCCGGCGGTGATCCCACTGATCCTGACGCGCCGCAGCCGCTCGCCGGCGGTCATCGACGCCTCCGAGGCGCTGCTGCGCGCCTTGGCGCGCAGCGGTCGCTCGGCTGGAGATTTGCTGACCGCGTTTCGCGCCGTGCAAGCGCTGGTGATGGGCTTCGCGCAGATCGAGCTCGCCGGGCCGCTGTCACGCGCCGCCGGCGAGCCGCCGCAGGCGGTCATCCGCCGCTTCCGCGCCCTGCCGCGCCAGCGCTATCCACACCTCATCGAGATTGCGACGGCAGCTGCCGGGAGTCGCGCCGACGACGAATTCAGCGCCGGCCTCGATCTGCTGTTGACCGGCTTGGCGGACTGAAGCGTACCTTCTTGCCGCCGCCGCCCGACCGTTCGGCACCCTGCGGAAACTCACTCGCCAGGCTGTCGCCCCGCCGGACCGCGCGACTAGCGGGCGAGAATTCCGGCATCTTGCAGGCAGGCGGCGATGGCCGCTGCGTAGGCCTGCGAGCCGGTGCGGTTCGGATGGCACATCGAGGCGAGCGGTGTGTAGACCGGCCAATCGAACGGATGCGCGACGATGTGCTCGGCGTATCGTTCCGTGCGCTGCGGCGCGAGCGGATCATCGACGCCAGACCACAACCACGTATTGGGCGCAGCAAAGGCGTTCTGCGGCCCAAACCCGGGATCGGCGACGAACGCACGACCGCCGAACGCTTTCACGGCCTGCGTCAACAGGTTGAGCGACAACTCCGCAAAGGTGCGCGACTGCTCGATCATGCGCCTCGCGCTCCCCCTTGATGGCGAGCTCCAGCAACTCGTCCGGCAGATGCTCCGCGGTCCAATCGAGAAAGTTCGGCGTGCCCAGCGGCCTGGGCAGATGCTTCATGAGCTGCACCAGCATGCGCAGATCCGTCAGCTCGGAGATGATCGTGTAGTAGCCCGTCACGACGATCGTGGCGCGCGGACAGGCCGATGCGGCGTTGGTCAGCAGCTCCACGACCGGCGCGGTGAAGACGCGCGTCGTGTGCGCAGTCAAATTCGCCAGCCCGGCCGGGTCGAACGGATTGGCGGCGACGATGCTGAAGGCCGAAACGTCGTTGATGCCGCCGTTGAGGATCAACACGTCGACCAGCTCGGGCTCGACCAGCTGGGTCAGCTGGTAAGCGATGGATGGCGCCGCCTCGGGGACTTCTCCCCACACGTCAGCGTGCGCGTCGCTCTTGGTGCGCGTGACGAGCGCGCCGGAGTGCGCGACCGAGTGGAACACGACGTCGTGCCCCGCCGCATTGAGCGTGTCGCACACCAGACTGACGAACTTATCCGACTCGATGTTTCCCTGACCCCACACGATTGAATCGCCAAGCGCAGCCACGTTCAACGACATTTGAGCCAGTCCCTTCCGTCCTGATCGACGCGTCGACGGGACCGGCGCAGCCCCGGTCATAGCGCGCCATCTTGCGTACCCGTGTGCCGCGTCCTACCGCCTCAAGACGCGCGCCGGCTATTGGGAGTTCCCCGTAGGTCGGCTCTGCAGCAGGTCTGCTCGGCTGGTGCGCAATGCGCGCTGGCCGGTGTGGCGCGATGCCGAGAGCGACGCGCGCGTCCGTCTACGCGATCGCGGCGCCCGACTGATCGAACAGGTGCAGCTGCGTCGCATCGATCGTCAGACGCACGGCATCGCCGTTGCGCACCGACTGCATGCCGGGCAAGCGCACGACGATGCGCAGTTCGCCGACGACCACGTGCAGGAGGGTTTCGTGGCCGAGAAATTCGACGTGCTCGACGCTGCCCGACAGCCCGTCGGCCCGGTGGTCGTCTGTCACCAGGCTGAACGCCTCCGGTCGTGCCCCGGCGTGCGCCACGCGGCTCGCCAGCGCCGCCAACTGCGCAGCGTCCGGCGGCGATGCCAGGCGCACGGTTTGATCGGCGATGCGCAGCTGCGGCGTGCCGGCATCGATCGTCAGCGCGGCCGGGAAGACGTTCATCGGGGGATTGCCCATGAAGCCGGCGACGAACAGATTTGCCGGCCGATCGTAGAGCTCGCGCGGCGCCGCCACTTGCTGCAGGCGGCCGTGATCGAGTACGGCAATGCGGTGGCCGAGCGTCATCGCCTCGGTTTGATCGTGCGTGACATAGAGCATCGTGCGGTGCGTCTGCTCCTGCAGCAGCGCGATTTCGGCGCGCACCTCGACGCGCAGCTTGGCGTCGAGGTTGGACAGCGGCTCGTCGAGCAGCGACACGCTCGGCTCGCGCACCAACGCGCGGCCCATGGCGACGCGTTGGCGCTGGCCGCCGGACAGCTCGCGCGGCAGGCGCTCGAGCACGCCGCCCAGGTCCAGCACGCGCGCCGCCCAATCGATGCGCTTGCCGATCTCGTCGCGCGACAGGCGGCGCATCTGCAAGGGAAAGGCGAGATTCCGCCGCACGGTCATGAACGGGTAGAGCGCGTAGTCCTGGAACACCATCGCGACGTTGCGCTCTTGCGGCGACAAGTCGTTGACGACGCGGTCGTCGATGAGAATGCGTCCCTGCGTCACCGTCTCCAGCCCGGCCAGCATGCGCAGCAAGGTGCTCTTGCCGCAGCCCGACGGACCGACCAACACCAGCAGCTCGCCGTCGGCCACGTCGAGCTGAATGTCGCGCACGCCGTAGTGCCCGTTCGGGTACTGCTTCGCGACGTGCTCACAACGAACGCTGGCCATTGGTCCGGCGGAAGAACACAGATGGCCGCAGATGGCCACAGTTGCGCACGCGGGCGACGCGCCGCGGCGAAGCCGTCACCGCGGCGGCGCGAGAGGTCGATAGCGCTCGCGTGCGGATACCGATCACCGCGGTCATCTGTGGCCATCCGCGGCGTCCGCTTTCTGCGCCTCCGGCCGAGGGAAGAAGTTCTCCTGCGCAATAACCGGCAAGGCGCGGCGCATGATCGGGTCGCTGGCGAAGCGGCGCTGCAGAGCATGGTCGGCGAGGTGATTGACCAGCGCCAGGAACAGCATCTCCTGGTCGAGGGCCAGGTATTTGGTCGCCACGGCGCCGCTGCGCGGATCGACGGCGTCGTAGAAGCCATACTCGCCATAGACTTTGTAGCGCTGCGCCAGCCGCTGCAGGTTGCCCAGCGCCGCCTTGGGGATCTGCGTCAGCGCCAATGCCGAGGCATGCGGCGTGATCGGGCCGGGCGGATAGCCGTACGAGCCGAGCGGCTTGACGCCCATCTCGCCGTAGCCGTTGTCGCCCGGGCGCGCGCTGGGCGACAGACCCCACACCGGTAGTCCCAGCTCACGCAGGGCGAAGCGGCGCTGTCCGACCGCGTGCACCAAGCCATTGAGGCCCAAGCTGTGCGGCGCCGCCTGCCACTCGTCGATCAGTGTCGTCGGCATCAGCGCTTCGAACATGCTGCCGCCCCACGACGGCACATAGCGCAAGCCGCGCCAGCGATAGGTGCCGGCGGTCACCGTGTAGCCGCGCACGTCCTGCGTGGTGACTGCTTGCGGCACGAGCGACTGCCACGTGCAGTCGGGGGAGAACGTCCGCACCATGTTGAACCAGACGTCCTCAGGCACATCGCCCTTGCCGATCGCCATCAGCGTGCCAAGGCGAGCCTCGGTGTAGAGCACGCCGTAGTGGTAGCGCGAGCGCACGCGCGGCTCGAGGAAATAGCCGTGCGACATCAAGCCGGCGACCGGATCGTACATGGCCCGATAGTCGGTCTGCATGAGCATCGACGTGCAGCGCTCGTACAGCGACGGAAAGGTCATGCGCACGACCATCAGGCCGGCGGTCAGCCAGCTCGAGTCGACGAACGAGACGAAGTGGCTGGTGCGCTCGAGCGAGGTGGTGTCGTAGTAGTTGAAGTAGAAGCCGTTGTCGGTCTCCAGGCCGTCGAGCGTGTCGAGCACGCGCCGGATACGCGCCTTGGCCTTGTCCTCGTCGATGAGGTGCAGCTCCAGGGCGCCGACCACCGCTGCCAGGTACAGCCCGATGTCGGTGACGTTGGTGTAGTCGCCGATGCTGGCGGCGAGCGGCGCGCCCTTCTTCGCCGCGGCGAAGGTCACGGTATCGAGCGGCAGACCGCTGGCGCGATCGGTGAGCGCGTCGAGGCCGCGCCAGGTGTCGGCCGCGAGGCGGCGCGCGAAGGCGTCGGGGTCGCTCGGCAATTTCTTGGCATCGACCAGCAGCCGTCCCGGCCAGCCGCGCAGGCGGGCGCGCAACGCCGCCTGCAGCTTGGTCGAGCCGCCTTGCGCGGTCTCCCACAGCTGCTTGCTCGGGGCGGTGATCGGCGTGCGCTCGACGCGCGCCAGCGTGTAGGAATCGAGCGACACCAGCTCGCCGGGGTTGCAACTGGTGTCGCGCGATTCGCGCGGCGTGCGCGGCAGGATCGGCGGCAGCGTGAACAGGGTCAGCGCGACGTCGACCAGCAGCGCAACGCCGAGACCGGTTACCAGGAGACCGAGCAGGCCGACCGCCCACAACACGCGCTGCTCGCGCCCCTCGCGCGCGCTGCGGCGTGCGGCGCGTCGCTGCTGCCGGCCGCTCACGCGCCGCCGGGCCGTCCCCAGCGCGCCGCGTGCTCGCGCTCGGGCAACGCCCACACCCGCTCGTGCAGGCGCTCCACGATCTGCGGGTCGATCAGCAGCGCGCGCCGTTCGAGCGCGTCGAGGGCGCGCGGCCCCTCACCGACGACGCGCTCCAGCAGTGCGCTGCGCGCGGCGCGGATCGCCGGCGACAAGCGGCGCGGCGCGCCGAGAAAGACGCGGTGCAACGCGTTGAGCAGCGGATCTGCCGCGGCGCGTACCACCCCGTCGCGCTCGGCCGGCGGCCGCTGCCGCGCGGCCAGCTCGCTGGCGCCGACGTGCGCCGCGAGATCGCGCAGCTCCTGCGGCGGGTCGACTTCCTCCGGAATCAGGAACAGCCCCCAGCGGCGCGCGCGCGTGCCGAGCGAGACCCGGCTGGCCAGCACGGAGGTCGGGATCGACAGGATCAGCGCCGTGACGATCGGCGTCAGCCACCAGAAATAGTCGGGGTTCATCAGGTAGAGGCCGATGCCCCAGGCGCTGGCGACCAACGTATCGATCCAATGATGGCGCAGCGCCTCGGCCCAGCCGGTCTCGGCGTCTTCGCGGCCCTGCGAGCGCCAGCTGACGGTGCGTCCGAGCAGGTTCTGCACGACGAAGCGGCTGTGGAACGTCATGCGGATCGGCGCCAGCAAGCTCGACAGGATGATCTCGAAGAATACGCTCAAGGTCAGCCGCGCCGCGCCGCCGAACATGCGCGACTCACGCGAGCGCAGCACGATCAGCGCGATGCTCAGCAACTTGGGCAGAAAGAGGATCGTGCCGGTGACCGCCAGCAGCGCCAGCGCCCAGTCGGGCCGCCAGATGGGCCACTCCGGAAACAAGCTGGGACCGTTGGGGAAGTAGTTCGGCTCGCGCAGCACGTCGAGAATCGCCTCGGCGGTGCTGAGCATCAGAAAGGTGAACCACAGCAGCGCCGAGACGTACGACAGCACGCCGTTGACGAACAGCGCGCGGTGCGCCCCGAACAAGCCCTCGGTGAACAGCAGCCGCAGATGCTGCAGGTTGCCCTGACACCAGCGCCGATCGCGCTTCATCTCCTCGAGCAGGGTCGACGGCACTTCCTCATAACTGCCGCCGAGATCGTAGGCCAGCCACAACGTCCAGCCGGCGCGTCCCATCAGCGCCGCCTCGACGAAGTCGTGGCTCAGGATCTCGCCGCCGAGCGGAGGTGTGCCGGGCAACTTGGGCAGCGCGCAATGCGCCATGAACGGCGCCAGGCGAATGATGGCGTTGTGACCCCAATACTGGCCGTCGCCGAGCTGCCAGAAGTGCAAACCGGCGGCGAACATCGGACCGTAGACGCGGCTGGAGAACTGCTGCACGCGGGCGAACAGCGAGCGCCGATTCACCGCCGTCGGTGCGGTCTGGATCACGCCGGCGTCGGGCCGCGCTTCCATCATATGGACCAGCCGCACCAGCGTGTCGCCGGCCATGATGCTGTCGGCGTCGAGCATGATCATGTAGCGGTACTGCGCGCCCCAGCGGCGGCAGAAGTCGGCGACGTTGCCGCTCTTGCGCCGCACGCGCACGCGCCGGCGCCGATAGAAGATGCGGCCGAAGCCGTCGACGGCGCGGCACCACGACAGCCAGGCCGCCTCCTCGTTGATGCACACATCGGTCGAGGCGCTGTCGCTGAGCACGAAGAAATCGAAATGCGCCAGCGCCCCGGTGCGCGCCAGCGAATCGTGAATGGCGCGCAGGCCGCCGAAGATACGCTCGACCGGCTCTTCGCAGATCGGCATGACGATCGCGGTGCGGCCGGCCGGCGCAAAGTCGGCCGGCGGCGGCGGCAGATTGGTCACCGCGAAGCTGCGGCGCCGGCGCACCAACGTGAAGAAGCCGAACATCGCCGTCCAGAAGCCGATCGAGATCCAGCCGAACAGCGCGCCGAAGAACACGACGATCGCCACTTCCATCCACGAGCGACCCTGATGCGGCAGGACGCTGAGCATGAAGCCGCTCGCCACCACGGTCGGGATGAGCACGAGGAACATCAGCAGCAAGCGGCGGCGGCGCGCCTCGCCGATCCACGGCAGCCTGCGACGCTGCATGCGTAGATCGCGGTGCGTCTGCGCCGCGCCCGGTTTGGCGGTGGCACCGCGCAGGCGGTTGAACAGGCGGCGCACGAAGCGCCGCTCGATCCACTCGGGAGCCATCGGTCGACGCGTCAGCGGCGGCATCGACCACCAGCGCGGCGCGCCGGTCGGCGGCGTGCCGACGCGTTCGCCGGTCAACTGCGCCAAGCGCCAGGCCGTGAAGTCGTCCGTCCCTTGGCCGACGGCGGCGGCGGGGTGACGCTCGACCAACAGTTCGCGCGTCGCGATCAGCGTTTCGCTCAACGCATCGCCACCGGCGGTCCACGCCGGTCGGGTCAGCGCGCGCTCGACGGCGGCGGCCGCAAGGCCGGCGCACTCGACGATCGGCACCTGCAGCGTTTCGAGATAGGCCAGGGCGCGCGCATGCGCCAGCTTCCAATCCTGTAGCAGGCGCTCGGGTGGCGGCGGGGCGGGCGGCGACGGCACATCGGCCGGTCGCGCCGCGCTGCCAGCGGCGCGCTCACTCATGGGTTGACGACGTCCGACCAGGTTTCGGTCAACGAGTTGCCGCCCTGGTCGAGGAAGGCGCGCAGCTCCACCGGGTCGTTCTTCAACGGACGGATCTGAAAGCTCAGCCGCCAGCCGCCGGTGATCGGATTCTTCACCACCTGCTGATCGAGCAACGTCGCCGTATCGTCGCCGGAGGCGATGGTGACGACGCCGCGCAGCACCGTGTCGGCGGGCAGCGACTCGAGCTTCTTGCCGGCGAAGTCGATTACGAAGCGGTAGGCATTGTCGGCCGTGCCGCGATCGCGCCGCGTCGCGACGACGCGGCCGCTCGGCGCGGCCGCCACCTCGCCGGACCAGTAGATCGAGTACGACCACATCGCCATGTTGCCCGGCTCGGGCAACGGCGCGCTCGGCGCCCAGAAGGCGACGACGTTGTCGTTGGTGTCGGACTTGGTCGGAATCTCGACCAATTGAATCTGCCCCTCGCCCCAATCCCCATGCGGCACCACCCAGGTGGTGGGCCGCGTCTCCGGCCGCGTCTCCAAATCCTGATAGTGATCGAACTCGCGGTCGCGCTGGATCAAGCCAAAGCCGCGCGGATGGGCGGTGCGAAAGGCGCTGAGCCGCAATGCGCGTGGATTGTCGAGCGGCCGCCACAGCCACTCGCCGCTGGCAAAGTCGATCAGCAGGCCGTCGGAATCGTGCACCTCTGGACGGAAATCCTCGATCGAGCGCGGGCTGTTCTCGCCGTGGTAGAACATGCTGGTCAGCGGTGCGATGCCGAGCTGCTTGGGGGCGCGGCGCGCGAAGAGGCGCAGGTCGACCTCGACGATCGTCGTGTCGCCAGGCTGCACCGTGAACTGGTAGGCGCCGCTCAGGCTCGGACTGTCGAGCAAGGCGTAGATGCGCAGCGTCTTGTCGGTCGGCTGCGGCGTCACCAGCCAGAACTCGCGAAAGGCCGGGAATTCCTCGCCGGAGGGCAGGGCGGTGTCGACCGCCAGTCCGCGCGCCGAGAGGCCGAAGGCTTCGTCCTTACCGACGGCGCGGAAGTACGACGCACCGAGATAGACGATGACCTCGTCGTAATAGTTGCGCTTCTTGAACGGCGCGTGGATGCGGAAGCCGGCGTAGCCGAGGTTCTGCGGCACGCGGCTGGCGAAATCGTTGCGGCCGTAGTCGAACTGGTCGGGCGAGAACAGGAGCGGCTTGACCGTGCCGTCGTCGACCACGTTCATCGCCACCAAGTGATCGTAGTACAGCCCGGGGTGAAAGAACTGCACTTGGAACGGCAGCTTCTTGTCGCGCCACAGCGCGTCCTCGGGCTTGAAGCGGATGTCGCGCCACTGGTCGTAGGTCATCTGCTGCAGCCAGGCCGGAGCCTGCGGCGGCGCCTGGTACGACTCCTTGGCCAAGGCCTGGGCGCGCGCCGTGACGTCTTCGAAATTGAACGCACGCGCCGCCGCGGGCGCGACCAACGCCAACAGCGCCGCCGCGCAGACGGCGCGGCGCAGTTGCGAGGGGGTGAGGTGGGGGCTAGAGGCGGCCTCGGCGACGCGGATCAATGCGGACATCATCTCCCAGAACGTACAGGCGGAGGGGCAGTCGACTGGCCGACCGGCGCCGTCTCGATTGTCCGCATTCAATGCCAAGATTGGGCCGCGCCGTCCACACCCCTTGGGCCTGGCTGCTGGCTTTGCTGATCGGCTGCCGTGGTGCCGGCGCGGCGCCCGCCGAGCTGCGCTTCTGGGCCATGGGCCGCGAGGGCGAGGTGGTCCAGCAGCTGCTGCCGGAGCTGCAGCGCCAGCACCCCGAGGTCCATATCAGCCTCCAGCAGATCCCGTGGAGCGCGGCGCACGAGAAGCTGCTGACGGCGTTTGTCGGCGGCGCCATGCCCGATGTGTTCCAGGTCGGCAGCACCTGGATCCCGGAGCTCGTCGCACTGGGCGCCGTGGCGCCGGTCGGCAAGCAGGTGGCCGAATCGGCCGCGGCAGGCGACGACGTATTCAGCGGGATTCTAGACGCCAATATGCTCGACGGCCGCATGTGGGCGATGCCCTGGTACGTCGATACGCGCCTGCTGTTCTACCGCAGCGACGTGCTGCGCGAGGCCGGCTGGACGCAACCGCCGGCCGATTGGGCCACCTGGCGGCGCGCCTTCGAGCAGATCAAACAGCGCGCCGGCGCCGGGCGCTATGCGCTGCTGTTGCCGGTCAGCGAATGGCAGCCACCGGTCATTCTAGCCATGCAGCGCGGCGCGGCGTTGCTGCGCGACGGCGATCGCTACGGCGATTTCGAAGCCACCGCCTTCCGCGACGCCTTCACGTTTTACGTGAGCTTGTTCACAGACGGCCTCGCGCCCGCCAGTGCGGAAGGCCAAATAGCCAATCTATACCAGGACTTTGCTGGCGCGTTCTTCAGCGTTTACATCACTGGCCCGTGGAACCTCGGCGAGTTCGCGGCGCGCCTGCCTGCGTCGCTGTCGCAGTCGTGGGCGACGGCGCCCATGCCGGCGCCGGGACCCGACTCGGAGGCGTGCGGACTGTCGATCGCCGGCGGCTCCAGCCTGGCGGTCTCGGCGACGTCGCCGCACGCCGACATCGCCCGCCAACTGGTCGAGGCGTTGACCGATTCGGCGCATCAGCTGGAGCTCTACCGCCTGACCGGCGACTTGCCGGCGCGCCGCTCGGCCTGGACGGCCGGGCACCTCGTCGATGTGCCGCGCGTCGCGGCGTTCTGGCAGCAGCTGCAGCACGTCCGCACGCCGCCGAAGATTCCCGAATGGGAGCGCATCGCCGACACCATCGAGCGCTACGCCGAGGCGACGGTGCGCGGCGACCTGACCATCGACCAAGCGCTCAGCGGGCTCGACCGCGACGTCGACCGCATTCTCGCCAAGCGGCGCTGGCTGCTCGACCACGCGACAGCCAACGCGCCGAACAGCACCGCGCAAGCGCCAGGATTCAATGCGAAGGCGCGACGATGCGACGAATCTGCGACGCGACCGCTGAGCAGCGGACCGATCGCAGGATCCGAACTGTTTTCACGCGCCTCCCACCCATATGCGGCCGAGCCGCAGCGGCCCGAGTCGCCGGCGCGTCTCGGCGCCTTTGCATTGCGATCCCCTTGCGCGCTCGGCGCGAGGCGGCGGTGCAAGGCATGAGTCACGTCGCCGAAGTGCAGCGCGCGCGGGCCGGGGTCTGGTTCGCCGCGCCGGCGCTGCTGCTGATCGGCGGATTCTTCTTTCTGCCGGTGCTGGCTGGCTTCGCGCTCAGTCTCACCGACTTCGACATCTATGCCATCGCCGACCTCGATCGGGTGCGCATGGTCGGCGCTGCCAACTACGGTGCCCTGCTCGCCGAGCCGCGCTTTTGGACGGCGCTGCGCAACACGGCGCTGTTCGTCGTGATCGCCGGGCCGCTGTCGGTCGCCGCTTCGCTCGCCGCGGCGCTGCTGGTCACCGCCGGCGCGCTGCGCTTGGCCGGCGTCTTCCGGACGCTGTTCTTCCTGCCCGTCGTGACCAGCCTGGTGGCCATCGCGGTGGTCTGGCGCTATCTCTATCAACCGCGCTTCGGGCTGCTGAACTACGCCCTCGGCTTCGTCGGCATCGCGCCGCGCGACTGGCTGGGCGATCGGCACTGGGCATTGCTCGCCATCATGCTGATGTCGGTGTGGAAGGGCTTCGGCTTCAACATGGTCATCTTCATGGCCGGGCTGCAGAGCATCCCGACACAGCTCTACGAAGCGGCGAGCATCGACGGCGCCGGCCGCGCGGCCCAGTTCCGCCGCATCACCCTGCCGATGCTGCGGCCGACGCTGACTTTCGTCGTCGTGATGACCCTGATCGGCAACTTCCAGCTCTTCGCCGAGCCCTACGTCATGACCCGCGGCGGCCCCTCCGACGCGACGCTCAGCGTCGTCCTCTACATGTACGAGCAAGGCTTCCGCTGGTGGAACCTCGGCTACGCTGCCGCCATCGCGTTCACGCTCTTCGGCATCATTCTGATCGTATCGCTGCTGGCGCGCAGATTGAGCGCACGGGCATGAAGACGGTGTCAGGTGTCGGGGGGTCGGTTCAGCGAGAACAGAGCGGCTATCGACGACCGATGCGGCTCGCTGCGATGGGCAAGTATATCCAAGCCATTCTTCCCCAAGCCCCAACCCCCAACCTCCGACCCCATCTTTACCCGACGATACCCGGCACCTGACACCTGACCCTTGCCATGCCCCGCTTCGCGCGCTTCGCCATCTATGCCGCCTTGCTGCTCGGCGCGCTCGCCACCTCGCTGCCGCTCTGGTGGATGGTGGCCGCGTCGCTGATGCCGAACGGCGAGGCCAACAGTTATCCGCCGCATCTGTGGCCGAGTCAGCCGACGCTGATGCAATACGCGGCGCTGTTCGAGCGCCTGCATCTGGCGCGCGCGGCGCTGAACAGCTTGATCATCGCCGTCGCCTCGACCGCCTGCGCGCTGCTGTTCAACTCGATGGCCGGCTACGCCTTCGCCAAGCTGCCGTTCCGCGGCCGCGAGCGCGTCTTCCAATTGCTCGTCGCGGCGCTGGTGATTCCGGGGCAGGTCGGCATGCTGCCGCTGTTCCTGCTGCTCAAGCAGCTCGGCCTGGTGAACACCTACTGGGGCGTGGTCATCCCGAGCATGGCCAGCATCTTCGGTATCTTCCTGGTGCGCCAGTACGTGCAGGGCATCCCCGACTCGCTGCTGGACGCGGCGCGCGTCGACGGCGCCAGCGAGTGGCGCATCTTCCGTTCGATCGTCTTGCCATCGTGCCGCCCGATCCTGGTGACGCTCGGGCTCTTCACCTTCATGGGCGCCTGGAACGACTTTCTCTGGCCGCTGGTCGTGCTGAGCGACGGCGATCGCTATACGCTGCCGGTGGCGCTCGCCAACCTGGTCGGCGAGCACGTACAGGACACCGAGCTGATGATGGCCGGCGCCGTGCTGACGGTCCTGCCGGTGGTGCTGCTGTTCCTCGCCCTGCAGCGTTTCTACATCGCCGGTGTCATGAGCGGTGGCGTGAAAGGGTAGCGGGGAGCGAGGGGAGCGCATGCTGAACGGACATGTCGAGGCGCGTTTCGCGCGCGTGCGCGAGGCCTTCGCCGACAACTTCGCCCGCCGCGGCGAAATCGGCGCGGCATGCGCCGTGATGCATCGCGGCGAGCTGGTCGTCGATCTGTACGGCGGCTGGGCGGATCGCGAGGCGCAGCGCGCATGGAGCGCCGACACGCTGCAGCTGGTGTTCTCGGCGACCAAAGGCGTCACCGCGGCGTGCGTGCTGTGGCTCGCCGAGCATGGTGAGCTCGATCTCGACGCGCCGGTGGCGCGCTACTGGCCCGAGTTCGCCGCGCAGGGCAAAGCCGACATTCCGGTGCGCTGGGTGATGAGCCACCGCGCCGGTGTGCCGCTGGTCGATGCGCGGCTGACGTTGCCGGAAGTGTTGGCCTGGGATCCGGTCGTGCGCGCCATCGCCGCACAGGCGCCGCTCTGGGAACCCGGCACGGCGCACGGCTATCACTTCCGCACCTACGGATGGATCCTCGGCGAGATCGTCCGGCGTATCACCGGCTGCAGCCTGGGTACCTTCTTCGCCGAGACCATGGCGGCGCCCCTCGGACTCGAATTCTGGATCGGCTTGCCGATCGAACAGGAGCCGCGCGTCGCGCGCTTGTACGGCCCGCCCGAGCCATCCGATCCGCAAATTCGCGAGCTGCTGGCGCAGGTGACCGGCCCGGACACGATGCTCGGCCGCGCCATGTTCGGTCCGTCGAATTTGTTCGCTTACGACGACCGCTGGAACGGGCGCGCGCTGCACGCCGCCGAGCTGCCATCGTCGAACGGCATCGGCACGGCGCGCAGCCTGGCGCGCTTCTATGCCGCACTGATCGGCGCCTACGACGGCGATCGCCTGCTCAAGCCCGAGACCATCGCCGACGTTATCCGCGTGCAGTCCGACGGTACCGATGGCGTTCTGACCCTGCCGACCCGCTTCGGCAGCGGCTTCATGCTGCCGCCGATCCTGGCGCTGTCCGCCGGCCCGCGCGCCTTCGGCCATCCGGGCGCCGGCGGCTCGCTGGCGCTGGCCGATCCCGACCGCGCGCTCAGCTTCGCCTATGTGATGAACCAGATGGGCGGCGCGGTGGCTGGCGATGTGCGCGCCGGCTCGCTGCTGACGGCTGTGTACGAGAGTCTCGACGGGACCAAGGACTAAGGACGAAGGAAGGCCATTCTTTCGCTGCGGTCGTCATCGGAATCCCGTCCTTCGTCTTCGCGCTCAGTCCTTCGTCTTCAGTCGCTTCTCCCTAGGCTTCACCGCGCGCCGTTGCGTGCGGTGGCGTGCCGTGCGCAGGCCGAAGCGCAGGAAGCTGCCGCGCGCGAAGGCGCGCAAGCCGTCGAGCAGCGCGTACCAGCGCGACGTCGCTGCCGGCACGGCGACGTACAGCGGCTCCCAGGCGTGCGGTCGCAGCTTGGCCTTGAAGTCGCGCACACCGGTGAAGTCGTACAGCGGCCGCCCGAGGCGGCGGGCGACGCGCAGCGGCCGCGCTTCGACACCGGTGAGCGGCACCATCCCCAGGGTGACCAATTCGGCGCCGGCCTTCGCCGCGGCGCACATGGCGGCATCGATCAGCAGCTCGCTGGTGCCGTTCGGCGCCGTGTCGGCGCGCAGCAGATCCTCGAACAGCCAGCCGCCGCGCGCATACACCGGCACGCCGGACAGGAAGCCGACCACCTGCTTGCCGGCGCGTGCGACGAAGTACAGACGCTCGTCGCCGAAGGCGTACAGCTGCACGCCGACCAGAAAGCCCATCGGCGCCAAGCCGTGCCGGCGCAGCCAACCGGCCGCCAGCGCATCGACCTCGAGTCGCAGCGGCGCGCCGCGCTGCAGCGCGTGCGCCGACACGCGGCTGACGTCGACGCCCTTGGCGCGCGCGCGCCGCAGCTGCGCGCGCAGCGACGGGGTCGCCTCGAGGATCTCCGCCCAGCGCGCCGGCGCCCATGTCGGCTGCGAGCCGACGCGCAGACCCGCCCAGCCCGAGGCGCTGAGGAAGCGCTCGCCGGCGCCGAAGAACGAGGCGCGCCGCCCGCAGGCGCGCGCCGCGGCGGCAAACGCGTCGGCAACGGCGCGCAAGCGCTCCGCCGGTGCCACCGGCGCTCCGCCGCCCACCCAGGCGGTGCCGGTATCGACGTAGGCGACGAAGGCGTCGTCGCCGTCGAAAAAATAGGCGAAATCGTCCTCCAGCAGCTGGAACGACGTCGCGTTCCAACCGTGCTGCTGCAACAGGTGTAGCGCACGCGCGCGCGGCACCGCCTCGTCGGCGACCTGCCGCGGCGCGCGCGTCATGCGACCGGGTCCACCATCGGGCCGAACTCGCGCGGTACGTGCACGCCGCGGCGTTCGATCTTTCGCGTCATGATCGACGCGTGCGAGATCAAGCCAGCGACCACGTAGGCACAGGTACACGCCGCCAGCAGCGGGGCGATGGCGACGCTCTGGCCGGTGACTTCGAAGGCGAAGACCGCCGAAGCGAGCATGGCGTGCGACGCGCCGGCGAACAGCGCCGCCATGCCGACCAGCGCCTCCAGCCGCGGATCGAAGCCGAGCGACGGATAGCTCGCTGCCAACGCCGTGCCGAGCAGCACGCCGAGCGCGCCGCCGATGGTGAACAACGGCGCCAACGTGCCGCCCGACGTGCCGCTGCCAAGCGAGATCAGCCAGGCGATCGATTTGCAGATCAGGAGCACGGCGACGGCCCGCCCGACCAGACCGCCGCTGAGCACCTGCTCGATGTTGGCATACCCGACGCCCAGCACGCGCGGCTCGTACCAGCCGACCACGCCGACGGCCAGCCCACCGATCGCCGGCCACCACATGAAGTGCAGCGGCAGGTGCTCGAACGCTTCTTCGATGGCGTAGAGCACGCTGGTCAGGCCGACGGCGATGGCGCCGAGGATGCCGCCGAGCAGCGCGCACGCCAGCGTCGCACTGAGTGATGGCGCCGCCAGCGGCGGCATGGCGAACACCGGCGCGGCGCCGAGCATGGCGATGCGCAATGCGGCGGCGACGCCCGCCGCCAGCGCCACGGGCACCACCACCAGCGGGCTGAGCTCGAAGAGCAGCAGCTCGATCGCCAACAAGACGGCGGACACCGGACTGCCGAAGGTCGCCGTCATCCCCGCCGCCGCGCCGGCGGCGAGCAGCGCCTTGCGCTCGCGCGCACTGACCGGCAGCCACTGCCCGATCATCGAGCCGAGCGCGCAGCCCGTGGCGATGATCGGCCCTTCGGCGCCGAACGGACCGCCGCTGCCGATGGCGATGGCGGCCGACAGCGGTTTCAACACCGCCAGCCGCTTCGGAATGCGGCTCTCGTGCAACAGCACGCGCTCCATCGATTCCGGGATGCCGTGGCCGCGAATCGCCGGCGAGCCCCAGCGCGCCAAGACGCCGACCAGCAAGCCGCCGACGACCGGCACGCCGATGGCGAACGCGCCGAGCGCATGATCCCAGGGACTGACCGCAGCCGCCGACAGGCGGCCGAAGTAGAAGAGATTCGTGCAGACGAAAATGAGCGCGGTGAGCAGACGTGCCGCGGCGCTGGCCAACACGGCCACCGCAATCGCCAGCAGGCTGACGCGCACCAAACGGCTGTCGGCGCGGCGCATGGTCAGCCGCGCCGCCTTGCCGCGCGCCCGGGCGCGGACTCTTCGGCGAAGAACATCGGCGCCG
>Ga0265314_10000768_pt1 | contig 38284 bp, 34 predicted proteins | sample 4126metaG_FD_203106 | JGI IMG/M metagenome (GOLD analysis project Ga0265314, IMG submission 203106) | Rhizosphere microbial communities from Carex aquatilis grown in University of Washington, Seatle, WA, United States - 4-1-26 metaG | ecosystem: Host-associated > Plants > Roots > Rhizosphere >...
ATTTGCATCCCCCGCCCCCGTTTTCGACGCTTACGCGTCTGGAGACCTCACCGCCCGCGGAAATAGACCCGCGGGCGTGTGCCTTCGGTAATCATTCCCCGCCGGTTCCTGCTTTTACTCAAAACTTTCGCCGCAAACGGGCTCCTGCTTTTTCAGGCGCCGCGATACGCTGTCTTAATTCCGGGACCTCGCGTAAAAACCGAGTCCCGGTCAGACGCCCGGCCTGCTTGCAGCGCCGGGCCTGCTTAAAGGAAGACGTGCGCCCATGCCTTCTAAAAACAGTCCGATCCCTGCCGATAAAAACCGCATTTTGATTTTCGATACGACGCTCCGCGATGGCGAGCAGTCTCCCGGCGCGACGATGAACCTGGACGAGAAACTCCAGGTTGCCCACGCGCTGGCCAAACTCAAGGTCGACATCATCGAAGCAGGCTTCCCGATCGCTTCGCCCGGCGACCACGATGCCGTCAAAGCCATCGCCAGCGAAGTCGAAGGCCCGGTGATCTGCGGACTTTCGCGCTGTCTGGAAAAGGACATCAAAGCCGCGGCGAGCGCGATCAAGCCCGCCGCGCGCGGCCGCATCCACGTGTTCCTCGCCACGAGCGCGATTCACCGCGAGTTTAAGTTGAAGAAGGCCAAGGAAGAGATTCTCAAGCAGGCCGTCGACGCCGTGAAAATGGCGCTCTCGTATTGCCCTGACATCGAGTTTTCACCGGAAGACGCGAGCCGCACCGAGCCCGAGTTCCTCTGCGATGTCGTGCAGGCGGTGATCGAAGCCGGCGCGAAAACCGTGAACATTCCCGACACGGTCGGCTACGCGGTGCCGGAACACTACGCCGGCGTGATCTCGACGCTGAAGGCCAAAGTTCCGAACATCGAGCAGGCCGTGATCTCCGTGCACTGTCACAACGACCTGGGTCTGGCGGTGGCCAACAGCCTCGCCGCAGTACGGGCCGGCGCGCGGCAAATCGAATGCACGATCAACGGGATCGGCGAACGCGCGGGCAACGCCGCGTTGGAAGAAGTCGTGATGGCCATGCGTGTGCGCGGCGACCACTTCGGCTACCACACGGCCATCGAGAGCAAGCGCATCTTCCAGACCTCGCGCCTCGTCGCGAACATCACGGGTATCTTCCCGCAGCGCAACAAGGCGATCGTGGGCGAAAACGCGTTTGCGCACGAATCCGGCATCCACCAGGACGGCGTGCTCAAAGAACGCACGACCTACGAAATCATGCACCCGGCGGACGTGGGCGTGGAACAGTCCAAGCTGGTGCTCGGGAAGCATTCGGGCAAGCACGCCTTCGGTTCGAAGCTGAAGGATCTGGGCTTCGAGATCCCCGACAAGCAGCTCGCCGAATTGTTCGAGAAGTTCAAGCTGCTCTGCGACAAAAAGAAGAACATTTACGACGCCGACCTGATCGCGCTGGTTGAAGACCAGATCTCCGCGGTCGCGCCGACCTGGGAACTCGAATTGCTCCAGGTTTCGAGCGGCAACAAGTCCGTCCCGACGGCCACGGTGATTTTGCGCCAAGGCCCGGTGGAAGGCGGCAAGCGCTACCAGGAAGCCGCGACCGGTGACGGCCCCATCGATGCGCTGATCAATGCGATCAGCCGCATTACCGGAACGCAGGGCAACGTGCTCGATTATTCAGTGCGCGCGGTGACCGAAGGCGGTGAAGCCCAGGGCGAGGCCGACCTTAAAGTCGACTTCGAGGGCCAGATCGTCCACGGTCGTGGTGTGAGCACCGACGTGGTCGAAGCCAGCGCCAAGGCGTACCTGAACGCGCTAGAAAGAGCGCTCGCGCAGCGCGAACGCGGCGGAATCAAACCCAGCGAGCGCCCGGGCCACGTCGCCCCGCGCCCCGCCGGCGCAACGCCATAGCCTGAACGCCTCAAGGCCATTGAACTGAAACGAACCGGGGAAAACGCGCCAATGCGCGTTTTCCCCGGTTCGTTTTGGCATGTCTTTTAAAAGTACTACTTAAAACTACCCCAGCGCTTCGAATAGCAGGATACTCGCCGCGACGGCGGCGTTCAGGCTCTCACTCTCGCCGCGCATGGGGATCGAAACCCGCGCGTTGCAGGCCTTCTCCAGATCCGTATGCAGGCCGTCGCCTTCGCTGCCGACGCACAGCGCCAGCGGGCGCTTGCTCCAGTCGAACTTTTTGTACGGGGTTCCGTCGCGCGCCACGGTGGCCACGAGCTGAATTTTGTTTTTCTGTGCGGCGGCGATGAATTCCGCGCGCTTCATCCGCACGATGGGGAAGGTGAGCAGCGCCGCGGCGGTCGAGCGCACGACCTTCGCATTGAATGGATCGGCCGTGCCTTCCAGCGTGATCAGGCCGGCTGCACCAGCGGCTTCGCACGAGCGAATCAGCGTGCCGAGATTTCCCGGGTCCTGCAGTCCGTCGGCAACCGCGAGCAGCGGCTCTTTTTCGCCCAGTACCTGCGCGAGCGTCCATTCCGGCAGCTTCACGACCGCGGCGATGCCCTGCGGCTCCATTGTGTCCGCGATTTTCTTAAAGACGTCCTTGGTCACCGGCACCAGGCGGATATTCTTCGCGCGCGCCTGCTCGACCAAGTCCAGGTCGCTGCCCAGCACGTTCTCGCTGTAAACCAGTTCCAACACCGGCGTGCGATTCTGCGCGAGTGCCGCGGCGACCGCGCGTTTGCCTTCGATTAGAAAGCGCTGCTCCGCGCGGCGCAGTTCGCCGTCCTTGCGCAATTCGACGAGCGCTTTGACGTAGGGATTCTGCGGCGAAGTCAAAAGTCCGGTCGGCGGGGGTGTCGACATTAAAAGCACTCCATCAGTTTTTGAGCCAGGGGTTCGAGCAATTTCGCGGCGGCGCGCGTGCGCTCGGTGGAGGACAATGCCGCGGGCAGGTGCTCCAGCAGCAGGTCTACACGCGGGCCATGCCGTTGGATTTCATCGATGCTCGGACGCGCGTTCGCTGCATCGGCGGCCTGTGTCACGCTCATGACCACGCCGGCCAGGTTGACGCCGGCCGCTTCGAGCGCGCGCACGGACAGCAGCGTGTGGCTGATCGTGCCCAGGCCCGCTCGCGCCGCGAGCACCACGGGGAAACCCGTCTCGCGAATGAAATCCAGAAGCAGCGTCTGTTCGTCGAGCGGCACCAAAAGTCCGCCGATGCCTTCCGCGACCACGCAGGCGTGTTGGGTGCGCAAGGCCGCCAACGCCTTCCGCGATATGCCGAGGTCCACGCGTTTGCCTTCCAGCTTCGCTGCGGGCACGGGACTCATTGGCGCGTCGAAGCGTTGCGGCGCGATCAGGCTTTCGTCTGCGCATGCATCGCACGCTTCCGAAAGGGCGCGCGCGTCTTCCCAGCGGCCGTGCTCCACGCCCGTTACGACGGGTTTGTAGCCCACCGCGTCCACGCCGCGGTTGCGCAGCGCGCGCAAAAGGCCGCACGCGACGAGCGTCTTGCCCACGCCCGTGTCGGTGCCGGCGACAAAAATTCCTTTAAGCATGCGGCTTACTCAAGCGGCTTGGGCGGCGCCGTCGCGCGTTCGGGCTTTTCGAACAGGCTTGCGTCGAGGGCCGGGTTCAGTTCGATCGCGGTCAGTTCGACCGATTTCACGCGCGCCTTGGGGTCGCGGTCTTCGCAGCGCTTCGCGAGTGTCAGCGCGCCGAATTTCCTGTGCTCGCTGAACAGTTTCTCCGCGTCCTGACTCTGGCCGTCGGGCACGTAGACGATCTTCGCCAGCAGCTTGGTCTGCGAATCGAAATACACGCGGAAGCGCCCGAGGCGCTCGCTCTCAATCAGCACGCCGAGCAATTCGCGCTCGCCGTCCTTGACCGGGTCCAGCGCCTGCAGATTGTAGCCTTCCTGGCCCGAGGCCAGCCATTGCAGGATTCCTAAATCCGTCTGCAAAAGCGCACGCAAATTCTTGCGCGCTTCGTCTACTTTAAGTTCCTTGACCCATGGGCCCGACGCCTGCCACGCGTTGTTCGGCGCCATGATCTGCGTGATGGGGCCGAGCGGTCCGGCGACGTCGGCGCGGACCTGGCTGGGCAGGTTGGCGCGCAGCACCGCGCGCATCGGAGAACTGCCCATGTACAGATTCAGGTCAGCGCGGACGGACTTCACGTCCTGAAACGCCTTCACGCCACCCGCCGCGGTCAACGCGGCTTCGAGCAGGCGCTTGGCCGGTTCGACGCGCGCCGGATCGATCACCAGCGGCACTTGCTTCGGCGTGGGGATCGTCACGTCCACGGTCTCGACCTTGCCCAGGCTTTCGAGCGGCTTGCCATAGTCCGCTGAATGCCCGGTCAGCAGCGTGAGCATTTCGTCGGGCTTGAGGAACTTGCGCGCGACGCGGTTCACGTCATCGAGCGTGGCCTTGGTCAACGCGTCGTACTGTTTGCGGTCGAAGTCCAGCGGGTAGCCGTAGTATTCATACGTCCGCACCAGACCCACGATCTTCTCTGGCGTGTCGTAGCTGAAGACGTAGGAGTTGAGCAGGCTCGTGCGCGCGTCCTCGAGTTCTCGCGACGTGATGCCGGTGTCGCGCACCTTCAGAAATTCCGCCCGCAGCGCCGCCAGCGCATCGAGCGCCTGTTCATTGCGCGTCAGGCAGCCGCCGGAAAAAATCCCCACGCGGTCGTACGGTACGCGCGCATAGCCCCAAACAGAATACGCGAGGCCCTTCTTTGTGCGGATTTCCGTGAAGAGCCGCGAGGACATGCTGCCGGAGACCGCCGCGTTGAGCAGTTGCGCCGCCGGATAATCCGGATCGTCGCGGCGCATGTCGAAGACCTGGCCCAGCAAAATCGTGGTTTGCTTGAGCTGCGGCCGGTCAATGGCGAAGACCTGCCCGTTCAGGGGCGCGGGATCGGTCAGCTTGAGCGGCTTGGCGGCTTGTGCGGGCCACGCGCCGAAGGCCTTCTCCAGCGCGCCGAGCGCCTCTTCCTTCTTAAACGCGCCGGTCAGGCTGAGAATGAAGCGCCCGGGCTGAAAATACGTCTGCTGAAATTCCGCCAGGTCCGCGCGCTTGATCGAGGCCAGCGTTTCGTATTCGGGAACGCGCGCGATCGGATGGACCGCTTTGCCTTTGGTCCCGTACACGATTTTTTGGAATTCGCGGTTGGCCATGCCCATCGCGTTGTCGTTGCGCCGCGCGATGCGCGTGCGGGCCTGCGACAGCGCCAGTTCGATTTTCTCTTCGGGTAGCACCGGGTTGCGCAGCACGTCGGTCAACACATCGAGCAGCTTGGGGAAGTCCTCGCGCAGGCACGAGAAGCCCGCGTTGCCGCTGTCCAAGTCCACGCCGATCCAGAACGAAGCGCCCAGGCCTTCGAGCGTTTCGTCCAGCTTGTCGGCGGGGAATTTCGCCGAGCCGCCCGAGCGCATCACTTCCGCGGTCAGCGGGCCCAGGCCCGCTTTCTCGTCGGGCTCGTAGACCGTCCCGGTGCGGATCGTCAGAGCCAATTCGACCAGCGGCAGCTCGTGGTTCTCGAGCAGAAAGACGGTCATGCCGTTCGAAAGCGTCACGCGTTCCGGCTTGGGGATGTTGAATTCTTCGCGCGGCGCCGGCTGTACTTCGGTCCACGGTTTGAACGGCGTGCGCAACTCGGCCGCGCCCGCGGCGAGGCTCGCCAGCAGCACCGGCAATATAAGGAGGGTGGGTGCGCGCATGCTATTTCTCCTCCTTCTTGGTCTCGGGCTTGGGCGGTTCGGCGGGCACGCCCAGGATCGTCGGCGTCTCGGCGTCGGTGGGCACGAGCCGTGCGACGGTGCGGTTGTTCTTGGTCAGGTAGCGCCGCGCCACGGAGACGACCTGCTCGGGCGTGACTTTCGCGACGGCCTCGATCTCGGTGAACAGTTTGTGCCAGTCGCCGTCGAGCGCTTCGTGGTCGGCCAGGCCCACCGCCATGCGCTGGTTCGACTTCAACTCGCGCATCAGGTTCGCGCGCCAGCTTGTCACGACGCGCTGGAGTTCTTCGGCCGAAGGCGCATCGCGCTTCAGGCCTTCCACTTGTTCGAGCAGCGCCTGTTCCATTTGCTCGAGGGAAGTGCCTTCGCTCGGCGTCGCATCGATGCAGAAGAGGCGCGGAAAGCGCTCGCCCGGGCCCAGCCACGCGCTGGCCGAGAGCGCCAGGCGCGTCTTGATCAGCTTGCCGTAGAAGCGCGAGGTGCGCCCCGTCGACGCGACTTCGCTCAGCACCGTCAGCGCCGGCGTGTCGGGATGGTTGCGTTCGGGGACGTGCCAACCTAATAAAAGGAGCGATTGCGCGGCGTATTCCACGTCCACGCGGCGCTCGCCTTCCTGCGGCGGCTCCTGCGTGTGTGGCTCTGGCGGCGCGGGCGTCGCGGGCAATTTGGAGAAATAATTCGTCACGATTTCCTTGGCCTTCGCGGGGTCGAACCCCCCCACCAGGCAGAGCACGGTGTTGTGCGTCGAATATTTCGAGTGATAGAATTCCGAGACCTTTTCGCGCGAGTAATTCAGAATGTCCGCACGGTGCCCGATCACGGCGTGCGCGTACGGATGCGCGACGAACGCGGTGCTCACGAACGATTCGTACAGCTTGCCGAACGGGCTCATGTCGGTGCGCATGCGGCGTTCTTCCAGCACGACCTGCTTTTCTTTCTCAAGCTGGCGCGGGGTCAGGTTCATGAAGCGGTCCGATTCGAGCGCCGCCCAAAGTTCCAGTTGCGTTGAGGGCAGCGAAACGAAGTACACCGTGCGGTCGTTGCTTGTGAACGCGTTCAGCCCCGAGCCGCCCGCGCGGTCGATAATCCCCGCGTACTGATTCTGATTCACGAATGCTTCGGCGTCCTGGATCTTCGCCGCCCAGTGCTGCACGTTTTCAGTGAGTTCCGCGAGCCACGGCGAGCCTTCGGGGAAATGCAGCAAGCCCTGCTTGCCCCACGCGTCGGCCATCGCGGCCAGCGTCTTGGCGATTTTCTCCGGCGCGGCTTCGGGCCCGCCGCTGCTCAGCTTCGCCAGAAACGAAAGAAAGCCGCCCTGCGCCGCTGCGGGCAGGTTGCTCTGAAATTCCTGAATCTTCGCGTACAGCACGTCCAGTTCCGCGAGCACCTTTTGCTCGGCCGCGTAATCCTTCGTCCCCACCAGCGCGGTGCCCTTGAACGCGAGGTGTTCCAACTGGTGCGCGACGCCCGTGATCCCCGTCACTTCATCCGCCGAACCGACCTTTACGTACGTCACGCACGAAACCACCGGCGCGTAGCCGCGCGGAAATAAAATCACGCACAGCCCGTTGTCGAGCTTGAAGGAAGATATCTTGCCCTGAATCTCGGCGAAGGTCTCGTCTTCGGCGCCGCGCGCGAAAAAAGTTCCCGCAACCAGAGCGGCGCCGATCAATACGGCGATGCATCGCACGTTCATCGAGCCTTCTTTCCTTTAGTGCGCGCGGGAGCGGCCTTCGCGCTTTTAGCTTTAACTTTTGGAATGGCTTTCGGCGCGGATTTCTTCGCGACTTTCTTTTTAGAGGCAGGCGTCGCAGGTGCTTCGGGTTTTGCGGAGACCAGGTCGCGTGCGGCAGTCGATAGCGCGCCGGCGGCGCAGGCCAGTTCAACAATGCGGCGCAGGTTGCGGCGGCAATCGTCAGACTCGTCTTGCGGCGTCTCGAGAATCGCGGGTAGGTTCCACACGCGTTCGTCGGCCAGAAACGCCGCAAAACCCTTCGCACCCAGCTCGCCTTCGCCGATGTGTTCGTGCCGGTCGATGCGGCTGCCCAGCGCGCCCTTCGAATCATTCACGTGCAGGCAGCGCAGCCGTTTCAAGCCCACGCTTTTATCAAATTTCGTGAGCGTCTCCGTCACGCCATCTTTGGTGCGAATTTCGTAGCCCGCAGCCAGCGCGTGGCACGTGTCGAAGCACACGCCCGCGTCCGGCAGCCCCGGACCGTCCAGCAGTGCGGCCAGGTCTTCGAAGGTCGTGCCCAGCGAATTCGCCGTGCCCGCCGTATTTTCGAAAAGCACCATCGGCTGTCCGGGCTTTCCGGTCAGGCCGCACGCCTGCGCTTCCTTTAAGGCGGCCTGAATGCGTGCGCGCGCGGGAACTTCGCCCGTGCCTTTGTGGCTGCCGGAATGAATTACGTAAAACGCGGCACCCAGGCTTGCGGTGCGCTCCAGTTCGTCAAAAAAAGTAGTACATGATTTCTTGTAAATGTCGGCGTCCGGCGCGGCCAGGTTGATCAGATATGTCGCGTGCACGACGACCGGATCGAGCTGCGCGGACTTCACCGTGGTGCGAAATTCCGCCACCTGCGCCGGATCGAAGGGCGCTTTCTCCCAGCCGCGCGGGTTGCCGGGGAAAATCTGCAGCGCCTGACAGCCCAGCGCTTTGCCGTGGACGGCCGCGTTGGCCAGCCGGCCGCTGATGGAAAGATGCAGCCCGAAGCGCACGTTACTTATCCTCCGGGAATTCCGCAGGCGCGATGATAACGTGAACTTTGTCGCCTTCGCGTTTGACCAGTTGGAATTGCTTGAACACCGACTGGTCGCCTTCGCCATGGTTCAAGCCTTCAGTGGTCTTGTCGATCATGTAGCGCGCTACATATTGCCCCAACCAGGGCGCTTCTTCGCCGTTGGATGAGATCGAATCAAGCTTCATGTCGACGCGTTTGTTCTCAAGGCTGATATCGCCATGCACTTCATAGTTTACGTAACCTTCGGGCGTCTTGTGGCTGGCCATGATTACGAGGCGGTTGTTGACCGTCGAAAAATGTACTACTTCAAAAGGCATCGTCTCCAGCTTGCCCTTCTTGATGTTTTCCGCGATTCCTTCCTCAAACAGCTTATTGAGCGTGTTCAGCGAAAGCGTCATCTCGAAAGTCGTCTTGCTCTTCTTCGCCGTGTCGGCCTTCTGGCGGAACTCCTGGTCTTCCTTCTGTTCTTCCGGCGTCAGCACGGTGGCGGGGAAAGTGTACGGCGCCGCGACGCGGTGGTTGGCCCACATCACGAACCGGACCACTGAAACTGCCAGCACCACAAAAATCGCGAACAGCACCGCGGCGATAATCAGCGTAATTTTGCAGCCCAGCGAGAACCCCTTCTTGGCCGGCGGCGGCGTGGGCGGTTCGACGTAGTCCGGCTTGGCGGCTTGCGGCTCGCTCATGAAGCTCTTCCAATGTTCCCAATGTGGCGCGCGAAACGTTATTCCCGCCGCCTTCAAAAGCAAGCCGCCCCGGGTGCTTATCCCAGGGGCGGCGCGTAAACTCTTTTTACAACGCGAACGCTTATTCGTCGTCCGGGCGGATCTTGGTCAGCTTCCAGCCGTCGTCCATGCGTTCCAGCTTCATCGAGTACGTGTTGTCTTCCTTGATCCGCTTCAGCATATCCTTCGAGTCATCGTCGAGGTCGCCGCGCGTGGGGATAATTGTCATCTTATCGCCCTTGTCGCCTTTATGGTGCCCTTCGATGCGCACGACCCTGCTCTTATCGTTTTCGTCGCGCGTGATCGAATCGACCGTCACACTCAGCGTCGTCGAATCGCCGACCTTCACGTTCGTCCCGTGAACGTGTACGGGGCCGATGTCCACGCCCAGCGCAAACACCTGGCTGGACCAAAAGAGTGCGGCGCCGAGCGCCAACAGAGCTAGCTTCTGCATGGAAATCCCTCCTTTAAGTATGTTGGTTCGGGCCGCGCTTCATGGTGCGCGCACCCGCCAGCGTTCGATTCAAAACCCCTGGACAGCCAATTGCAGCCCAGGGCAGACGATGTGGCTTTTGGGATTATTCACCGCAAACCCCGCAAAGGCAAATGACCGAAAATCAGACGTTGGCTTTCTGGCGCACCTATTTTCAGGCGGGAAGCCAGTTTAAGTGTGCGCCACGCCTGGAGGTGGCCGCTATTTTTGAGGCGCTTCGGTAGGTTTGAGTTCGGGGATCTTGAAGCGAATCCCGGCCTTGGGCGGGGCCTGCGGGTCCTTTTGTTCGTTGCGTGCTTCTTCCTTATCCATGCTTTCTTTTTGCGCGGCCTGCAACAACGGAATCAGGGTTTCGTTCACGTACTTCTTGTAGGCCGGTTCGATCACATCCAGCTTGCCCACGGTCAGCTCAAAGTCCTTCAAACTCCAGCGCCCGGGACCCAGGGCCATGAAACGCCGGAACGCGGCCGTATATTTGCCGCCTTCGCCGTGCAGCAGGTAATAATTCAGCGCGAAGGACACCGCATACGACTCGGCTTCCATGAAGCCCCCTTGCGCGCCCATCAGTTTCTTGAGCTGCACTTCGGCGATCAGGTCTTTCATGATCATGGGGATCGCCGAGCGCGCATTCACGTTGACGCTGCCCGGCTGGACTTCCATGCCGTGGCGCGAATACGTGCCCAGGTACTCCGCGCGCCCTTCATCCATCCACGCGGGATTGCTATATGCCCCGGAGCCTTTGAACACGCCCGCGATGCGGTCGTCCAGCGCGTGCACCATCTCGTGCGCTTCGGTCGCCAGGTATGAATCCGCACCGGCTTCGCCCGTGTCCATGCGCACGTACAGCACTTTGGTGGTGATGCTGTAAAGTCCGATCGTGGAACGCCCGAGCGGCTGCTGCGAGTGCGTGCCTTTGGCGATCACGTCTTCGAACGTCGCGCGGTCCTTAAAGAGGAAGACTTTCAGCGGCGGCGGCATCTTGAGGTTGAACACGTTCTTGTAGAATTCCCAGTACGCCGAACCCGTGGTCTCGGCCATCGCCGCGGCCTTGCGCGCGTCTTCAATCGTGCCGCTGGTGTAGACGCTGGCAAAACCCAGCCGTGAATCGACGCGGAAATCGAAATTCCAGCCCAACACTTTGCGCTCGGCCGTGCGCTGCGCTTCGGCCTGCTCGGGTTTGACCCAGTTGCGGCCGTATTGCACAAGGCCCTTGGCGGTGTTGTCGGTGATTTCCTTTTCATCGGCGTCGGCCGCCTTCACCCATTCATTGCCCACGCGCAGGTATCCCAGCCGCGCGCGCGCCGTGGTGTTGTTGGGCTCGATCGTCAGCACCTTCTCCAGGGCTTCCTGGAATTTGTCGTACAGGAAATTCTGATACGCGAAATCCGCCGCCGCGATCCAGGGCTTGGCGTCCTTGTCGTTATAATGCTTGATCATTTCATCGTACGCTTTTTGCGCGTCGGGGCTTTGCTCCAGCGCACCGGCGGCGCCGCACAGACAGGTCAGACACAGGCTCAAAGCGAGAATAGAACGCATCGAAATTTCTCCATGGCTCAGCATTTAGTCAGGCAGGCGTGAGATACCTTCCGTCCCTGCTAACATATACAAGGAGCTGCTAAGTTCATTAAAATTAGTGTAAGTAGATGTAAATAAAATGCACAGGTGCGTTTTTGTGCTTCGTATAGATGGGGTATCTAGATGGTTAGTACCTATTTGCCCTCGTCAGCTTCATTAACGACCTTTTTGATAGCGTCGATCAACTCGTTATCTTTTCGTCCGCCGAACTGTAAATAAATCGAGAGATATTCAGACTTCTTACCGCTTAAGACTTTCGCATTCATATAGGTCGTCCAGTAAGGCCCGGGATTATCTTGTCCAAGTACCGGTTGCCCTGTGTATGTCCCAGGCTCCACCGATACGAAGAGCTGAAAGCCTCCGTAATTGGGGCCGACTGTTTCATAAGTTTGCGGCAAGATTTCCCCGGTCATTTGAGTCTGATGCAAGGTGAACTTCATCGTCTGAAAATGTGCCTTCAAAACGCCTTTCTCGATTTCAATCTTTGCATCCGGGCATTGTTCTTTAAGCAAAGCAGTGAGATTGGCCGCAAGTTTTTCAATCACCGCAGGCGTAGTAGACGGTTGAGCTTCGTCCGCGCGCAAATAGCCAGCGTAAATGGGCACAAAGGATTTGGAGGACAATATTTTTCAAACAAATTGAGGTGGTATACTTTTTGAGTCTAAAAATTAATGGATGTCATTCTCCTGCGTTCGCGAGGATGATCGTCGCTGGGTCGCCAAGGAACTCACATGAAAAATCGCTGGCAGTCGATGTCGTTGGCGTCCGCACGGGCCTACGACCAGCGTAAAGAGGAAGGCGTGAATCATGCCGCCATCGCGATCAAGCGGCGCGTGCTTTGGAAATTGATCCAAGCGCATCTGCCGGCCGACCCGGCGTCGCCGATCCTGGACCTTGGCGGCGGAACGGGCGTTTGGACAATCCCACTGGTTCAAGCGGGACGGAAAGTGGAGCTGGGCGACATTTCGACCGGCTTTCTCGCGCGCGCCTGGGAAAAACTCGAAGCGCAGGGCCTCCAGAAGCAAATCACGCTGCACGAACTGGATATCTGCGATCTGAGCCGCTTTCCAAACCAGAGTTTTTCCCTGATCCTGGCGCTGGGCGATCCGCTTTCGTATTGCGGCGACACCGAACGCGCACTGAAAGAGTTGCGCCGCGTGATCAAGCCGGGCGGCACGCTGCTCTGCGATGTCGAGAACCGTTATGCGGGGCTCGACGAGCGCCGCGCGCCGACGCTAAAGGACGCGCTGAACCTGTTAACCACGGGGATTTCGAACGGTGCGGAACAGGCCAAGGACCTTGCGCCGATCCGGCTTTTTCTGCCCAGCGAAATCGAGCCGCTCCTAAAGGCCGCGAACTGGAAGCTGGAAAGTCTGAACGGGTCCGATCTGTTTGCTTCGTTTTTGCGGCCGGACCTGTTGAAAGAGTTGCGCATCGATTCGCCCGAGTTCGAGCGCGCCGTCGCGCTGGAAGAGGAATTGCGCCGCGATCCGCACACGCTGGGCGTGGGGTACGAACTGCAGATCGTGGCAAAGCCGGGGTAGCACCGCGCCGCTTTAGAACGTCGACGCGTGGAACACGTAAGTCGCCAGCAGGAAGACCACCACCACCGCCAGGATCACGGAAACAACATACGTCAGCCCCGCCTGACCGATGCCGCAATTGTAAGCGAATTTCACCGAGAGCGTTCCGATCACCAGACTCATCAGGCCACCGCCGCTTTTCATCGCCAGAGCGGGTACGAGCATTCCGAGCGTAAAGCTGAGCGCGATGGAGAGCACCACGCTGATCGCCGCGGCTTTAAACGCGCGGCCAAATCCGCCTTCCAGTCCCGTGATTGAAGCGGCCAGCCAGATAAAGACCGCCAATAGGATCAGCATGACGAACACAAGGATGGAGATCATCATGATGCCCGCACTCAAGGCTTGCGCGTCGGAGGCATCGGCGGCAAAGGCATTGGCCATGGGCAGGGCTGCGGCGGCGGCACAGAGTCCGAGTTTGGGTGTGAGCTTCATAGGCCGCTCCTCTAGATTAAGTGTAGGACGCAAGCTTATGCGCAAGCCGGAACTTGGCAACCCGGAAGAAGTTGGACGCCAATGGGTTTAGGCAATGCCAGTTCCTTTGCAAAATTTCATCTGATAAGCTTTCCGCTGTGACGTCTTGCGGGCGTCCCTATTGGGGATCGGGTAAGGGCCGGTAAAGACTGCGGTAATTAAAGGAAGCGTTCGAGATGCGTTTGTTGGGCCTCCTCTTATTGGTGTTGGTGCTCGCGGCGGTGGCTTTGCGCGGCGAAGAACCCGTGCCACCTCCGGCACCGCCGCCGGCGCCCCCTTCCCCGTTTGCCAACGGCGACGCACCGAAGCTCGAGTCGCTTTCCGACCCGCGCAAAGAGCGCGCACGCATCCGCGAAGAAGCCGAAGAGAAGGAAGCCAAGGAACCGGTGCCCGATCCGTTCAAGGGCCAGGAAATCACCATCGCACCGCGCCCCGAAGCGCCTCCGGCGGTCTGCACGACCTGCGACAACACCGGGCGGCTGTACACCGAGATGGCCAAGCGCGCGTACATCCTCTTCGAGAACCAGGATCTGCCGGAGCCGGAGTTGTCGCTGGGCTGGAAGCCCTGCCCCAACTGCGCGCGCGGCAAGGCGGCGCAGCGCGGCTTCGACGACGAACGCCTGCGTTTGGGCAAGCGCACGGTCCAATACTCCGATCACGAAAAGCGCTTCGGGATGCAATTTATCGATTTCGAGACGCGCGTATTGACCGGGCATTTTCAAGCCACACTGGAAGAGACGCGCGAATGCGCGGCCGCGATCGACCGCTTCGCCGGGATGATCCGCACGCGCTGCGGGCACGGCTATCTGGGGGCGTCGCCGGATACACAGCATCTCGTGGTCTGCGAGAACGAGGAAAAGTATCTCAAATATATGGAAGTCTTCGCGCAGAACGACGGCAACGGCGACCAGAATTGGCAGGAGTTGGCGAAGAAGTCGGCGAGCTTCGGGTCGCGCAACATCACCGTGATCCGGCGCGATTTGCTCACGCAGCCGCAGGGCGCGGGGCTGGGCCACATGGTGGTGTTTTCGTCGGCGCGCATGCTGATCCGCGAAGCCACCAACAACCACGCGCCGCATTTCTTCGCCGAAGGCTTCGCGAGTCTGGCGGAGTCCCTCGCGTATGGCTCGAACTATTGCTATTCGATCCGCTACGAAGACAACAAACTGAACTTCGACGGCGCGTGGGCCAAGTCAATGCAGGAAGGCGTGCGCGCGAACAAGGTGCTGAAGTGGGACGCACTCTTTAATCAGGAACTCGTGGGCATGTCGGTGCTGATGTACCAGCAGTGCTGGTCGGTGGTGCGCTACCTGTACGAGACCGACGGCGCGGCGTTCGACAAGCTGCCGGCGCTGTTTAAAGAAGGCCTGACGCCCGCGAAAGCGATTGAGAAAGCATATGGGAAGTCGATCGACAAGCTGGAAAAGGCGTGGCGAACTTGGGCCGCGCTGGGCAGGTAGTTCAATTTCCGTATGAAAATCGGCATTTACCAGCCCCAACGTGCAAGCATATTCGCCTCAAGTTTTAAACCTTAATCTTGCCTGACTCGAAGCGTTCGAGCATGCTTAAGCGTGCCTGAACTGGGGATGCTTTGTCCTGGCGAATTACTTCTGAAAGGAACCTGTCATGCAGATCCAACCGTACCTCTACTTTGGGGGACGCTGCGAAGAAGCCATTGCGTTTTACGAGAAGGCCGTCGGCGCCAAACGCGAAATGGTGATGTACTTCAAAGACGCGCCGACTCCGCCGCCACCCGGCGCGCTGGCCCCCGGCATGGACAACAAAATCATGCACGCGAGCCTTAAAATTGGTAACTCGACAGTCCTGGCATCCGACGGGGATGGAAAGGAAAAGACGAGCTTTCAGGGCTTTTCGCTGACGCTGCTCGTGCCCACCGTAGCTGAAGCCGAGAAATTTTTTGGCGCGCTGGCCGAAGGCGGCCGGGTGAAGATGCCGGTCAGCAAGACGTTCTTTTCGCCGGGTTTCGGGATGCTGGAAGATCGCTTCGGCCTGGGCTGGATCGTGATTGTGGAGTCGTAGCTGCGGCTATTTACCGACAGCCCAGCGTTTCAGAAAGTCCTGCGCAAGGCTGCGGTTGCTGAACGTAGTCTTTTCGTCTGCGATTAGCTTTTGGAGGAGCGCGCGGGCTTCCGCTTGCTTGCCCGCTCCGAATTGCAGCGAAGCTTTATTTAGGATTAGGATTCCATAGGTATCTTGATCCGGAGAGAGCGCCAAAGCACGTTCAATTAACGCTTCCCTTTCAGAGAGCGCTTCAGTTAGCAACGCTTTCTGCTTCAAAGCAGGCGGGTAATCCGGAGCTATCGCCAAAATTTGCGCGAGACCGCTCGCCTTGGTTTTCGAATCTGTTCCTTCCAGCGCTACATAGGCAGCGTAAAGACCCTTAGGCAACCGCCCATCCTGTTCGCGCTCGAGGGTCCAAAGCGCGGTTTTGGACGTGAAGAATCCGTGCGGCTCCAAAGCATCGGTGCGTCTGTATTCTTCCAAAGCCTTTTCCGGATCACCCAAAAGCAGGTGCGTATAAGCCATTTCATAAATGGGGTAGGCCCAAGACGGCGCAAGTTCACTGGCCTTTTGGAATTTCAAGAGGGCTTGTGCATAGGCGCCATGCGAACCAAGCTTCTCGCCTTCATCAAAAACTTTCTCCGCTTCTGGCGGGATTTTGGGCCCGGCATCAGGAGTGGAAACGCTTGGTGCACTTGGTCCCGGTAAAGACGCAGGCAATTTTGGTCCTGTTTGCTCCTGCGTTTTCGGCGTTTCGTTCCCGCAGCCTGCAAGCAGCGCTAATAGCAACCCGCCTAAGGTTGTGGCCCCAACTATGAAACGCATCTTGGTGCTACTCCCCCGCCCCTGTGTGGCCGGGGTTGCCGCCGATCTGGGGCCACTCTTCGGGACCCTTGACACCGCTGCGCAGGGCGAAGGTCTTCGTGGCGGTGTTGACGATCAGGTACTTTCCCGCCAGCGCGAGCAGGACCGCGCCGCTTTCGCCGGTCTTGAATTCACCCAGCTTCTCGCCGGTCTTGGCGTCGTGCATACTGACGAGGCCATCGCTACCCGCAAAAATCTTTCCGCCCGCGGCGACCGGATTGGTGAAGCTACCGCCGCCGGGCAGCTTGACGCTCCAGGCGGCTGAGCCGTCTTCAATTTTTAGTGCGCTCAAGGCGCCTTCGCGGCTCACGACGAGCAGCTTGCCGTCGTAGATCGCAAGCGCGTTGCGCAACGAGCCACCGGGCGAGACATCCCAGAGCTTTTTGCCGTCTTCGGCGTTGAACGCGAAGAGCTTGCCTTCGGCGTTTGCGACGAAGACTTTGCCGCCCGCGACGAGGGGCGGCGTGGGCAGGTCGGCGCCCACGTCGAATTCCCAGACCTTCTTGCCGCTCTTGAGGCTCGCGCCGTAGAACTTGCCATTCTTTGCGCCGCAATAAAAGCGTTCGCCTTCCATAGCGGGTGCGGCGGAGAAGGCGTCATCCGCACGGAAAGTCCAGACCGGGTCGCCATTCTTGATCTGAAAATCAGCGACGTGGTTGCCACTGGCCGCGACGAGCACGCGTTCGCCGCACACCGTGACCGCCGCCACCACATAACCCTGGTGCGAAGTGGTCCAGACTTTTTTGCCGTTGGCGATGTCGTACGCGCGTAATTCCGACATGTTCTGGAGCGCGAAGACGCGCCCGTTGGCCGCGGCCACGCCGCCTTCGCCGTAAACCTGCTCGGTCCAGGCTTCGCGTCCATCGGACAGATTGAGGCCGCGCAAGCTCCGCACACTCTGCACGACCACGCGGTCTTTGTGAACCAACGGCGGAATGACGCGCACGTTCTCCGCATTGGCGCCATTGGCATCGTCAACAAGGCTAGCCGTCCACAGCACGCCCAGCGGACCGGCGCTCGCGATGATTTCATCCAGGGCCGCCACGCCCGGACCTTCTTTCTGGTTGGCGCGGGCTTCCTTGAGTTGCGGCAACGCGGCTTCGCCTAAATCGCTCAATTGTTTCTTGGCGGCATTGCGCAATTCGGGGTCTTCGCCAACCAGATTGGAGATGATCACTTTGATGCGCTCGGCATCCGGAGCACCCGGCGCTGGGGCTTCGCCCGCATTAATAAACGCCCCCGACAAGGACAAGGCCCAAACGAGCATGACAAGGCGCGGCATAGAAGGCTCCATAAAAGGAACAGGCTGACCCAAGAGCTTAAACCAGCCGAGACAGAAATTGAGACGCTTATTGCGGGGAATATGTTACTCGGATTGCACCGCGGTTTAAACAACACCGGCGAGCGGCGGGGTCTCCCGCGGCGCTCGCCGGCTGGTTGAACGGGCTTAAAGAGTTACTTGGTCGGCGTGGTCGAAGGGGCCGGCGTCGCGGGCTGGTCGGCCGGGGCGACCTTCTTCGGGTCCTTCTCGGCGTCGGTGCGCGCGCGGATGTCACCCTGGAGCTTCGGGTCGGACTTCGGCTGCGCAGCCGGTTCGTCGTTGTCGCCGCCGGTGAAGGCGTGGGAGATCTTGCCCGCGCCGTCGCTCAGGCCTTTGTGGATCTTGCGGCCGCCGGTGGTCAGGCCATCGACCATGGGCTGGCCGACTTTCTTGGTCCAGAAGCGCGTGAACCAGTTGCCGCCTTCTTCGCGGTCATCTTCTTTCTTGGCGCGCGGCGCGTCGCCGTATTTGTCGAGCGTCGACTGGTCGGGGCTCTTCACCGCAGGCGCCGGAGCAGGCGCAGGTGCCGGCGCCGGCTGGTCTTGCGCGACGAGCATTGTAGTGCTGAGTAGACTCAACAACATCAACAGGGGAATCAAACGCATCGAAAAGCCCTCCTTTAGGTATTGGCTAGCCAAACATTGTATCGGCCGGAAGAAACCTCTAGTTGAGGGGCGACCGGCAGACAATGGGTGGGCTTACTCATTGGACGAAGGTGGTCGAGCGGGCTTCACGGTAAATAAATGAAGCCTCGAGTGCGCTCGCAAGGTGCATTTTTTAGGGTTAGCAGGCTTGGCGCGGGGTATACGGAGATGGACCGAATGCCTCCAGGAGTACGCTCGATGCGCACCTTCAAGCCCTTCGCCTTGATCGCAACCCTATCGCTGGCCTTGAGTTGTATTGGCGCTTCGGCGGGTGAAAGCGAGATGCCGCAGGTCTCCCGAGAGATCAAGGCTTCGATTGAGATGGCGCAACGTTTTATCGCTTCGCAGCAGAAATCAGATGGCTCGTATATGGGCGGCGAAGGCCACCTAACCGCAATCGTGGCGTCCTGCACGCTGGCGTTCATGGCCACGGGTAATCTTCCGGGCGAAGGGCCGTACGCGCGTAACGTAAGCCTGGGCGTGAATTACATCGTGGGCTCCGCACAGCCGTCGGGCATGCTCCTGAAGAACAACAACGCCAGCGGCCCGATGTACAACCACGGTCTGGCGACGCTGTGCCTTTCCGAAGTCTGGGGCCAGACGCGCGACCCGCGCGTTTCAGAGAAGCTGCACAAGGCCATCGAATTGCACATCCGCTGCCAGGGTCCGGGGGGCTCTTGGACCTACCAGCCCAAGCCGCAGGACGGCGATCTCTCGATCACGATCATGCAGGTGCTGGCGCTGCGCGCGGCCAAGGACGCGGGCGTCCCGGTGCCGAAGGAAACGATTGACCGGGCGCTGCGCTTTGTGTTTGCGTGCAAGTGTCCGCCGGACGGCAACGGCTTCACGGGTTTTGGATACAGCGGCCCGTCGGGTGCAAAGTTTTCGACGAGTTCCGCGGCGGTCATGGCCTTGCAAGTCTGTGGTGACTACAAGCCTGGCGACTTGAAGGGCGGCCTTGAATACATCATGAACGCGCGCAAGACTCGCCTGGACCAGAACGAGTGGTACATGTACGGGCACTACTACGCGGGGCAGGCGATCTTCCAGTCTTCGCGCTTCCAGGGCTTCGAGAAGTACTGGAAATGGTGGTACCCGAGCGTCTCGCAGGAACTGATGTCCAAGCAGGTGAAATCGGGGCAGAACCGCGGTTCGTTCACAGTGCAAGGCGCGCCGGGGATGCTCTCGACGGCCTGGCCGGTGCTGGTGCTCGCGATTCCGTACAACTACCTGCCGATCTACCAGAAGTAAATTTTCGCCATCCCAAGAACGCCGGGCTTCCAACAAGCCCGGCGTTTTTTTGGCACAATTCGACCCACTCCGCGCCTGTTTTAACCCTTGAAGCCCATGGGTCGGTCGGCACAATCATTCTGGCCTTAGGGGTTTCCAAATTTTGCCTAAATCGAGCGCGGCCCGGCATTGCGGGTACCGGCTCGTGGGAGATTTGATTATGCGCATTCTGAAACTGGCAAGCGTGTTCCTACTTGCATTCGCGGCGTGCTTCGGGCTGCAGAGCTGCGGTGGGCCTTCGAAGGGTGGCGGCGACGGCAAGCCCGGCGAGAAATTCAACGTGAAGATCGGCGCCAACCTGGAACTCGGGGGCGAGTCCGCCGAATGGGGCAAGGACAGCCTGCAGGGCATGCAAATGGCCGTCGATGAAATCAACGCCGACGCCAAGAACAATTTCAAACTGGAACTGGTCGCCGAAGACAATAATTCCGATCCGGCCAAGTCGCAGGAAGCGGTCAAGAAGCTGATCAATCAGGAACACGTCAACGTGGTCCTGGGCGCGGTCGGTTCGAACCGCACCAAGGCCGCAATTTCGGTGGCAAAAGAAGAGCAGATTCCGATGATCACCCACGCGTCGACCAACGTGGAAATCACCAAGCTGGGCGGTGAGTACGTCTCGCGCATCTGCTTCAACGACGATTTTCAAGGCGACGTGATGGCGCGCTTCGCGCTCGAATACCTGAAGATCAAGACGGTCGTGCTCGTGGAGCAGAAGGGCAACACGTATTCCGAAGGCCTGATCAAGAGCTTCCGCGCAACGTTTACGGCCAAGGGCGGTCAGATCGTGGGCGAGGAATCGTATCAGAAGGACGACAAGGATTTCTCGACGCTGGTGGCGAAGCTGAAGGCAACGGCGCCGGATGCGGTCTGGGTGCCGGGGTACTTCAACGAAGTCGCGCTGATCATCAAGCAGGCGCGCATTGCGGGCTTCCAGAAGCCTTTCCTGGGCGCGGACGGCTGGGACGGCGCGGCGCTGTACACGCTGGGCGCGCCGGAAATCAAAGGCAACAACTTCTTCTCGAATCACTTCGACGCCAACGACGACAACCCGAAGGTAAAGGAGTTCGTGACGAAGTACGAAGCGCGCTACAAAACCAAGCCCAGCGCCATGGCCACGCTGGGCTATGACGCGGTGTATTGCGTCGCCGACGCCGCGCGACGCGCCGGTAGCAACGATCCGGTCAAACTGATGAAGGCGATTAATTCACTGAAGGACGTCGAGACGGTCTGCGGAAAAATCACCATGGGACCGGACCGCGAAGTCATCAAGCCCGCGGTAATTCAGGAAACCGGGGAGAAGGAACACAAGTTCGTCAAGCGGCAGTAGACCGCTTTCGAGCGCCCGGATGGAATGGCTTAACCACCTGCTCAACGGGCTATCCCAAGGGGCGAATTACGCCCTGATCGCCGTCGGCTACACGATGGTGTACGGGATCATCAAGCTCATCAATTTTGCGCACGGCGAGTTTTATATGCTTGGCGCGTACGCGGGATTCTTCCTGCTGGTCAACGCGCTGGGCGTAAACGAGGTCGGCGGCGCACCCGGGCTGCACATTCTGATTCTCACGCTGCTCGTGGCCTCGCTGGCTTCCGGCGTCATCGCGGTGATCGTCGAACGGCTGTGTTACAAACCGCTGCGCGGCGCGGGGCGCATCGTGGCGCTGCTCGCGGCGCTGGGCGTCTCAATGTTCCTCCAGAATTACATGCAGCAGGGCGCGAGCCCGGCAGCGCGTAAATTCCCGCCGACCATCGAAGTCCAACGCTATCCAAAATTCGAACTGAATTTTGAAAGCCTTGTTCCAGGTGCGACCGCGGAACGCGACACGGCGCTGGCGTATTACGTACGCGACGATGTCGGACGCCTACAGTTACGGCAGTACATGCTCTGCACGAAAGGCGACGCGTTCGAGGCCGACAAACTGGCCGAAGCGCGCACGATTGCCGCCACTTCGGCATCGCCGGCGAAAGTCTACGGCTACCCCGCGCTAACGGTGAACAGCAAACAGTTCGCGCTCTTCATTACGCTGGGCCTGGTGGCGTTGGGCCTGTTCTGGATCGTACAGCACACGCGCTTCGGCCGGGCCATGCGCGCGGTCTCGCACGACTTCGAAGCTGCGCGGCTCATGGGCATCAACGTGGACCGCGTAATCACGGGTACCTTTTTTATCGGCGCGTTTGTCGCGGGCCTGGGCGGCGTGCTGACTGGCGGGATGTACTTCGAGCGCATCGATCCGCTGATGGGTTCGTCGATGGGCCTGAAGGCGTTCATCGCGGCGGTACTGGGCGGAATTGGGAGCATTCCCGGCGCGATTCTGGGCGCACTCCTGCTGGGCGTTAGCGAGAAGCTGGTCGAAGCGTCGGATTTCAGCGGCGCGCGCGACGGCGTGGCCTTCGCGATCCTGATTGGCATTCTGCTGGTGCGCCCGCAAGGACTGTTGGGGCGCTTTGAAGGCGAAAAGGTGTAACGGACATTGGCGCAAGGAACGTGGCGTGAGTTTTGACGATTTTCTATCCCTATACGGCCACCACGTGATGATCGCCGGCGTGACGATCGCGCTGGCGCTTTCGCTCAATTTAATCAACGGCTGCGCGGGGCTTTTTTCGCTGGGGCATCAGGGCTTTTGGATGGCCGGGGCGTACACGGCGGCGTTGCTGACGCAGCCATCGAGCGACCCCAACGTGCCCGATCCGGGCCTGGGGATGCTGTTGCTGTCGATTCCCGCCGGCGCGATGGTGGCGGCGCTGTTCGGCCTCATCGTCGGCGTGCCATGCCTGCGCCTGCGCGGCGATTACCTGGCCATCGCAACGCTGGGCTTCGGCGAAATCTTGTGCACCTACGTGAAGAATTCCACGGAGCTGCATTCTTCCGCGGGCTATAGCGTGCCAGGTATCATCCGCACGATGACCAATGAGATTTTCGAAACGCGCGAAGGTTCAAAACGCGCTGAGACGCTTATCTTGATTGCATTGGCTTGGGGCGTGGCTCTGTTAACGCTGATCGTGCTGCGCAACCTGATGCGTTCGGCGCATGGCCGCGCGATCGTCGCGATTCGCGAAGACGAGACCGCCGCCGAAATCCTCGGCGTGAACCTGACCCGCTACAAGGTGCTGGTGTTTGTCGTGGGCGCGGCGTTCGCGGGAATGGCCGGAGCCGTATACGCGCATTGCTTTAAATTTGTTTCGCCGGACCAATTCGACTTAACCAAAGGCATCACACTGGTCGCGATCGTGGTGCTGGGCGGCATGGGCAGCTTTACCGGAACCATCGTCGCGGCAATCGTCGTGTATGCGTTGCCGGTGCTGCTGGCCAACGCGCCGGAAAGCTGGCAGATTCCTATTTTTTATGATCAATCGCAGGGCGGCGATGGGATTGTGCGGCGCACACCCAAGGAACTCTGGCAGGTGCTCTTCTCGCTCCTCTTAATCATCGTGATTCTGTTGCGGCCACAGGGTTTGATGGGCCGGCGCGAATTTTCGATCTTTAAACTCTGGGCGTGGCTGCGCAGCAAGCCGGCACCGCCCCCGGCGCCGGGAGACAGCCCCGCATGAGCGCCGCGCAGACCGGCGTTCCCGTGCTCGCCGCCCGCGCGCTGACCAAGCGCTTTGGGGGGCTGACGGCCGTCGACCACTTTGAACTGGAACTCCAGCCCGGCGAAATTGTGGGCGTCATCGGCCCGAATGGCGCGGGCAAGACCACGGTCTTCAACCTGCTTACTGGCGTGTACAAGCCGACGGAAGGCAGCGTGTCCGTGAGTGGGGTGCCGACCGCGAAATTGAAGCCCGACCGCGTGGCCGCGCTGGGTATCGGGCGCACGTTTCAGAATATTCGGCTCTTCAAAGACCTGACCGTGCTCGACAATGTGAAGGTCGGATTTCAAACGCGGCGCCGGCAGTCAGTGCTGGGCGCGATCTTCCGCTCGAGCGCGTTTCGCAAGGAAGAACGCGAGATCGAAGCGGACGCGCTGGCGCTTTTGGAATTGATGGGCCTGACCGCACTGCGCGACGCCCGAGCCGGAGGCCTGGCCTACGGACAGCAGCGGCGGCTCGAGATCGCACGCGCGCTGGCCGCGCGGCCCAAGGTGCTCCTGCTCGACGAGCCCGCCGCGGGGACCAACGACACAGAATCCGAAGCGCTGCAGAAATTGATCCGAGAGATTCGCCAGCGCTACGATCTGGCGATCCTGCTGATCGAGCATGACATGCCATTTGTGATGGGTCTGGTTTCGCGGCTGATCGTGCTGGACCACGGCCTGACCATTGCGCGTGGGACGCCGGAAGAGATTCGCGCCAATCCGCATGTGATCGAAGCATACCTGGGCCAGGAGAGCGAAGCGTGAGCGCCCCGCAAGCCGCCGCCCCCGCCGCGCCTGAGGCAAAACGGCGCCCTGTGCTCCTGCGCGTCGAAGGCCTGGACGTTTTTTATGGCGGGATTCACGCGCTAAAAGGCGTGGGCCTGGAAGTCTGCGAAGGCGAGCTGGTCACGCTGATCGGCTGCAACGGCGCAGGCAAAAGTACGACGTTGAAAGCAATCGCGGGACTCTTGAAGCCGAAAGCCGGGCGCATTGAATTTTTAGGCGAGCCGATTTCCGGAGGCGGCGTGGCGCGCGCAGTGCCTTCACACAAATTGGTTGAACGCGGCCTGGCGCTCTGTCCGGAAGGGCGCCGCATCTTCCCCAACCTCAGCGTCGACGAGAATCTGGATCTGGGCGCGTACACGCGGCCGCACGGCGCGGAGGTGCGCGAGGACCTGGAGCGCATGCATAAAACGTTCCCGATTTTAAATGAGCGCGCCAAGCAACTGGCCGGAACGCTCTCGGGCGGCGAGCAGCAGATGCTGGCGATCGCGCGCGCACTGATGAGCCGGCCAAAATTGCTGATGCTCGACGAACCCAGCCTGGGCTTGGCGCCAAAGATTGTGTCGCGAATTTTCGATGTGCTCGTGGATCTGAAATCGAAGGGCATGACGATCCTGCTCGTGGAGCAAAACGCGCGCAAAGCCCTGGAAGTCGCCGAGCGCGGCTATGTGCTTGAGACAGGACGGGTAATCAAAGCCGGACCGGCAAAGGAATTGTCCCACGACCCAATTGTGCAGAAAGCATATTTGGGCGGATAATTTTTCGCGAAAACGAAACCTTTTCCCGGCAACACTTATTTTACGGATGCTTCTTGTCGGCCTCGGAAAATGGGGCTATCTTCAGGTTTCGAAGCATAACGAGGTACAGGAAGACGCATGCCCAGACCGCGGCCCATTCGAGATTTCGTCCGTTCCAGCTTCATCGCCGGCCTTTTTGTCGCATTGCCATTGGCCATAACCATCGCGGCGCTGGCTTGGATCTGGCAGCAAATGGACCCGTGGCTGTCCCGGCTGCTGGGCTTCGCGGAAACCATCGGTCCCTGGGGCCACGTCCTCGACGCCGTCAATGAATCGCAATACTCCGAATTGATCGTCCCGATCCTGGGACTTTTGATTCTTCTTTTTGCTGTCCTTGTGCTCGGAGTCTTGATTCGCAGCATCATCGGGCGCTTTCTGTTGGCCATCTTTGAAGGCCTTATGTATCGCGTGCCTCTGGCGGGCTCCCTGTACAGCTCGATCAAACACCTCTCCGAAGCTTTTGGTTCGGCGGATGGCGAGAGCAAATTCCAGAAAGCCGTGCTGGTGCAATTCCCGATGCCGGGCACGTGGGTCATCGGCTTTGTTACCGGCACCGCGATCCCCCCGTTCAAGGACGCCCTCGCACAAAAGCCGGTCGAAGGCCAGCCCAAGCCCCAGCAGCCCGAATTGATCACCGTTTTCGTCCCCACCACTCCGCTGCCCACTCAGGGCTTCACCCTGATTCTGCCGCAATCGGAAGTGCGCGAGCTTGGGGTGCCGGTCTCCGACGCGCTGAGCCTGGTGATCTCCGCCGGGATGTCTTCGACGCCGGGTGCCTCAAACCGTCGCCAGCCGGTCAGCGTGCCCGAGTCACGCAAGTCGGGTGTCGTCAAAACGGCCCCCGCGCCGACCGCGCCCGAACAACAAAAGACCTAGTGCGCGAGCTTTCACGCATCGCGGCTGAAACAAGCGCCGCTAAAATCCCGGCTTCTCCCATGAGGTGACGCGTGGACGCGACGCTGGAACAATTGCTGACTTATGCAGCGGGCAAGGACGCGCGGCTGGCTTCGGCCGCGGCGGTCGTGCTTGCGGAACTCGCACCAAAAGACGCGGCGGCGGTCAAGGCGCTGGACGAAGCGCTCTCCCGCGGCGATCCGGTACGACGCGGATTTCTGATCGAAGCACTCGCGCGCATCGGCACCGCCGAAGCTGCAGACGCGCTTTCTCGGCAGATCAAACAGGGCGGCCAGGGCGCCGAAGACGCGCTGCGGGCCATTGCGCACGCCGGCGCAGCGGCGCTCAAACCGCTGACACGGCTAGTGGATGAAGTCGAGCCCGCACTGCTGGGTAAGCTGGCCGAAGCCATCGGCCGCACGGGCGAGCCCGCGGGTTTCATTGCGCTGCTCGAAACACTTAAGGAAGCACCGCAGAACCGGGCGCAGGCGATTCAATCCGGCATGCGCGCCGCGCTGCCCGCCTTAAATGAAAAGGCGAGAGAGACGTTGGCCGAGCGCATCGAGAAGTTGCTCGAAGGCTCAAAGTTCCGCACGCATGACGCCGCGTGCTTGGAAGCGCTGGAGTTAACGGGCGAACTGGGCGCGCAGGAAAGCTACAGCCTGCTCCTCGAATTTGGCCAAAAGGACGAGCGCCCGCGCGTGCGCCGCGCGGCCTTGCGCGCGGCTGCGCGGCTTAACCTGCCCGTCGAGCGCCGCGCACGCGGCGCGAGCAAACTGCTGGCCCTGTTGGACGATGCAGACTTCGGGCATGTAGTCGAACCGGCGCTGGCGCTGCTAAAAGATGTCGCACTGGGCGCGGAATTCCGCAAGGCGCTGGAGAAGCTGGGTCAGTCGCAGATTCACGAGGTCCGCGAGTTCGCCTTTAAAGCGCTCGCGACGCGAGGTTCGGCAAAGACGCTTTCCGAACTCGTCGCGCACCTGGAAGAACCGGACCTGGCGGTGCGGCAGGAAGCCGCCGCCGCTTTGTCGCAGGCCCCGGGCGCGGCGGAGCCCGTCGCGGAGCGCCTCTTAAAGACCAAGGATAGCGACGCCAGCCGGCTTTTCGCACGCGTGCTCCTGCCGCACGCGAAGGAAATTCCCGCGCGCCTGGTAACGGCCCTCTCCAAAGTTTACGTCGAGTACGCGACGGGCTCTGGCGAAGGCGTCGCGGCCACGCCCGAAGCGCAGCGCGCCGCCCAGGAGCGCCGTGGGGCCCTCTTATCGGTACTACGGGCGTGCGAAAACACCGCCTTAGCAGAGACTGCGTTAAAGGAAGCGGGCAAGCTACGCGGTAATGGAGACCCGCTTAAAGCACTGGCACTACTCAAGTCAATTCAAGGAGTGCCAGGGTTTGGCGTGGAGCAACGCCTGGAGTTGGCGCTTTCCGGATTGGCCGCCGGCGCGAACGATCTGGCACGCTCGGCACGGCTCAACGACCCGAACCTGCGTACGCTCGAAGAATTGCTGTCGGGCGAGCAACTTCAGGCTGCAACACTGGCAAAGCAGATCCTGAAAGATGAGTCGATCCCGCGCCGTGGCGTGCTGTACCTCGCGCACCATTTTGCCGAACGCATGCTGCACGAACGCGAGTTAGGCCGGCGCCTGCTTGAAGGCCTGGCCGCCAACCCGCGCAGCGAAGAAGGCAAACTGGCCAAGGACAAGCTGGTTCTTGAAGGCTTCATTAAAGTGAGCAAAAAGGAACAAGCTGGCCTTCTAGAAGCGCGCGCCGAAGCACTTCTTTCGAGCGCCAATATAGCCGCGAAGGCGAACGCCAAGGCATCGAAAAAGAAAGTCAAACCTGCAAAGAAGTCATCTAAACGAAAGAAATAGCATTGGGTGCAAGGTGCATGGCGCTAAACAGACCCAAAATTGCAATTCCGTTGAAAAAAAGTGGGACTTAAACGTCCACAATGCGCCTGTTTGGGATGGCGTTGCGGGTGACGGAACGTAAGCTATTTGCTTCGTGTTTGGGGGCGTAAGGAGAAAATCATGTTGATGCGTGCATCATGGATGGCAGTTCTCGTGGCGGTGTTCGGGCTGAGTGTCCCGTCCGTTGCAGCCGACGGCGGCGCAGAATCGCTGCCGTCGTTCAAATTGAAAGACCCCGCAGGCAAAGAATTTACGGACGCCGACGTGCGCAAGGCAGGGGTCGTAATCGTCGTGACCATTCCGAACGTGAAGCACCAGGACCCGCAAAAGCACTGGGTCCACGAAATCTCGAAGGAAAAGTGGGGCGCGGACGGCCCGAAATTTATCCTGATCGAAGATCTGGCGCAGTCGCCATACAAAGACAAATCAATGAATGGCATGAAGGAAAGCTACAAAGCCGGCTCCATCCCGCAGCTCCTGGTGGACGATACGGGTGATTTTCGTCGCGCACTGGGCGTACAGCAGGACGAAACGAATGTACTGGTGTACGACAAAGACGGAAGGCTGCTGGCATTTGAGAAGACCAGCGAGGATTTGGAAGAATTGGTGCCCAAGGAAGCCCTGCAACGCGTACACGCCGCAATTGCCAAGCTGTTCACCGCAAAATAAACCGAGCAAGACAAGACTTGGAAAAACGGCGCCCCAACCGGGCGCCGTTTTTTATTGCGCAGCGTTGCAGCGAAAGCGCACTTTCCACCGGGCGCTAATACTCATAGGATCACGCACATTTGGCGGAGTTCTATATCCATGCCCATTCCAGGGATGCACCTCATTCAGCGCAAATTTCGCCGCACGGTCAATGGCGAGGTGCCGGGTTTGCCGGAATTTTCGCACATCGGCTTTGATATTTTCCACCGCGTCGGCGGCCTGGGCAAACACACGCACGAAGGGCTTTTCGAAATCTGCCTGATCATGCGCGGCAAAGTAACCTGGTGGGCGAAAAAGGAAACCTATGACTTGCGCGGCGGCGATATTTATTTTACCTGGCCCGACGAAGAGCACGGTGGCCTGCATGACATCATGCATCCCTGCACGCTTTACTGGATCGTGCTTAGAATTCCGAAACCGCAAAACGCGCGCGCGAGGAATTTCCTGAACCTGCCGCCCATGGAAGCCGTCGCGCTTTGCAGGGCCGTGCATGCACTGCCTTCGCGGCACCTGCGAGGCGCGGAGCTTCTCGAACCGTATTACCGCGCGGTCTTCGAGCAATTGATGTCCAACAATCCAATGGCCGTGACACTGGTGCGTTCTGCGCTGGTAAGTCTGCTGGGAACCCTAGTCGGCTGCCCGCCCGCACAGGACAAGCAGGCGCAGGGCTTCGTGCCCCCGGGCATTGCTCGCGCGCGCGAGTTTCTCGAAGGCTGTCCGCGGCCGTGGCCTAAAATTGGCGAGTTGGCCACGCTGGCCGGCATGAGCGCTTCCCATTTTCACGCACGTTTTGCGAAGGAAGTTGGGCAGGCGCCGATGGAATTTGCGCACAAGGTTCGCCTGGAACGCGCGCGCCGCGACCTCACCGGCGGCATGACGGTGACCGAAGTCTCTCAACAACTCGGGTATTGTTCGTCGCAACACCTCGCGGCGTGTTTCAAGCGTTATCTGGGGCTTACGCCCACGGAGGCTGCGCAGAGCGGCCCGCATTGACATTTCAGTACTACGCTTATGATTAGCGTCAATTCTTCAAACGCCGGACAATATACAATATAAGGAGCTGTTCATGCTAATTCGGTATCGTCCCGCGGATTTGGCGCCGAATGTGCGGACCTACCTGAACCAAATTCGGCGGTCGCAGGGCGGCGATGCCAGCGGGGTCTATTTTAAGAAATCCGTTGCCAGCACGTGGTGGTTGCTGCTGCTCGGACTTGGCATGCTGGGCTTGGCGGTACTGCTTCTTTTCTCCTCCAAAGGCCACGATTGGAAGGAATTCTGGCCATTTCAAGCAGTGCTTTTTTCGGCCGGCACGCTGTTATTCGTTTCCACCGCGCACACGTTGAGCAAACGCCGGAACACCATGGAGTACCTCGGCGACTTCCACTTCATCGACGCACAGTACTGGTGGGATGTCAGCGCGCACGAAGTTAAGGTCGAATCGCTCGAAGGACTTTCCAGCGTCTTCTGCACCCACAATTTAAACAATGGTTCTTACCGCAATTCCGCTCTGCGCATCACCACTGCGATGGGAACGTCGCAAAAGGTTTTGCATTCGCGCCAGAATTCGGAAGACGTAACGCGATTCATGAACACCGTGGCCCGCCTGCGGGAAACGATGACCGGTTCAATTAAGGACGCGTTTGACCGCAGCCCCGCGATGCTAGGCGCATTTGCCAGGGCCGTCATGCGCGATGGGCAGAACGTGGATTTAAATTCGGTACAAATTTCGACAGAAATTCCGGCCCTCGATCCCAGCGGCTCGACGGGCAGCGACTCGGGACGCCTGATCCTCCAGGTTGGGGCAACACTGGCCGCGGCCATTCTGGCCGTTCTTACGATTCCGCGCATTCATGAATTTGTGCAAGAAAAAATCGCTTACGATGAAGCCCTCCACTCACCGGCCAGTTCCACGGACAAAATAAATTATTATCGCCAGGAATTTCCGAAGGGGCCGCACCTGGCCGAGTTGATGGATCTGTTCGACGATCGGACCTTCGCCACCGCTAAACTCGAATCAGAGCAGAAGCACTCCCCCAGCCTGCTGCGCTTGTACCTGGGTAACGCCATGTTGACCCGCCATCGAGATGAGGCCAAGCAACTCATTGCGGCGCATTATGATCAGGCCATCGCGCATCTGCGCGAATTGGCCGCAAAAAATTCTGACGCGAATCAGGATTTTCTAAATGGCCTGGTGAGCCTGCTCAATGGCTTGAAGACCGCCGACCGGCCCGTGGTGACGATTGGCTACAAGGCCAGTCAAATCGTCACGCCGACGGATGCGGATGTGCTCGACGGGGAAAACGAAGCGCGGGACGTGCTGTACCAGCAAATGCCGGAACTCAAAAACCTGGCCGATCGTTCACCCAAGAAAAGCTGCCTCATCGATGTCGGCAAAACCTTCGACAAAGAGAACGTGGCGCGCCGCGAAATCGCGATTACCGAACGCCTTCAGGAGACATTTAAGCAGGTTCTCGACAAGGACATTCTCACCTTCGAAACCACACCGCAGAGTAGCGATGCCAACCTGGAAATTGCGTACCACACCACGCCCGCAGGAACCTTGATTTCTTTTGTGCAGAATGACGCGCAAGGCAACATCATCGGGTATTTGGGCCTATTGCGCGTGTATCGCATTGAGTGGACGGTTTCATTTCGGCCCCCGGGGTTGCAGACGCCAATCGTGCTAAAGACGCCATCCTTTCCGGCGAACGAATTCTACATTCTGCCGCGGCCCAGCGATCCCGATTGGGCGCCCTACGCAGTTATGCAGATCACCGCCTTTTATGGCTTCTCGAACAATCTGATCTCCGGGTTTGGGCTTAAGCCCCCCGCGATGCCCAATTATTTTACCTTTAATGATGCGACCGCCGGCGCGGCGACCACCGGCAGCGGCACCGCTCCCAGCATGAAGCTCCCCAAAAACCTACAGCCTCCCATAATTCCTACTTTCCAACTTCCTCCGATTCCAACGTTCTCGATGCCCACAACCAAATGAAATCGAGGCCCATGCCCGCTCCAAAATTTTTACTGCTGCTGGCCACGCTGCCGATCCTTTGTTCGGCCTGCGGTGCGGGAAAGAGCGCGGAAACGGCGCCGCCGGGACCCACGCCTCCACCGATGGCCACGGGTGGACCTCGCATCCTTTGCCTCGGTGATTCGTACACCATTGGGCAAAGCGTCGACGCGCGTGACCGCTGGCCCGTGCAACTGGGCGTGCTGCTTTCCACGGAACACATTCAGATCGCTCCGCCTGAAATCATCGCGCGCACCGGCTGGACCGCGGAAGACCTGGCCGAAGGAATCGCGCGCACCAAGCCCAATGGTCCGTATCAGCTCGTTACGCTTTTGATCGGCGTGAATAATCAATTTCAAGGCCGGGATGTAGAAGAATTTCACAAGCAATTCGTCACGCTGCTGGAGCAAGCTAAGGGCTTTGCCGATGGAAAGGTATCGCACGTTCTGGTGCTATCGATTCCCGACTACGGCTTGACGCCCTTCGCCAAAAACTCCGGCCGCAAAGGAATTTCTAAAGAGCTCGAAAAGTTTAATGCGATTTGCAAAGAGGAAGCGCAGAAGGCCGGCGCGCGCTTTGTGGACATCACTCCCGTCTCGAACGGCGTGGCCGAAGACAAAACACTGCTCGCGCTGGACGGGCTGCATCCCTCAGGAAAACTTTACGCTGAATGGGCCAAGCTTGCGTTGCCCGAAGCGCTTGCGGCACTCAAAGACAAATAATTTAGACGCGCACTTTCACAACGATTTTCTTAATTTTTCCACCGCCGGCTGCGAGGCCAGGCATGTGCGCATCCTGGGGAAAGAAGATTGTGAATTGCCTTGGTTCCAGCGTGATAAAATCACCGTCGCCGTCGAGCACCAGCAGATCTTTTTCCGCGTCATATTGCTTCTTAACGCGCAATGAATCGAGCGGTGCGACACCCATCTTTTCCTTCCCCGCATGCAGATATTGAACGTCGATGAACGAACGATGCGTCTCCCAAAAACCCTCTTCAAAAGGCTTGCCTTCATATTCCTGAACCAGCGCAAATACGTCGCCGCCCTGAATTTCGTATCGCCCCGGCGCAACACGGGCGAAATCCTGCGCATTGAGATAAGCCAACGCGGCGGCAATGCGCGGGGACAGCACCGCATACTGGTCGGCATGGTCAAGCGTGTCGAAAATCATGGGCGGCTCCGGGAGGACTTACCCAACCCTACGAAAGCGTGGCATTCCCGCAATTGCGGGAAATACGCCGCGAGCGTTTAGCCAGCGCGACGCACGCGGGCAATCAAAGCCTCAAGTCGCGTGCGCCAGCTCGGGCGCGTGAGCGTAAGATGTGCGGCGTCGAGCTTTGGGAGCAAATCTCTTTTGGCAGCTTCGGGGACTTTCCCTCCGCCCTTGTCTTCAGCGGCCTTCACAAGGTTTACAAGCTCACCAAACTTTTCAGCGTCCTTGAACCATGCGTCGGCGGGGCTGTTGATGTATGCGCGGCGCTGTTCGGCCCAAACCATGGGATATTTTTTGGCGTCGTATGCATCCAGGGCGTCAAAGATGGCCTGCTGATGCTTTTCAAAATCTGCGCGCACTTCCTTGGTCAATTCGTCGAAGCGCTTTCTGTGAGATTCATCGAGCGGAATCCCATCAAGCAACACGATTAACCCCGTACGCGCATTCACGAATGCAGGCGTACCGGCCTCTTTAACACGCTCGGCGTCGGCAAAAAGCTTGTCTACCTCCGCCCAGAATTTGTCGGCGGGAATGACCCAATCGACTTTTGCATTGTCCCCCGACGCGGGCACGGCTTTAGTGAATTTCAGGCCGCGAAATTCAATATTTACGGTGAGCGCGCTGTATCCATTTACCGGCAGCGTAAACGCGCCTGAGGGCCACGAATACGCCGTGCCGCCCTCGGCGACACTGGCTTTCACGCCGCCGACGCCTTCACCCACGCTATAAAATTTGTCCCAGTCGAAATCCACGTAAATCACGCCACCGACAAAGCGCGTGTTGGCGCGCAAACCGAAATTCTGCACAACGCTGTAGTATTGTTCCAGCTTCAGCACCCCCATGCCCGTTTCGCGCGCTTCCGGATCGGTGATGCAGACTCGGTGCATACGGCCCTTCTGCATGCCTCCAGAATCGTTGGGATTTAAATCCCAATCGATCACGAACGCGCTATGGGTCTGCCACATGTCCACGGATTCGTAGTACGCGTTTTCGCCCGCAACTCGATAGGGTCCATAACCCGTCCACTTAAAACGATCCCAGCACTGATCGCCGATGTAGCCGGGCTTGCCCGCCGTTTCGTCGTGGCCCTGGTATTTATTGCGCGCCATATAATCGGCGTGAATGCGCGAGGCGTCGAGCATTGCGAGATTGAACACCAGCGGCATGGCCGGCTTGATCACGCTCATTTCTTCTTTGAAGAGCTTGAAGTCGATATGCTCAGACGCGCGCGGAATCTTCGCTCCGTCCTTGGGCACGACGCGCTCGGCATCGGCTTTTGGATCGGCACGCATGCGATTAGCGTATTCGAGGAGCAGCGTCTCTTCGGCAGTCGGCTCAAAACTTGGAGGAAGCAGAACCTTAGCTTCGCCCGAGCGCACCGACGTGCCAATGCAGAGACAAAATATAAGGACGATGCAAAGCTGGCGCATGAAGGGCCTCTCGTTTGGTCCCTCGCATTATAACGAATCGGGATTGGAGCTCTTAGGCGAAATGCAGCACTACTTCGACTTGTCGATAAACTGCGTCTGAATCCAATTCAAGGTCTCGCGCAGCGAATCCCGGAATGGGCGCGGCTGCCAGCCCAATTCGCGGCGCAATTTGTCAGAAGACAACCGCATCTGCTTGCCAGCGGTCTCGCGGATCATGCTAAGCGTAAGGAGGCGAGGCGCGCCTGTGAACAGCGCGGTCATCCAATCGCCTGCGGCAAGAAATGGCAGCGTCCAGCGGGGCGCGCGGTGCGCAGGCACCTTTGCCTTGGGAAAAAGTTCTCGAATGACCGGCATCAGGTCGGCGATTTCGTAATACGCGTCGCCGCACAAATAACGCCCGCTGGCCTTGGGATTTTCGTAGGCGCAAAGGTGGGCGTCAGCGACATCGCGCACATCAACGAACGTAAAGCCCATTGGCATGCTGAAGGGGACTTTGCCGCGCAGGATCATTTCGAAAGGACCGGTGGAGGGCGTATGCCGGTAAAAGCCCGGGCCGATGATCACCGCGGGATTGATCGCAATGAGATTGAGCTGCTTGTCCTTCGCGCCTTTCCATGCTTCCCGCTCGGAGCGCGTCTTCGCGTAATAATACGGATTGCCGGCACCGTCATTCCAGACATCTTCGGTCAGCGGCTTTTCGGGAGGCGCATGTGCCCCCACGGCAGCGACACTTGAGGTATACACAATTTCTCGCACGCCAGCATCGGCCGCGGCCAGCAACGCATTTCGACTGCCTGTGACGGTGGGTTCAACGACTTCCTTTTCCGGATTTCGGGAGACCGTCTGGTAGACCGCAGCCGCATGGAAAAGGCCCTCACACCCGCTCATCGCGGCGCGCAAGGATTCCGGCTGAAGCAGATCGATCGGAACGAGTTCAACGGCAAGGCCATCGAGCGTCCGGTTGCGCGACTTGTCCGCTGGATCGCGTACGCCCGCGCGAACTATATAATTTTTATCAATGAGCGCGCGGCAAAGCGCGCCACCCAGATGCCCGTTGGCGCCGGTTACGAGGACTTTTGGCATCGGCGTCCGAGGGCAAAGCGCTCGTGCTTGTCGAGGTCTTTCAGAATCTCGATTGATTCATAGGCTTTCGCCGCTTCAAGCTGCGCTTTGACCGCGCCGGCTTGCTCGGGGGAAATCTCGATGCCGAGCCAGCCACCCTCCTTGAGCCAAACAGGCGCTTCGGCTACCAGCCGCGCGATCACGGCGAGGCCTTTTTCCGGCGCAAAGAGCGCGCTGGCAGGCTCGTGCTCGCGAACTTCCGGCGCCAAAGTCGGACGCAGTTCGGGGTCGATGTATGGTGGATTCGAAACAATCAGGTCGAAGGAATCTTTGCACGCGGGATCAAGCGCGCCAAAAAGATCGCCCGCCGCAAAGGCGACGCGTGGTTCGCTAATTTCCAGCGCGACGGCATTTTCTTTCGCAAGCGCGAGTGCTTCCGCGGAAAGATCCGTTGCAGTGACCTGAGCGCGAGCTTCTCGCGAAGCCAACGCAAACGCCAGACAGCCCGTGCCCGTGCCGATGTCCAGAACACGGAGCGCCTCGCCGCTGATCTCCTTAAGCCGCGCCAATGCCCACTCGCCGAGCTCTTCTGTTTCGGGGCGCGGAATAAGGGCGGCGCGCGAGCATTTTATTTTCAGACCCAAAAATTCGGTTTCGCCGGTCAAATATTGCAGCGGTTCGCGCGTATCGCCGCGACGCTTGACCAATGCACGGTAGGTATCGAGCGGCGCACCTTCGACGGCTTTGTCAAAGTCTGCATACAGTTTAATGCGTGGACAATTTAGTGCGTGCGCAAGCAATAGTTCCGCTTCCAGACGCGCCGCGGGCACGCCTTTGCGTTCAAAAAAACCTTTGGTCCAATTGAGCAGGTCGAGGCGCGTCCAGGTGCGGGCTTGTGCGTTGGACATGGCTGTGGGCGGACGCTCAGTCTTCCTGGGCTACGCCCATCATGCCGCGTTTGCGGGCGTCTTTCAGTTTCGTGAGCATCTCGTCGAGATAACCTTCGACGATCTTCGCCACGGGCCAGTTCTTGTCTTCACCTTCGAGACGGTGGTCGGTGCAGCGCCCTTGCGGAAAATTGTACGTGCGCACGCGTTCGCTGCGCTCGCCCGAACCGATCTGCCCCAGGCGCTGGTCGCTGCGGTTCTTGTCCGCTTCGGCTTTGCGAAGCGCGTAAAGCTTCGAGCGCAGAATCTGCCATGCGCGCACTTTATTTTGCGCGGCGCTACGTGTTTCCATGCAGCGCACCAGAATCCCGGTGGGCTCGTGCAAAAGCTGGCACTGGCTCGCGACCTTGTTCACGTTCTGGCCGCCGGGTCCGCCCGCCGCACAGAATGTTTCACGCACTTCCTTCGGGTCGACCTGCACTTCAATGTCTTCGACTTCAGGGAGCACCGCGACGCGGGCCATGCTGGTGTGGATGCGCCCCTGCGTCTCCGTCTTGGGAACGCGCTGGACCCGGTGTCCGCCGGCTTCAAAGCGGAAGTCTTCGAACGCGCCCTGGCCTTCGACGCGGAAACTCACATCGCTCATACCGCCGGCGTTGCCGTGCGAGAAGTCCTGTACGACCAGCTTCCAACCTTTGCGATCGGCATGGCGCTTGTACATATCAAACAGGTCGCCGACCCAGAGCGCCGATTCGTCGCCGCCGACACCGGCATGAATTTCCACGATTACGTTACGCGCGGAGTCTTCGTCTTCCGACTGCGCCATTTCCATCAGCGCCGTGCGGGTCTCGTCGCGTTTGGCCTTGGCCAGCGCGGCTTCTTCCTTGGCGAGTTCCTTTAATTCGGCGTCAGAGGCGGGATCCTTCAACAACGCGTCCGCGTCGGAGGTTTCCTTCGCCGCTTTGAGGTATTCTTCGTACAGTGTGCCGATTTTGTTTAGGCGGCCATACTCCTTGAGCCACGCCGGATAGGACGGGTTGCCCGGGGAGGCGGGGTCCTCGATGAGGCGTTTAACTTCGAGGAAGCGCTGGCCTTGTTTTTCGACTTGGTCCCACATGCAGGCAGGATAATAGGTTCGCGAAAAAAAACAAATGGCGCCTAATGCGGATCGCTGGCGCGCGCGCCTTCGAATTCGCCGGTGGGCACGATCACTTCAAAATCGCTGCCCTTAAGCTTGTGGATTGAACGCATGACATCGTAATTCCAGCGCGCATCGGCTGTTGCATAGACGTCCAAGTCGGAGCCATTGTCCAACATCAGCATCCCATATTTTTTGAGCGCTTCAGCGATGGGCTTGGTTTCCTTGGGCAAATTGGAAATATCGACGCTTGCCTTCAACCGAAGCCGCTGCCCAAAACAGCAGACGTTGGGATCGTCCGTGTGCCCAGCATGTGATTTTGCAGGCCACAGGAAGGTCTTGCGCGACTTCGCCACTGTGAAGATCAGCGCGTGGGTAATCTCGCCGCGTTGCACTTCGTCCCAGCGGACCACGCCGGCAAAGGTCGGCAGACCCGCAGCATTCGACGCGCCGCAGCCTTTGACCTGGTTGGAATTCAGATTCCAAGCGGAGATCGAGCCCGCCTGCCAGCCCGTGTCGGTTCGGCGCATGTGGAAGAATTCATACATCGCTGCATTGCCCGGGTCGATGAGCACGCAATGCCTGTCGCCATCGCCGACTTTTTGAACGTGATCCAGAGATTCCGGGTTGGACTTGCCGTCCCAGGTCGTCGCGCGCCAACCTTCGATGACCGCGTTTTCAGGCACGGGGAACGGACCTTTATCCGCTTCACCTGGGTATTGCACAACCTTCACCGGCACCCGCGGCTGGTTGGGCGGCACGATTACGCAATTCCAGCCGATGTCGATGCGAATGTGCTTTTCCGCGCCGATGTTCGAAATGATCTTGTCCGAGTCCGGATGGACGGGCCTCTTGGAGATATCTTCGTGCCACGGGCTGTTCTTGGGAAAAACCTGGAGCTGCGAAAAGACCGCGTCGGCTTCGGGCGTGTCCCACATGATCGTTTTGCCGATGGTCGGCGCGGGGCGCGGCGTTTCTTTAGTGGGAGCGTCGGCGGATTCCGGCTGCGCAGGCTTGGGCAAGGGTTTGGGGGCTTCGGGATTCTTCAGCGATCGCAGGACTTCCTTCGCCGCTTCGCAGCCGCGGTCGAGGTCCAGTGCGGCCATGCAGGCTTTTTCGGCGGGCGCATTTTGATTCAGCGCCGCATACCCCTGCGCGACCAACACAAAATCAGGCGCGGCCTTGGCGAGTTTCTCTCCGTAGGCCAGCAGCGTCGCGGGGGCAACGTCCTTCCACAAAAGCGGGGGGAATTCCAGTCCCTGCATCTCCAGTGAGAGGCCTTTTTCGTCGGCCTTCTTGAGCGTCGCAGGGCCCTTCTCACCTTTAAGCACGATCAGGGCGTTGGGCTGCGCGCCGGCTTTGCTGCCTTCGATCAGCAGTTTACGCAGCGCTTCTTCAATGGGCGCCGGCAGCACGGACGCATCGGCGCTCCACACACATGGCGTAAAGCAGGCGAGACATATCCATC
>Ga0265314_10000771_pt1 | contig 38181 bp, 40 predicted proteins | sample 4126metaG_FD_203106 | JGI IMG/M metagenome (GOLD analysis project Ga0265314, IMG submission 203106) | Rhizosphere microbial communities from Carex aquatilis grown in University of Washington, Seatle, WA, United States - 4-1-26 metaG | ecosystem: Host-associated > Plants > Roots > Rhizosphere >...
CGCCTTCGCCGCCGGCTGCGGCGCTGCACGTTTTGTACCGCCGGCCGCGGCCGCGGCCGAACTCACGCCGCAAATCATCCACGTGCCCGATCTTAACGGCGAAGCGCTCGGCATGGCGTCGGGCACCGGCTTCCGCTCCAAAATGTTCGTCAATGCCGACGGCGCCACCATCTCAGTTCAGGATGGCAATGTGCCCAAGCACATGCATCCCAACACCAATGAGATTCAATACATCCTCGAGGGCACTGGCTCGATCTGGCTCGGCGACAAACGCGTGCAGATCAAGCCGGGCGATCTGATCATCATTCCGAAGGGTACCGCGCATGCCGGCACCAAGCCGGACGGGCGGACTTTCAAAGCAATCGCCATCAAGACGCCGCCGCAGGGGCCGAACGATACGACCATGCTGCCGGATTGATTTAGCCGCGGGCTTCCGCCGCCACCGGCCGCCAGACCAGAAGGCGTCGTTCGACCAACGTCACCAGCATGTCGATCGCGACCACAAAGGCCGCGAGCACGAACATGCCGGCAAACACGCCGGCGACGTCGAACACGCCTTCCGCCTGCTGGATCAGATAGCCCAGCCCCGCGGCCGAGCCGAGATATTCGCCCACCACCGCGCCGACGACGGCGAAGCCGACCGAGGTATGCAGCGACGAGAACATCCAGGACAACGCCGACGGCCAATAGACGTGCTGCATCAACTGCCGGTCGTTCATGCCGAGCATGCGGGCATTGGCGAGCACCGTCGGCGACACCTCCTTGACGCCCTGATAGACGTTGAAGAATACGATGAAGAACACCAAGGTGACGCCAAGGGCGACTTTCGACCAGATGCCGAGGCCCAGCCACAGCGTGAAGATCGGCGCCAGCACCACGCGCGGCAGCGCATTCACCATCTTGACGTAAGGATCGAACACCGCGGCGGTCCGCGGCTGGCGCGCGAACCAGAAGCCGACCAGCACCCCGCCGATCGAGCCAATGACGAAGGCGAGCAGCGCTTCGATCAACGTCACCCACAGATGTTTCCAAATCACGCCGGTCACGAACCAGGCGATGATCTGGTTCGCGACATCGACGGGATTGGAAAAGAAAAACGGCGGCAGCAGCATTTTGCCGAACACCGGGTAGGTCGTGAGCACGTACCAGATCGCAATCGAGGCGACCGCGACGAGAAGCTGCAGCGTAAGAAGCGAAATGCGCGACATTAAATGAGGTCCCACCGGTAAGACTCCCTCCCCCCGTAGGGGGAGGGAGAAGCGCGATCAGTATGGGTTCTTGAATAGGCCGACGAGGCCGGCCGCGCCTTTGACGTGACCTTCGAGCTTGGCCAAGAGGTCGAGGCGCGTCAGCCCCGCCGGCAAAGCTTTGGTGTCGAGATCGGTTGCCACCAGCACGAAGGTATAGTGATGCGGCGCGCCGGGAGGCGTGCACGGGCCCATGTAGTGGGTTTGTTTGGCGGTGCCGATCCCGCCGACATATTTGTCGGAATCCTTGGTGGTTTCGCCTTCGGCGAACGATGTCACCGCGGCCGGAATGCCATAGGCGTGCCAGTGATCGACGCCGAGCCCGTTACGGCCTTCCGGATCGGTCATGATCAGCGCGTAGCTGACGGTGCCGGCTGGCGGGTTTTTCCAGCTCAGCTCCGGCGAGACGTTTTCGCCGACGCAATTCGGGTTGGACTTGTTGTCACCCGCCATCTTTTTCGGCATCAGCGTGCCGTCCTTGAAGGACGAGGAACTCAGCGTGAACGGGTCGGCGGCGTAAGCCGAACCGGTGAGCAGCAGAACACCGGCAACGGCGGCGAGTGTGTGGCGAAGTTTCAACATATGTTTCTCCCTGACGTTTTTTGATTGAGCGTTTAGTCGTCGTATCACGAACAATGCTAACGCAATTATAGTCCCGCCGCATCAGCCTCCTGTCTGTTCGTAGCCCTTGATCACCTCTGCCTTCAGGCTTTGCCAGATCTCCCGGTGCAAGGCGAGAAACGCCTGATCGAGCTTGACCTCGGCGATGTCGCGCGGCCGCGACAGCTTCACGGTCCAGTCGCCGATGATGCGCGCGGCCGGCCCCGCCGACATGATGACGACGCGGTCGGACAAAGCGATCGCCTCCTCCAGATCATGGGTGACGAACAGGACGGCCTTACGGTCGGCGCTCCACAGATCGAGCAGCAGGTTTCCCATGATCTGGCGCGTCTGCGCGTCGAGCGGACCGAAGGGCTCGTCCATAAGCAGGATTTTAGGATCGCGGATTAGAACTTGCGCGAGGCCGACCCGCTTGCGCTGGCCGCCCGACAGCATGTGCGGATAACGGTCGCCGAAGGAACCGAGCCCCACCCGCTTCAGCCAGGCTTGGGCGCGCGGCCGCGCCTCGCTCGCCGGCATGCCCGCCGTCTCCAGGCCGATGGCGACGTTTTCCAAAGCCGTTTTCCACGGAAACAGTGAATCGGCTTGAAAGAGATAACCCGCCTGTCGGTTCAGCCCAGAAAGCGGCGCGCCGAATATGTCGGCGCGGCCCGCCGCAGGCGCCAGCAAGCCTGCCGCGACGTTGAGCAGCGTCGACTTGCCGCATCCGGTCGGACCGACAATGGACACGAATTCACCGTCAGCCACATTCAAAGTGGCGTGCTCGACGGCGGTGTAGACACCGGCCGCCGCCAGCCGAAACGCCACCGATACTTGGTCGAGGGCGATCGCCGCCGCACCTACGTCTAGTTGCGCATGTTCGCGCACGCTTGCCGCCATGAGTGTTCCCTTTCGCGGGCCGCAAACTAGCCGCTTGCCCGGTCCTTGCAAACCCGGAGTCCTTGCAAACGTGGTGCCTGGTGACATCATCGCCGGCAATGACCCTCGACCCGCGCCTTCACGAGGCCCTCGCCCGGCTGCCGGATTATCTCGCCAGCCACGTGCTGGTGAGCCTCACGGCGCTGGTGCTCGGTCTTGGCATCAGCTTGCCTCTCGCGGTTCTGAGCCTGCGCCGCCCGGTGTTGCGCGGCGCCTTGCTCGGCGTGGCGAGCGTCGTGCAGACCATCCCCGGGCTGGCCTTGCTGGCGCTGTTTTATCCGCTGCTGCTGGCCCTGGCCGCCGTGTCCGAGCGCCTGTTCGGCAAGGGGTTCTCCGCGCTCGGCTTTTTGCCCTCGGTGCTGGCGCTGGCGCTGTACTCGATGCTGCCGGTGCTGCGCAATACGGTGGCCGGGCTCGAAGGCGTCGACGCGCGCCTGCGCGACGCCGGCCGCGTTATCGGGATGACGCCTGGCCGGCTGCTGCGCGATATCGAGCTGCCGCTGGCCCTGCCGGTGATCATGGCCGGCATCCGCACCTCGGCGGTCTGGGTCATCGGCACAGCTACTCTCGCTACGCCAATAGGTCAGGAGAGTTTGGGCAATTACATCTTCACCGGCCTGCAGACGCAAAACTGGGTCTTCGTCATGTTCGGCTGCGTCGCCGCGGCAGTGCTGGCGCTTGCCGTCGATCAGTTGCTGGCTTTGATCCAGTCCGGTGTCGGCCGCCGCAGCCGCGAGCGCATCATGCTCGGGATCCTTGGACTTGTTGCGATCGTCTCGGTCGCCTTGATCCCGGGCCTGACCCAGGCTCGCGCCACGTACGTCATCGGCGCCAAGACCTTCACCGAGCAATACGTGCTGGCAGCCTTGATCGGACAGAAGTTGAACGCGGCGGGGCTGACCGCGTCGCAACGCCAGGGGCTCGGCTCTAACGTGCTGTTCGACGCGCTGGCGGCCAACGAGATCGACGTTGCCGTGGATTATTCTGGCACGCTATGGGCCAACCGCATGCATCGCAACGATGTGGTGCCCCGCGCGGACGTGCTCGTCGAACTGTCGCGCTGGCTCGAGGCCACCCACGGCATTCGCTTGCTCGGCGGGCTTGGATTCGAGAATGCCTACGCGCTGGCGATGACACGCACAAAGGCAAAAGCGCTCGGCATTAAGTCGATCGCGGATTTGTCGCGCCATGCCGGCGACCTGACCATCGCCGGCGACTACGAGTTCTTCGCGCGACCGGAATGGGCGGAGCTGCAAAAGACCTATGGCCTGGCCTTCCGCGCCCAGCGTCAAATGCAGCCGGAGTTCATGTACAAGGCCGTGGCCGGGGCTGAGGTCGATGTCATTTCGGCCTATACCAGCGACGGCCAGATCGCGACGCTCGATCTCGTCGTGCTCGACGACCCACGCCACGCGATCCCGCCCTATGATGCTATCCTGCTGCTGTCGCCCAAGCGCGCGCATGACGACAAGCTGATCGCCGCGCTTAAACCGCTGATCGATGCGATTCCGGTGACCGCGATGCGCGCCGCCAATGCGCGGGCTGCGGGCGGCAATACGTCGGCGGATGAAGTGGCGCGATGGTTGGCGCAACATCTGGGCGGACAATAAGGAAAAGTCTTATTTCCGTGCGAGCGAGCCCTCCAGCTCGAGAGTTCGCTTTTCCGTCATGCTTCGCATGCATTCGCCCGCCTCAATGCGCGCGATGGTGCCCTCACCGAGGCCATAATAAAGGCAGTTGGCGTCGCGAAACTGCAGCCACAGCCGCTGCGCGGCACGTAGTTGTTCGCGCTGCTTCCCCTCGGCTTCGTTTAGTTTCGTCTGATAGGCGGCGTTGAGGCGCTTGTCCCATTGCACCGTCTTGGCCTGCAAGCAGTCGACAATTTCGTAGGTGCTGCCGTCACAGCCCTGCTCGGGATCGCCCTGGTCACCGGCAGAAGCGGAAACGGCCGCCCCGATCAGGGCGGCCGTTGCGATGGTTGCGACGCGCGCGAACATCAGTTCTTGGATTTGTCGACCAGCGCGCCCTGCTTGATCCAGGGCATCATGTCGCGGAGCTTGGCGCCGACCTTCTCGATGTCGTGTTCGGCGAGCCGCGCGCGGGTCGCCTTGAACGAGGCCTGATTGACCTTGTTCTCCAGCATCCAGTCGCGGGTGAAGCGGCCGGATTGGATGTCGCCGAGAATGCGCTTCATCTCCGCCTTGGTTTCGGGCGTGATCACGCGCGGGCCGGAGACATACTCGCCGTATTCCGCCGTGTTCGAGATCGAGTAGTTCATGTTGGCGATGCCGCCTTGGTAGATCAGGTCGACAATCAGCTTCACTTCGTGCAGGCACTCGAAATAGGCCATTTCCGGCGCGTAGCCGGCTTCGCACAGGGTCTCGTAACCGGCCTTGATTAGCTCGACCAGGCCGCCGCAGAGCACGGCCTGTTCGCCGAACAGATCGGTTTCGCATTCTTCCTTGAACGTCGTCTCGATGATGCCGGCGCGACCGCCGCCGATCGCCGAGGCATAAGACAGGCCGAGATCATGCGCGTTGCCCGAGGCATCCTTGTGGATCGCGACCAGGCAGGGCACGCCGGCGCCGCGCTGATATTCGCCGCGCACGGTGTGGCCGGGCCCCTTCGGCGCGACCATGAGAACGTCGAGGTCGGCGCGCGGCTCGATCAGGTTGAAATGCACGTTGAGGCCGTGCGCGAACATGATCGCGGCGCCCTGCTTCATGTTGGCGTGCAGGTGATCGCGATAGATATCGCCCTGCAATTCGTCGGGCGTCAGCATCATGACGACGTCGGCCCATTTGGCGGCGTCGGCGACTTCCATCACCTTGAAGCCCTCGCCCTCGGCCTTCTTGACACCCTGCGAGCCCTTGCGCAGCGCGATCACGACGTCCTTGACGCCCGAGTCGCGCATATTGAGCGCATGGGCGTGGCCCTGGCTGCCGTAGCCGATGACGGCGACCTTTTTGCCTTTGATCAGGTTCAGGTCGGCGTCGCGATCATAGTAAACTCGCATATCTTTTACCCCTGTCGGGCCGCTCAGACGGCCACTTCCTCGAACGTCATGGCCGGGCGTGTCCCGGACATCCAATTTCCGCAGCGTCGATAGCAAGTCGCCTATACCGGGCACAAGGCCGGACGGGACGAAATCTATCGCGCCGCCATCCCTTCCGGGCCGCGGGCGATGGCCGCAATGCCGGTGCGCGCCACCTCGACCAGGCCGAGCGGCAGCATCAGCGCGATGAACTGCTCGATCTTGTCGCCTTTACCGGTGATCTCGAATACGAAGCTCTCGGTAGAGGCGTCGATGACGCGAGCGCGGAAGGCATCCGCCAGCCGCAGCGCCTCGACCCGGTTGTCGCCCGTGCCGCGCACCTTGACCATCGCCAGTTCGCGCTCGATCGAGCGTCCGCTCAGCGTCATGTCGACGACGCGGTGCACCGGCACCAGGCGGTCGAGCTGGTTCTTGATCTGCTCGATCACCATCGGCGTGCCGGTGGTCACCACCGTGATCAGCGACAGGTGCTTCTGGTGCTCGGTTTCCGACACCGTCAGCGACTCGATGTTGTAGCCGCGGCCGGAGAACAGGCCGATGACGCGCGCCAGCACGCCCGGTTCGTTGTCGACCAGAACCGAGAGCGTGTGGCTCTCCGACTTCTGCAACACCGGCGCAGCCGGATAATGACTCGTGGTGGGGGCGTTCATGAGAGTTCGATCCGATGAGTTTGAATCATAATTTTTTGCTTGCGCATGATCTTGTCCGAAAACCGGTTCCCACTTTTCGGGATCAAGCGCTACACCAACATCTTTCCTTCTTCGGTGATCGCGCTGTCGAGCGTTTCAGCGGCGTCGCCGAGAATCATTTCATTGTGCGCGCGGCCCGACGGAATCATCGGGAAGCAGTTTTCCTTCTGGTCGACGACGCAGTCGAACAGTACCGGCCGGTCGATGGCGATCATTTCCTTGATCGCGGTGTCGAGCTCGCCCGGCTTTTCGCAGCGGATACCGACCGCGTGCATGGCTTCGGCGAGCTTGACGAAGTCCGGCAGCGCCTCGGAATAGCTCTGCGAGTAACGCCCGCCATGCAGTAGCTCCTGCCACTGCCGCACCATGCCCATGTAGCTGTTGTTGAGGATGAATATTTTGATCGGCAGCCGGTACTGCACCGCCGTCGAAATCTCCTGCATGGTCATCTGCACGCTGGCCTCGCCGGCGATGTCGATCACCAGTGAATCCGGATGCGCAAGCTGCACGCCGACCGCGGCCGGCAGACCGTAGCCCATGGTGCCGAGTCCGCCCGAGGTCATCCATCGGTTCGGCTCCTGGAAGCCGTAGAACTGCGCGGCCCACATTTGATGCTGGCCGACTTCCGTCGTGATGTAAGTGTCGCGGTCCTTGGTCAATTCATAGAGGCGCTCGATGGCGTATTGCGGCTTGATGATGTCCTTGGAAGCGCGATAGGCGAGCGACTTGCGGCCGCGCCACTTGTCGATCTGCTTCCACCAGTCGGTATGGGCCCGCTTCTCGGGCTTGGCCTTGTGCTCCCGCCACAGCTTCAGCATGTCCTGCAACACGTTGGCGCAATCGCCGACGATCGGAATGTCGACCTTGACGTTCTTGTTGATCGAGGAGGCATCGATGTCGACGTGGATCTTCTTCGAGCCCGGCGAGAAAGCGTCGAGCCTTCCGGTGATGCGGTCGTCGAAGCGCGCGCCGATGCAGATCATGACGTCGCAGTCATGCATCGCCATGTTGGCTTCGAGCGTGCCGTGCATGCCGAGCATGCCCATCCATTGCTGATCGCCGGCGGGATAGGCGCCGAGCCCCATCAGCGTCGACGTGATCGGGAAGCCCGTGAGCTTCACCAGTTCGCGCAGCAGCTTGCTGGCTTCGGGGCCGGAATTGACGACGCCGCCGCCGGTGTAGAACAGCGGGCGCTTGGCGCCGGCCATCAGATCGACAGCGCGCTTGATCTGCTCGATGTCGCCCTTGACGCGCGGCTTGTAGCCGGTGTGCGGAAACACGGTCGGCACCGAATACATGCCCTTGGCGAATTGCACGTCCTTCGGGATATCGATCACGACCGGCCCCGGTCTTCCGCTCGACGCGATGTGGAACGCCTCGTGCAGCACGCGCGGCAGATCCTCGATGCGCTTGACCAGATAATTATGCTTGGTGCAGGGCCGCGTGATGCCAACGGTATCGGCTTCCTGGAACGCGTCGTTGCCGATGAGATGCGTCGGCACCTGCCCGGTGATGCAGACCAGCGGGATCGAGTCGCACAGCGCGTCGGTCAGGCCGGTCACCGCATTGGTGGCGCCGGGGCCGGAGGTCACCAACACGCAACCGACCTTGCCGGTCGAGCGGGCATAGCCTTCGGCCGCATGCACGGCGCCCTGCTCGTGCCGCACCAGGACGTGCTGCACGTGGTTCTGCGCGAAGATGGCGTCATAAATCGGCAGTACCGCGCCACCGGGATAACCGAACAGGTGCTTCACGCCCTGGTCGGCCATCGCCTGGATCACCATTTCGGCGCCAGTCATTTCGCGTTCCATCATCCTCTTCCTCGAATAAGTTAGCGATTAGCGCAATAAAAAAGGCCCGCGAGGGCCATGTCAGGACGCTTCCCTGGGTAGCCCGAAGGCTACCGCGGTGGCGTCCAAACCCATACTACCTGAGCAATAATATTGCGCATCACGCGATCCAGCCGTATTTTCATTGCGCGGTTTATAATAGCGGCGGAAACGGCGGTCAAGCGGATTTATGCGCCTGAAATGGCGCTTCGCTTGACGTTTTGGATGTATTTAAAGGTTTGGCTTACGCCGCGGCGCGGTTCTGTACCGGCCCAGGTCGCTTGGCCGCGGCGGGGGTTGCGGCAACGACCGCTGCCCGGCTTGCCCCGAACGCCGCGTCTTGCTCCCCGATCTGGAAGAACGCCACCTGCTCGTCCATCGCCTTGGCCTGATGCTCCAGGGTCTTGGCCGTCGCAGCATTCTCTTCGACCAGCGCCGAGTTCTGCTGGGTGACGTTGTCCATCTGCGTCAACGCCTTGTTGATCTCGTCGAGGCCGGTGGCCTGTTCGGCGCTCGCATTCGCGATCTCTGCGACAATAGAGGCCACGGAGTTGATCGACTGGACAATCTCGTCGAGCGCCACCCCCGCCTTGTTGACCAGATCGACGCCGTCTTTGACCTGCTCGTTGCTGTTGGTGATGAGGTCCTTGATGTCTTTGGCCGCCTGCGAGGAACGCTGCGCCAGGCTGCGCACTTCCGAGGCGACCACCGCGAAGCCACGCCCAGCTTCGCCGGCGCGCGCCGCTTCCACCGCGGCGTTGAGTGCCAGCAAATTGGTCTGGCGGGCGATCTCGTCAATGACGCCGATGATGTCGGATATCTTGCCCGAGGATTCCTCGATCTTTGCCATGGCCGTCACCGCCTTGGCGACGACCTGGCCGCCGCGATCGGCAACGTCCTTGGTCGCGCTGGCGGATTGGCTGGCGTGCCGCGCGTTGTCGGCGTTCTTCTTAACCGTCGATGAAATCTCTTCCATCGAGGCGGATGTTTCCTCGAGGCTCGCGGCCTGCTCCTCGGTTCGTTGCGACAGGTCCGACGTGCTGGTGGAGATTTCGGCGGAGGCGCTCGTCACCTCCTTCGCCGACGACTTGATCTCTTTCAAAGTGCGGCGGATTTGATCGACCATGGTGCCGACCGAGGTGACGATTTCTCCGACTTCGTCCTGACGGACGACATGCGGCACGGTGACGTCGAAATCACCGCCCGCGAGCTTGACCATGATCCCCCTGGATTGTCCTGAGCGGCGCGGTGACCCTGCGGGTAATGATAGCCAACATGCCGAGCGACAGGATGACAGCCATCATCAGAAAGCCGCACTGAACGATGAGCTTCCATTGCGCCCCGGCCCGCACCTCCTCGGCATGCTCCTTTATGATCCGAAGCGAAACCACAGCGACGTTGAGCAGCGAACCCAACCGCACCAGCGACGTCTTGTTCCAGGCTACTGGATCGATCCCGGTCTGTTCGCCGGCAACGATCGACTTCAGCGAATTCAGGCGCTCCGCAACGACGTCCGGCGCGAAGAAGTTTTCCTGCGCTTTTTTCATAGCTTCACGGAAAAGGCCCGGGAGCGGCAGGCCCGTGGCAATTTCTTCGATCGGCGCCCAGGCCGTATCCGCCTTGACGATATAGGCGCTGTATTTCGCAAGCGCGTCGGCGGGCAATTTTTGCCCGAGGATGCCATTGTACAAGAGCAGATTGGCGTCGCCGGCCATGCCACGTGCGGCGAAAGCCTGTTGCTTTATCGTGATGAGCTGGCTGACGAGGGCATCTTCCGACTTCACCATATTGGCCAGTTCAGCCGACAATTTCTCGACCAGCGCGATCAATGCACTGCCCGACTCGTTCACTTCCTGGACGAGACCGGCGCGCCGCGCCGCCTTCGGCTGCTGCAAAGCGAGCTCGGACTCCTTGTGAAGCGCGGCCTGTTTCTTGATCGCCTGAGCGAGCGCCGGCACGCCGGTCTGATTCTGTCCGAGGTCGTCTTGCCGCAGCGCGCTCAGGCCGTCGTTCAAGGCCGCCATTTGCGCGACGCGAACGTCCCGAAGGGTGGCATCGATACCGTTCTGCTTGTCCGACTGCAATTCACGAACGGACGTCGAGCGGTCGGAGCGCAGGCTGGACAAGGCGTTGAACAGCGGCGTTGACGCGTCGGCAACGTGCATGATCCTTGTCGCGACGCCGAGCCGGTTCCACGAATCCCAGGCGCCAATCGCCAACAGCACAACGACGCCCGTCGCCAGCAAGCCGACGACAGATTTGAGCAGTACGTTGACCGACATTCGACTGAACATTTGTCTCGATCGCGTTGAGGATGAGCCGGTATTACGCGGCGTGTTGACGCTCGGCAGGCCCCAGCGACTGACGGACCGTCGGGCGTCGCTCTCCGGCTTCCCCGTCGATCTGGAAAAACCCGACCTGTTCGTCCATCGACTTCGCCTGATCTTCGAGGGTGCGGGCGGTGGCGGCATTTTCCTCGACCATCGCCGAATTGCGCTGGGTCGCTTCGTCCATCTGCGTCAGCGCTTTGTTGATCTCGTCCAGACCCGACGCCTGTTCGGCGCTGGCCGACGCAATGCCGGCGACGATGTCGCCGACGGTGCGGATCGAGTCGACGATTTCGTTGAGGGCCGCGCCGGCGCGATTGACGAGATCGACGCCTTCTTTCACCTGGCTGCCGCTATTGGTGATCAACTGCGCGATGTCCTTGGCTGCTTGCGAAGAGCGCTGCGCTAGGCTGCGCACTTCGGAGGCGACGACGGCGAAGCCGCGGCCGGCTTCCCCGGCGCGGGCGGCTTCGACCGCCGCATTGAGCGCGAGTAGATTGGTCTGGCGCGCGATTTCGTCGATGACCCCGATGATGTCGGAAATCTTGCGCGACGATTCCTCGATGCGGGCCATAGCCTGCACCGCCTTGCCGGCGACTTCTCCGCCACGGTCGGCGACTTCGCGGGTCGCCATCGCGGATTGGGTCGCGTGCTGCGCACTATCGGCGTTCTTGCGCACGGTCGCGGAAATCTGCTGCATGGCAGAGGTGGTCTCTTCCAATCCCGCCGCCTGCTGCTCCGTTCGCTCCGACAAATCGGTCGTGGTGGAGGCAATTTCGGCGGAAGCATTCGTGACTTCGCTCGCAGACGACTTGATCTCCTTCAAGGTCCGGCGAATCTGGTTCACCATCGTATCGACCGATGTGACGATCAGCCCGACTTCGTCCTTGCGCTTGATCTGCGGCACGCTGACGTTGAAATCGCCGCCGGCCAGCTTGACCATGACATCCTGGATCATCCGCAACGGCCCGGTGACGCGGCGCGTGATGACCATAATCATCGACAGCGCCAAGGCCAGCGCCAAAGTCAGCAAGCCAAGCTGCACGAAAAGTTTCAATTGCGCATTTGAACGCTGCTCGGCCGCGTGGTCATTCACGGTCTGCAGCGCGATGTCGGCGACTTTCAGCAACGACGATAGCTTGGCGATCGACCCCCGCACCCATTCGTCGGTGTTTATGGCGGGCTTTTCGCCTGCAATGAACGCCTTCAGGACCTTGAGCCGGGTCGCCGCGATGTCGGCGGCGAAGAACTCCTGTTTGCCCTTCTGAACGGCATCGACGAACTTGGCCGGCAGCGGCAGCCCGTTGGAAAACTCCTCGATCGTCGACCATGCGCCTTCCGCACGGCTCAAACTGGCGGAATATTTCATCAAGGCGTCCGGCGCCATCGGCAGGCCGGCCATCGTATTGGAGATCATAACCGACGCGTCACCGGCGGAGTTGCGCGCCAGCCACGCCAGTTGCTTCAATTGCATCATCTGACCGACAAAGGCGTCGTCGAGCTTCACGGCATTGGTGAGTTGCGCCGAGATATCGTCGAGCTGCAGCATCAACGCGCTGAACTCGTCGTCGACTTCTTTCGCGAGGCCGGCGCGGCGCGACGCTTTTGGCTGCGAGAACGCGGCGGCCGATTCGGCCTGCAGCGCGGCGTGCTTTTCGATCGACTGTTGAAGCATTATGGCGGCGCGCTGCGCTTCCGGCAGATCGACCTCACGCAGCGCGATCAGCCCGGCCTTGAGCGCCGGCATCTCGGCCTCGCGGAAGCTGCGAAGATCCGGCGTGATCCCGGTCTGCAATTCGCCGACGAGCTGACGGATGGTCGTGGAACGGTCCAGCCGCAGATTATGCAGCCCAGTAAAAAGGTAGGCCGAGGCGTCGGCGACGTGCGCAATCCGGGTGGCTATCGCCAGACGGTGCCAAGAGTCGAGCGCGCCGAGCGTCAGGACAAGCATAAGGCCGGCTGCCAGCACGCCAATCGCCGATTTCAGGATTGCGTCGACGGTGATCCGATTGAACATGGCGATTCTGTTACCTTCTTCCGCGTTTCGTTCTGCGCGGTCAGATGAACAGAAATCATCAAATTGTAGTTTAATAATATCGCACGCCGGCTTTGGCGCGGCACTTTGTTATTCTAGATTAAGGCCGAGGGCGGCTTTATGGGGGCAGCATCGCCGCAATGGCGTCGGGACTGACGTCCGGCGCCACCGCCGCCCAATCCTTCATCTGGCCGCGAAACCAGGTGACCTGACGTTTGGCGTAGCGCCGCGTATCCATGCGCGCGCCTTCGGCGGCCTCGTCCAGCGAGATCTCGCCGTCGAGATGACGGACCAGCCACGGCACGCCGTGCGCTTTCATCGCCGGCAGCAACGGGTCGAGGTGGCGCGCGGCCAGCGCCCGTACCTCGTCGAGCGCGCCGGCTTGCAGCATGGTGGCGAAGCGCGCGTCGATGCGGCTGACCAGATCGCCACGTTCGCGGTTGACGAATATCTTGACCGCCCGCGCCGGGTCGATCAGCGGCGCCATGCCTTGCTGGTGCCACTCCGACAGTGAGCGCCCGGTCGCCAGGATCACTTCGAGCGCGCGGGCGATGCGCACGCGGTCGAGCGGCATCAGCCGGTGCGCCGTCACCGGATCGCGCTCGATCAACTCGGCATAAAGCGGGGCAACGCCCTCGGCGGCAAGCCGCGCGCGCACCTGAGAGCGGATTTCCGCGGGCACCGGCGGCACCGCCGCCAGTCCCTCGGTCAAGGCTTTGAAATAGAGCCCGGTGCCGCCGACCAGGATCGGCACGCGGCCCTGCGCGGCGACGCCCGCCAGCGCCTCGGCGACGTCGAGGCTCCAGCGCCCGACCGAGTAGTTTTCCGCCTCGTCGACATGGCCGTAGAGCACGTGTTGGACGCGCGCCTCCTCCTCGGGGCTCGGCCGGGCGGTGATGACGCGCAAGTTCGCGTAGACCTGCATCGAGTCGGCATTGACGATCGTGCCGCCGAGTTTCTCCGCCAATGCCAAAGCCAGCGCCGACTTGCCGCTCGCGGTCGGGCCTGCAATAAGCACCGCTCCGTTGGCTTTTTGTATCGCATGACTCATGTCGCAACCCTGATCGGTTCTCCGGACGCGCTCGACGCGTCGCTGCTGACGCGCGCGCGCGGCGAATTACCGGGCGCCGGCGAGCCCACGCAGCTCGGCCCCGACGCCGCCGATATTCCCTTTAGCTTAAGCCCGGGCCGCGACCAACGCGAATTGGCTGCGCGCTTACGCGGCGTCCTAAACGCGTCGGTCGACGTGGTCGTGCAGAACACCGCCAACCGCCGCAAGAAGCTTTTTCTGGCCGATATGGATTCGACCATGATCGGCCAGGAATGCATCGACGAACTGGCCGATTTCGTCGGTCTGAAAGCGCACGTCGCGGCCATCACCGAGCGCGCCATGCGCGGCGAAATCGCCTTCGAGCCGGCGCTGCGCGAGCGGGTCGCGCTGCTGAAGGGCTTGCCGGTCAAAACCGTCGACGAAGTGATCGAGAAGCACATCACCTTGACGCCGGGCGGACGCATATTGGTGCAGACCATGCGCGCCAACGGCGCTTTCACTTGCCTGGTGTCGGGCGGCTTCACGCTGTTCACCGGCCGCATCGCGGCGATGATCGGCTTCAACGAGGCACGCGCCAATACTTTGACGCTCGATGGCGACACGCTCGCCGGCAAGGTCGACGAGCCGATCTTCGGCCGCGAGACCAAGCGCGCCACCTTGATCGAACTGCGCACGCGGCTGGGCCTCAAGCCGGACGACACCCTGGTCACCGGCGACGGCGCCAACGATCTCGACATGATCGCGGAAGCGGGCCTAGGCGTCGCCTACCACGCCAAGCCGAAAGTAGCGGAGGCCGCCGCGGCCCGCATCGACCACGGCGACCTCACCGCGCTTCTTTATATGCAGGGCTATCGCGCCGCAGAATTCGTATCTTAATCCTACTGCAAACTAATCGCGACGAAGCTCGGATCGCCGTCGGGCGACACCACCAAGAGCACCACGGCCTTCTTGCCGTCCTTCTTGAGCTGATCGACGCGCTTTTGCAGGTCGGCCGCGTTGCCCACCGGCTGCTGCTGCACTTCGGCGATCACCATGCCGGGTGCCAGACGCTTTTCCGCCGCCGGCGAACCGGCATCGACGCCGGTGATGACGACGCCCTTCACCTTGTCCTTGATCTTGAACTTCTTGCGCAGATCGTCGGAGATATTGGCGAGGTCGAGGCCGAGCGCCTTCTTCACCACCGGCTTGTCGTCACTGGGCGTATCCTTGGTCGCCGACGCGACTTTCTTTTCGGCGTCATCGAGCCGGCCGAGTTTGACCGTCTTCTTTTCTTCCTTGCCCTTGCGAATGATCGTGACTTCGACGTCCTTGCCGACCGGCGTTTCGGCGACGATCTTGGGCAGATCGCGCATTTCCTTGATGTCCTTGCCGTCGAACTTGACGACGACGTCGCCGGGCTCGATGCCCGCGGGCTTGGCCGGTCCCTTGTCGTCGATGCCGGCGATCAAGGCGCCGCGCGCCGGTTTGACGCTGAGGCTTTCGGCGATTTCGTCGGTGACCTGCTGGATGCGCACGCCGAGCCAGCCGCGCCGCACTTCCTTGAATTCGCGCAACTGGTCGATGACGCCGACCACGGTCTTCGACGGCACGGCGAAGCCGATGCCGATGGAGCCGCCCGAGGGTGAGATGATCGCGGTGTTGACGCCGATCACCTCGCCATTGAGGTTGAACAGCGGGCCGCCCGAGTTGCCGCGATTGATGGCGGCGTCGGTCTGGATGTAGTTGTCGTAGGGTCCGGAATTGATGTCGCGATTGCGCGCCGAGACGATGCCGGCGGTCACCGTGCCGCCGAGGCTGAACGGATTGCCGATCGCGATGACCCATTCGCCAAGCCGCAACTTGTCGCTGTCGCCGAACTTCACCGCTTTCAGCGGCGACGCCGGCGTGACCTTGAGCAGGGCCAGATCGGTCTTGGTGTCACGGCCGAGAATCTCGGCTTTCAACGTCGTGCCGTCGTTGAGGATGACGCTGACTTCGTCGGCGTCGGCGATGACGTGATTATTGGTCACGACGAGGCCGGTGGAATCGATGATAAAGCCGGAGCCGAGCGAGTTGACGCGGCGCGGCGTGGTATCGCCGCCCGGTTTACCGCCTTGCCCGCGCCGGTTCTTGTTGAACTCCTCGAAGAAGTCCTCGAACGGCGAGCCCGGCGGCAACTGCGGCATGGCGCCGTTATTGCTGATGTCCACGGTCTGCTTGGTGGAAATATTGACGACGGCGTCGATCACCTGCTCGGCCACGTCGGAGATGCTTTCCGGTCCGCGCGCTTGCGCTGGACCGGCCAGGACGGGCCAAACGATTGTCGCCGCGAGCAGAATCGCCAGCCGGGCCGGCTTTGTGATCGGATTGAAGAGTGCGCCCATGGGCGTCATTATCTCCTGAAAAGAGGGTCGAATTCGACAGTGCCGCCGTCTTCGCGGCTAATCAAGGGCACCGGCCTTCAACACCATGAGAGGCCGATTCGTTCGCAAAAGCGACGTTTTTAACGCCGCACCGGCCGCGTCGAGCGGATTTGACGTTCGCTAGCCGCGGACCAGCCAGACCAGCAACAGACCGACCACCGCCGAGCCGATGCCGATCATGCGCAGAGCCTGATCCGGCGTCTCCAAGACGCTGGCGACGGCGCGCTTGGCGGGGCCGGGAAAGGCGGCGAAAACCAGACCCTCTATCACGAAGACGAGGCCGACGGCCGCCAGGAAATCGTACATGCCGGCGGCTCTCTCGCTTCGTTACCGGGCCGCGGGCGCAGCTGACGTGCCCGCGCCGGTGGAGGCCGGAGCCGGCGGCGCGGCCGGGCGCGGCTTGCCCGACGGGTCGTTGAAATAACGGAAGAAGTTGGTGTCGGGTTTGAGCACCAGCCGCGTGTCGTTGCTTTTCAACGCCGCCTCGTAAGCCTGCATCGAGCGGTAGAAGGTAAAGAAGTCCGGATCCTTGTTGAAGGCGTCGGCGAAAATCTGGTTTCGCGTGGCGTCGCCTTCACCGCGGATCTGCTCGGACTGCGAGGTCGCTTCGGCGACCAGCACGGTCACCTCGCGGTCGGCGCGCGAGCGGATTTCCTGAGCGCGCTGGGCGCCCTGCGCGCGGAACTCGGCCGCCTCGCGTTGCCGCTCGGTCTGCATGCGCTGATACACCGCCTGGCTGTTCTGCTCCGGCAGATCGGCGCGGCGGATACGCACGTCGACCACGGAGATGCCGTAGCCGGCGGCTTCGCGATCCACCAGTTCGCGGATGCGCGACATCAAGTCGGCGCGCTGGTCGCGCACGACGTGAATGAAGGTCGCCTCGCCGAGCACGCGGCGCAAGGCCGAGTTCAACAGAATGGCGAGCTGCGAATTGGCGCCCTGGATCGAGCCGAGCGTCTGATAGAAGCGCAGCGGGTCCTGGATGCGATATCGCGCGAAGGCGTCGACCACGAGACGCTTCTGGTCCGACGCGATGACTTCCTGCGCCGGTGCTTCGAGATCGAGAATGCGCTTGTCGATGGCGATGACGTTGTCGATGAACGGCGCCTTCATGTGCAGGCCCGGCTCACTGATCACATGCACCGGCTGACCGAGCCGCAGCACCAGCGCCTGCTGCGTCTGGTACACGGTGAACAATGAGGAATAAGCCACGAACAGAGCGGCGACGATCAGAATGGCGATAACGCCGCCGATGAAATTGGTTCTCATGGCCGGGCTCCCGCCTGGGGTGGGCGCGGCGTCTGCGGACGCGACAATTCATTGAGCGGCAGATAAGGCACGACGCTGGAACCGCCGTCGCGAGCGCCTGAATCGAGGATGATCTTGTCGGCGCCGCCGAGCACGCGCTCCATGGTTTCCAGATACATGCGCTCGCGGGTGACGTCGGGCGCTTTCAGATACTGCTCGTAGATCTTGAGGAAGCGCGAGGTCTGGCCGGTGGCTTCCGCGACGGTCTGCGACTTGTAGGCTTCCGCGGCTTGCGTGATCTGCGCAACCTTGCCGCGGGCTTCCGGCACCACGCGGTTCTGGTAGGTCTGCGCCTCGTTGACCGCGCGCTCGAGATCGGCGCGCGCCGCCTGCACGTCGCGGTTGGAATCGATGACCTGCGTCGGCGGGTCGACCTTTTGCATCTGCACCTGCTGCACCAGAATGCCGGCGCCGTAATGGTCGAGCGTCTTCTGCATCAGATCCTGCACCGCGGTCTCGATGGTCTGCCGCGCGCCGGTCAAGATCGGCTGGATTTCGGACCGGCCGATGACTTCGCGCATGGCGCTTTCGGCCACCGCTTTCACCGTGCCTTCGGGATTCTGGATGTTGAACAGATATTCGCCGACGCCGGTCGGTTTGACCTTCCACAAAACGGAAAAGTCGACGTCGACGATGTTCTCGTCGCCCGTCAGCATCAGGCTTTCCTCGGGGACATCGCGGGTCGCGCTGCCGCGGCGGGTGTCGTCAACCATCCGCATACCGATGTCGATCTTGTTAACGCGCAACGCCTTGGGCGTGAGCACGGTCTCGATCGGGTAAGGCAGGTGATAATTCAGGCCCGGCTGCACCTCGCGCACGTCCTGGCCGAAGCGCAGCACGACGCCGAGTTCGTCGGGGCCGACCTGGAAGACGCCGGAAAAGCCCCAGAGGATCACGGCCGCGAGGCCCAAAATCGCAAAGCCCTTCCCGCCGAGATTGCCGCCGGGCAGCACGCGCCGCAATCTATCCTGGCCGCGACGGAGCATTTCCTCGAGATCGGGAGGCGTCGGACCCGACGACTGCGGTCCGCCGCCCCAGGGGCCCTTGCCGCCTGAACCGGACCCCCAAGGGCCGCCACCGCCGCCCTGATTGCTCCATGGCATTGAAAACTCTCCCAGCGCCGGGGCGTTTTGCCCGGCAAACTCAAGTCTTTGGCTATATGGAGGGGGTTATAGGGGACACAAGGGCGCGGCACAACGCGCCGACATGCCGCGGCTGGAGCATTTTCCGGCGAAGTGGGCACCGGTTCGCCGCAGAAAATGCGACCGAACTCTAACGCCTTGCATAAACCGTAACCGCGAAGTCGGCATCGTCGCCGGGGCCGGCTTTGACCTCCTGGCGCGACACTTCCCGCCACACCGCAGGGTCGATCCAGGGAAAGCGCACGTCGCCTTCCGGGCTGGCGTGAACATGGCTGATCTCGAGCCGCGCCGCACGCGGCATCAGGGCGGCGAACACGTCGCTGCCGCCGATCACCATGATCTCATCGACGCCGCGCCGCTCGGCATCCTGGCGCGCAAAACCCAACGCCGCATCCAGGCTGGTCGCCAGGACGCCGCCGGGCACGATCAGCCCGAGGTCTTTGGTGAGCACGATGTTGGTGCGGTCCTTGAGCGGCTTGCCGATCGACTCGTAGGTCTTGCGCCCCATCACCACCGGCTTGCCGATGGTGACGTCGCGGAAATGCCTGAGGTCGGACTTCAGCCGCCACGGCAATTGGCCTTCGCGGCCGATGACGTAATTCTCACCGATGGCGGCGACCAGCACGATTTTCATGACTTCATCTTATCCGCGAATTCGTGCAAAGGCTTGCCGGCGAGCCGGCAGATCTTCCACTCGTTCATCACCTGCGCGCCGATCGACTTGTAGAAGGCGATCGACGGCGCGTTCCAGTCCAGTACCGCCCACTCGAAGCGCGCCAGGCCGTCGTCGATGCATTTTTGCGCGAGCCGCGCCATCAACGCCTTGCCGATGCCGCGGCCGCGAAACTCAGGCCGCACGAACAAGTCCTCGACGTAAAGCCCGTGACGGCCGCGGAAGGTCGAGAAATTGAGAAACCACACGGTAAAGCCCGCCGCCTCGCCGTTCCATTCGGCGATGTCGCAGAACACGCGCGGCGTAGCGCCGAATAAGGTCGCGGCGATCTCCTCCGGCTTAGCGTCGACTTGCGCCTGCAGGTTTTCGTAATCAGCCAGTTCGCAGACCAGGGCAAAGATCAACGCGCTGTCGGCCGGGACCGCCGGGCGGATGGACAGGCTCACACCGCCACCATCGCCTTGATGTGCGGGTGCGCGTCGTAATTCTCCAGCGTGAAGTCTTCGTAACGGAAACCGAAAATATCCGTGACGCCCGGATTGAGCCGCATCGTCGGCAGCGCCTTGGGCGCGCGGGACAATTGCAGCTTGGCCTGCTCCAAGTGATTCAAATAAAGATGCGCGTCGCCGAAGGTATGGATGAACTCGCCGGCTTTGTAGCCGGTCACCTGCGCCACCATGAGCGTCAGCAATGCATAAGAAGCAATGTTGAACGGCACGCCGAGGAACACGTCGGCCGAGCGCTGATAGAGCTGACACGACAATTTGCCGTCGGCGACATAGAACTGGAACAGGCAGTGGCACGGCGGCAGCGCCATCTGGTCGACGTCGGCCGGATTCCACGCCGTCACGATCAGCCGGCGCGAATCCGGATTGCGCTTGATCATCGCAATGACATTGGCGATCTGGTCGATGGTCGAGCCGTCGCGCGCCGGCCAGGAGCGCCACTGATGGCCGTAGACCGGACCGAGGTCGCCGCGCTCGTCGGCCCACTCGTCCCAGATGCGCACGCCGTTGTCGTTGAGGTATTTGATGTTGGTGTCGCCGGCCAGGAACCACAGCAGTTCGTGCACGATCGACTTGAGATGCAGCTTCTTGGTCGTCAGCATCGGAAAGCCGTCGGCGAGGTCGAAACGCATTTGATGGCCGAACACGGAGATCGTGCCGGTTCCGGTGCGGTCGCGCTTCTCCACGCCGTGGTGGAGAATATGTTCCATCAGATCGAGATACTGCCGCATCGCTTAGGTCCGGTTCGGGGCGACTCGAAGATGGGGAAGTTTAGCGCGCCGGGCAACTCCACGGCAGACGCTTATCAACGGGACTTGATCATGCGGCCTGCGGGTTCCTGTACAAGGCGTTTTGCCGCTCCTAGGCTGACGCCCGAGATAACCGCATGGAAACGCCCTTAAAACACGTGTCGCTCGATGGCGCCCGGATCGCTTACCGGGACGCGGGCTCAGGTCCCGCCCTTCTGTTCCTGCACGGACTCGGCGGCAACTCGGCATCCTGGCAGCCGCAATACGAGGAATTCGCCAAAAACCACCGCGTCGTCGCCTGGGACATGCCGGGTTTCGGCGGCTCCGGTCTGCTCGCCGGTCCGCCGCCAACGACGCGCGATTTCAGCGATCTGGCACGCCGCCTCATGGACGCGCTCGACATCCGGCACGCCATCGGCGTCGGGACGTCCTACGGCACCGTCATCCTCGCCGATCTGGCGCAATCAAATCCGGGACGCATCGCCGCCTTGGTGTTCGCCTGCGGCGTCACCGGGCTTGCCCACCTCGATGCTGCGGAACGCGCGCGACTGCGATCGGTGCGCCGCTCCGAACTCGAGACCATGGGCCAGCGCAAGTTCGCCGAAACGCGCAACGCCACTTATGTCGCGAAAGGCGCGACCGGCGACATCGTCCGCCGCGTCGTCGATCTCGCCGGCTCGGCGCAGCCGCAAGGCTATCTCGCGGCCTATGGCGCGCTGACGGAATCCGACATCTTTCCGTCGCTGGCCGCGCTCGATGTGCCGGCGCTCGTGCTGTCCGGCGCCAACGACCCGATCGCGCCGCCGCGCGATTGCGAGCGCGTCGCGCGCGCCTTGGCGAAAGCGGAATATCATTGCATCGAGAATGCCGGCCACTACATCAATCTGGAGCAGACCGCCACCTTCAACCGGCTGCTCGGCGACTTTCTCAAACGCGTCGAAGCCCGCGCGACTCCCGACCGTTCATTGCGGTAAAATATTCGCGGCCTTCACCAGGTCGGCGTTGCTTTCGACTTCTTTTTTGAAATACGCGTCGAATTGGGCGTTGCTCATGTCCATCGGCTCGACGCCGAGCTTGGTCAGGCGGCTCTTGATGTCCGGGTGAGCCAGCGCCTTGGCGATTTCGTCCGCGAGCCGCGCCACGATCGGCTGCGGCGTCGCCGCCGGCACAAAGACGCCGATCCAGAAATCGTAGCTCGAATTCGGGTAACCGGCTTCGACCGTGGTCGGCACGTTAGGCAACAGCGAGGAGCGGCGGGTGCTGCTCACGACCAAGGCGTCGAGCTTCTTCTCCTGGATCAACGGCAGGCCGCCGGTGACCGGGTTGAAAAAGAAATCGACGCGGCCGGCGGCGACGTCCAGCAGCCCCTCGGCCGAGCCCTTGAACGGCACCTGCAACGCCTTGAAGCCGGCACTCAGCGCGAGGCGTTCCGCAGCCAGATGTCCGGTGCTGCCCGGCCCGATCGAGGCATAGGTAATGCCATCGGGCTTGGCTTTGGCCGCGGCGACGAGATCCTGCACCGACTTGAAGCGCCCGGCCTGCGTCATCATGACGTTGGGCAGGCTGCCGAGCGGGCTCACCGCCCGCAAGTCGCGCACGGTGTCGTAGGGCAAGCTCTTGTGCGTATAAGGCGCCAGCGCGATCCCGGATGTGGTGGCGAGAACCGTGTAGCCGTCGGGCGCGGCCTTGGCGACGGCGGCGATGCCGATCGTGTTGGCGGCCCCGGCGCGGTTTTCCACGACGATGGTCTGGCCGACCTGTTTCTCCACCTGGTCGAACACGACGCGCGTCGTCACGTCGAGGGCGCTGCCCGGCGTGTTGGTGACGATCACGCGGACGATTTGTCTGGCCGGCCAGTCCTGCGCAAAAGCGCCCGCGAAAGAGCCGCCGAGCAGCATGGCCAAAAAGCAGGCCGCCAATAAGCAAGCGTCCTTGCGAAACATCGCACGCGCTCTGTTGTGCCGCGGCCTGATCGACATTTCACTTGCCCGCAGCGACGCTTTTCTCGACAAACGAGCGCATCGCATCGATGAACGCCCGGGAAGCCGGGGCGCTTTCATTGCTCCGATACATGAACGCGTATTCCACTTGGGGCGCGGACGCCGCCAGCTTTTTAAAGGTGACGTTGGGGGCATGCCAGCTCGCCATGTCCTGCGACACCGCCGCAATCCCGTAGCCCGCCGAAACGTAGGCCATCACCGTCGTCATGTCCTCGGCGCGCTTCCTGATACTCGGCTTGAAGCCGCCGAGCGCCGCGATCGACTCGACGTGACGCGTAAAAGCGAGGTCGTAGCCGATGGACGTACTGATGAAAGGCTCGTCGGACAAATCCCTGGGATTGACGGGGCCGGCCTTGCGCGCGAGCGCGTGACCGCTGGGCAGCGCAAGAATGATCGGCGCGCGATAAAAGACAAATCCGCTGAGGCCCGACGGATATTGTTTCGGCAAACGCGCAAAGCCCGCGTCCAGTTCGTTTGCCATGATCGCGTTGATGAGATTGACCGTGGGCGTCTGGCGCAAGGTGATATCGACGGCGGCATATAGTTTTTGAAAATCGGCGATGTAACGCTGCACGACTCCCGAATAGATGGTCGCCACCATGTATCCGATTTCGAGCCTGCCGACTTCGCCGCGCGCCGCCTTGCGCGCGGTGATTTCAGCTTCGTCGGCCCGATGCAGCACGTCGCGCGCGCTCTCAAGAAAGCGCGTGCCGGCGACGGTGAGTTGAACCTTCTTTTTCGTCTTGCGATTGAGCAGCCGGACGTCGAGGTCCTTTTCAAGCTTTTGGATTTGGTGCGTCAGCGTCGGCGGGGTGATCGCCAACCGCTCCGCCGCGCGCGAAAAGCCGCGTTCGTCGCAAAGCGTAACAAAATATTGATAGAGGCGAAGTTCAATATTAGCCATAAAAAAACCCGCCGCCGCCCTGTAAGTTACCGGCTATTCTCGTTATTCGATGCCATCTAATAATATAGCGCGTGAGTTGCAATGACAGCGGCATGTGGCCGTGATCAATGACAATCAGATGGCCGATTTGTTACAGGCGGTATTTCCATGAGCGTGAGCAGGCGCTTACCGGCGATCCCGTCCCTGCCCAACGGCCGGCCGCGGACCATCCCCCACTAAGGAGCTAAGCATCCCTAATGTCAGTTGCTCAATTGAAATCCCTATCGCGAACGAAGGCCGCCAAGATCCCCGTCAAGGTCATTAACCCCACCGATAAACACGTCGGAGCGCGCGTGCGCATGCGCCGGATGATGCTGGCCATGAGCCAGGAGAAGCTGGGCGACGCTCTCGGCCTCACGTTCCAACAGGTTCAAAAATACGAAAAAGGCACAAACCGGATCGGGTCCAGCCGGCTGCAGCAGATTTCCAATATCTTGCAGGTGCCGATTTCGTTTTTCTTCGACGGCGGCCCTAACATTACCGAGCAGCCGGGCGCAGCGAACGACTCGCCGTCACCGGGTTACGTCACCGACTTCCTCAGCACGTCCGACGGGCTGGCTTTGACCAAGGCCTTCGTCAACATCAAGGACGCCAAAATACGCCGGCGTATCGTGGATTTGGTCGAACTCCTGGTCGACGAGTAGTTTTAAGCGAGCGGGCACGCCTCACTGTCGACAGAGTTCCGATCTATGCCTCCGACGGGGACGGCGGCCGGAACGAAGCTCATGGCTCTCGAAACGAAGCCGCTCGATGCGAAAGCGCGAGCGGCACTCGCGCTGCACCGGTTTGGTTTTGGTCCTCGGGCCGGCTCGCTCGCCGCGATCGGCGCCGACGCGCGCGGCGCCATTCTGGCCGAGCTGGACCGCTCCAACGCCGGACAAATTACCGACGACGACCTGCTGAGCAGCGGTGAGGCGGCCCGCGCCGCATTCAATTTTCGCCAGGAGCGCAAAGCCGAACGTCTCGCGCAGCGCGCCGAGCGCGAGATGGCGCAAAACGAGGCCAACAAAGCGGCGCAAGCGGCAAAAGACGCCCAAACGGCCCAAGCCGCCGCACCGGCCACGGCGGACAATCAGCCGCCAAAAACCGATCCCGGTCCGGGCATTCCGCAACAGATTCTCCTCGAAGAAGCCAAGGCCCGATTCGATTCCGCGCTCGGCACCGACATCGGTTTCGCCGAACGCCTGGTCTGGTTCTGGTCGAACCACTTTTGCGTCTCCGCCGACAAGGTGCGCGCCATCGCCGGCGCCTTCGAGCGCGAAGCCATACGCCCGCACGTGCTCGGCAACTTCGCCGACATGCTGATGGCGGTGGAATCCCATCCGGCCATGCTGTTCTACCTCGACAACGCGCGCTCGATCGGACCGAACTCCGCCGCCGGTCTGCGTCAAGGCAAGGGGCTGAACGAAAATCTCGGTCGCGAAACACTCGAGCTGCATACCCTCGGCGCCCGCTCCGGCTACTCGCAAGACGACGTCACCAGTTTCGCCAAAGTCATCACCGGCTGGACCATCACGCCGGCGAAACAGCCCGAGCACGGCGGCGAGTTCAATTTCAATACCCGCATGCACGAGCCGGGCCCGCAGACCGTGCTCAAGACCAGTTACGACGACAGCGGCTACGAGCAAGGCCGCGCCGTGCTGTTGGCGCTGGCGCGACATCCGGCGACCGCAAAGCACATCGCCGAAAAACTGGCACGCCATTTCGTCGCCGACGAACCGCCGCAAGCGCTGGTCGACACGCTCGCGAAACGCTTTCTAGACACCAAGGGCGATCTCAAGGAAGTGTCCAAGGCGCTGGTGCTGGCGCCCGAAGCCTGGGATGCGCCCCGCAGCAAATTGAAAAAGCCGAGCGAGTGGACGGTCGCGTCGATGCGCGCCTGCGGTCTCGCGCTCGCCGACATCCGCCGCATCGTCAACACGCTGAACCTGCTCGGCGAGCCGCTGTGGCGGCCGCCGGCGCCGAAAGGCTTTGCCGATGACAGTGCCGCCTGGATGGACGGCCTGCCGCAACGTCTCGATATCGCCAACCAGCTCGCGCGCCGCGTCGGCGGCCTGGTCGATCCCGAGGAGATTGCCGACGCCACGCTCGGTCCCCTCGCCTCGCCTGAAACGCGGCAGACTTTGGCGCGCGCCGAAAGCCGGCCGCAGGCGCTGGCACTGCTGCTGATGACGCCGGAATTTTTAAGGAGATGATGCGATGACCATCCATGCTCCGTCGCGCCGCGAATTGCTGCTAGCCTCCGGCGCGCTGTTCGCCTGGGCCTATGTGCCGAAGCTGGCGCGGGCCGAAGGCCGTGACCCCCGTCTCCTGGTCATCGTGTTGCGCGGCGCGCTCGACGGCCTTGCCACCGTCGCGCCGGTCGGCGACCCGGACTGGATCAAACTGCGCGGCGACAAGGCGCTGGTTCTCGACGGTGCGACGCCGGCGTTGCCGCTCGATTCATTCTTCGCGCTCAACCCGGCGATGCCAAATTTGCACCGCCTCTATCAGGCCAAGCAGGCCGCCATCGTGCACGCGGTGGCGACGCCCTATCGCGAGCGGTCGCATTTCGACGGTCAGGATGTGCTGGAAAGCGGCCTCACCAAACCCGGCAGCGTCGACACCGGCTGGCTCAACCGCGCGCTCGCGACGCTGGAGCCCGCCGACCGCGCCGTAAAGCCGCTCAATGCTTTCGCCGTCGGCCCGGTCACGCCTTTGGTGGTGCGCGGTTCGGCGCCGGTGATGTCGTGGACGCCGCCGCGTCTGCCGCCGGCCGCCGACGACACCGTGATGCGGCTGCTCGATCTCTACAATCACACCGACCCGGCGCTCGCCCGCGTCATCCAGGAACGGATGGGCCTCGCGGCGATCGCCAAGGCGGGCGGAATGGGCCAGACTCCGCCGGCCAAAGCCGGTCCCGGCGCCGCCGCGCAAGTGCGCGCTTACTTCACTGAGGCCGCCGGCGCTGCCGCGAGTTTCATGGCGCGGCCGGACGGCCCGCGTATCGGCGCGTTGTCGTTTGACGGCTGGGACACCCACGCCGACGAAGGCGCGGCGAGCGGCCGCCTGTCGGCGCTGCTCGGCGCGCTCGATGGCGCGATCGGCGCCGTCGAATCGGGAATGGGCGATGCCTGGAAGGAAACCGCGGTCGCGGTCGTCACCGAATTCGGCCGCACGGCGCGCATCAACGGCACCGAGGGCACCGATCACGGCACCGCCACCGTCGCGCTGCTCGCCGGCGGCGCGCTCAAAGGCGGCCGTGTCATTGCCGACTGGCCCGGCGTCAAAGACGCGGCGCTATACGAAAACCGCGACTTGAAAGCGACCACCGATTTGCGCGCGGTGCTCAAAGGCCTGCTCAAGGACCACGTCCGGGTCAACGACAAGGTCCTGGCAACGGCGGTCTTTCCCGGCAGCGCCGACGTGAAGCCGATGACCGGCCTCGTTTAACCCTCTATTCAAAACCGCGCCTGCCGCGATCAACGCCGACCACGGCCTTGATAGAACTGGTTGCGCTCGCAGAAACCGCCAATGCCGCTCACGGTGGCCAGGCATTGCCGGAATGTGCTGAAGCCGCAATTGCGGCCGCCCTGCCCGCTCGCGCCGTATTGCGCGCACCAGGGATATTCGGTGGCTGCGGCCGGCGACGCGGCCATCGCGGCGGCAAGCAGCACGGCGGCATAAATAATTTTCGGCATGACTCGTTCTCCAGTGGCGATTTTTAATGCAACGGCCAGCACGTCATTTGGTTTCGCCGGCACGGCGAAAATCCGTTTGGCTACAGCCAGCCGCTGAGGCCAAGCAGCCCGCCGGCGGCGAAAACCCATAACGGGTTGACGCGGGTGGCGAAGGCCACCACCGCCGTCGCCGCCGTGATCAGGGCGGCATACACATTATGATCGGCGACACGCGCCAGCAGGAAAGCACTGGCGGCGATCAACCCGAGCGACACCGGTACCAGGCCGGCCTGAATGGCGACGCGCCATTTGGCGTCCTTGAAGCGGTCCCAGACCTTGGCGACGCCGAACGCCAGCAGGCAGGTCGGCCCGCACATGCCGACGGTGGCGACCAGCGCGCCGGGAATGCCGGCGACGTGGTAGCCGATCAAGGTCACGATGATGACGTTCGGCCCCGGCGACAATTGCGAGATCGCGAACATGTCGGCGAATTGCCGGTCGCTCATCCAGTGCATGACCTCGACCGCGATGCGATGCATTTCCGGGATGGCGGCGTTCGCCCCGCCGACGGCAAACAGCGACAACATCGCGAAATAGACAAAGAGCGTGGTCAGCGGGTTGTCGTTCATCGCTTGAACCACGCCAGCGCAATGCTGACCGGCGCCAGCACCGCGAACACCAGCGGCAGCGGCCACTGCATGATGGCGACACCGGCGAAAGCCAGAAGAGCAATCGCCGGCGCCGAGTTCCATCGTTTGAACATCGGCGCCGCCATCTTGGCGACGATCGCGATCAGCAGCCCGGCCGCCGCCGCGGTGATGCCGGCGAGCGCGCGGCTGAGCACCTCGAGATCGCCGAAATGCGCATAGAGCACGCCTAATATAATGACGATGACGAGCGGCGGCCCCAACAGGCCGGCCAGCGTCACCACGGCGCCGAGCGGCCCGCCAAAGCGCAGGCCGAACACCACCGAGAAATTCACCAGGTTGGGGCCCGGCAAGAATTGCGACAGCGCGAAAGCCTGGTTGAATTCCTCCGCCGTCATCCAGCGCCGCTGCTCGACGATCATGCGCCGCGCCCATGGCAGCGCGCCGCCAAAGCCGGACAACGCCACGATGGCGAAGGCCTTGAACAATTCGTAAGTCGACGGACGTTCGGGGGGCGCGGAAGGCGTTGCGGGATTCGGCATTAGGCTGAGAATGCCACGACGGCGACGCCGCCCGCTAGCCGCCCGTCGAGCGGCGCGCTTATCCGTGTTATTTTGGGGCTGCCGCCGATTCGCTTCGGAGACGTCAGCACGATGAAAGATACCGGGCCGCTGGTTCCGCCCCATTTCCTCGTCTGCCGCCCGCAATATTTCGCGGTGACCTACAGCATCAATCCGTGGATGGACCCCAACGCCTGGGCCGGCAACGGCGAGGCGTTGCACGCCCGCGCGGTCCGTCAGTGGGACGGTCTTCATCGCACGCTGCGCGCGTGCGGCGCTTCGCTCGAGACGGTGGAACCGCAGCCGGGCCTGCCCGACCTCGTCTTCACCGCCAATGCCGCGGTCGTGCTCGACCGCAAGGCGGTGCTGGCGCGGTTCCTCCATCCGGAGCGGCAACGCGAGCAGCCGGTCTTCGCCGCCGCCTTTCGCGCGCTGCAAGCGCGCGGTCTCATCGATCATGTCGTTGAACTGCCGCCCGGCGTGACGCTGGAAGGCGCGGGCGATTGCCTGTGGGATCGCGCCCGCAAATTGTTCTGGATCGGCAGTGGCTTTCGCTCCGACGCCGCCGCGCGTCACGCCATCGAGCGCGAATTCGGCGCGCCGTGCCTGCCGCTGACGCTGGCCGACCCGCATTTCTATCACCTCGACACCGCGTTCTGTCCGCTGCCCTCCGGCGACGTCTTGTATTATCCGAAAGCCTTCACGCCGGCGGCGCTCGCGTCGATCCACGACCGCGTCGCGCCGGCGCAGCGCATCGCGCTCGGCCGCGCCGACGCCGTGCGCTTTGCCGCCAACGCGGTGAGCGTCGGCCAGGCCATCGTGATGTCGAGTTGCAGCGAGGCGCTGCGCCGCAAACTCGAAGACCGCGGCTATTCCGTCGCCAAGACGCCGTTGCACGCCTTTCTGCGCAGCGGCGGGTCGGCCTGCTGCCTGACGCTGCGCCTCGACCATCTCAGCCGCCCGGCCCAGGTTGCCCCGCTGGCATCGACGACCGCGGCGTAATTTCGCGCTATAGTCGCGCCATACGACCGGAAAAATCCGGCGCAATTCAGGGAGGACGACCTTGCGGAGAATTTTCGCCGGACTACTGCCCGTGGCCGCATGGCTGGCGCTCGCCGGCCCGGCCGCGGCCGACAATTATCCCAGCCGCGCCATCACCCTCATTGTGCCGGCCGCCGCCGGCGGGCCGACCGATTCGGTGTCGCGCCTGATTGCCGAATCCATGTCGCGCACGCTCGGCCAGCAGATCATCATCGAAAATGCCGGCGGCGCCGGCGGCACCATCGGCATGGCGCGCGTCGCCAAGGCCGCCCCCGACGGCTACACCATTTCGGTCTGGCATATCGGGCAGGCCACCGCGCCGGCGCTCTACAAAGACCTGCGCTACAACGTGATCGACGACTTCGACTCCATCGGCCGCATCGCCGACGTGCCGATGACGATCGTCGGCAAGACCACGCTGGAAGCCAAGAACATCAAGGACCTCATCGCCTGGATCAAGGCGAACAAGACGACCGTGACCTATGCCCATGCCGGCATCGGCTCGGCGGCGCATCTGTGCGCGCTGATGTTCATGCACGCCATCGGCGTCGAGCAACTGACCGCGGTGTCCTATCGTGGCACCGGCCCGGCTCTGACCGACCTGATGGGCGGCCAATTCGATATGATGTGCGACCAGACCACGACGACGGCGGCGCAGATCAGGGGCGGCAAGATCAAGGGCTACGCCGTGACCACCAAGCAGCGGCTCGCGGTGCTGCCGGATTTGCCGACGCTGCAAGAGGCCGGCCTGAAAGATTTCGAAGTCAGCGCCTGGCACGCCATGTGGGCGCCCAAGGGCCTGCCGCCCGAAGCCCTGAATAAACTGGTGGCTGCGCTGCAAGTCGCGATCAAGGACGACAAGATACGCGAAAGGCTCGCAGCCCTCGGCGCCGACCCGGTCGCGCCCGATCAGGCGACGCCGCAGGCGTTGGCCGCGCACCTGAAGGCCGAGGTGGCGAAATGGTCGCCCGTCATCAAGGCCGCCGGGGTGAAGGCGGACTGATCCTGACGCTGTCGCGACCTTTCGCGTCGCGTGTGCATCCACAGCCACCATCTGGCGTCTAAGAGTTGCAAGCCGATACCGCTGCCAGCACCGGTGCGCGGTGCCACGCAACCATTTTGCCTCTTTCGATATAATCTCATCGACAAGCGCCGGACGTAATGCACTATGGCGTAACGACGCGCGTAAGCCTGATGTTTTGCGTTCAACGCATACAACCAAGGATACGCTCTCATGGCGCGCATACTGGTCATCGAAGACGACGTCGCCGTGCGTCTCACCATCAAGACGATCTTGAAACGCCGCGGCCACAACGTCGTGCTCGCGGAATGCGGTCGGCGCGGCTTGGCGGTGATGGAATTGTTCAGCTTCGACGCGATCATCGTCGATATCTTCATGCCGGGACTGAACGGCATCGAGACCATCAAGGCGATATCGGACATCGCGCCTCACGTCCCGGTCATCGCCATTTCCGGCGCGCTGCCGAACCTTCTCGGCGACGCCGCCGCTTTCGGCGCCGACGTCAGCCTGCGCAAGCCATTCAACAGTTGGGAGCTTATCGAAGCCGTCGAGCGTCCTCATGAGGACGCGGCTTCGCGGCGAGTTGTTGCGTGAGTGCGAGGCGCCCCGGGCGGCGCCCATGTTGCGTGTGTCGGCATTGGCGTCCGCGCCTACGGCATACTGAAATGCCGAGCTGCGCGGGTCGCCTGTTTTCCAAGGGGGGACCATGGGATTGCTAAGCGCAGGGATGGTATCGATGCTCCGGCGTGCGCCGATCCGCACACCGGGCGCCATACGAACGAACAAGGAGTTGCAGAGCGAGATCGTCGCGCTCAAGCGCGACATCGCCCGCATCGAGGACGATTTCAAACGCGCCGAACGCCATTTGCAACAGGCGCAGAAGATGGAAGCGGTCGGCGAACTGGCCGGCGGCATCGCGCACGACTTCAACAATATTCTCACCGTCATCACCGCGAGCATCAACGTGCTGACCGACGCGGTGGCGGACAGGCCGGACCTGGCCGCGGTCGGCAAGCTGATCGTCGACGCCGCCGGCCGCGGCCGCGATCTCACCCATCGCCTGCTTTCCTTTTCGCGCTTGCAGCCGTTGCAGCCGCGCGAGTCCGATCTCAACCTCTTGATTGCCGAGACGATAAAGCTGGCGAAGCCGGCGCTGGGCGAGCGCATTCGCGTGACCACGGATTTCGCCGCGGGGCTGGCTTCCGCCGCGGTCGATCCGAGCCAGTTCACCGCCGCTGTGCTCAACCTGATGCTCAACGCCCGCGATGCCATGCCCGATGGGGGCACTTTGGTGCTGGAAACCGGCCCGATCGATATCGACGAGGCGACGACGAATGCCGCGTTGACGCCGGGCAGCTACATCGTGGTGGCGGTGCGTGACAACGGCAGGGGTATCCCGACAGCGATCCGGCACCGCGTGTTCGAACCGTTCTTCACCACCAAGGAAATCGGCCGCGGCAGCGGGCTGGGGCTCAGCATGGTCGGCAGCTTCGCCAAGCAGGCCGGCGGCCATGTCACCATCGACAGCAGCGAAGGCCGCGGCACCACGGTGCGGATATATTTGCCGCAGGCCGCGTGAACCGGCGGCTTCGGCGGCGCTCACGCGCACCATAGACTCTCTATGTCGGTTGGCGTACTTTGAGTCGTCATCGGCGAGCGTCGTCGGTGCTTGAGAGACAGTTTGCGCGTCTTAACCGAAGGAGCGGAAGCCTTATGGCTCGTGCGACCAGGATATCCGGCGCGCCGCGTAAAGCCCGTAAATCCGGAAACGGCTCGACGTTCGATCCCGCGATTTTCTTGACGACGGCGGCCAAAGGCCGCGTCATGTCAACCTACAAAAAGAAAGACGTTATATTCGACCAGGGCGATGCCGCCGATTTCGTCATCTACATCCGATCGGGCAAGGTCAAAGTTTCCGTTCTGTCGGCGGAGGGCAATGAAGCCGTCGTCGCCATTCTCGGCGAGGATGAGTTTCTCGGCGAAGGTTGCCTGATTGGGCAAACCAAGCGCCTGGCGACTGCCTCCGCCATGACGGAGTGCAAGGTCATGCGCGTCACGAAGGCGGAAATCCAAAAAGCGATCAAAGACGAGCCGGCATTTTCCCAGATGTTCGTCGCGCATATTCTGGCGCGCAACGCCCGCGTCGAAGAGGATCTGGTCGACCAGCTTTTCAACTCGACCGAGAAGCGTCTGGCGCGCGTGCTGTTGCTGCTGGCCAATTTCGGGAAAGCCGGCCGGCCCGAGCCGATCCTTGCCAAGATCAGTCAGGAAACCCTGGCGGAAATGATCGGCACGACGCGCTCGCGCGTCAGCCATTTCATGAACAAGTTTCGCAAGCTCGGCTTCATCGCCTACAACGGCCACATCGACGTCCACAGCTCTTTGTTGAGCGTGGTCTTGTCGGAAAAATCGCGCTCGGTCGATAAGCCGAAGGAACTACGCAAATAGCGTGTGCTATTTCATCGTCCCTTTGATTAAAATGGTCGCCGGGCAGGGTTTTTGCCTTGGTACTATTGAATAAGTGCGGCGCCGGCGGCGGGCCCGCTGCTTCATTAATTCCTGCTCATAGTGTGCATTTTCGCTCAGTCCGCGCGCCGACCGCATGACAAGTTTTGCGCCATGAGCTTGAATACATCCGACCCAAAGGCGCGCTTTCCCGCACGGCGCCCCTTCGTGCGCGACAAGGGAGAACGGCAATTCGATGCCTTGGCGGCCGAATTGCAGGCGTCTTTAGCGCGCGAAAAAACCCTTCTCATTGAGAAGAACGAATCGGCCCAGCGGCAATCCATGCTGGCGCAGGAATTCGAGCATCGGCTGGTCAACGGGCTGCAACTCGTCGTCAGTTTGTTGTCGCTGCAAAGCCGCGCCGCGACGACACCGGAAGCCGCGGCGCAATTGATGATCGCCGGACGCCGCGTCTCGGCGCTGGGGCGCGTGCATCGCCACCTGCATTTGCTCGACCATCAGGACAAGGTGGCGTTCAAGCAATACCTCCAACAACTCTGCGAGGATCTTTCGGGGCTGCTGTTCGAAGCCCAGACCGGCTACGCCATTGCGATCGAAGGTGACGAAGTCGAGATATCGACGGCGTCGGCGATCCCGCTCGGTTTCATCGTCAACGAGTTCGTCACCAACGCGGTGAAATACGCGACCGGCCGCGTTGCCGTTCGTATCGAGAAGACCTCGGCGACCACGCATTCCGTATCGGTCGTGGACGAAGGGCCGGGCTTGCCGCCCGGTTTCGATCCGGCAAAGAGCACCGGCCTCGGCATGAAAATTATCCGGTCCCTGGTCAATCAGATTAACGGCACCTTCGAGATCGTGCCGGGCGATGACGGCCGCGGCGTCCGCGCCACGGTTACGTTTCCGGCGGCGTGAGGCGGGCCGTTCGAAACGGCATTGCCCGCCTGAAAATTCGCCCCCTCCCGCGTCCGACGCAGGTCGGCGAGCATCGCGCCGACGTCCGCATCGATTTCGGCGCCGAACACCGCGCTCAAAACATCCTCGACCCCGAGCATGCGGCCTTCTACGAGGAAGAATTCGCAGCCATGCGCCGCGCGCATTCAGTGGGTCGATAAAATCAGGCCGCGATTTTTCGCCGCCATGACCTAAACGCAGGGCGAAGCTTAAATGCCCCTTAGTAGGATTTGTTTCACGTGAAACGCCGCAGGATTTCGGGGACATTGCGGTTTTACCCCGCCGCAAACGCCGCTCTTCTTTCGGCAACCTTTAGCCCCTATATTCAGCGGGCCGGGGCAACCCGGCTATGGCGATAAACGGCTGGCGTAATAAACCTTTCGGACCCGGGGGCAGTACCCGGCGCCTCCACCCAAGCCCTGCGGTCATGCGGCAGGGTTTCGGCGGGGGCGAAATAGGATCGACGAGGGCGTAAAGGTCAGGCTTTTGCTCGGCATGGTTCCGCCGTTATCGGGCCAAATCGTAGTTGCAAATGACAACTATGCTCCGGTTGCTCAGGCCGCGTAAGCGGTTTTAGTAACCACGCCTACAAGTCCTAGCCGTCTTAGCAGCGGTTAGGCGGGGTTCGGAGGCACCTGGCAACAGAAGCCTCCACTTTCGTTTCGCTTTCGCCGCCGGGCGCGTATTGTTGCTTTCCGAATCCTATCGAACGCGAGCCCGCATGGCCGACCAAATCCGCTACGACCTCCTGACCCAGCAAGCCTTGCGCGGCGTGGTGCGCAACGTTCTGGCCGACGCCGCCAAGAAGGGCCTGCCCGGCGACCACCACTTCTTCATCACCTTCGACACCCACGCCGACGGCGTGCGCATGTCGGAGCGGCTGCGCGCGCAGTACCCGGAAGAAATGACGGTGATTCTCCAGCACCAGTTCTGGGATCTGACCGTGAGCGATGTCGGTTTCGAGGTCGGGCTGTCGTTCGGCGGCATCACCGAGCGGCTCAGCATTCCGTTCGACGCCATCACCGCCTTTGTCGATCCGTCGGTGCAGTTCGGCCTGCAATTCGAGGAAGTGCCCGAAGGCCACGAAGCCCAGGCGCCGGCCAATCCGCACGACAAGGCGAAGGAAAAGGCGGCGAAGCCGAAACGCGACCCGCAGAGCGCGCTGCTGCCCGTTTCGGTGCGCGAGAAACCGGCCGAAAAAACGCCGGCCCTGACGGCGGTGCCGGATCAGAAGCCCGATCCCAAACCCGACAAGCCGTCGGGCGGCGGCGAAGTGGTGCGCCTCGACAAGTTTCGCAAAAAATAGCAGCGAAGTACCCGTATGAGTGAGCCGAAGACGCGCCCCAGAACCCGTGTCGAGAGCGACGCCTTCGGCCCGCTGGATATTCCCGCCGACAAATTATGGGGCGCGCAGAGCGAACGCTCGCTGCACAACTTCCGCATCGGCACCGAGAAGATGCCGATCGAGATCATCCGGGCGCTCGGTCTGGTCAAGCGCGCCGCGGCGGAAGTGAACCGCGATCTCGGCGATCTCGACGCCAAACGCGCCAAAGCGATCATCGCGGTCGCGCAGGACATCGCCGACGCCAAGCTCGATGAACATTTCCCGCTGTCGGTGTGGCAGACCGGCTCCGGCACACAGACCAACATGAACGTCAACGAGGTGATCGCCAACAGCGCCAATCTGGCGCTGGGCGGCGAACTCGGCGCGAAAAAGCCGGTGCACCCCAACGACCACGTCAACATGAGCCAGTCTTCGAACGACTCCTTCCCCTCCGCCATGCATATTGCCGCCGCGCTCGAGATCACGCGACACCTGCTGCCGGCGCTCGAAGGCTTGCAGCGCGCCCTTGAAAAGAAAGCCAAGCAGTTCGCCAAGATCGTCAAGATCGGACGCACGCACACGATGGATGCGACGCCGATCACACTCGGCCAGGAGTTTTCCGGCTACGCGGCGCAGCTGAAGTCGGCGGCCGCACGCTTGAAGCTGGCGCTGCGCGAACTCTATCCGCTGGCGCAAGGCGGCACCGCGGTCGGCACCGGGCTCAATTCAAAACCGAAATTCGCCAAAGCTTTCGCCAAGCGCATCGCCGCGCTCACCAAGCTGCCTTTCGTCAGCGCGCCGAACAAGTTCGAGCACATGGCCGGCCACGACGCCTATGTCTTCGTGCACGGCGCCATCAACGCCGCCGCCACCGCGCTGTTCAAGGTGGCCAACGATATCCGGCTGCTCGGCTCCGGCCCGCGCTCGGGGCTCGGCGAACTGATTTTGCCGAGCAACGAGGCCGGCTCCTCGATCATGCCGGGCAAGGTCAATCCGACGCAGAGCGAAGCGCTGACCATGGTGTGCTGCCAGGTGTTCGGCAACAACACGACCATCACGGTCGCCGGCAGCCAAGGCCATTTCGAGCTCAACGTCTACAAGCCGGTGCTGGCGCATGCGATGCTGCAGTCGATCCGGCTCATGGCCGATGCGGTCAATTCATTCACCGACCATTGCGTGGTCGGGATCGAGGCCAACGAGCCGCGCATCGCCGAGTTGATGCAGCGCTCGCTGATGCTGGTGACCGCGCTGGCGCCGCGCATCGGCTACGATAAGGCCGCGCAGGTGGCCAAAGCCGCGCACGCCAACGGCACGACGCTGCGCGAAGAAGCCATGCGTCTGGGCTTTGTCTCGGGCGCCGATTTCGATCGTCTGGTCCGCCCCGCCCAGATGACCCGTCCGCGATAATTCAACCGTGCTCGGCTGCGTTTTGCCGAAATTTTTTCGCTGACCGGGCCCTTTTCGCCCTCCGGACTCCCGGAGAAATTTTGCGGCCGAAAATTTGCTCCTGGCCACAATATTCGCAAGTGGGAATGTAACTTTTACCGAATGCAGTACGTATCCGGGTACGTATTTCACTGTTTTTTTGTGTCAAATTCTGGACCGAAACAAATCGTTACAAAGCGAAGACAAGTCGTTTGGAAACTTAGTCAGTATAGTTCCACCGAAGATTAAAATATACATTTCGAGCTGATTGCCATGAGCGGCAATGTACAATGTTGAACTGTAGTCTTACCCCTCGTTCGTTTGATGAATTATTGACGTTCAACTAACCGTGTATTGAACCACCACCACAATCTACCCCAATGTACGCCTCGCAACCTTGTGGATTCGCCAGCCGCTTTGTCCGGCAAAACGGCATCGGCGATCTTTAGGCAATTGTCCCGATTTCTTCGGATGTATCCAACTACCATCGAGGCGCCGCATGGCGGATGTCGTGAACCTTCGGACGGCAAGAAAGCAGGCCAAACGTCAGCAAAGCGATCTGTCGGCGCAAGCCAACCGTATCGCCCATGGCCAGCCGAAACATGTTCGGCAGCTCGAGGCCATCGAAAAGGACAAAGCGCGCCGCGATCTCGACCGGCACTTGATCGAAACAGGAGACCGCTCATGAAATCGCCTGTTGTCAAACGTTCGATCGTCATCGCGGGACATAAGACCAGCGTCAGTCTCGAAGAAGCGTTTTGGAAGGGCCTGAAAGAAATAGCCAACGGCCGCGATCTCACGCTGTCCGATGTCGTGGCCTCGATCGATACCGACCGCCATAACGGCAATCTTTCGTCCGCGATCCGCCTGTTCGTTCTCAACTACTACCGCGGGCTGACTGCCGAGCAACACAGCACAAAGGGTGCGGCCCGCGATACCGGCAATCCGCGCGCCGCGGCTCTACAGGCCGACTGACGCAGCGTTATTGCGCCGGCACCGGCCTGATATCGATGGGCGGCGGCAGCGGCGGCGCCAATACTTCTTTCGGCGGCGACGGCGGCGCGACCGGTTTTACCGGGGTGCTTTCGATCACACGCAATTGCCGCGTCTGATTTTCGACGGCACGCAATGTAAGCCAACCCGCCAGCGCCGAAACGTCGATGCGGCGCGCGGGCGCCGCGAGCGGTCCCTGCAAGGCCATGAATATATCGGGACGAGCTCCCGCCGCGCGTCCCGAGCCCGACAAGACCATGCGCGCGTCGATCGAGCCGTCGGTCAGGTCGAGATTGCCGGACAAGGACAGATCGGCCTCCTTGCTGTCGACCGACGCATTGTTGAGCCGCACCTGTCCGGCGCCGATCGAGAGCGCAGCTTCGGCGCGTTTGACCGATAGCTGTCCGCCATCCAGCGCTTTCTGCACCACATCGCCGATGCGCGTGCCGTCGATCGGCAAACCCGCATCGACGGCGCGCGTGACGGCATCGAAGGTATGCGGGTCGAGACCCGAGAATTGCCCGTCCGACAGGGTGACCTTCCCGGTGCCTTGCAGCGAACCGACCAGCGCCGCCGGGCTTAAACCCGTGCCCGACACA
>Ga0265314_10000772_pt1 | contig 38169 bp, 35 predicted proteins | sample 4126metaG_FD_203106 | JGI IMG/M metagenome (GOLD analysis project Ga0265314, IMG submission 203106) | Rhizosphere microbial communities from Carex aquatilis grown in University of Washington, Seatle, WA, United States - 4-1-26 metaG | ecosystem: Host-associated > Plants > Roots > Rhizosphere >...
TTTTACCGGCCTGTCGTTCGCCTACAATGTGGCGTATGCCGTGTTCGGGGGTTTGACCCCGGTGCTGGTGAGTCTGTTGTTGCGCTTCGATACTCTGGCGCCGGCACATTATGTGGCTGCATTGAGCGTGGTGGGTGTTGGGCTGGGCATATATCTGCGGCGGCGCGAGGCGGTTATCAGTTAGCGCGGCTTTATGCGACAATGCACATTCGCTAAATAGAGCGCGGACACGCGCCATCGGGCAGTCACGATTCAGAATAGGAAAGTTCCTTGGATAAACTCAAGCAGTTGCTCGCGTCAGACATGGCGGCAGTGGATGCGGTGATCCGTATCCGTTTGCATTCCGAAGTCGCATTGGTCAATCAGGTCGGCGAATACATCATCAACAGCGGCGGCAAGCGCTTGCGTCCGGCACTGGTGCTGTTGTCGGCACAAGCCTTCGGCTATGCGGGTGTGCAACACCACAATCTGGCGGCAGTGGTGGAGTTCATCCATACTGCGACCTTGTTGCATGATGATGTTGTCGATGAATCCGAACTGCGCCGCGGTCGCGAGACGGCGAACGCACTCTTCGGCAATGCGGCCAGCGTGCTGGTCGGCGATTTCCTGTATTCGCGCTCGTTCCAGATGATGATGGAATCGGGCGAGATGCGCGTGATGCAGACGCTGGCAGATGCGACCAACACCATAGCCGAGGGTGAGGTGTTGCAGTTGCTCAACTGCCATGATGCGGATGTGGATATCGCCAACTATATGCGTGTGATCCATTGCAAGACTGCCAAGCTGTTCGAGGCGGCGATGCGTCTGGGTGCGATACTCGGCAAGGCTTCTGCCGCCGATGAGGAGGCGGTCTCGAGATACGGCATGCATCTGGGGACGGCGTTCCAGCTTATCGACGATGTGCTGGACTATTCCGCCGATGAAGCGCAGACCGGCAAGCACCTGGGTGACGATCTGGCCGAAGGCAAGCCCACGCTGCCGCTGATCTATGCCATGCAGCACGGCACGAATGAACAGGCTGCGGTGGTGCGCGGCGCCATCGAGCAGGGAGATGTGGGAAAATTCGCGCCGGTGCTGGAGATCATCCGTGATACCGGTGCGCTGGAGTTCACGCGCCAGCAGGCTTTGCGCGAAGCGGAGGCTGCTTGTTCCGCCATCGCTGCACTTGCCGATTCTAAATACAAGCAGTGTCTGTTAGAATTGGCCCACTTTGCCGCAACGCGGCAATTTTAGTTTGACCGATTCGGGGTGTAGCTCAGCCTGGTAGAGTACTGCGTTCGGGACGCAGGAGTCGGAGGTTCGAATCCTCTCACCCCGACCATTCTTCGCCGCCGGTGTGCGGTGTTATTAAAGGGCACGATGTATGAGTCGCTTACTTTTTTTGCTGGCTGTCATCATCGTCGTCTACCTGCTGTTGAAATCGTATCGCAAACAGGCTCCGAAGCAGGATGCGTCAACTCCTGCGCCTGCGGAAGAGATGGTGCGTTGCGTGGTGTGCGGTGTGCACCTGCCCAAAAGCGAAAGTATCCTGGCGGGCGGCAATTTCTATTGCAGTGAAGCGCATCGCCGCGAACATGCCCCCAAGTAGGTCTGATGCGGGATAGTCCATCCCCCAGCGGTTCTTTCCCCTTCCTGCAGACGGCTGAGCCGTTGTCGCAAGAGAGTCTGTGGCGTTCCATCAGTTTCTTCAATCTCTACCGCCTGCTGCTCGGCGGGGTGTTGCTGCTCGTGCCGACATTGTTCGGCGAGATTTTCTCGTTAGGAACGCGCAATCAGGCCCTGTTCTTCTGGGCGGCGGCGGTCTATACCTTGCTGGTACTGTTCTCGGTGCTGGCGGCCGTGCTGCGCAAGCCGGGTACGACTTTGCAGCTGGCTTTTCAGATATGCACGGATATCGTATTCGTCTCTGTATTGACCTATTTTGGCGGCGGCATACAGAGCAATCTGGGGATGTTGCTGCTGGTATCGCTGGCGCTGGCCGGAATGATCGTGCGTGGACGCATCACCTTGCTGTATGCGGCGCTTGCCAGCATTGCCATGCTGCTGGAACATGGATATTCCGTGCTGACCCGGGATGCGACGGTGGCGCAGTTCTTTCAGGCAGGCATCCTGAGTGCATCGTATTTTGCCGTGGCGTGGTTGGCGCATACGCTTTCCACTTATGCCGTCGCCAGTGAAAAACTGGCGTTCTTGCGCGGGGTGGATCTGGACAACATGGCCGAGGCCAATCGCTTGATGATCCAGGATATGCCAGACGGGGTATTGGTGGCGGATGAGCGCGGTGTGGTGCGCCAGTTCAATCCGAGCGCGGAAAGGCTGCTCGGGTATGCGTTCCCGAAGAGCGGAAACATTCAATTGGCGGATTGTTCGCCTTTGCTGGAGGCATTGTTTGCCGCATGGCGACAGAACAAGGCGCTTGGGTACGAGGTATTGCGCCTGCCTGGAAGCAACCACCCGGTGCGGGTGCGCTTCCTTCCGGTGCAGCGTGAGGGGTTCTGGGGAGCGGTGGTGGTGCTGGAAGATCTGCAGCGTGTGCAGGAGCAGGCGCAACAGGTTAAGCTCGCCGCGCTGGGGCGGTTGACTGCGAACATCGCGCATGAGGTACGCAATCCCTTGTCATCGATCAGTTATGCTACCGAGCTATTGCAGGAGCAGGAGCATGACAAGTCGCAGGCCAGGTTGTACCAGATCATTCTGGACAACACTTCTCGTTTGAATCGAATCGTGCAGGATGTGATGCAGGTCAATCGGCGCGACCGCCTGCAGGCAGAACCGATAGACTTGGCAGCGCGCATGGAAGAGTTGGTCGAGAATATATGCCAGGTCGAGCAGGTGCCGCGTTCCGTATTCGAATTGAGTGTCGATCCTGCCTGCGCTGCACGTTTCGATCGCGGGCATTTCGAACAAGTACTGTGGAACCTGTGCCGCAACGCCTTGCGGCATAGTCAGATGCGGCCGGGGAGTGTACGTATGCGTGCATTCGTTGCAGACGAAGGGCGCACAGTGCTGGAAGTGGTGGACGACGGTGCCGGGGTTTCGGAAGATGCTGTGCAAAAGCTGTTCGAGCCATTTTTCACCACGAATGCAAAAGGCACGGGGCTGGGGTTGTATATCGCACGCGAGCTTTGTGAAGCGAACGGTGCGATGATCGAGTACAGGCGGACGCCGGAGGGCGGGGCCTGTTTCCGTGTCATATTCGGGGGCGGCAATGAATCATGAGGTCAAGAACAATCCGCGTGTGCTGGTGGTGGATGACGAGCCTGATATCCTTGAGTTGCTGGAGTTGGCGCTGACGCGTATGGGGCTGGATGTGGTACGCGCAGGCGGCGTACAGCAAGCGAAGCAGCAGTTGGACAGCGGATCTTTCGATCTGTGCCTGACCGATATGCGCATGCCCGACGGCGAAGGTCTGGAGGTGGTGCGCCATATCGCGACCCGTAATCTGGATGTGCCGGTGGCGGTGATCACGGCGCACGGAAATCTGGAGAACGCGGTGGCGGCGCTCAAGGCGGGTGCATTCGACTATCTGTCCAAACCAGTGGCGCTGGATCAACTGCGCACGCTGGTCAATTCGGCGCTGAGACTGCCTGCCGCCGATGTTGCGGAGAAAGAAGGCGGGCGCACCCTGTTGGGCAGTTCGCCTGCCATGGCACAGGCGCGAGAGTTGATCGGTCGCGTGGCACGCAGTCAGGCGCCGGTGCATATCAGCGGCGAATCCGGCAGCGGCAAGGAACTGGCAGCGCGCCTGATCGTGGCAAAAAGCGCACGCAGCGACCGGCCTTTCGTCGCGGTGAATTGCGGCGCGATCCCCGAGAATCTCATGGAAAGTGAGTTCTTTGGTTACCGCAAGGGTGCGTTCACCGGTGCGGACAAGGATCGGGACGGATTCTTTCAGGCGGCGGATCAGGGAACCTTGTTCCTGGATGAAGTGGCAGATCTGCCGGTGGCGATGCAGGTCAAGTTGCTGCGCGTGATCCAGGAAAAAAAGGTTCGTCGTGTAGGTGCAACAGAGGAAGAGCCGGTGGATGTGCGCATTCTCAGTGCCACTCACCATGATCTGGCGCAGTGCGTTCAGCGCGGAACGTTCCGGCAGGACCTGTATTACCGCCTGAACGTCATTTCCCTGCAGATGCCGCCCCTGCGCGAAATGCGCGAAGATATTCCCGAGATAGCGTCCAGGATATTGGAGCGACTTCGCGGAAGCGAGGTAGCCAAGTTCTCGGCGCAGACTCTGCGCGAATTGGCCGGGTATGATTTTCCGGGGAATGTGCGGGAGCTGGAAAATATCATCGAAAGGGCGCTGGCGTTATGTGCAGATGGTGTCATCACGCCAGCGGACTTGCAGTTGGTGCCTGTGCAGCCGTCGCATGGTGAAGCAAAGATCGGCGGGGCGGGCAAGTATCCACTCACCGACTACCTTGATCGAATCGAGCGCGAGGCTATCCTGGAAGCTTTGCACCAGACACATTTCAACCGGACTGCCGCCTCCAAGATACTGGGTGTGACATTCCGCGCCTTGCGCTACCGGATGGAACGCCTCTCGATCACCGATAAGGATAATGCCGATTGAAGCCTGACGAGCTAGGCTGGTTAAGCGGAGTCCGCCGCGTGGCGTCTCCCAACTGTGATGCGCGCCCCGCGCATAGCCCCATCGGTCTTCTGGTTATCCACGGTATCAGCTTGCCTCCCGGCGAATACGGCGGGGACGCCATCGAGCGCTTCTTCGCCAACATCCTGGATCATTCAGAACATCCTTATTTTGAGCAAATCAAGGGCGTCAGAGTGTCTTCTCATTTCCTGGTGAGGCGCGACGGGCAGATCGTCCAGTTCGTCCCCTGTGGCAAAAGAGCCTGGCATGCTGGCGTATCGACCTGGCGCGGGCGCCCGCGCTGCAATGATTTTTCCATCGGTATCGAGCTTGAGGGGAGCGATCTGGAACCCTATACCGAAGCACAATATGTAGCGCTGGCGCGTTTGAGCAGGCGTTTGCGGCGCATCTACCCGATTAGTGAAATAGTCGGACATTCCGATATCGCCCCGGATCGCAAGACCGACCCGGGGCCTTTTTTCGACTGGGAGGAGTACACGAGACGACTGAGATAAAGCATGACAGCCTGTCGATTCCTTACCGAACCTGACGTTAATGGATATAGGCCGACGCGAAAAAGATATAGGCCAAAATATATCTTGCATAAAATTATTCATGCACTAGAATTAGTGAAAATTCGACGTTGGACCACTAGATGTAGTGGTTTTTCATTTTCGCGAGGTCTGCCATGTTTTCCCGGTTCGGCTCAAGCAAATAATAAAAAAGGGGAGTTTTATGCTGCTGGCTTCTGATAATGTTTCTTCTTCTGTTGCACCCATGCTTGCGCATCAAAATTCCGAATCTGTTGCACATTCCAGCACTCAGCCTTTAGATCAATACAAAGTGATCCGTCGTAACGGGTCTGTGGTGCCTTTTGAGCCCGCGAAGATATCGATCGCCGTGACCAAGGCTTTCATCGCCGTCAACGGTGGGCAAGGCGCTGCTTCGGCACGCGTGCGCGAACTGGTCGAGCAATTGACCGCGAATGTGGTGAATGCGATGTTGCGCCGCCAGCCCCATGGAGGAACCCTGCATATCGAGGATATCCAGGACCAGGTCGAGCTGTCCCTGATGCGTTCCGGCGAACATGACGTGGCACGTTCTTATGTGCTTTATCGCGAGCAGCGTACGCGCGAACGCAGCAAGAGCAAGAAAGAGTCTGAAGTCGTTCATGTGCTGAATGTGAAGGTGGGCGGTACGGTTCGTCCGCTGGATGTGGCGGAATTGGCAAGTCAGATCCAGGCGGCCTGCGCGGGATTGGGTTCGTCCGTGGATGCCGAGAGGGTGCTCAAGCTGACCCTGAAGGATCTATACGATGGCGTTGCCATCGAAGAGGTGCGCAAGTGCTCCATCCTTTCCGCGCGTACGCTGATCGAACATGATCCGGCTTACAGCTTCGTCACGGCCCGGCTGCTGCTGAACAACATCTTTTGCGAGATCCTCGGCGAAGAAGTGGCGCAAGCCGATATGGCAGCGCGTTATGTCGACTATTTCCCCAAGTACATCAAACAAGGCATTGAGGCCGAACTGCTGAACGAGGAACTGGGCCATTTCGACCTGGAGCGTCTGGCCAAGGCGCTGGAGGCCACGCGTGATCAGCAATTCAATTATCTCGGCCTGCAGACTTTGTATGACCGTTACTTCCTGCATATGGACGACAAGCGCATCGAATTGCCGCAGGCGTTCTTCATGCGCGTGGCGATGGGGCTGAGCCTGAACGAGATCAATCGCGAAGAGCGCGCCATCGAGTTCTACCGCCTGCTGTCCAGCTTCGATTTCATGAGTTCCACGCCGACCCTGTTCAATTCGGGCACGCGCCGTTCTCAGCTGTCTTCCTGTTATCTGACCACGGTGGCGGATGATCTTGATGGCATCTATGAGGCGTTGAAAGAGAACGCACTGCTGTCCAAATTCGCGGGCGGTCTGGGCAACGACTGGACCAATGTGCGCGCTCTGGGTAGCCATATCAAGGGCACCAACGGCAAATCACAAGGCGTGGTGCCGTTCCTCAAGGTGGTGAACGACACTGCCGTGGCGGTCAACCAGGGCGGTAAGCGCAAGGGCGCGGTGTGCGCCTATCTGGAGACATGGCACTTGGATATCGAGGAATTCCTGGAACTGCGCAAGAACACTGGCGATGACCGTCGCCGCACGCACGACATGAATACCTCGAACTGGATTCCCGACCTGTTCATGAAGCGCGTGATGGAAGGTGGCGAATGGACCCTGTTCTCGCCGTCGAACTGCCCTGACCTGCATGACAAGTTCGGTACCGAATTCGAAAAAGCCTATACCGCTTATGAAGCCAAGGCCGCCAGCGGCGAACTAAAGCTGTTCAAGAAAGTGCCGGCGCAATCGCTGTGGCGCAAGATGCTGACCATGCTGTTCGAGACCGGCCATCCCTGGATCACTTTCAAGGATCCGTGCAACATCCGCAGCCCGCAGCAGCATGTGGGCGTGGTGCATAGCTCTAACCTGTGCACCGAGATCACGTTGAATACCTCTGACAGCGAGATCGCGGTGTGCAACCTCGGTTCGGTCAACCTGACGGCGCATATTTTCCCCAAAGGGCACGCCCAAGCCGGCCAGCTCGATCACGACAAGTTGAAGCGCACCATCAACACAGCCATGCGCATGCTGGATAACGTGATCGACATCAACTATTACGCGGTCGCCAAGGCGCGCAATGCCAACCTCAAACACCGTCCGGTTGGTCTCGGCATCATGGGTTTCCAGGACTGCCTGCACGAATTGCGCATCCCTTATTCATCCCAGGCCGCGGTCGAGTTCGCCGACCGTTCCATGGAGGCCGTTTGCTACTACGCTTACTGGGCATCCAGCGAGTTGGCGGCAGAACGCGGCCGTTATGCCACCTACCGTGGCAGCCTGTGGGACAAAGGCATCCTGCCGCAAGACAGCCTGAACTTGCTGCGCGAGCAGCGCGGCGGCTTCGTCGAGGTGGAAATGTCTTCCAGCCTGGATTGGGATACTTTGCGTGCGCGCATCCAGCAGAACGGCATGCGCAACTCGAATTGCGTGGCCATTGCGCCGACTGCCACGATCAGCAACATCATCGGGGTATCGCAGAGCATCGAGCCAACCTACCAGAACCTGTTCGTGAAATCGAACCTTTCCGGCGAATTCACTGTGATCAATGAGCATCTGGTGAACGACCTCAAGGCGCTGGGCCTGTGGGACGAGGTGATGATCGCCGACCTCAAGTATTTTGACGGCAGCCTGTCCAAGATCGACCGTATCCCGGCCGAATTGCGCGAACTGTACGCAACCGCCTTCGAGGTCGAGCCGACCTGGCTGATCGAAGCCGCATCGCGCCGCCAGAAGTGGATAGACCAGTCGCAATCGCTGAATATCTACATGGCTGGCGTGTCCGGCCGCAAGCTGGATGACACTTACAAACTGGCGTGGCTGCGTGGGCTGAAGACCACCTACTACCTGCGTTCGATGGGAGCGACCTCGGCTGAGAAGTCGACTTCTCGCGCCGGTTCGCTGAACTCGGTGGCTAGCGATGCGGGGGGGATGTCTGCGGCTCCGGCAGCGGAAGAAACGAAGTTCTGCTCCATCGACAATCCAGAGTGTGAAGCCTGCCAATAGAGAACGTACGTTCGCCGCATTGTGCGACGGATACAAAGTAGCAAAGGAACGATATGTTGAATTTTGACGAAGAACTGACGCCGTCCGCTCAGGCGGGATTGCGTATGGCAACCATGGATATGGGTGCTGCAGTGGCCGATAAAAAGGTCGCAAAGGATAATGCTGTCGCCCCCAAATCTTTCGGTCGCATCCGTGTGGAAGACAAACGCATCATCAATAGCAGTTGCGATGTGAACCAGTTGGTGCCGTTCAAGTACAAATGGGCGTGGGAGAAATATCTGGCTGGCAACGCCAACCACTGGATGCCGCAAGAGATCAACATGTCGGCCGACATCGCCCTGTGGAAGAACCCGAACGGCCTGACCGAAGACGAACGCCGCGTTGTGATGCGCAACCTGGGCTTCTTCAGCACTGCTGACAGCTTGGCCGCCAACAATATCGTGCTGGGCACCTACCGCCATATCACGGCACCGGAATGCCGCCAGTACCTGCTGCGTCAAGCTTATGACGAAGGCATCCATACCCATTCCTACCAGTACATCGTCGAATCGCTGGGCATGGACGAGGGCGAAGTCTTCAACATGTATCACGAAGTCCAGTCGATCCGCGACAAGGACGAGTTCCTGCTGCCGTTCATCGACACGCTGACCAATCCCGCCTTCAAGACCGGCACCCCCGAAAACGACCAGAAACTGCTGCGCAGCCTGATCGTGTTTGCCTGCATCATGGAAGGCATGTTCTTCTATGTCGGTTTCGTGCAGATCCTGGCCATGGGCCGCCAGAACAAGATGACCGGCGCGGCCGAGCAGTTCCAGTACATCCTGCGTGATGAGTCTTTGCACCTGAACTTCGGTGTCGATATGGCCAACCAGATCAAGATGGAAAACCCGCACCTGTGGACGCCCGAGTTCAAGGCCGAGCTTTCCGGCCTGTTCCGCAAGGCGGCCGAGCTGGAATCAGCCTATGCCGACGACACCATGCCGCGCGGCATTCTGGGTTTGAACGCCGCCATGTTCAAGGAATACATGCGTTTCATAGCCAACCGCCGTTGCCAGCAGATCGGTCTCGACGTGATCTTCCCCGGGGCGTCCAACCCGTTCCCGTGGATGTCTGAGATGATCGATTTGAAGAAGGAGAAGAACTTCTTCGAGACTCGCGTGACCGAGTATCAGACCGGCGGGGCCTTATCCTGGGATTGATTTAGGCAGATCACACAGGCGTATACCCTGCTGGCAACGCTCCCCTCGCGGGAGCGTTTTTATTTTCAGGGAGAAGAATCGTTTCGTGCTGTGAGAAAAAGTTCTAAGCAAGTGAGCGAGAGCGAGAGATCAGAAAAATTCGCGGCGACATAACAAAAAAATGCAAAAAATTCAATTTATATATTGACAGCAAACATAAATAAGATAAAGTTGCAACCGCAAGATGTAGTAAAAAATTACTGCGCCAAACACTAGCTGTAGTGTTCAAAAGAGGCACAACAAGGCAAATAAGGGGATTTCGCTTGCGCGAACTTGAAGCTCGAGAATCAACCTACATGGCGCCGATGGCGCAAATCAAAAGCGAGATTCTTTCTCGGGGGTTCCCCTCCCTCCAAATTCCCAGGTCATCCAAAGCCATACCGGATCGGCTTGAACAACCCTCCCCATTGTTTATCAGCACCAACAAATGACTATGAGATATAGCCGCTTGGAGGTTTCCAATACAGATTCAATTCAAATCGGGATATATCCGGAGAGGGGTCATGCGCCTTTGCTGGAGAATGACCCCCGGTGTGCGACTTTTGTGAAGCGATCTGTTGTCTATCAGGCGGGCGCAGCTTCGTCTTGAGTCTGGATTTGCAAAGGCTGCTTCGGCGGCCTTTGTTGCAAGGGCTTCAGCCATACCGTTCGCGGTGTGTTGGAGGTGTAGTAGTTGTAAAGTTGTTTTTTGTTAACGTTCACCACTTAAGGAGGTTGAAATGGTAGCAGCAAAGAAAGCTAAACCCGCAGCAAAAAAGGCGGCTGCAAAGAAACCCGCAGCCAAAAAAGTTGCAGCCAAGAAGCCGGCAGCTAAAAAGGTAGCAGCCAAGAAGCCAGCAGCAAAGAAGGTCGCCGCCAAGAAGCCGGTAGCTAAAAAAGCAGCAGCAAAGAAACCCGCTGCCAAAAAGGCTGTAGCTAAGAAACCGGCAGCAAAGAAGGTCGCCGCCAAGAAGCCAGCAGCTAAAAAAGCAGCAGCAAAGAAACCCGCTGCTAAAAAGGCTGTAGCTAAGAAACCGGCAGCAAAGAAGGCAGTTGCCAAAAAGCCGGCAGCAAAGAAAGCAGCAGCAAAGAAACCCGCTGCTAAAAAACCGGCAGCCAAGAAAGCAGCAGCAAAGAAACCCGCTGCTAAAAAACCGGCAGCAAAGAAAGCGGCAGCAAAGAAGCCGGCGGTAGCGGCTAAACCAGTGGCAGCTCCGGCTGCGTTGGCTCCGTCTGCTCCGGCTCCGGTGCGTCCGGCTGCGACTTGGCCTTTTCCCACACCCGGCATCAGCAAGCCGAACTAATGTGGTGGGAGGCTGTGAAGGCAGCCCCGGGCTGTAGTTAGCTGGGGCTGATTCACGGTTGTCGGAGAGCGAGCCGGACAGGCTCAGTAGTATTTTTTCGCACTTGTGAAAGTGCGTGGGGCTTCGTCCCCTCTTGGAAACGTTCAGTCGTTTTGCTTGGCGTATCTGTAGTTGGTCTGCGTAGTGCAAAGGCTCGCACCGCTATCTGACAACGACAAGTTCGGGATTATTATGCCGCGATGCCGTGGAGGGGTTCGTGCCCTCTGTCAAATCGGGTGGCAGTCAAATATCCAAATCAATGGAGGGGTTCTGCTCCCTCTGAAAAAAGCGAAGCCGAATTTCTCAAATCTGGAGTTGAAAAATCTAGGCTGAGCAGCCTATACGGCGAGCTTAACCGAATACAACGTGGTGGGAGCATCGCTGTTCTTGTCGAAAGCGATCCCCGTCTCGACCCCGACACGCGCGATCTCCGCCGCATCATCCGAGCGCGAATAAGCCTGGTGCATGGCGCCCAATGCGAACTCGTGCCCCGAGCCAATAGCCCAGAATTGTGTGTACTCAAACACTTCGCGCATCGAATAGATGGCGAAGATGCCATTCGGGTTGGCGATCAACGCGGTGATCTGGCTCGATTCATACGGATCTTCTTCATCTTCCTTCGGATTCAGAAAGCATTCTTCCTTCAATACCGGGTGCAGCTTGCGGAAGGTTTCAAAGATCGCCGCCTTGCTGTTAAGCTGCACATCGGCCATCTTTGCGAGCAAGCTGCCCAGCACCAGATGGTGAGCAGCGCTGCCGCAGACGCCGATGAAACTGCCGCCGACCTGAAGGATCTTGTCGTGAGAGGCATCGCGTGAGGCATGCAAACGCGTATTACCAAAGGTGGTGAGCGTATCGGCCGCGATGGCGGCAAAACCGTTCTTTCTGACTGCGACGATGGTAGTCATTTGAAGCTTCCTTATCGATTTAGGGCCACATTTTAACATTGATGCTGAACAGCGCCCCTTTACCCTATCGCTCAGATGCTAGCGCCTACTTCGCCGCGATTCGCGACCTGCCGCATGCGGCCTGGCTGGACAGCGCGGGATGCAGCCGTTACGACATCCTGGTAGCGCAACCGGTGCTGACGCTGACCACGCGCGGCATGCAGACCGACATTACCGATGCACACGGGACAAAAACGACCGAGGTTGAACCGTTCGGTCTGCTCCGCCAAATCCTCGGAACATCCATCGCACCCCTGCCTGACCTGCCTTTTGCCGGTGGCGCATTGGGATACTGGAGTTACGATCTCGCGCGGCGCTATCAAGACATACCGGCCACAGCGTACGATAAGGATGAACTTCCGGAGATGGCAGTCGGCATCTACGACTGGGCAGTCGTGATCGATCACCAGGAAGTGGAAGCGAAACTGGTCTCTCGTCTGCGCTATGCCGAAACGGAACAACGCCTGCCCGGTATATTGTCACGCCTGGAATCGGCAACAGAGCCGAAGAAAGCCTCGACCGATTTCAAAGTCGGCGGAGACATACGCTCCAACCTCAGCCACGACGACTACTCCAAAGCATTCGACCAGATCAAAAAATATTTGCAGGAAGGGGATTGCTACCAAGTTAACCTGGCGCAGTGTTATGCAGCGGAAGCTACTGGTGATGCGTTTGCGGCCTACCTGCAATTGCGCCAACTCAGTCCGGCACCCTATTCCGCTTACCTCGATTGGCCGCAAGCCAAGGTTCTGTGCGCCTCTCCAGAGCGCTTCTTGCGTGTGCAGGCGGGCAGGGTAGAGACCAAGCCGATCAAAGGTACACGCCCGCGCAGCGCCGAAGCCGTAGAAGATGCACGTCTGGCGGAAGAGCTACGCCAGCACCCAAAAGATCGTGCCGAGAACCTGATGATCGTCGACCTGCTGCGCAACGACCTCGGCAAAAGCTGCGAGCCAGGCTCAGTGCGCGTGCCGGAACTATTCCGAATCGAGAGCTATGCCAACGTGCATCACCTTGTAAGTGTTGTCGAGGGAAAGTTGTGTGCCGAACATGATGCACTCGACGTGTTGCGTGATTGCTTCCCCGGCGGCTCCATCACAGGCGCACCCAAACAGCGCGCCATGCAGATCATCGAACAACTGGAACCGCACCGGCGCGGGGTGTATTGCGGCAGCATCGGCTACATCGGTTTCGACGGCAACATGGATACCAACATCGCCATCCGCACACTAGTGAACGCCAACGGCGAGCTACGTTGCTGCGCGGGTGGTGGCATCGTTGCCGACTCACAATGCGAGGCGGAATATCAGGAGACGCTGGACAAGGCTTCAGCGATGCTGGAATTGTTGCAACGATTCGGCGGGGAACTGCACCGATGAAAACAGACTGATGGCGCTGAAAATAATAGAGTTGAGGTCTTTTGCACTTACATCAGGCTGTGATTAAATGACCGCAATCCGGCGAATGGCAGACATTGGTTATCACAGCTATGTAGGGCGTAAGTCGGCCAGTTTGCGACATGCAGGTACGTCCGCTTTGCGGCAGTTAATCTGGCGAAAATGTGGTTCGCGTTCCAGAAGTTGCCATTCGATACAGTCTTTCAATTTGCATAACAAGAGTCGCTTGTTAGAGGCTGTCACAGGGAGAATAAGAATTAAGACCACCTTGTTTATTTCATCCGTATTGCTAAGCATTTATCTAATGATTCTTCAATCTGCTTATGCAGATGACAGAACTACACCAAAATCAATTGATGAATACTTTATAGGCAACAAACTGATTACTTCTCAAAAGTCATTTATCAATTCGGAAAATACACAGCGCATTGAATATTACTGTGAAGATGAAAATTTGCCTGGGGGCGCCAACGAAGGCGCAAGCAATCCGGCAAATGTTCATTGTGCTGCCGCGTTATTCGTAAAACAGTCAGGCAAATGGATGTTCAGTGATCGATTGGAATTGCGATACGGCACTGTAAAAAAATTTACTGGAAATAAACTCGAAATAGATCTGCTGGAATATGGTGATCACGATTCATTATGCTGTCCAACCGATCACACTCTGCTCACATATAGTACAAGAAGTGGAAAAATTTCAGAGGATATATCAGCCGAAGGAAAGTTACCCATCGTCAAGGCGGTAGAAGAGAACGCTAATGCAAATCATGTTGCCAACATGATTACACGAGGAGCCAATGTTAATTCGAGGGATACGAAAGGCAAGCCGATTTTAATAATCGCTGTCGAGAAGCAGAATATTGATGTAGTGCAGTTGTTACTGGAACATGGAGCAAATATCAATGCATCTCAAAGAAATGGAAATACGGCACTAATTTCTGCGGCTATGGGGGGCTTGCGTAATACTGATATTGTTCGCCTGTTATTGGAAAAGGGCGCCGACCCCAATGCAAGTCAAGAAGATGGTACGACTGCGTTGATATACGCGGCCATAGGTGGATCTGCTGAGCAAGTCAACTTGCTCTTGGATAAAGGCGCAAATGTCAACGCGCGAAAAGACGATGGTTGGTCAGCCTTGGATTTTGCGATCTCGCAAAGCAGGCGCGAAGTGGCTCAATTACTCTTAAAAAGAGGAGCCAAAACGGATGAAGTCAGTAATAAAGTGGTTCCATTGGTACTGGCAGCATCGGGCTTTGACGTAGGCATGGTGAAGCTGCTGCTCGACAATGGGGCGAATATCAATGCTAAAGATTCAAAGGGAAATACTGCATTGAGAAATGCCTCTGGCGGTAATGAGCGTATTGAAATTGTTAAGTTGCTTTTGGAAAGAGGCGCAGATATCAATGCCACTAATAATGATGGCAGAACAGCTTTGCTCGAAGCAATCGAATTAGGCAACAAGAGTGTCGTCAGGCTGTTACTTGGCAAAGGTGCTGATCCAAATGTGATGGATTCTTATGGAGCAACGGAACTTAGGACTTTTCATGGATACGATCCAGAGTCCAGGACGATAGATTTCATCCAGTTATTGCTTGATCATGGCGCGGATATCAATGCGAAATCTCCTAACGGCGAGACAGCATTGATGCATGCTGCTATGAACGGACAAGTTGGGCCAGTTCGGTTGATGATTAATAGAGGCGCAGCGATTAACGAAAAAGACAAAAAAGGATACACGGCTATATTTCATAATGCTTATGGCATCAGTTTTAACTGCAAAGTCATCCGAGTGCTGCTAGAAAAAGGGGCAAAAACCAAAGACAACGAACCTAGCAGCAGCTATCTGATCAGGCGTGTGACAGAGAAGAAAAATGATCCTGACTGTGCCCAATCGTTGATATTAATGAAATGAATTTAGGAGCAATTGCCAAACGGGTGTAGTCGGCACACATCTAAATTACCGATTGCCAAACTAAATTAGGCCTGCTCCTAGACAATTGAATTGTCTCAAATGGGCACGGAGCTGAAATTGATCTGTGTCTGCTTTAGCGAAGCGAATTCACGAAGCCGGATGACTGAAACGGGTTAATTTCTGCCCAAATACATAAACGCCTTATTCGATATCAGTGGCCGCAGATGCAGGGATGGCGGACATTAAATCCAGAATGAATTACTTCTCCGTACCCTTCAGTTTTCCACCCAGCTTGGCATCGAACTTCTCTCGGTTGACGATGAAGCGTTCGTGCCGCCCCTTGGAGATGACGTCCACGCCGTCGTGGGCTTCGACTTGAAACACCAGTCGGCGGCCATCGACTTCGATCAGTTCCACATTCGCGGTGATCTCCATACCGGGCGGAGTGGCGGCTTGATGTGTGACGTCAATGTGTGTGCCCAGTGTCTGCTCGTTCGGCCAATCGATGTGCGGGTTGATGCATTTGATGCAGGCCCATTCCAGAAAACCGATCATGAAGCCGGTGGCGAAGACTTCAGGCATCGCCTGGAATTCTTCGGCTTCGGGATAGAGTGCGGGTACGGTCTTGGTGGGCGGCAGCAGGTATTTGTGTTCGTACTTGAGGCCGGGCTTCAAGGTTTCTTTCATGCGAATCTCCTGAGGAAGCTAAGCAGGGATGCTCTTCACCCGGGTGATGCGGATCACTTCGGGTATCTTGCGCAGGCCGCGCATGACGTTGGCCAGGTGCATACGGTTGTTCACCTGCAGTGTGAAATAAAGCGCCGTGTAATCGCCTTCGCTGGTGAAGTGGACGTTCTCGATGTTGGATTCCGCATCCGCGATGGAAGAAGCGACCTTGGCCAGAACGCCGCGCTGATTGGCGACGATGAGCTTGATGCTGACATCGAACAGCTTGTTGATGTTCTTGTCCCAAGTTACATCCATCCATTCCTCGCTGCTGCCACGACCTTTGCGCAAACTCGGGCAGTCGTGCGTGTGGACGATGAGTCCTTGGCCGCTTTTGATGACGCCGATGATCGGGTCGCCCGGGATGGGGCGGCAGCACTTGGCATACTGCACCGCCATCCCTTCGGTGCCGAGCAAGGTGATGATGCCGCTTGCGCTGGACTCGGTTCGGTTGTTTTCGCCCTCGCTCAACTTGGCTAGTTGGCGTGCAATGACCATGTTAAGGCGTCGTCCAAGGCCGATGTCGGCAAAGATCTCTTGCTTGGACTTCGCGCTGCTCTCCTTGAGTACGCGTTCCCAGCTTATTTCCTCAATGTCCTGAAGTTTAAGGCCGAGTGAGTTGAGCGCCTGTCCAAGCAGGCGTTCACCGAGTTTGGCCGACTCATCAAGGTGCATGGTCTTGAGTGCATGACGTATCTCGCCACGCGCCTTGCTGGTGACTACATAACTCAACCAGGCCGGATTGGGATGGGCGAGCGGGGCGGTGATGATCTCGACGCGATCACCGTTGCGCAACTCGGTGCGCAGGGGTACCAGCTCGGCATTCAGTTTGGCTGCGACGCAGCGATTACCGATATCGGTGTGAACGCTGTAGGCAAAATCCACGGCGGTCGCGCCGCGCGGCAGGGAGTAGATCTTGCCCTTGGGCGAGAACACATACACTTCATCCGGAAATAGATCGACTTTCAGGTGCTCGAGGAATTCGACCGAGTCGCCGCTCTGCGCAAGGCTTTCCAGCAGGCTTTGCAACCATTGGTGCGTCTTCTGATGCAGTTCATTGATCTGCGTTTCGGAGGATTTGTACAGCCAGTGCGAAGCCACGCCGCTCTCTGCGAGTTTGTTCATCTCGTGTGTGCGTATCTGCACTTCGATGGGTGTGCCGAACGGGCCGAACAATGCCGTGTGCAAAGATTGGTAGCCATTGCCTTTGGGGATGGCGATGTAGTCCTTGAACTTGCCGGGAAATGGCTTGTACAAACTGTGCAGCACGCCCAGTGCGAGATAGCAGGAAGGCACGTCATCGACCAGGACACGAAAGCCGTAGATATCCAGCACCTGTGAGAAGGCCAGCGATTTGGATTGCATCTTCTGGTAGATGCCATACAGGTGTTTTTCACGGCCGCGCACTTCGGCTGCGATGTGATTCTCATCCAGGCGCTGGCGAATGGATTCCAGTATCTTGCTCACGACCTCGCGCCGATTGCCGCGTGCCACTTTCAGTGCACGCGACAACACCGCATATCGGTTGGGGTGCAGATATTTGAAACTCAGGTCTTCCAATTCCTGATACACGCTGTTTAGCCCGAGCCGATTGGCGATGGGCGCGTAGATGTCCATCGTTTCGTGTGCGATGCGCTCGCTTTTTTCCTTGGATACAGAGCCCAGCGTGCGCATGTTGTGCAGCCGGTCGGCGAGTTTGATGAGGATGACGCGCACATCCCGCGCCATCGCCATCAGCATCTTGCGAAAGTTTTCCGCCTGCGCGTCTTGCAGGGTCTCGAATTGCAGCTTGTCCAGCTTACTCAGGCCATCTACCAGTTCCGCCACGGGCTTGCCGAACTGCTCGGCGATCAGCTCGATGCTGATGTCGGTATCTTCTGCCACATCGTGCAACAGTGCGGCGGTGATGGCTTGTGCATCGAGGTGAAGCGGAGTGAGGATGCGGGCGACCGCAATGGGGTGGGAGATATAGGGATCGCCCGATTCCCGCAGTTGTCCCTGGTGAGCGTCACGGCTGAAGGCGAGCGCGGCTTCGATCTGCGCCACATCCTTGGGCTTCAGATAGGCGGAGACCTCTTGCAGGAGCGTTTCAGCATCGGTCTGTGACATGGGACATTTGACGGAGATGCCGCCGGAATATCCCGGCGGCGCGCGATCAGGCCATGCCGCGATTCAGGATCTCGATGCCGACCTTGCCTTCGCTGATCTCGCGCAGGGCGACCACAGTGGGTTTGTCCTTGGTGTTCTCCACCAGGTAACCCGCACCGTTGGCCAACTGACGTGCGCGATAAGCAGCGGACAGGGTCAGTTCGAAACGGTTGGGAATGTACTTCATGCAGTCTTCGACAGTGATACGTGCCATGGTGGGCTCCTATTTTTGCAATTGATTGATTAGAGATGCGTGACGAGCGAGTTGGCCATCGCGACACAACCCGGCGGCGGTGATCACCGCGGCGAGTTGTTGCAATGCCTCGTCCAGCTTGTCGTTGATGATAACATAGTCGAACTCCGAGACATGCGAGATGTCCTCCTGTGATGCTTGCAGACGGCGTGCGATCACCTCGGCGCTGTCCTGTCCGCGACCCTTAAGGCGCGTCTCCAGAGCGGCCAGCGATGGCGGCAGGATGAAGATGGAGATGGCGTGCGGCATCAGCTTGCGCACCTGTGCCGCGCCCTGCCAGTCGATCTCGAGCAGGATATCGTGCCCCGCATCGAGTTGTTTCCTGATCCATGATTGTGAAGTGCCATACAGATTGCCGTATACCTCGGCGCTTTCCAGAAAATCTCCTTCCTTCACCATCTCCAGAAACATCTCGCGGCTGATGAAATGATAGTCCTTGCCGTTAGTCTCACCGGGACGCGGTGTGCGCGAGGTATAGGAGACGGACAGCGCGATCTGTTTATTGCTTTTCAGCAGTGCGCTGACAAGGCTGGTCTTGCCTGCACCAGAGGGTGCGCTGATGATGAAAAGATTGCCGGACATGTCGTTCTCCTATTCGATGTTCTGTATCTGTTCGCGCATCTGTTCGATGAGTATCTTGATCTCCATCGCACTGCGCGAGACTTCCGCATCTACCGATTTCGAGCCGAGGGTGTTGGCTTCGCGGTGCAGTTCCTGCATCAGAAAATCCAGGCGTTTGCCGACCGCACCGCCTTTTTCCAGCACCCGCCGCATTTCGGTGAGATGGGTCTGCAAGCGCGAGAGTTCTTCATCCACATCGATCTTGCTGGCATACAGCGTGATCTCTTGCCGCACGCGCTCATCATCTTCGCTGCCGAGCGCCTCGAGCAGACGTGCGCGCAACTTGGTTTCGTAAGCGGCGATGGCAGCCGGGATGTGCGGCGCGACAGCGATGCGCAAGACCTCGATCTGCTCCACCCGCGCCAACAGGAAGGATTTTAGCTTCTCCCCCTCGCGCTGGCGTGCGGCGGCAAAGTCCTTCACTGCCTGCTGAAGCAGGGTCTGCAAGGTCGCCTGCAACGTCTCGGCGGAAGCGGCGGCACTTTCGAGCACGCCGTTCCAGCGCAATACATCGGCCACGCTGAGTTCGCGCGCGTCGGGCAGGATCTCGCGCACTTGGCTGCTCCACAGGGATAGTTGCCGAACCAGGGTCGGGTTGAGTTGTGCCGGATTTTGCGTGGATTGACGCGGAGCATAGTTGATGCGGCACTCCACCTTGCCCCTGCTCATTTGGGCTGCGATTGCTTCGCGCAAAGCGGGTTCTTGCGAACGCAACTCGTCCGGCATGCGCAATTGCAGATCGAGATAGCGATGGTTGACGGAGCGCAACTCCAAGGTGAGGGAGCCGGAATCCAGTTCGGCGGCGACGGCGGCGAAGCCGGTCATGCTATAAATCATCGAGCGCTCCGGGAGAAGTGGAAAAACATGGGCTGAACGCGACGCATTATATTACGATTGCTCTCCACAACTGTCCCCGAACACTATCGGGCACACATAATTCCGGGGAAAAGATGCAATTCGCAGTCCATCAAGCCAATCACATCGGCGGCCGCAAGTACAACCAGGATCGGGCCGGATACGCCTATACCAATGAAGCACTGTTGCTGGTGCTGGCCGATGGCATGGGGGGGCATATGCATGGCGAGATCGCCGCGCAGATCGCCGTGCAGACATTCATGCGTGCATTCGGACGGCTGAAGGATGGAGTGGTTAAAGAGCCGGAGGTCTTTCTGCGCGAGACTATGCGTTCTGGTCATGATGCCATCTTCAACTACGTGCAAGAGCAGCATCTCGGCGGCAGTCCGGGTACGACCTGTGTGGCCGCCCTGGTGCAACAAGGTCATATGTGGTGGGCGCATGCCGGTGACTCGCGCTGTTATCTGTTACGCGGCAATGCGGTGGTGAGTGTCACGCACGACCATTCTGTGGTCCAGCAGTGGGCAGACTGGGGAATCATCAGCCCGGACGAGATGAAGACGCACCCGGATCGCAACAAGATCACCAACTGTCTGGGCGGCGTGGAAGACATGTTCTATGTCGATGTTTCGCAACCGGCTGCGGTGCGATCCGGCGACACATTGCTGTTGTGCAGCGATGGTTTCTGGAGCCCGTTGGCCGATGCCGAGATGGCAAGATTATCTTCTGCTTCTGTCTTGCAGGAAAAGCTGGAAGAGTTGATCGGTATGGCGGTGACTCGCGAAGCGGCGCGCGCCGACAACACGACTGCAGTGGTGGCGCGACTTGGCGAACATGAGGAGGATCGAGCTACGGAGGATCCGATATGCGTCCTGTTGGATGAACCTTCCGTGCCAATGAATTCCCGGTCAAGTCCGATATAATCCGCACCGTTCTCCAACTCCTTCAAGGTTCCCGTCATGCGTCCCAGTCAGCGTAAGCCAGACCAGCTTCGTCCCATCCGCATCACCCGTCATTACACCAAACACGCCGAAGGCTCGGTGCTGATCGAGTGCGGCGACACCAAGGTCATCTGTACCGCCAGCGTGGAAGAGCGTGTGCCGCCGCACAAGAAAGGCAGCGGTGAAGGCTGGGTGACGGCTGAATACGGCATGTTGCCGCGTTCCACCGGTGAGCGCATGGGGCGAGAAGCGGCCAAGGGCAAGCAATCCGGGCGTACGCAGGAGATCCAGCGCCTGATCGGTCGCAGCCTGCGCGCCGTGGTGGATCTGAAAAAGCTCGGTGAGCGCACCATCCAGCTCGACTGCGACGTGATCCAGGCCGACGGCGGCACGCGTACCGCCAGCATCACCGGCGCCTTCGTTGCGCTGCACGACGCGATAACCGGACTGATGGGCAAAGGGCTTATCAAGGAAACCCCGCTCAAGGATTTCATTGCCGCGATTTCAGTCGGCATCTACCAGGGCACGCCCGTGCTGGACCTCGATTACGTCGAGGATTCGGACTGTGACACCGACATGAATGTGGTGATGCTGGGCAGCGGTCACTTCGTCGAAGTGCAGGGCACGGCCGAGGGGCATCCCTTCTCGCGCGAGGAGATGGATACGCTGCTGGAGCTGGCCAAGAACGGCATCGCGCAACTGGTCGGGATGCAGCGCACCGCACTGAGCTGACGTAATGAACAAGCTCGTCATCGCCTCCAACAACCCGGGCAAACTGCGCGAGTTCCAGCTCATGCTGGCGCCGCTCGGCATAGAGGTGCTGACGCAGTCGCAACTCGGCATCTCAGAAGCCGAGGAACCGCACTGCACTTTCGTCGAGAACGCGCTGGCCAAGGCACGCCACGTCAGCCGCGCGAGCGGTCTGCCCGCGCTGGCCGATGATTCCGGCATCTGCGTCGATGCGCTGGGTGGCGCGCCCGGTGTGCAATCGGCGCGCTACGCGGGCGACAATCCGAAATCTGACCGGCGCAATAACGACAAGCTGCTGCAGGATATGCAGGGCGTGACTGACCGCCGCGCGCACTATTATTGTGTGCTAATGCTCGTGCGCCATGCCGACGATCCGCAACCTCTCATTGCGGAAGGCGAGTGGCACGGCGAGATTGCCCATGAGGAACGCGGCGACGGCGGTTTCGGCTACGACCCGATGTTCTGGCTGCCGGACTTGGGCAAAATGAGCTCCGAACTGACACATGACAAAAAACACGCGATCAGTCACAGGGGCAAGGCAATGAAGGTGTTGCTGGAAAAACTCAAGCTGAAACACTAGGGCTCAACACTGGCGATGTCCATCCATCCCCTGCAACCCGTCGGTCTCAAAGCACAGGCGGTGAATTTCCAGGCATTGCCGCCGCTTTCGCTATATATCCACATTCCCTGGTGCGTGCGCAAATGCCCGTATTGCGATTTCAATTCGCATGAGGCGCGTGGAGAAATCCCCGAAAAAGAATATGTCGCGGCACTGGTGCGCGATATGGAGCTGGCGCTGCCGCAGGTATGGGGACGCAAGGTGTATACCGTATTTTTCGGCGGTGGCACGCCCAGCCTGCTGAGCGGCGAGGCCGTGGCGGAAATCCTGCGCCAAGTGCGCTTGCTGCTGCCGCTGGACATCAATGCAGAGATCACGCTGGAGGCGAACCCCGGTACTGTGGAGGCCGGCAAGTTCGCGCTGTTCAAGGAAGCCGGGGTTAACCGGCTGTCGCTGGGCATCCAGAGCTTCAATGATGCACATCTGCGGGCGCTTGGACGCATCCACAGTGGCGACGAAGCAAGACACGCGATCGAGATCGCGCAAAGTCATTTCGACAACGTCAACCTCGACATGATGTATGCGCTGCCGCAGCAGACGCTGGATGAAGCATTGCAAGACGTCCGGGCCGCGCTGCGATTCAAACCACAGCATCTATCCTGCTATCACCTTACGCTGGAGCCGAACACCCTGTTCGCGCATGATCCGCCACAGCTGCCGGATGACGAAGCAAGCAGCGACATGCAGCAGCGCAACGAGGATTTGCTGGCGAGCCACGGCTATCAGCACTATGAAACGTCGGCCTTTGCGCAGCCAAATCGTCGTTCCCGACACAACCTTAACTACTGGCAGTTCGGCGATTATCTCGGCATCGGCGCGGGTGCGCACAGCAAGCTTAGTTTTCACGACAAGGTATTGCGGCAGGCGCGTTACAAGCAGCCGCAGGCCTATATGGAAGCTGCGGCACAGGGTTTGCCGGTGCAAGAAGAGCGTGAAGTCGGGCACGAGGAACTTGCGTTCGAGTTCATGATGAATGCGTTGCGACTGAACGGCGGTTTTGACAGCACATTGTTTCAGGAGCGCACCAGCTTGCCGCTGCAGACGATCCGCCGCGAGCTGGAAGAGGCGGAGAAGCGGGGGCTGCTGGTTAGGGACCTGCAAAAAATTGCACCGACGCAACTGGGGCAGCGCTTCCTGAACGATTTGCTAGAGATCTTCCTTGCGCCGGAACACTAGGTCCCACACGCCGTGCCCGAGTCTTATGCCGCGCTGTTCAAACTTGGTAAGCGGACGGTAGTCGGGGCGGGGCGCGTAATCGGCGGCTGTGTTTTCCAGCAGCGGTTCCGCGCTTAGTACGGCCAGCACCTGCTCGGCATAGTCCTGCCAGTCGGTGGCGACATGGATATAGCCGCCCGGCTTGAGCTTCTGCACCAGTTTCGCGATGAACGGGGACTGTATCAAACGGCGCTTGTTGTGGCGCGCCTTGTGCCACGGGTCGGGAAAGAAGATGTGCACACCATCCAGCGTGCCGTTGCTGATCATATCGCGTAGCACTTCCACCGCGTCGTGCTGCATGATGCGGATGTTGTTCAGCTGTTGCGAGTCGATCAGTTTGAGCAGGTTTCCCACGCCCGGCGTGTGTACTTCCAGCGCGAGGTAATCGATCTCGGGATGCGCCTCGGCGATGGTCGCCGTGCTGTCACCCATGCCGAATCCGATCTCGAAGACCCTGGGTGCCTTGCGTCCGAATGCCTGGTCAAGGTCGAGCTGCCGTGTGATGTACGGGATGCCGTAACGCGGCAACCAAGTGTCGATGGCGCGCTGCTGCGCGACCGAGACGCGGCCAGCGCGCAGTACGAAGCTGCGGATATGCCGCTTGCTAAGGTCTTCTGTTTCGCTCATCAGCTGCGTGTCGAGGAAATGATTCCGGCCGTCGGCGAGCTCGGGCTGGCGCTGTACAGTTTCTTCGGCATGCGTCCGGCGAGGAAGGCGCTGCGTCCGGCTTCCACCGCCTGTTTCATTGCCGAAGCCATCAGTACTGGATTTTGGGCGGCAGCGATGGCGGTATTCATGAGTACGCCGTGGCAGCCCAGTTCCATCGCGATGGCTGCATCGGAAGCGGTGCCCACGCCCGCGTCGACAATCACGGGCACCTGCACGCGCTCCATGATGAGCTGCAGGTTCCACGGGTTGAGGATGCCCATGCCGGAGCCGATCAGTGACGCCAGAGGCATGATGGCGACGCAGCCGATGTCTTCCAACTGCCTTGCGATGATGGGGTCATCCGAGGTGTACACCATGACCTGAAAACCTTCCGCTACCAGCGTTTTTGCGGCAGCGATGGTCTCGATCACGTTTGGATACAGCGATTGCGGATCACCCAGCACTTCCAGCTTGACCAGGCTGTGACCATCCAGCAGTTCGCGGGCAAGGCGCAATGTGCGCACTGCATCGTCGGCGGTATAGCAACCTGCGGTGTTGGGCAATAACGTATATTTTGACGGCGGCAGAATCTCCAGCAAGCTTGGTTCGTTCGGATTCTGGCCGATGTTGCTGCGGCGGATCGCGATAGTGATGATCTCGGCGCCACTGGTTTCGATGGCCGCCTTGGTCTCGGCGAAGTCTTTGTATTTGCCCGTGCCGACCAGCAGTCGAGACGAATAGTTTTTTCCCGCGATGGTCAATTGGTCATTCATTGCTGTGTGCCTTATATATATGTGTTTGGTTTTGCGTAGCCACTCCACTGGATTTTGGAAACATGACAGTCGATTGGCCGAGTATCAATTGTCAGGCTATGTCGAACCAGCTTTTGGTCAGCCGCCGCCAACCGCAACGACAATCTCCAGTTTGTCGCCCTCGGATAATTGCTGTGCGGCGAAAGTGCTGCGTGGCACGATCTCGCCGTTCCGTTCCAGCGCGATGCGTTTGCCAGTCAAACCCATCTCATCAATAAGGGTGGCGATACTGGAGGTTCGCGGAAATTGACGCGTTGCGCCATTGATGGTGACTGTGATCACTTTGACTAATTTGCCCGTGTTAGAATTCGCGCCGCATTCTACTATATGCGGGTGTAGTTCAATGGTAGAACGGCAGCTTCCCAAGCTGCATACGAGGGTTCGATCCCCTTCACCCGCTCCAGATCCATCAATTTTCCGGGTATGTTCCGGCGAGGATGCAGGGTGCTCGATTGATGGTTTATGTCAAAACCCGCCGCGTTTTAACCCCTAAAATTTTTGTAAGTTTCCAGTCAGCTAACCTGACATAGTTAGTGGGGTATGGCGTGAATTGAACTACTTTTGGCTTTACTTGTCGCCGAAGCACTGCGACAATTTGCCGCGCTGTGGTAATTGGGTAACATAAGGGTGCGCCAGGTACGTCAGGTTTTGTTGGGGTGCAGGGTGCATTGGTTCTATTTAACTTGCTCGAGGAGGAGACTACTGTGGAAGCTACGCAAGCGACACCAGTAAAGTACGATATGGAAGTTGTCCGATGGTTCACCATCGCGGCTGCCATCTATGCAGTGGTAGGTACGCTCATCGGTGTATATATTGCATCGGAATTGGCATTTCCGTTTTTGAACTTTGACATTCCCTACATCACCTTCGGCCGTCTGCGTCCGCTGCATACCAATGCAGTGATCTTCGCGTTCGGTGGCTGTGTATTGATGGCAACTGGTTTTTACATGGTGCAACGCACCGGTGCGACCAAGCTGTGGAGCAACGGTTTGGCCTGGTTCACCTTTTGGGGCTGGAACCTGATCATCGTGCTGGCCGTTATCACTCTGCCGCTGGGTATGTCGGAAGGCAAGGAATATGCCGAGCTGCCTTGGATTGTTGATATCCTGATCGCGGTCGTGTGGTTGTCATTCGGTTTGAACCACATCATGACCATCGCGATTCGCAAGACTTCGCACATTTATGTTTCCAACTGGTTCACCATGGGCATGATCGTGATGATCACTTATCTGCACGTGGTTAACAGCTTGTGTATCCCGGTAAGCTGGACCAACTCCCTCTCTATCTATACTGGCGTGCAAGATGCGATGATCCAGTGGTGGTGGGGTCACAATGCGGTGGGCTTCTACCTGACCGGCGGCTTCTTGGGCATCATGTACTATTTCGTGCCTAAGCAAACTGGTCGTCCTGTGTTCTCCTATCGTCTTTCTGTGTTGCACTTCTGGGCGCTGACCTTCGGCTACGTTTGGCTGGGCGCGCACCACTTGCAATACACCGCTTTGCCTGACTGGACTGGCTCCCTCGGCGCCGCTGTCTCTCTGGCGATGATCATCCCGTCTTGGGGTGGTGCGATGAACGGTATGATGACTCTGTCCGGTGCATGGGACAAGTTGCGCACCGACTACATCCTGCGCTTCCTGGTTGTGGCACTGGCGTTCTACGCGATGTCCACATTCGAAGGCCCGGTAATGTCCATCAAGACTGTGAACGCTCTGTCTCACTACACCGACTGGACGGTTGGTCACGTGCACTCCGGCGCATTAGGCTGGATGGCGATGGTTGCCTATGGCGCGATGTACCACATGATCAAGAAACTGTGGGGCGTGGAAAAGATGTATTCCGAGGGGCTGGTGAACGTCCACTTCTGGTTGGCGACTATCGGTACCGTGGTTTATATCGTGGCGATGTGGGTCTCCGGCATCATGCAAGGTTTGATGTGGCGCGACTATGACGAGTACGGCACTTTGACCTATACCTTTGTTGAGTCTGTCTCTGCGATGCATCCGTATTACGCGATGCGTGCGGTCGGCGGTCTGATCTTCAACATCGGTACGTGGATCGCCCTGTTCAACATCGTGATGACCGTGCGTCAGGCGAGCGCTCTGCGTTCTTCCGGCGCCGTTCCAGCTAAAGCATAAGGAGTGAGACATGTCTGATCACGACAAAATCTATTCGACCAAATTTCAGGACAGTATCGAACGCAGCACCGTTCTGATGTTTGTGGTGACCGCGATCGCTGTGGCGATCGGCGGTATCGTGGAAATCGTTCCGCTGTTCTATCTCCCTAACACCGCGATGAGTGGTGGAGACGGTACCTTCAACGGTACGGCTCACAAGGATAAGAGCGGCAACGCCATCCCTATGGACAAGATCGTCTGGAACCCGGCTACTTCGGCGCACAAAACGCTGGAAGAATGGCAGCCAGGAGACGGTGTGCGCCCATACAAGCCTTTGGAGTTGGCTGGACGTGCTGTCTACATCCGCGAAGGTTGCTTCCTGTGCCACTCGCAGATGATTCGTCCGTTCCGTGACGAAAAGGATCGCTACGGTCACTATTCGATCGCCGAAGAGTCCATGTACGACCACACCTATCAGTGGGGTTCCAAGCGTACAGGTCCGGATCTGGCTCGCGTTGGCGGCAAGTACTCGGATGAATGGCAACGACGTCACTTGAAGTATCCGCGCGAAGTTGTTCCGGAATCTGTCATGCCGAACTTCTTCTGGCTGGAAAGCATGCCTGTGAACGTCACGGAAACCGTGCAAAGCATGAAGGTCTTGACCATCATGCCGTTCAACCCGATACCTAAGACGATCTATACGGATGCTTATATCGACGGCGCAGCAGCGCAGTTGGAAGGCAAAACCGACATGGATGCTTTGATTGCTTACCTGCAAGGTATGGGCAATCACGTCAAGTTCGAAGAGGGTGTGAACTACCGTGACTAAGTTGATGGGATACCTTGGAATGAATGTCGACGTCATGACGACGAACGACTGGCTGGGCGTGTTTTTTGTCCTGGTCGCGGCGTCTGGTATGGCGGCTATCTATTTCATTGTATTCCGTCCGGCTAACAAGGCCACGTTCGAGTCCCAGCGCGGTATGGCGCTGGATGACGAAGACCATATTAATGTGGGAGAAAAAAGATGAGTGATAAACACGATGCAGGTGGCGTGCCTACAACAGGGCACGTTTGGGATGATGACTTGGGGGACTTTACCAATCAGCCTCCCAAGTGGTGGATGCTGGGACTGACGGCCAGTGCGATCTGGTGTGTAGTGTATTTTCTGTACTATCCGTCCATTCCGGTTTCCAATTTACATGGCTACTGGAAGGGGCTTGGTGGTTGGACAGCAATCACCGAGATGGAGGCTGATAAAAGCGTAGTGGACGAAGTGCGCGGCAAGTATGAAGCCAAGCTCAAGGACATGACGCCAGCGGCTATCTTGGCTGACAACGAACTGACCGAGTATGTGACCCGTTCCGGCAAGGTGTTGTTCGGTGACAACTGTGCGGCCTGTCATGGCACGAATGGTGTAGGTACTGCTGACAAGCAGGGTTACCTCGCGCCAATTCTGCGTGACGACGACTGGTTGTATGGCGGCAAGATCAACGACATCTACACTTCGATAACCGGCGGTCGCGGCGGGGTGATGATTGCGCACAAGGACACACTGTCTGCTGCCGAGATCGATACGTTGGCCAATGCGGTTGCAGCCGGCAAACCGACATCAACTCCTCTGTTCGCAGAAAAGGGATGTACGGCCTGTCACGGAGCGGATGGCAAGGGCTTGCAAGCCATGGGGTCAGCCAACTTGACAGACAGTATCTGGCGTTTCGAAAGCTCGGTTGACGGCATCAAACGTACCATCACGTACGGTGTGAACGCCGGTCCGGGAGCGCGCGTAGCTGTAATGCCGTCTTTCAAGACGGCAGGCAAGCTGAGCGATGTTGAGCTGAAGAAGTTGGCTGTGTACGTTTACAAGTTCGGCGGCGGTCAGCCCGACGCTCCAGTAACTAAATAAGTCTATCTCAGTCTGCACGAAGCGATTCGTGCAGACGTTTACTAATAAGGAGTAAATGAGATGCATAATCACGATTTTGTTTTCTGGGGTGTGATCATCTGCGTAGCCGGTTCTTTTCTCGTTCCCGCGTGGTTGCTGTTCCGGGCGTACCACAACGCGACAAAAGACCAGGACAAGAAGTAAGTTTTCAGGCACTGCAAAAGGGAGGAGAGTTATACTCTCCTCCCTTTTTCATATGGGTCAGGGCATTTGCGAATCCGCTCTTGGGTTTTGGGTGAGCAGATTTGGAAATATCTTGGTTGCGACCAATTTAATTTGGCACGAATAAATTTTGGGAGAGACAGTGTGAATGAAGAGATCGAAAACAATGAGGTGGCAGTACACACGACCATCTATCACGAGTTCGAGACTTGGAAAGTCAACAAGGGCGAGAAGACCATCCATGCCAAACGCATGCCGGGCTTCTTTCGCACTGTAAAAAACTATACCCAGTTGGGTCTCTGGCTTCCGTTCTTTTTGTTTCCATATATGCGCTGGAACGACAAGCAAGCCATCCTGTTCGATATACAGAATAGGCAATTCCATTTTTTCAGCATAACCGTGTTGCCGCAAGATATCTGGATGTTGTCTTTGGTGTTGCTGATAGCCGCAATGACACTGTTTGGCGTGACTTCGGTCGCATCGCGTGTCTGGTGCGGTTATTTTTGTTTCCAGACTGCGTGGACCGACTGGTACACATGGCTGGAGGACAAGATCGAAGGCAATCCGGCGGCAAGGCGAAAACTGGATGATGCGCCACTGAGTCTGGACAAGATCAAGAAGAAAGGGATCAAGCACGCGCTTTGGATGCTGATCGCGTTGTTCACCGGAATCAGCTTCTCTATCTGGTTCGTCGATGCACACGAATACTGGAATAACCTGATCCACTTCGATTTACCCAAGGTGGGCTGGGTCGTGCTGGCCATGTTCTTTGCGGGTACATACATCCTCGCTGGTTTTATGCGCGAACAAGCCTGTAATTGGCTGTGTCCCTACGCGCGCATACAGGGAGTTATGGGTGATTCGCAAACTATCCTGCCAACATATGACATCAAGCGTGGCGAGCCCAGGGGTAAGTTGCGAAAAAATGGTGAAACAGGTGCGCCGCAGGGGGATTGTATCGATTGTTTCCAATGCGTTCAGGTCTGTCCGACCGGAGTGGACATACGTGACGGCCAGCAACTGGGTTGCATTACTTGCGGCTTGTGTCTGGATGCCTGTGATGCCATCATGGACAAGGTCGGCAAGCCGCGCGGATTGATTCGTTACGCATCCTTGGACGAGCTGTCTGGCAAGCCGGCCAAAAAGATATATCAGCATCCTCGTACGCTTGTCTATATCAGCATTATTGTCATTGCGCTGTCCGGTATCGTGTACGGCCTGACGCATTTAGGTTCAATGACGCTAAGCGTCATTCCTGAGCGTCAGCCGCTGTTTGTCAGCATGAGCGACGGATCGATTCAGAACAAGTACGACTTCAAGGTGGTCAACAAGACTGATAAAGACATTCATGTCAAAGTCAGTGCCGAAGGTGGCGTGGATGGGCAGGTGATCATTGGGGCCGAAGAGCCGCCAATCACGCACCACGGTCGTGGCACAGCGTTCACCATCTTCGTCAAGGCAGCAGGTGCAAATATCAAACAAGAGGTCACTCCTATCCGCTTCAAGGTGGAGGGAGTTGAAGATCCGTCTGTATTCGCTGAATACACCAGTAATTTCAATGGGCCAAAACGCTAATAGGAGCGATGAGAATGATTTCACAAAACAGTAAATCCGGTTTTCGTAATCCCTGGGTATGGGGTATGTTGGCACTGATCGTGGTAGTGCTCTCGGTGAATGCCACGTTCATCTGGTTCACTATGAAAGAAGGACGTTCGACGCTGGTCGAACGCGATTACGACACCGGCGATCGCAAATCCGGTGAGGAATTGGTGAAAGAACTTAGGGAGCAACACAAGCTGGCATGGCGGGTGGAGATCAAGAATCCAGTTTCCATCGTGACGGGCACACCGACATCATATGAGATCGGCATCAAGGATCGCGATGGCGTTCCGGTAAGCGGGAAGCTTGAGGTGGTTGCCTACCGGCCTTCCAGCGCCAGCAAGGATTTCACAATACCTTTCAAAGAAGTAGCTCCCGGTCGTTATCAGGGATATGTCAATTTCCCACTCAAGGGTTATTGGGAATTGCATATGCGCATTCAACGGGGTGAGGAAGTGTTTAATGTCAATTCCGACAAGTTCATGGTTGCCGAGCCATCGTAGCTGATAGATCGTTTGCATGACGCGCAGTAATTCAGCTGCGGGCGGCTGCTTCCATTGCGGTCTGCCCATCCCTTCCGATGCCAACTTCCATGCCCGACTGGAGGATGCCGAGAGGGATTTCTGCTGCTTCGGCTGCCAGTCGGTCAGTGCAGCGATTTATGAAGCCGGGCTACAGGGTTATTATAAGCGCACACCCGAAGGCGCGTTGCTGGGTCCGCCGCCGGAGCCTCCCAAAGATATCGAAATCTACGACTTCGACGAAGTTCAGCAGGAATTCACGACAAGTTCCGGTGATGTCCGCGACATTCACCTGTTGGTTGAGGGTATTCATTGCGCTGCTTGCGTGTGGTTGATTGAACGTGGTTTGCAACGTGTACCCGGCGTGCAGTCTGCGGATGTCAATCTGGCGGCAAAACGATTACGCCTGCGTTGGGATAACTCGCAAAGCAAACTCTCCGATCTGATACGCGCACTGGCCAGGATTGGCTACTCCGCAGTGCCTTACGACCCGGAAAGCGCCGAGGGGATCATCAAGAAGAACAATCGCGAGATGTTGTACCGGTTGTTCTTTGCCGGCTTTGCCATGATGAACATGCTGTGGATTTCCATAGCGCTCTACAGCGGAGCAGATCGCGATGAATTCCGCCAATTCTTTCACTGGATGGGGCTGGCGCTGGCTACGCCGACGCTGCTGTACTCCGGTTACCCCTTCTATCGAGGTGCGCTTGGAGGTTTACGTGGCGGCCATCTCACCATGGATATGCCTATCGCAATCGGGCTTTCAGTTACCTATGCGTATTCGCTATACGTTACGGTTACTCACAGCACCGTAGGCGAAGTATTTTTCGATACCGTAACTAATCTGATTTTTGTGATCCTGATCGGACGTTACCTGGAAGGTATGTTCCGCCACCAGGCAGTTTCCGCCACCAAACGCCTGATGGAATTGCAACCGCGGGTTGCTATCGTCATGCGTGACGGGCAGGAGCAGATGACACCGATACGCGGCGTGAAGCTGGGCGATCATGTGCTTATCAAGCCCGGCTACAAGGTGCCGGTGGACGGTGTGGTGCTTGAAGGGCACAGCGCCGTTGACGAATCCATGCTGAGCGGTGAATCCGCGCCGCTGAGCAAGTCGGCAGGAGCACAAGTGTTCGCGGGCACGGTAAATAGCAATGGAGCCCTGCTGGTGGAAGTGCGCACGCAATTGCAGGACACCACACTGTCCAGAATCATTCGGTTGGTAGAAGAAGCTCAGTCATCCAAAGCGCCCATTCAGCGCCTTGCCGACTCCATCGTCCCTTGGTTCGTGCTGGTCACGCTGATCTGCGCAGCTATCACTTTTTTCATCTGGAATGGCCGCGATTTCGAGATCGCCTTGATGGCGGCCACCTCAGTACTCATCATAACCTGTCCATGCGCATTGGGTATGGCGACGCCGATGTCGATAGCCGTAGCCTCGGGGCTTGGAGCAAAGCACGGCATTCTGGTCAAAAATGGACTAGTGCTGGAAACACTGTCCAAGGTCACGCATTTTGTGTTCGACAAGACCGGAACATTGACCGAAGGCAAAATGAGCGTGGCGCAAGTGCATGTGGCAACAGGAGTGCAAGAGCAGGAAGCGCTACGCTTCGCAGCGGCGCTCGAACGTTACAGCGAGCATAGCGTGGCGCATGCCATTGTCACATGCGCCGAAGAGCGTGAGTTGCCGCATCGCGATCTGGCTGTGAAAGGTTTTTGCGCCACATCGGGGCTTGGGGTGGAAGCGGAGGTCTCCGGGCAGAAGGTATTGCTGGGTAGTGCGGAATGGCTGAACCGGCAGAATATCCCGCTGGATGTGGCATTGCAGTCTATGGCGCACGAGCTGGAATTGCAGGCGATGAGCTGCGCCTATGTGGCACTGAACGGCAGACATGTGGCGATTATTGCACTGGCCGACAAGCTTCGCGGCGATGCGCAACAACTGGTGAACGAGTTGCGTGCGGCGGGCATCACCATGACATTGCTTTCCGGTGATCGCAGGCCTGTCGCGGAAGCGGTTGCGCGGCAACTTGGAGGCATGGAAGTGATCGCGGAGGTATTGCCGCAGGACAAAGACAGGGTTATCCAGCGTCTGCAGCAGGGAGGTGCAGTGGTGGCGATGGTCGGGGACGGTGTCAACGATGCACCCGCACTGATCCGTGCTGATGTGGGTATCGCGCTGGGTTCGGGCACGGATGTGTCGGTGGAAAGTGCCGATATCGTGTTGATGCACAACGAGTTGGACAAAGTGCGTCAGGCAACACAGTTGTCACGCCGCACTTTGCTCACCATCAAGCAGAACATAGGGCTATCCTTCGTGTATAACGCCATCATGGTGCCGCTGGCGATGATGGCCAAGGTCAGCCCGTTAGTGGCGGCGATCAGCATGCCGATCAGCTCATTGATCGTGATCGGTAATGCAGCTCGCATTCGTACTCTATTCAACAAGCAGTGAGGTGATTCGATGGACGTGATCTATAGTTTGATACCCGGCATGATGTTGTTCGGCGTGATTCTCGTCATCGGGCTGGTGTGGGCTGTGAAGAAAGGCCAGTACGAAGATATGGAAGGCAATGCCAATCGTATCCTGCTGGATGACGATGAAGACATGATGCAGCGCCCTGAAAAATCCGGCGACGCCAGTGCCGGCAAGAAGTAGGCGTTTGCGCCAAGATCTACTTGAGGACTTCCCCGTTGGCCAGAAGTGGCTGAACCAGTCTGTCGAAATCCTTGGGCGGCACATACTGCAACAAGGGCTTCTCTTCGCTGCTCAATGCGATGTCCAAGCCGTTCTGCGGGTATAGCCAGTGGATAAGGCCGCTTTTCTTTTCGCGGATGCGCTGTGCAGGCTGGCCGAAGCGTTTCTGAAAGATCGCTTCATCAACTCGCAAGCTGGGTAAATATGCCATGCTGGTGATCGGTAGCGTGCGCAGTTTTACAATATCGTCCGCAGTCATCGTGATCTTTTTTCCGCTTCCGGTGGCCGCCATGCGCAAGCCGCGCTCATACATTCCCTGCAGTTCGGCAGGCGGAACGCCGATGGTCAGCACGATCTTGGCAGGCAGGCCGGCCAGTGTCACTTGCTCAAAGAACACTTCGGCAACCAACTTTCCTTCCGGAGATTTGAACAGGCTGGGTTTAACCTCTTCCTTGAAACGGAGCTCTGCGTCATTGGCTGTCGACTCGCCCAAAGTCAGACCGAACACGCGCACCGAATCAGCTGTCGGGTGTTCGATATACCAAGGTACATCGTCTTTCCGTCTGGCGTCCCCGGGAAGAAGGAGGGAGCCGACAAGGAGGAGCGCCGACAGGATGCCGACCCCCCAATAGATTTTGCTTTCTGTTGACATAGGTGAGTCGCTGGCTGATTTTATGAGGGAGTTGACGGGCTGGACGGGTCGGGGTTCTGTTCGACGAAACGCTTGGGCAATTTACCGTGGCGAGCCTGATACATGGAATCGTTACCCAGTACGATCAGTACCAGCAACGTTATCATGAACGGCAGCAGACCGAATCCACCGAGCAGGGCGATGGTGGTGATCTTCGACCATCCCAGCATTTTCGCAAGCAGGAAACCGCCGCCGACGAAGACGCAGGTGGCTGTGAGCAGCCACATGAAATGGCGGTTGCGATTCTCTGCGATTTTCCAGTGGGATTTGACGAACCAGGTTTCATCGCCCTTGGCGATCTGCTTCGCTTTGATCAGAATGTAGCCGGTGATCACGAAAGAAGTGACCGGCACGATCATAACCATCAGCGGGAATGTACTGAATACGCCAAAGGTGGAAGCGAAAACCAGAATATGGTTGAACACCAGATTGATCAGGAATATCTCATGTGGCCATTTGGCGCGTACGGTTTCTTCAGGTGCTATGCTGAAATGCTGATGCATGACGTTCTCCCTCGGGATATTTTTCTGGTTCTATAAACCCTGCCAGTCACACAGGATACCAGTTTATGTTGCGGGTTAGAACGCTGTGGAAGAAGTTTCAAGCCAAGCCGACAAAGCTGCGCAGGCGCAACAGATCCATGATCTCGACCTCACGTACTCTGACGCTGAGCAGGCCGTGTTCCTGGAAGTGCGAGAAGGTGCGGCTGACGGTTTCCAGCTTGAGCCCGAGGTAACTGCCGATCTCCTGACGCGTCATGCGCAGAAGAAAGGCGTTAGGCGAATAGCCGCGGGCGCTGAATCGCTGTGACAGGTTGAGCAGAAATGCTGCCAGACGCTCCTCGGCACGCATGGAACCGAGCAACATCATGATGCCGTGGTCGCGCACGATCTCGCGGCTCATGATCTTGTGCAAATGGCGTTGCAGCGTGGGAAGTTCGCGGCTCAATTCTTCCAGGCGATTGAACGGGATCTCGCAGATCTCACTGTCTTCGAGTGCCACCGCGTCACAGGTATGGGCATCGGAACTGATCGCGTCCAGCCCGATGATCTCTCCCGGCATCTGGAAGCCGGTCACTTGTTCGCGCCCGTCTTCATGCATTACCAGCGTCTTGAAGAAACCAGTACGGATGGCGTACAGCGCGCTGAAATCCTCTCCGCTACGGTAAAGGTATTCGCCACGGCGGAAGGTGCGCTTGAGACTGGTCAGGGCGTCGAGCCGTTGCATCTCCGTGCCGTCCAGATTGACAGGAAGGCACAGTTCGCGCAAGTTGCAGCTGGAGCAGGCGATGCGTAAAGAAGGGTCGGAGACGGCGTTTTGCACTTGGTTTTTTTAGGGGTATTGCACTCTCGGGAAGCAGAATATGACACGGTTTTTGACCTATATCAAACGCATTTTGCGGTATGCTGGCACATTCCGAAAACCGAACTACAAGAAGTAGACCCATGTCAGCCAATAAGGAAATCAGCTCCCAGCTGGAAGTCGATCTGGACTTGATCCGCCGTCTGGACAAGAACGGTCCGCGCTATACCTCCTATCCCACTGCCGATCGATTTGTAGAGGCGTTCAATGCGGAGATGTATGCCCATTGGGTGCGAAAGCGCGAGGTCGGGGGCATCAGTCGTCCCTTGTCGTTGTATGTCCACATCCCGTTTTGCAACACGCTTTGTTTCTACTGCGCCTGCAACAAGGTGGTGACAAAGGATTTCAGCAAGGCCGATCAGTATGTTCGCTACCTCATCAAGGAGATCGAGATGCAGGCCGCGCTACTGGGCGATTCGCGCCGGGTGGAACAGTTGCATTTTGGCGGCGGCACGCCCACATTCCTGAGCGATGACGAGATACGCCAAGTGATGGGTGCGATTCGCAAGTACTTCCAGTTGGTGGAAGACGGCGAATACTCTATCGAGATAGATCCGCGTAAAGTGAGCGATGCCACTGTCGCCTTGCTTGGCGAGATGGGCTTCAACCGTATCAGTATCGGTGTGCAGGATTTTGATCCGGAAGTGCAGAAAGCGGTGAATCGCATCCAGAGCGAAGAAGAAACGCTGCAAGTGATTCGCGCAGCTCGCGCCAATGGCTTCAAGTCGGTGAGTATCGACCTTATCTATGGCCTGCCCAAGCAGACGATAGCGGGCTTTAAGGCAACGCTGGACAAGGTCATCGCGGTGAACCCGGATCGGCTTTCCATCTACAACTATGCGCACATGCCGACTCTGTTCAAGCCGCAGCGCCGTATACATGATGAGGACTTGCCGGCACCGCAAACCAAGCTCGACATCCTCAAGCTGGCGGTGAATACGCTGACCGACGCGGGTTATGTGTATATCGGAATGGACCACTTCGCCAAGCCGGACGACGAACTGGCAGTGGCGCAACGCCAGGGCCGATTGCACCGAAACTTTCAGGGCTATTCCACACATTCGGATTGCGACCTGATCGCAGTGGGCGTCAGTTCCATCGGCAAGATCGGTCCAACCTACAGCCAGAATTTCCGCGAACTGGAAGAATATTACGATGCGCTGAACAACAATACCCTACCCATCATGCGTGGTATGGAATTGAATGCAGACGATCTGGTTCGCCGTGCCATCATCCAGGCACTGATGTGTCATTTCGAGATATCGAAAGAATCTTTCAATATCGCCTATCTCATCGATTTCGACCAGTATTTCGCCACCGAGCTGAAGGAACTGGCCGAATATGAAAATGAAGGGTTGCTCGAACTTTCGTCGCAATGGATCAGTGTCACGCCCAAGGGTCGCATGCTGATTCGCAATATCTGCATGATCTTCGATAAATACTTGCGCGCAAAACAGCAGCATGCGCACTATTCCAAAGTCATATAGGCAACGTCAGAGGGCATCAAAGCTTTGGGGTAGAATGCACTCGTCAGGAGCGAGAGATTGATGAAACGTGTAGATGATTTTCGCCTGAAATTCGGCAAACAAGAGCTGGTTCCGATCATGATCGGCGGCATGGGTGTGGACATCTCAACTGCAGAGCTGGCGCTGGAAGCCGCCCGGCTGGGTGGGGTCGGGCATATCTCGGATGCCATGCTGCCCACCGTGTCGGATCGTCGTTACGATACCGACTTCGTCAAGACCAAGCTGCAGCAATTCAAATACAACATCGACAACTCCAATAAATCGGAGGTCAAGTTCGATCTCGGCCATATCGCCGAGGCCACCCGTCTGCACGTGAGCAAGACCATGGAAGCCAAGCGCGGCTCCGGCATGATCTTCATCAACTGTATGGAAAAACTCACCATGAACGCCCCGAAAGAGACGCTCAAGGTAAGGTTGTGGGAAGCACTCTCTTCCGGCATCGATGGCATCACCCTGGCGGCGGGTCTGCATCTGGGTTCATTCGCACTGATCGAAGAACACCCGCGTTTCCGTGACGTCAAATTGGGTATCATCGTCTCGTCGCTGCGCGCGCTGCAACTGTTCTTGCGCAAGAATGCCCGCACCAATCGGCTGCCCGATTTTGTGGTGGTGGAAGGCCCGTTGGCGGGCGGTCATCTCGGGTTCGGGTTGGACGACTGGATGAAGTATGATCTACGCACCATCACCAACGAGATACTCCAATACCTGCGTGATGAAAAGCTCGATATCCCGGTGATTCCGGCGGGTGGTATCTTTACCGGTAGCGACGCGGCCAGTTTTCTTGAAGAAGGATCGGCCGCTGTGCAAGTCGCCACACGGTTCACCGTGGCTGAGGAATGCGGCCTGCCAGCCGAGGTGCAGCAGGAGTACTTCAAGGCCAGCGAAAATGACATCGAAGTGAATGCAACTTCGCCAACCGGCTACCCGATGCGCATGCTGAAAAA
>Ga0265314_10000774_pt1 | contig 37985 bp, 31 predicted proteins | sample 4126metaG_FD_203106 | JGI IMG/M metagenome (GOLD analysis project Ga0265314, IMG submission 203106) | Rhizosphere microbial communities from Carex aquatilis grown in University of Washington, Seatle, WA, United States - 4-1-26 metaG | ecosystem: Host-associated > Plants > Roots > Rhizosphere >...
AAGCCCGACCTGTCCGGCGTCTGGCAAGCCGACGACGGGAGAATGGTGAAGCCCGAACTCCGCCCCCCGCGATCGCCCTTTCCTCAATCCACCGTCATACGATGGATCGATTTCGGTGCCGGACTCCTCGGAGGACTCCCCTACCAGCCCTGGGCAGCAGAGGCCGTGCGGCAGCGGAAAGCGAATAGCGGAAAAGGCGACCCCACCTCAGCCTGTTTGCCGCTCGGCGTGCCGCGACTGCTCACTGATCCCGAATACCGCAAGATCGTGCAAGTTCCCGGACTGCTGCTGATCCTCAACGAACGCGACGCTGGCTATCGCCAGATTTTTACCGACGGCCGCCCTCTGCCCGAAGATCCGCAGCCCAGTTGGAACGGCTACTCGTCCGGCAAGTGGGATGGCGACACGCTGGTGGTGCACACCAACGGCCTTCGCGACGGCATGTGGCTCGATCGCGCCGGCAACCCCATGACCGACGCCGCCAAACTCACCGAGCGTTTCCGCCGCGTGAGCTACGGCACGCTCGAAATCGAAGTGACCGTGGATGATCCCAAGGCTTACACTAAGCCGTGGACCGTTAAGGTTACCGAGTTCATCGCCGTCAATACGGAGCTGATGGATTACATTTGTTTGGAAAACGAAAAAGACGCCTCGCACTTAGTAGGCAAATAATCGGTCGGGAGGTTTCTCATGTTCCGTTTTTGCATCGGGTTTACACTTGTGTTCGCGATGTTCACGTCCGCCCAGCCGCCTCCAGCGGCCGGTCCTTATAAAGTGCTCAAGACCGCCAAGGTCGGCGGCGAGGGCGGTTACGATTACGTCAGCCTGGACGTCGATGCCCGGCGCCTGTACATCGCGCGCACCGGACCCACGCCGCGCCTGGCGGTCTACGATCTGGATACGCTCGAAGCAGTTGGTGAGGTCCCCACCACGAATGCGCACGGCGCCGCGATCGATCCCAAGTCCAGCCATGGCTTCGCCACAAGCAAGCCGATCACGATGTTCGATACCAAAACGCTGAAGGTGATCAAGACCATTGACGTCATGGGCAACCCCGACGGCCACTTGTTCGACCCTTCCACGCAACGTGTCTACGTCCTCAGTCACGTCGCGCCGCATGTGACGGTGATCGACTCGAAAGACGGCTCCGTCGCCGGCACGGTCGATATCGGAGGCATGCCCGAGCAGGCCGCGAGCGATAGCAAAGGTCATCTCTATATCGATGTTGAGGACAAAGAAAACATCGCCGTGGTGGATAGCAAGACGCTTACGGTGACCGGTCATTATGATGTCGCTGGCAAAGGCGGTACCTGCGCCGGGCTCGCCCTCGACAACAAGAATCACATTCTGTTCGCCACCTGCCGCAACCCGGCGAACATGGTGATCCTGAACGCGGAGGACGGCAAAATTATCACCACGCTCCCGATCGGCACCGGCTCGGACGGCGCGCAGTTCAATCCGCAAACCATGGAAGCCTTCAGCTCGCAAGCGGACGGCACGCTGACCATCGTGAAAGAAAACAGCCCGACTAGTTTTGAGGTGGAGCAAACGCTGCCGACGATGACTGGAGCCAGAACCAGCGCGCTCGACACCAAGACTGGCCACATCATTCTGATCGGCGCCGAGTTCGGTCCGCCGACTCCGCCGGCGCAACCCGGTGGACGCGGGGGCCGGGGCCAGCTACTGCCGGGGTCGTTCACGATCCTGATGGTCGGCAAGTAAGCAACCGCCGCCGTGCGACGCTCAATGTATGTGGATGAAGATTCTCAAGTGGGCATTGTTGGCGCTGGTGGTGATTCAGATCGTTCCCTTTGGTCACACGCACACCAATCCGCCGGCCACGAAAGAGCCGTCGTGGAACTCACCCCAGACCGGCGACTTGATCCACCGCGCCTGCTATGACTGCCATAGCAACCAAACCGTGTGGCCGTGGTACTCGAACGTCGCTCCGGTCTCGTGGCTCCTACAAAGAGACGTGAATGGTGGCCGCAGCCACTTGAATTTCACGCGATGGGATCAACCGCAGCGTCACGCCAAAGACGTCGCTGCCGAGGTGATGCAGGGGGACATGCCGCCTTGGTTCTATCTGCCGATGCATCCCGTCGCCCGGTTGACGGACGCAGAAAAACAGGCGCTGGTCGACGGCGCCGAAAAGTCGCTTGGCCCACAGGCCCCGCCGGAAAAGCACTAGCCGCTCACTTTTCCAAAGGTAGTAAGTGCCGGGTTAAGTAGATTTTGTTCCGCTAAAGACCTGTTTCCTGTCACCTCCGAAGCCGATTTGATCTGGTACCGGCAGTCACTTCGGAGGAACGCAAATTGATGCGGATCAAGCAGGAAAACCTTAGACTCGTTCTGTGCGCGGCGGCGCTGCTTGCGCCCTACGCTCTACACGCGCAGTCGATCGTGATCAGCCCGGGCTACACCACCGTCGGCGTCAGTCAGACGGTTCAGTACACGGCCACGGTCACGGGACTCGCCAACACTGCGGTGACTTGGTCGGTGAGCGGCGTTAAAGGCGGGAACACGACTTATGGGACCATCGCCAGCGGAGGCCTCTACACCGCGCCCGCCGTGATCCCAGCCAACGGCATCACCGTCAGCGCGCTGGGCTCGGACAAAAAAACCTCTGCGATTGTGTATGTCGCTGTGGAACCCGCCGGCCCCTCCATCTCGTCGATATCCCCGAATCCAATTTCAACGGGATCTTACACGGTTACCATCACCGGCACCAATTTCCAGAAGGGGGCGCAGGTCACGGCCTTAGGGGTAAATCTATCGACCACTTTTGTGAGCGCGACCACTCTCAAGGCGTCCGGCTACCAAGGCAAAGCCCAGAGCGCGGCCTTTCAAGTGATCAACCCGGGAACGCTGTGGGGTCCCGGATTCGCGGAGCAGTTTGTCGCCAGCGGACCTCCTCCGAAGCAGGCGATTGCTCCTGCGTCGGCGACGGTCAAATTGGGCTCGACGCAGCAGTTCACGTCGTCGGGAGCTACCAGTTGGACCGCGACCGCCGGCAGCGTCAGTGCCAATGGACTCTATACGGCTCCGTCGGCCATGCCCGCTTCGAGTTCCGTAACCGTGACGGCGACGGGCCCCGGCGGATCGGCTTCGGCCGCCGTGACGCTACAGGTTCTGAATCCGCAGACCATCGCGCCCCTCACGATTTCGTTGAATCTCGGCGCCACCCAACAATTCACATCCGCGGGCGCGACCAGTTTCGCCGCGACGTACGGAACCATCACTTCGGCCGGATTGTACACGGCTCCCACGGTCCTGTCATCGACGGGAACCGATGCCGTCACCGCCACCGGACCCAACGGAACCGCAACGGCTACCGTCACCCTGATCCCGCCTACGCCGGTGATCACCAGTGTCGGCACCAACGGTCAATTGCCGCTGGGAATTTTCACGACCACCATCAACGGCAGCGGTTTCACGTCGAAGTCCGTTGCATTACTGAATGGCACGGCGCTGGGCACGGCGTTCTCGAACGGCGTCCTGACAGTTACAGGATTTTCGAGTGTATCGGGTGCGGGCACCATCATCGTCAGTAACGGCTCCGTAAATTCCGCGCCGTACCCGGTGCAGATCGGTGTCCCGAACGCGCAAGTATCCGCCGCAGCCGCGCGGCGTTTCCTCGAACAAGCAGCGTTCGGTCCCACTCCCGCGGACGCCGCTCATGTGCAAACCATCGGCTATCAGGCCTGGCTCAACGAGCAATTCAGCATGCCGCCGGTGTCGAACTTCAACACCATCACATCCAGCCAGAGCGGAATGCCCGCGCACTTCCTGACGAATGCAGTCAGCAACCCGGATCAATTGCGCCAGCGCGTCGCCTTCGCTCTCAGCCAGATCTACGTCACTTCGATCCAAAAGCTGATCTGGAACGACAACATGGTTCTGTTCCAGAACATGCTGTTGAACGACGCGTTCGCGAACTACCGCCAGATCATGGCCGACGTGACGCTGAGCCCGGCCATGGGCCAGTATCTCGACATGGCCAACAACGCCAAGGCAAATCCAGCGACCGGCGCGGTCGCCAACGAAAACTACGCGCGCGAGCTCATGCAATTGTTCACCATCGGAACACAGATGTTGAACCAGGACGGCTCGCTGCAACTCGGCGCCAACCATTTACCGGTGCCCACCTATTCGCAGTCGACGATCACGGAATTTGCGCGGGTCTACACCGGTTGGACCTACGCTCCCGCCCCAGGTCAGCCGGCGCAGTGGGACTCCTACATCAGCAGCAACGGCCCCATGGTGCCCTACGCTGCGGAGCACGACTCCGGTTCGAAGCAATTGCTGAATGGTTACGTGGCGCCGGCCGGTGTCACTCCGCAGCAGGATCTGAACAACGCTCTCGATAACATATTCAGTCACCCCAACGTCGGACCGTTTGTTGGAAAGCAATTAATTCAGCACTTGGTGAAGAGCAATCCTAGCCCCGCTTACATCGCTCGCGTGGCGGCGGCCTTCAACAATAACGGCCAAGGAGTGCGCGGCGACATGATGGCCACCGTCGCGGCCGTGCTGCTCGATCCCGAAGCCCGCGCCAACGACAGCGGCGGCAATGATCAGGTGTCGGACGGCCACCTGCAGGAGCCCGCCCTCTTCATCGCCGCCATGGTGCGAGCCTTCGGAGGCCAGATGAACGACCAGAATTACTACGCCTCCGACCTCGCCGCGATGGGACAGGACATCTTCAGCTCGCCCAGCGTGTTCAATTATTATTCGCCCAACTACGGCGTCCCCGGCACTGCTCTATTGGGCGGCGAGTTCGAAATCCACACGCCCAACGCCGCGCTCCTCCGCGCCAATGTGGTCCAGAGCCTGTTCAGTCAATGGTCGAATCCAGTGCAGAGTTATGGCCCCGGCACCATCGTCGACCTCACCGCCTTCCTTCCCCTAGCAGCGACGCCCGCCACGCTAGTAAACGCGCTAGATCTCACCCTGACTCACGGGACCATGCCCGCCGGCATGAAAGCCGCGCTGGTGAGTGCCGGGACGGCCGATCAACTGGGCTCGCTGCACCGCGTCGAAGCCGCTTGCTATCTGATTCTGACGTCCAGCTATTACAACGTCTGGCACTAAATCCAAGGAGACCTCCATGTACATTCGATCCAGACGTGAATTCCTGAAGACCACCCTCCGTTCCGCAACCGCCTTAGGCGCGCTGGGCGGCATGGCCAAGTTCGGCGAGATGAACGCGCTAGCGGCCGGCTCAGGCTATCAGGCGCTGGTGTGCGTTTTCCTGCTGGGCGGCAACGACGGCCACAACACCGTCGTCCCCATCACCACCGCGCAGCAAAACTACAATCTGTATCAGCAAAATCGCGGCGGCTTGGCGATTCCGCAGGCCTCGCTATTGCCGATCGTGAACGGCAGCGACACCTACGGCCTGCATCCCAGCCTTCCCGAAATTCAGAGTCTCTACAACCAAGGACACGCTGCCGTGCTCGCGAACGTCGGCATGCTGGTCGAACCCATCACGCGCGCGGCGTATCTCAGCAACAACAGCGCCCTGGTGCCGTCAGCGCTCTTCTCGCATTCCGATCAAAGCAGCCAGTGGCAGACGGGCATTCCCTCCGGCACCGGCAGTTCCGGATGGGGCGGACGCATCTCGGATCTCTTACAGTCGCAGAATTCCGCCGCGATTTTCCCGCCGGTGACGGCCACCTACGGCTGCCAGCTTTTTTGTACCGGAGTCCAGACCTTCCCGGCAGCCGTGCCGCCTCCCTACAACGGATCGAGCGCGCCCACCGGCATGGCGACGCTCAATGGACTCTCGCCCTCCACCGCGTCGGGAATGCAGCAACTCTTGAGCTTCGACAACGGCGTGCAACTAGTCCAGGCGGCCAACGGCATCATGACCCGCGGCAACACTTACGCCAACACGCTCACCGCGCTCCTGGCCAATGTGAACCTGCAAACGCAATTTCCCGCAAACAATCCGCTGGCAGCGCAGCTACGAACAGTGGCCAACGTCATGGCCGTGCGCAATCAACTCGGCTTGACCCGGCAGATCTTCTTCTGCCTGCTCGACGGTTTCGACACCCACAGCGCGCAAACGGAAACTCAGGGTCCACTGCTACAGCAATTGAGCCAAGCGGTCGCAGCGTTTTATCAGGCCACGCAAGAACTTGCCATCGACGGCTCCGTCACAACATTCACCGCGTCCGAATTCGGACGTACCTTAACGCCCAGCGGCACCGACGGCAGCGATCATGCCTGGGGCAACCACCACTTCATCGTCGGAACCGGTGTCAAGGGAGGCAAGTTCTACGGCAACTTCCCGCTGCTCGCACCGGGCGGCAGCAATGACGCCAACACCCGCGGCGTGCTGATTCCCACCACCGCCGTCGACCAGTACGGAGCCACCCTGGCACAATGGTTTGGCGTCCCGCCCGCCAGCCTGCCTACGGTCTTCCCGAACATCGCAAACTTCGGGACGAGCCCGCTGGGATTCCTCGGCTAACACGTCGCCGCGACAACAGCCTGCGACCGATATGGTATTTTCAGTATCGATGCAAGCTAAAGTCATGTGCGTGCTGCTCCTGCTTGCGCCAGGCGCATTTGCGCAAGAGCCAGCCACCATGAAGCAGTTGATGGTGGACCTGATTCACCCTGCTTCGAACGAAATCCTATTGTTCATCAATCGCGGTTCCGCCACCGACGAAAAAGAATGGGCCGCCGTCCGCCGCAGCGCCGTGACACTCGCGGAAACCGCAAACCTGCTCGCGGCTCGCGGCCGCGCCCGCGATCAAGGGGACTGGATGAAGGACGCCCAAATGCTTGCCGGCGTCGGTGCCGCCGCCTACAAAGCCGCGCAAGCGAAAGACGCTAAGGCCCTCGCAGCCCTCGCCGAACCCTTGGACGCGTCCTGCACCACTTGCCACAAACAATACCGCCCCAACGTCTTTCCCCTTGATGGAGTCTCGAAATGAGTTACTCGCGCAGAAATTTCCTGCAAGCCGCTGGATCGGGCATCGTCCTCACAGCGGTCGGCGGCGACGTAATATTCGCCGCACCCTCTTCGCCCTACGCGCTCCCCACGCCCATGCTCAAGGAGAAAGCCACCTTCCTCATTAACGGCAAGCCGCTAGCAGCCGAATACGAAGCGCGCACCACGCTGTGGGAAGTGATTTCGATGAAGCTCGGACTCACGGGAACCAATCGCAGTTGCAATCGCGCCAGTTGCGGAGCCTGCAGCGTCCTGGTCGACGGCGTCCCCGTCTACTCCTGCCACACCCTTGCCACCGAGGCCGCCGGCAAAAAGATTCTGACCATCGAGGGAATTGGCGACGAGAAAAACCTTCACCCGTTGCAGCGCATCGGACACGCCCACGTCGCCGCCGATTGCGGTTTCTGTACCGCAGGCTGGGTGGTCACCGCCAAGGCGCTGCTCGACAAGAATCTTGACCCTTCCGCTGACCAAGTGAAAGCCGCGCTAGCCGGACACATTTGCCGCTGCTCCGCGTATCCAGCCATCATCCGCACCGTCATCGATTCCGCATCTGCGTTGCGCGGCAGCAAGACCCCCATTGAAACCGGCCCCGCATCTATCGTCCAGATCAAACTCCCCATGGTGCGCGATTTCTCCACGCACGGCGGACACTCGTCGAGCGATGAAGTGCTCGAAGGCCCGCAGCACACCGTAACCAAGAAGTGGCAAGGCTACGCGCCCGAAAACCTCAACGTAGTCGGCAAGCCTATGCCGGCGCTGCCCGAAGTGTCCGTCCCGCGTTTCACCGGCAAAGCCCAATACGCCAGCCGCGTCTGGTTCCGCGATCTTCTGTACGCGCGGTTCCTCACCTGCCCGCATCCGCACGCACGCATCAAGGATCTTGACACCACCGCAGCTGAAAAGATGCCCGGCGTCGCTTACGTTCTCACCTATAAAAACGCGCCCAAGCCCGGCGGCCCCGTCCCCGGCGGATTCCGCGCCGTACCCGCCGCCCTTCCCCAAGAGCTAAATTTGCAAGGCGAAGTGGTCGCCATCGTCGTCGCCGAAACCGAAGACCTGGCGCAAGACGCCGCGGACGCGATTAAGGTCGAGTACGAAGTCCTGCCCTTCGCGTCGATGCTCAAAGAAGCCATGGCATCCGGCGCGCCCGACCTGGGCCACGGAAAAGGCAACCTCCTCCGCACTGCCAATTCCCCAAAGAACTATCCGCAGGCCACCTGGGCCGACCAGCAAGGCGACCTCGAAAAAGGATTCTCCGAAGCCGACATCATCAAAGAGTTCACCTACAGCTTTGCCGGAGCCGTCTCCGTTCCCATGCAGCCCAGCGGCAGCGTCGCCAAATGGGACGGCGACAAACTCACGTTCTGGGGCATGGGGCAGGGAATTTACCCGGTACGCGAAGTTCTCGCCCAGGCGCTCAACATCGACGCGGCGAAGATCCGCTTCATCAATAAGTACAACGGTTCCACGTTCGGCTCCGCTCGCCTCGCCGCGGAACGCTTCTATCCGTCGATCGCATATCTCGCGAAAGTGACCAACCGCCCCGTGAAGGTCATGCTGCCCAAGGATCAGGAGCTAGCGCAGCTTCAGATCAAACCCGAAACCATCACGAAATTCAAAGTAGGCGCCAAGCGCGATGGCCGCATCACCGCCATCGATCATGAAGTCTTCGTGAGTTGCGGCGATCTCGAATTCGGTGGACACGCGTCGAGTCCCGGGACCGCCACCAACCAGATGGAACTATACACGTCGCTGGTTCCCAACTGGCGATCTTTGTGGTGTGCGTACCGCACCAACGCCCCGCGCCCCGGCCCCTCGCGCAGCTACTACCAGCAGGAAACCAAGTGGTCTTGGGAAAGCATGATGGACGAAATGGCGAATGAATTGAACGTTGACCCCGTCCAGTTCCGCCTCATGCACATCACCCGTCCGAAAGCGAATGACCCGCGCTATCCCTACGATTCATTCCCCTCCGTAGAAGTGTTGGAAGAAGGCGCGAAGGCCTTCGGTTGGGACAAGCGGACTGCACCGAACGCCACTCCCGGAAGATTCAAGCGCGGCTTCGGCGTCGGCATGTCGCAGCATCACGGCGGCCTGATGGGCTACCACGAAGGCGAGGAAGCCTTCGCGAAATTAGCGGCAGCCAAAGGCGCGGCAGTTTTCGGAACGGAATTAGAGTTAGGTCCCGACGGCATTGTGACCATGCGTGTGGCGCTCCCCGACAGCGGATCGAACGCCGCCACCGCACTCGCCCACCTGGTTGCAGAGATGCTCGGCTACACCACGCGCGATCACATCCATCTGCTGTGGGGCGACACCGATATCTCGCCGTCGAGCGATGAATGGTTCGGTGGCCGGACCATCACCTTGCAAGGCGCCGCCATCTGCAACGCCGCCGACAAACTCCGTAAAAACTTGCTGGATCGCGCAGCAGCCGTCCTGAAAGTGGACGCCGCGAAGCTGACAATTCGCGATGGCGTGATCTCAGCCACCGACGATCCCGCAAAGAACACCACCTTCGCCGCACTCGTCAAAGCCAACAACGGCATCATCCGCCAAACCGGACGCGGCGTCGCCGGCGGCCCTAGAGGCGGTTCGAACAAAGGCGTCGGTGCCTGCTTCGTCGAAGTCGAAGTCGACACTTGGACTGGCGATTGGCGCTTTATCCGCGCCGTCTACCCGCACGACACCGGCCTCGTTATCAATCCCCTGGTAGCCGAAGCCGACATGGTCGGTTCGCTGATCGAAAGCATGCAGATTGCCACCGACCCCATTCCCTGGGATCGCGAATTCCCCGGCACGCGCCACTATAGCGTCGGATATTTGTCGTACCGCCTCCCGACGATCATGGACGTCCCCAAACAAACCCAGCTATACATAGACAGCTTGGAGCCGCGCTGGTTCTACGGCGTAAAAAGTTTCAGCGAGACTAGCATCGGTGCCGTTCCCGGAGCCTTGGTCAACGCAGTCTACAACGCCTGCGGCGTCCGTATCCGGGAACACCCCATCACGCGCGAAAAAATAATGGCGGGTTTGAAGGCGCAGCGGAGTAAAGCATGAAAAACGTTTCCATCTATCGGCCAACGACCGTCGACGAAGCCATCCAAATTCTGTCCCACCACGGCAGCGACGCCGGAGTCTACGCCGGCGGCACCGATCTCCTCATCCGCCTGAAGAACCGCTTGCAGCAAGCGCCCACCTACTTGGTCGACATCAAAAGGATCGACAACCTGCGCTACATCAAAGAAGACGCCGACGGCAGTGTCCGTATAGGCACCGCAACCAAACTATCTGAACTCGCCGATTCCGACCTGCTCAAAAAGAAATATCCCATGCTGGTCCAGGCCATCAACTTCATTTCATCACCCGAGCTACGCAACGCATCGACCCTCGGCGGCGATCTCCTGCAGGAAGTCTGGTGCCAGTATCTGCGCGGCGGCTACTCCTGCTGGCGAAATGGCGGCCACATCTGCTTCGGTGCCATCGGGGACAACAGCTATTACCATTCCGCAATGGGCGGCCGCCTATGTTACGCCGTCTATCCCGGCGACGCCGCGACAGCTCTCATCCCCTTCGACGCCCGCGTGAAACTCGCGACACCCGCCGGCGTGAAAGAGCTAACCATGGAGCAACTCGTCCCAGGAGACATGATGGTCGACGGTCGCATTCAATCCCACGTCGTCCGCTACAACGAGATCCTCACCGAAGTAGTGATCCCCGCGCCCAAGCCCGGCCTGCAAGCATCTTTCGAGAAACTGCGCCCACGCGGTGTGTGGGATTTTGCCATGGCCTCGCTCGCCCTGAGCCTCCAGCTTCGCGGCAAAACCATCGATGACGCCCGCGTGGTCTTCGGCGGAATCTCCGGCAGACCCTATCGCGAAACGGCAGTCGAAAACTTCCTGAGGGGAAAAACGCTCAGCGCCGAGCTAGGCGAGCAAGCCATCGCTGTCGCCCTGGCCCACGCCGCCCCGCTCAAATACAACTCGACGAAGATCGACATGGCCAAAGGCCTGCTAGCCTCCGGTCTCGCGAAGATGAATGCAGCTGCGTAAGCATGCAGATCATTGAGGCGATCTTACTAGAGCCCATCGGTTGCCTCGCCGAATTCCCCGCTCAGCCCTTCAACGAAATCGCGGCTCAATGTTTCGGACGCAAGAACAAGCCCAGCAAATCCGGCAGCCGTTCCTACTGGCATTTGCTCAACTTGATGGAGTCCTCCGGCAATCAATCGGTCGAAGCTTTAGAGTTACAAGCCGTCGAACAAGCTGTCCCCTACGAAGACGTCATCCCCGCGCTCACCGAACTGAAAGCGATGGGTATCCAACTCTTCCTGACGTCATCGCTCTCGACAGCCGCCATCACGCGCTTCCTGGCCAAGAACGGTCTGGAAAAGTTCTTCTCCGCGATCTGGACCCGCGAGAACGCCCCGGGCATTAAAGTCGCGCCGCTGCAGAGTGCCCTCACCGCCGTGTCACTCAATCCGCAGCATGTGATGTATCTCACCGACACAGCAGAAGGCCTGAAGGTCGCCAACAGCCTGGGCGTCACCTCCGTCCTGATGATGAACGACCCCGACGAAGCCCGCCGCCTCACCACGCACAATCCCGCCGGCGGCATCGTCTCTCTCCACGAGCTACCCGATTTCATCCGCCTGGTCGCAGCGGAAAACGCTATGATCAGAAAATGAGGACCAACGGGGCGCTGACTCTCGGAGCCAGCCTGCTATCGCTACTCGGAACGGCCAGCGCAGCCGACTCCGTCACCTTTCACAAAGACGTCGAGCCCATCCTCCAGCGGAATTGCCAAAGTTGCCACCGCCCCGGTCAAGCCGGACCCATGTCGTTCCTCACGTATCAAACCACGCGCCCCTGGGCGAAAGCCATGAAGGCGGCGGTCGCCACGCGCAAGATGCCGCCCTGGTTTGCCGACGCGCGCTACGGCCACTTCGTCAATGATCGTTCGCTCAAGCAGCCCGACATCGACACCATCGCCCAGTGGGCCGACAGCGGCGCGATTGAAGGCGACGCGAAAGACGCCCCCGTAGCGATGACATGGCCCGCCGACGGTTGGGAGATCCCGCCCGACATCATCGTCAAAGGCGCCGAGTTCACCGTCCCTGCGAAACCCAAGTCCAACGTCATCGAGTGGACCTACATCACCGTCCCCAGCGGCATCAAAGAGGACACCTGGGTCACCTCCATGGAAATCCGCCCCAGCGAATTGGCCGTCACCCATCACATCTGCATCTACTTCAAGCCGCACACGCCCGACACTGAATACAACACGCCCGTCTGGGCCGACCGTCCGCGCGATGACAACGGCCGCACGTCCGCCGCAGACGCTGGACTCACCGGTGAAGGCCTGCCCGACTCAGTTTTGAAAGGCGCGACGGGCCCCGAAGGCTGCTATGTTCCCGGACAATTCACCCAGAACTACGCCCAGTTCCACGCGGCGAAACTCATCAAGGGCGGCACCGACATCGTGTTCCAGTTACATTACACGCCCATCGGCCGCGACGTGGTCGATCGCCCGCGCATCGGCTTCACCGTTGCCAAGGCTCCGGCGCAGCGCACCTTCATCACCTTGGGAACATCTGCCCCCAGCGATGCCAAGAGCTTCGCGATTCCGCCCAACAATCCCAATTGGGAAAGCCCGCCCATGATCGCCGAATTCCTGCAGGACGTAGAACTGGTCAGCATGTTCCCGCACATGCACGTCCGCGGCAAGGACATGACCTATACTCTGACCTATCCCAGTGGCGAAACCGAAACGCTACTCAGCGTCCCGCATTACGATTTCAACTGGCAGCTCGGCTATGATGTTGCGAAGCCCATCAAGATTCCCAAGGGCACGCGCATGAAAGTAACCGCGCACTACGACAATTCCATCAACAACAAGTTCAATCCGGACCCCAATCAAACGGTCTATTACGGCGATATGACCTGGGAAGAAATGATGTTCCCCTTCTTCAGTGTCACCGTCGATCAATCGCAGCAAACGAAGAAGGTGATTAAAATCGTCAAAGGCCGCGAAGGCGACGGCGCGTAGCGCTACTTCGCTTCGGACAACCCTTCTGGGCAAGCGAATTCGCGCAACTCGTCCTTGCCCGCTCCGGCTTTGCGATAAGTTTTAACCGTCTCCCACGGTTTGGTCAGCGCCTTGGGGTCATTAACAGTGATGCGATCTTCGAGCAGTGTGGGCTCCTTCAGGCGGATGCGCTCATGCACCGTCATCTCCTCGCTATGCGGCGTGAATCCTTCGATGAAGGATTGCGTATGCAGTGCGACCGTATCCACCACCAGCGTATCGCCCTCCCAGTGGCCCGTCGAGTAGCCCGCGTAAGTCGGGTCGTCCAAAACCTTCGCCGAAGGCTTACGCCCGTCCAGATAGACCCGCCGTATGGCGTCATTCAATTCGCTGAAGAACGTGATCTTGTCCTTGGTCTGCATCACCTCCATCCCGTAAGCCATGCTCATCATCGCCGGCATTCCCGGAGGCAAACATTTGGCGCTGTAATCGTACTCCGCCGATCCCGCAATGCGCGATTTAGAAATCTCCTGCCACTTCGCCATATACTCGGGCGTCAACAAGGGAGCATCCGGGGCGCGCCCGCGGGAACCATCAGACAGCGGAGCCGAAGCCGTCGGCCGCGGGGGCGGTCCTTGCCGCGGCGCACCAGCTTGCGGCCCCAGGCCCGCGCGCCCAAAAGGAGCAAGGGGATAATACACGCCCGAAAAATCCGGAACGCCCTGCGCCAGTGCGGCAACGGGAGCAAGAGCGATCAACAGGGATAGCAGGGCACGTGATTTCGTCATAGGTCCCTTTCTTCAAGAGCTATTCTAGTATGGGAGAAAACCATGCGGCTCAAATCGATTCTATCTCTAGCGGCGCTCCTCAGCATGTCCACGGCCGCGTTCGCGCAAATGGACCAGTCCGTGATCCTGCCCGAGAACTCCACCAAGCGCGTCTCCGATCACGTCTACGCCATCATGGGATTCCCCAATATCGCCATTGTCATTGGCACTCGCGCCACGCTCGTGGTCGACACCGGCATGGGCGCGCGCAACGGCCAGATCATCACGCGCGAAGTCGAAAAGCTCTCGAAAACTCCTGTGCTGTACCTCACCACCACCCACTTCCATCCCGAACACGCCGCCGGCGAGCCCGGCTTCCCGCCGCGAACGATTCTAATCCGCGACGCCGTGCAGCAGCAGGAAATGGACGCCAACGGCCGACAAATGATCGAAATGTTCTCGAAAATGTCCGCGCAAAACAAACAGCTTCTCGACGGCGTCGTCCTGCGCAAGCCCGACATCCTCTTCGACAAAGTACTAAGCCTCGACCTAGGCGGCGGAGTCACCGCGCGCCTGATGTGGTTCGGCCCCGGCCACACCAAAGGTGACGAACTGATCTTCGTCGAGCCCGATAGCACCCTGATTTCCGGCGACATCGTCGAAAACAAGCTGGTGCCCGCGATCTATGGCGAAGCCTCCACCGTCAAAGGATGGCTGGCGATCCTCGACAAAGTCGCTCCCTTAAAGCCGCGCTTCGTCGTCCCCGACCACGGCGAACTTGGCGACGGCTCGCTCATCCAAAAAGAACGAGCGTTCCTCCTGGACGTCCAATCCCAAGCCCAGCAACTGAAACGCAAAGGCGTCTCCGCCGAAGAAGCTGGCAAGATGGTCACCGAAACGCTGAAGGCCAAGTATCCTGACTGGCCCAACCTGCGCGGCGTTCCCAATGTAGTTCAGCGCGTCTACTCAGAATCGAATTAATCTCGGGGCATGACGCCCACGGCCCTAACGTATATAATCTAAAGGGCTAAAATAGCGTGTACCGGAATGCCATCCTCGTCTCGATGCTGCTGGTTTCCACCGCCCGCCTGCCGGCGCAGCAGCCGGCGTCCACCGCCCCCGCTGAACGTGCGCTACTCGATCGCTATTGCGTAACCTGCCACAACCAGCGCCTCAGAACCGGCGGCTTGGCGCTCGATCAACTTGATCCCGCCCACGTGGAACTCAATCCCGAACGCTGGGAAAAAGTCGTCAGAAGACTGCGAGCCGGCATGATGCCGCAAGCCGGCGCCCCGCGTCCTGACGCCGCCACCTACGCGTCGATCATCACCTATCTCGAAGGCGAGCTCGACCGCCACGTGGCTCTAAAACTGCCCCAACCCGGACTGCATCGCTTGAACCGCGCCGAATATTCGAACGCCATCCGCGATGTGCTCGCCATCGACGTAGACGCCGCGAAATTCCTGCCGTCTGACGATTCAACCCACGGCTTCGACAACCAGGCCGGCACCCTTACCGTGTCACCTGCGCTCATCGATGCCTACCGCTCCGCCGCCGGAAAACTCGCGCGCCTCGCGCTGGGCGATGTATCCACGCCAGCTCAGACGCCCTACCGCGTCCCCGAAGACACCTCGCAGGATTACCACATCGAAGGCCTCCCCTTCGGAACGCGCGGCGGCATGCTGGTGACCCACCAGTTCCCCGCCGACGCCGAGTACGAAATCAAAGTCTGGCCTGTGAACCTGGGCAACATGGATAACAACCAGGGCTTCGGCGGCATCAACGGCGAAAAACTCGAAGTGCTGCTCGACGGCGAGCGCGTCCACCTCTACGATTGGGACCGTGAACTCCGCGCCGGCGCCGCCATTCACGGCGGCACGACACCCTTCCGCTTCCCCGCGAGAGCGGGCGAGCACACCGTCGGCGTAACGTTCCTCGCTACGCAGTACGCCCCAAATACCGCGGACCTGAACAAACACTTCCTGCGCAGCACCATCGAGACCGGAGGCATCGCCGGATACACTTTCTATCCGCACGTCGGCTACATCCGCATCGACGGCCCATTCAACGCCAAGGGCGCGGCCGATACCCCCAGCCGCCGCAAGATTTTCGTGTGTCACCCCGCGAACGCCGCTGAGGAAACCACCTGCGCCAAGAAAATCGTGACCGCCTTGGCGCGCCACGCCTACCGCCGTCCCGCCACCGATCAGGACATTGAAACCCTCCTCCAGTTTTATCAGCGCGGCCGCAACCAAGGCGGCACCTTCGACAGTGGCATCGAAATGACCGTGCAGGCAGTCCTCATAGATCCCGACTTCATCTTCCGCAAAGAACTCGAACCGGCCAACTTGACAGCGGGCCAAAAATACCGCATCAGCGATATCGAGCTCGCCAACCGCCTATCGTTTTTCCTCTGGAGCAGCGTTCCCGACGACGAACTGATGACCTTGGCCGTGCACAACCAGCTTCGCGATCCCAAGACGCTGGAACGCCAGACCCTGCGCCTGCTAGCCGACCCGCGCTCTCAGCAGTTCGTTGTGAACTTCGCCGGACAGTGGCTGAACCTCCGCGGCCTCGACGCCCAGGCCCCCGCCACGCAAGCGTTTCCCGATTTCGACGACAACCTGCGCAACGCCTTCCAAAAGGAAGCGCTGCTATTTTTCTCGAGCATCGTCAACGAGGACCGCAGCCTGATCGATCTGCTGAACGCCAACTACACCTTCGTCAATGAGCGTCTGGCGAAGCACTACGGAATCCCCAACGTCTACGGCAGTGACTTCCGCCGCGTCACGCTGACTCCCGATCTCGACATGCGCCGTGGCCTTCTCGGCAAAGGCTTCTTCCTCGAAGTCTCGTCGCAGCCCAACCGCACGTCACCCGTCGGGCGCGGCAAGACCGTCATGCAAGTTTTCCTGGGCGTCAGCCCTCCCGATCCGCCGCCCGGCGTAGTGATCAAACTGGCGTCTACCGATAACGACGTGCACGGCGCCGCCAAGCCGTCTATGCGCCAGCAAATGGAAATGCATCGCAAAAACGAGCCCTGCATGACCTGCCACAAGATTATGGACCCCATCGGCTTCGCGCTAGAAAACTTCGACGCCATCGGCGCCTGGCGCACCCAAGACGCCGGCAACCCGATCGATGCCACTGGAGTCCTGGTCGACGGCAGTAAACTCGACGGCTTGAAAGGCCTGCGCGACGCCCTGGTCCGCTACTCCCCGCAATTCGTCCGCGTCGCCACCGAACACTTGATGACCTACGCCCTCGGCCGCGGCGTCGAATATTACGACATGCCTACGCTCCGTTCCATCGTGCACGAAGCCGAAAAGAATAATTACCGCTTTTCCTCGCTGGTGCTGGGTGTCGTCAAGAGCGAACAATTTCAAATGAACATGAAGGGCCTCACTTATGGAGACGAAAATGCCGCCGCCCAATAAATTCGGGATCATCAGCAAGAAATATCTATCCCGCCGCGCCGTTCTTCGCGGTACCGGAGTCGCCCTCGCGCTCCCTCTGCTCGACTCCATGATCCCCGCGCAGACCCCGCTCGCCAAAACCGCCGCCATCCCGCCCACCCGCTTTGCCGCCATCTTCGTCCCTCACGGCATGGCCCCCGGCTACTGGGTTCCCGAGAAGGTCGGCACGGGCTTCGAGTTCACGCCCATCATGAAGCCGCTCGAGCCCTTCCGCGAGTACACCAACATCCTGAGCGGCATGTGGAGCAAGTCGGCCGAGCCGCCCCCCGGAGTCACCGGCGCGGATCATTGGGTCGCCGCCGCGTTCCTCTGCGCCGACAAGCCCAAGAAAACCGCCGGAGCCGACATCCGCGATGGCGTCACCATCGATCAACTCATCGCGCAGAAAATCGGCCAGGACAACTTGATGCCTTCGCTGCAACTCGGCGTTGAAGATCCTGGTGCCAATTCCAGCAACTGCGGCGAAGGCTATAGCTGCGCCTACACAAATTCCATTTCCTGGGTAACGCCCACCAAGCCTCTCCCCATGGAAATCAATCCGCAAGTGGTCTTCGAGCGTCTCTTCGGAGCCGGTGGATCTACCGCCGAACGCACCGCCCGCCGCGAAGAAGACCGCAGCATGCTCGATCAAGTCCTGCAACACGCCGCTCGCGTCAAGAAGGACATCAGCCCCGGCGACCGCCACCGCGTCGACGAATATCTAGAAGACGTCCGCGAGATAGAGCGCCGCCTGGAGATCGCCCGCAAAGCTTCCGCGACAATCCCGACGATGGAAACCCCGTACGGCGTTCCCTCGTCCTTCGACGAACACATCAAGCTGCAATTCGATTTGCAGGTGCTCGCGTTCCAAGCCGACATCACCCGCGTCTCGACCACCCTCTATGCGCGCGATCTCACCGCTCGTGCCTATCCGGAAAGCGGTACCACTACTGGCTTCCACGGCGCTTCGCATCACGCCGAGAATCCCGCGAACATCCTCAACTACTCGAAGATCAACACCTATCACGTGAAGTGCCTGGCGTACTTCGCCGAGAAGCTCAAGAACGTCCGCGAAGGCGATGGCAATCTGCTCGACCACTCGTTGGTCTTCTACGGAACCAACATGGGCAACTCGAATCAGCATCTCCACTTTGACGTCCCGCACATTCTGCTGGGAAGCGCGTCCGGCCAGCTCAAAGGCGGACGCCACATCTCCGTTCCCTCGAAAACCGTCCCTACCGGCAATCTCCTGCTTAGCATCTTGGATCTCTACGGAATTCATCAAGACAGCATCGGCGACAGCACCGGGAGGATGCCCAACCTGGTATGAAATTCGCCGCCGCAATCTGCGCGATCACGCTGTGCGTCTCCGCGTACGCCGCGAGCCCCATCGCCGACGCCGCCATGAAGGGCGACCAAGCGGCTGTAAAAACCCTGCTCCAACAGAAAGCCGATGTGAACGCGCCGCAGCCCGACGGAGCCACCGCCATCCAGTGGGCCGCCTATCGCAATGACCTCAAACTCGCCGACCTGCTGCTCAGCGCCGGCGCCAACGTTAAGGTTGCCAATCACGACGGTGCCACGCCCCTGTCGCTAGCCTGCGAAAGCGGCAGTGCGCCCATGATCGAAAAGCTCCTCAATGCCGGCGCCGACGTGCACGAGAAAGGCCCGCACGGCGAAACGCCCCTGATGATGGCCTCGCGCAACGGCAGCGTCGAAGCCATGAAGGTCTTGCTCGATCACCACGCCGACGTGAGCGCCAAGGAATCTCTGCGCGGCACGACAGCGTTAATGTGGGCCGCTGAGCAATCCCACGCCGCCGCCGCGAAGCTATTGATCGCGAACGGAGCCGACGTCAACGCCGCCTCCGCCCCCGAAGTCCGCCCCCGCGGGGCTTACCTGGCCCCCTCCGCAGTAGCCCGCTTCGCCAATGGCGACGCCGTGGAAAGACGACGCCCCGTGGCCCCGCCGCGCGCCCAGACAAGTGGCGACGACGTAGCCGACGCCGCAGCGTTCTTCGGGAATCGTAATCAAGTCAAAGATGGCGGCGGAATGACACCACTCGTCTTCGCCGCCCGCGAAGGCGATCTAGATACGGTCAAAGTTCTAGTCGAAGCCGGCGCCAAAGTAAACCAAACCACCAACTACGGCTGGACCGCGCTGCTCACCGCCACCCAAAACAAGAATTACAAAATCGGCAAATACCTCCTCGATCACGGAGCCGATGCCAATCTCGCCAACAACGGCGGCTGGCGTCCCCTCTATATCGCCACCGACAACCGCAACATCGAGGGTGGCGACTACCCCGTGCGCCCCGCCGACATGGACCACCTCGAATACATCAAGCTCCTGCTCGATAAAGGCGCCGACGTGAACGCCCGCGTCTGCGGCGTGAAATCCACGCCCACTGTGTGCAGCGGCGACAGCACCGAGACCCGCACCATCTTCACCAATCAATGGCTCTACGAAGACGGCGCCACCGCGTTCGTCCGCGCGGCCCAATCCGGCGACGTCACACTCATGAAACTACTCCTGTCCCGCGGCGCCGATCCCAAAATCCCCACCGCGCACAACGTGACCGCGCTCGCCACCGCGTCCGGAATCGGCTGGGTTGAGGGCATCACCTTCGAATGGTCCGAAGCCGAAGACATGGAAGCCGTCAAGCTGTGCCTCGAGCTCGGCATAGACGTCAACGCCGTCGACTCCGACGGACGCACTGCCCTGCATGGCGCCGCCCACAAAGGCCGCGTCCCGGTGATTCAAGCATTAGTCGACCGCGGCGCCAAGCTGGACGCCCACGATTACGGCAGCCGCGACACTACCAACCCGAATCAAAAGAAGTACGGCTACACCTGGCAGCCCGTCGAATACGCGGACGGCGTGGTGCGCGTCGGCGTCCAATCCTCCATCGCCCATCCCGAAGCCGCCGCGATGCTTCGTACTATGATGAAGGATCGCGGACTGAAAGTTCCGCCCGTGGCCAACACGACAATTTGTATAGTAGATGTTTGCAAGGGAGAAGATTCACCTCAACAATGAGCACCGCCTCGCGCCTCCACCACAACGCCTACGTGACTCGCGATCTCGAAGCCACGCGCCATTTTTATGAAGACCTGCTGGGGCTCCCGCTAGTAGCCACCTGGTGTGAATCCGACCACCTATTCGGCGCGGAAAGAGTCTATTGCCACTGCTTCTTCGGCCTGGCCGACGACAGTGCGCTAGCTTTTTTCCAATTCGCGAAGCCGGAAGACCAGCAACTTTTCGGACCCAAAATGCCCGAGTCGCCGTTCCATCACATCGCTCTCAACTGCGACGGCAAAACACAAGACCAAGTCCGTGAGCGTCTGGAAGCCGCCGGCTACAAGGAGCCGGCATACTACGTCCTCGAACACGGCTACTGCAAATCGCTGTACGCGACAGACCCCAACGGCATGATCGTCGAGCTCACCGTAGACGAGCCCAGTGCCACGGAAAAAGCCGGTCTGCGCCGCGCCAACGCTCACGCTGAACTCAAGCGCTGGCTCGCCGGCGACCACACTTCGAACAACACTTACCGCTGAGGTTGACTTGCTGTCAGGTTGCGCAGAGTGACCTGGTACTCCGGGTACATGGTCGCCGCCCCTCCCAGCACAGCCTCGCGCGGTAAGTGATATTTATCGGCGAACTCGTTCACAAACGGATTCTCGCCCGGCAGATAATGCGGCACTGCCCCGCGCGCACGATTCGCGATCTCGACCACGGACTGGCACGGATACAGCCAGTTCTGCCCCTCTTGTGTAATCTTCCGGAACGCCTGTGTCCGAATAAAGGGCTCCGTTAGATACACCGGGTCGGTAATTGCGCTCATATGCATCATGTAATCGCCGTGACGAGTGAAATGTTCCACCAGGGTAGCCTCGTCGCTCACCGGCAATCCGTTGCGCCGCAAATCGCCCTTCTTCATGTGCGTGGTGTAAACCGTGAGCGTATTGCCTTCCCACTTGCCCGTGGAAAATCCCATCCACGTGTGCGCCGCCCCAGCCGGAGGATGCGGACGCCCATCCATCCAGATCGTCCGTTCCTGCTCGTAAGTGCTGATGTACTGGCGAATCGCGATTACCCGCTGCGACTGCGGGTCTTTCTCCTCCCAGATCCGCACGTTCAGCGGCCCGCCGTATATATAGGACACCACGTGAACGTCGCACTGATGTTCGGGCACCGTCAGCCGCGACGGACTCCACGCCAGTCCCCAAGCCCGCGCACCATCGGTGATCGGAACCCCCAGATAATCGGCAAGCGTTGGATTACCAACATTTTCCTCGTGCGGCGCGGGAGCCCACTGCCCCGTGAGGTCAACCCCTGGCGAAGCGCTGAACGAGCCCGCGGTTTGTCCGAACGCCACCGCCGAAAGCAACAGGATCACGGCGAGCTTCATGAAGCCCTAACGCCCGCGAGCACCTCGTCGACAATCGCTTTGAACTCCGCGTCGTTGACCAACCCGCGCTTCTCGATACCCAGATCTTTGACGCGCTTCAGCATCTCCCCGATCGCCGCGTCGTCCGCATCCGTTACGCCTAGTTTTTCCAGGTTGTAAGTGATGGAAGCCTTCCCGCTCTTCTTGCCCAGCACCACTTCGCCCTGCCGCCCCGTCAGCGCCGGATGCGTGCCGAACATCGCCAATGGTTCCTTCACCACCAGATCCACGCCGATGCCCGACTCGCGCGTAAAATTGCGATCACCCAGAATCGGTTTGTTGGCCGCAATCGGAAAGTTGCTGATGCAGCTCACCAGCGCCCCCAACTCCGGCAGCTTGTCGAGTTTATACTGCGTCTCGTAACCGTAGAGCACATGCAGCGCGACCATCAGTTCTTCGAGCGCCGCGTTCCCCGTCCGCTCTCCGAGCCCATTGGCACAGCTATGCACCACCTCCGCGCCCGCCTCCACACCCGCGAGTTCCGTCGCCACTGCCATGCCGAAATCGTTATGCGTGTGTACTTCCACCGGAAGCTTCGTCAAGGACTTCACCAGACGGACTAAATACTTAATAGCATCCGGCAGCGCGCAGCCCATGGTATCCACCACGCCGATCGAATCCGGAGGCGCGTCCAGCATCAGCCGCGTGAATAGATTCCGCAGATCCTCCTCGCGGGCCCGCGTGGTGTCGTAAGGGAAATAGCACACATACAATCCGCGCTTCTTCGCGTAGTTGATCACGTCCACGCTTTTGCGCAGCACGTCTTCCCAAGTCCACTTGAACTGATACTTCAGCTTGGGATAACCAATCGGAATCTCGACAATCACTCCCTGCGCCCCGCATTCGAGCGCTTTATCGATATCCGCCGTCATCGCCCGCGCAAACGTGAAGATCTGCGACTTCAATCCCATTTTAGAGATCGCCTTGATAGCCTCGAAGTCCTGCTCCGACACCGCCGGCATCCCCGCCTCGATGCGTTCGACGCCCACTTCGTCCAGCTTCTCTGCAATCGCGATCTTATCGGCGACGCTGAACACTACTCCCGGCGTCTGCTCGCCGTCACGCAGCGTCGCATCGTGAATGCTCACGCGCGCCGGCAACTCGCGGTTACTCAGCACTTCAGGGACGAAGTTATAAGGACTGATCCACCACTGATTCTCTCGAAGGTATTTATCGCTCATAATCTATTTTTTATCATCCGCCCGTCTCACACTGAAGTTTTGCTTCTTCTTCCCCGTGCGTCTGGGAATCCGGCACTCAGTATACACCCGCCCGACTACTGCCGAAACGGCCCGCAAAATCCCATATAGAAATGATTTCCAAAATCGATAAATGGGAGTATCCTGAACTTGCAGCCTGGGATTCGCCTCCTCCGAATGCCCTGGCTAATTGTTCCCGAGTTTCTCAGAAAGTGTGTACGCGATGGTGCGTGAGTCGTATTTGCGCCCTTCGACCCATCTCCTTGGACGGGAGTGGGCCTCCGCAAGTGTCAACCTTTCGACACCGCCATTCCCTGCGGAATATTCACTAAACATTGTTCGATTCTGTCGTAACCTATCGCTGGAAAATGAATCCATAAAAGTGTGGTGCGTCGTGGCGCTGCGCAGTGGAGTTCTCGCATGAAACCAGACCTGATTCGCTTCGATCAAAGCGTCTGCTCCAGACTGGATCTGGCGCTCTCGCGCGAATGGTTGGAAACCAACGGCCTCGGCGGCTTCGCCTCGTCTACTGTTATCGGTCTGAACACGCGCCGCTATCACGGATTACTGACAGCCTCCACCACGCCCCCCACCGGCCGCGTCCTGCTGCTGTCGAAGCTCGAAGAAACCGTCGTCGTCGCTGGCCAGCGCTATGAGCTCGCCGCCAACCAGTATCCCGGCGCCATCCATCCCCAGGGCTATCAGTACTTACAGGAATTCCGCCTGGACCCGTTCCCGGTATTCATCTATCATGTCGCCGGACTCGAAATCGAAAAGCGCGTCTTCATGGTCCACGGCGAGAACACCACGGTCACGGAATACGAAGTTCGCTCCCTCGACGGCTCCGCAAAACCCAAATGCGAGCTGGAGCTTCGCCCCCTGATCGCCTTCCGCGACTATCACAGCACCACTCATAAGAATGATGCGCTGAATCCGGCGCTCGATACCCAGGATGGCTTGGTGAGCATCACTCCCTATTCCGGTCTCCCGCCCCTCTACTTCGCCCACAACGCCCAGGAACTGGCAACCGGCGGCCGCTGGTATCTGAATTTTGAGTATCGCCTCGAGCGCGAGCGCGGCCTCGACTTCGAGGAAGACCTGTATCAGCCCTTCACGCTGCGTTTCCAACTCAGCCGCCGCAACGGCGTCGCCGTGATCGCGTCCACTCAACCGCATGACGTCAAGTCCGCCGCCGCGCTGCGTGACCGCGAACGCCGCCGCCGCGAAGCCGTTATCGCCGCCGCACCTATCGATCAGCCTCTGGTCAAAACCCTAACCGCAGCCGCCGATCAGTACATCGTGCAACGCGGATCTTTCAAATCCATCGTTGCCGGCTATCACTGGTTTACCGATTGGGGCCGCGACACCATGGTCGCTTTACCCGGCCTGACGCTCGTCACCGGACGCTTCGACATCGCCCGCCAGATCCTCGAAACTTACGCCCAAAGCGTCGACCAAGGCCTGCTCCCCAATCGTTTCCCCGACGCCGGCGAGACCCCCGAATACAACACCGCCGACGCCACCCTCTGGTTCTTCGAAGCCATCCGGGCCTACCTGCACTACAGCGGCGACGAAAAATTCGTGCGCCAGCAGCTCTATCCCATCCTCAAAGACATCATCGATTGGCACCTCCGCGGCACGCGCTATGGCATTCATGTCGACGCCGATGGTTTGCTCTATTGCGGAGAACCCGGGGTCCAGTCAAATCTAACGTGGATGGACGCCAAAGTCGGCGACTACGTCGTCACACCCCGCATCGGCAAGCCCGTCGAGATCCAGGCCCTGTGGTACAACACCCTCTGCATCATGGAAGAATTCGGCCGCCGCTTTGGTGACCCGTTATCCGAAGCTCTCTGCGCCGGCCTTGCCGTAGAAGCCTCGGCAGCCTTTAATGAGCGTTTCTGGAATGAGTCGGCCGGCTGCCTCTACGACGTCGTCGAAAATGGCCACGCCGATGGCTCGCTGCGCCCCAACCAAATCTTCGCCGTAAGTCTCCCGCACAGCATGCTGCCGCCCGAAAAAGCCCGCAGCGTAGTCGAAACCGTGCAGGCCGAATTGCTGACGCCCCTGGGCCTGCGCACGCTCTCCCGCCATGACCCCCGCTATCGCGCGCGTTATGAAGGTGGCGTAACCGGGCGTGACACGGCGTATCACCTAGGCACCGTATGGCCCTGGCTCATGGGCCCCTTCGTCACGGCTTACATGAAAGTAAATCAGCGCAGCGAAACAGCCCGCCAGCAGTCCGAAACCTGGCTAGCGTCGTTCTCCGAACACGTAACCACCACCGGCCTGGGACACATCTGCGAAATAGCCGACGCCGAATATCCCTACACTCCCCGTGGCTGCATCGCCCAAGCCTGGAGCGCCGCCGAAATCCTCCGCGCCGCCGTGGAAGACGTCTACGCCGCCGCAACCACCAGCAAGCGCCGCCCCACCAAAGCCGTAGCGACTCCGGCCCTCGCCAAAGCCGCCAAGCCGTAGTCGCGATCTATAACCCCGCCTTCGTCGGATGCAGCACTAGCTTCTGAATCCGCCAGTTGAGCAGCTCCGCCACCCACAACTCGCTCTCCGACGGGCAAGCGATCTCATGAATCCAGCCGAACTGTTTCGGCTGCCGACCCGCCTTCCCCAGCACGCCCACCAGCTTCCCATCCAGCGTCAGCTTATAAATCCGCCCCGGAAAAGCATCTGAAGTGTAAATGTATTGCGTCGGCCCCGGCGAAATGCAGACCGTCCACGGAGCCCCCGCCGATTGCGTAGCGCCAGTAGTCGCCGTCGGCATGTTCCCCATCCACGGCTTAGCATCGGCCGGCACCGGTGCATCCAGCGTAATCTGCCGCAAAAATTTCCCGTCCGGATCGAAAACCTGAATGCGCTTGTTCCCGCGATCGGCGACATAAATGTTACCCGCCGCGTCATTCGCGATCCCGTGCGGCGTATCGAACTGCCCAGGCCCCTTCCCCGGCGTGCCCCACGACTTCACCCAGTCCCCATTCTTGTCGTATTTCGCCACCCGCGAATTGACATAGCCGTCGCTGATGAAAATGTTGCCCTGCGTGTCCCACGCCACGTCGGTAGGCTGGCGGAACTGTCCGTCAATCGCCGGCAATGGCGGATTCGGATGCTTCCACGGTTCCGAATTCTCATCTGAGGCTTCCTTCTTGCGCCCGAACACCATCGTCACGCGCCCTTCCGGATTAAAGCGAATGATCATGTCCGAGCCTTTATCGATGGCCCAGATGTTGTCGTCCTTGTCGACGCGCACATCGTGCGCAAACGACCACGCGTATAACCCCTTGCCGATCTCCCGAATGAACTTCCCGTCCGGCCCGAACTCCAATAGTTGCGAAGCCGTCGCCCCGTAAGCCGGACCTACCGTGTTCCCCCGGTTGTAAATGAAAACATGCTTCTTCGAATTCAGCGCGATTCCCGAAACCTCGCCCAGATACATATCCGGCGGCAGCTTCAGCACATTCGGAACCGAATCAAACGGAATCTCCGGCACATCCGCGGCCCACGCCGCCGCGCTCAGGCATCCCAGCGCAATCAGTGCAAATGGTTTCAAAGTAGCCTCCTTAATCCCAACAGGTACGATATCAAATATCACAGCTTGTTGATGTCGGCGGTCTCGAGTATCGCTTTCGGTGCGCCCACTTTCGCCGCCTTCAACATCGCCCGCCCAACCCGCTCCGTAGTCGTCACATATTGCGGAAACAGCCGATAGAGCAACGGCATCACCGGACCAAAGACCGTCAACAAAGCCTGATAAAACGGCGTCTTCGACTTCACGCCGTGCATCGGCACAATCCCGCCGGGCCGGAACATGTAAGCCGCCTTGAACGGCAGCCGCAGCAGGTCGTTTTCCGTCTTCCCCTTCACCCGCGCCCACATCGTGCGGCCTTGTTCCGAACTGTCTGTCCCCAGCCCCGAAACATAAATGAAAGTCATCGCGGGATTCAGCCGCGCCAGCACCCGCGCCGCCGCCACCGTAATGTCGTAAGTAACGCGCCGGTAGTCCGCTTCCTTCATGCCCGCCGACGAAACCCCCAAGCAGAAGAAACACGCATCGTACCCCGACAACTCGCTTTCAACCCCCGAGAAATCCAAAAAATCTTTGTGGACCAATTCTCGAAGCTTAGGATCGTGCAGCCCCGTCTGCGCTCTCACTATCAAAAGCACCGCGTCCGCATCCGCATCGAGCAGGCACTCTCGAAGCACTCCTTGGCCCACCATCCCGCTCGCTCCAAACAACATTACTTTCATGGCAGCGGCAGCTCTCGCCGGTCCGGCGCTACCCACTGAGCGCGCGCGTCTTCCCCCACCAGCACTTCAGGACTCCAAAACCGGTGCAGCAACTCCTTATTCAACCGCTCCTCGTTCTCCCGCAAAAACTCAGCGAAACTGCCCTCATGATGCGTAGCCAGCAACCGCACCCATGCCGTCGTAATGGTCTCGTGATACAGCTGAGTGGCCCCATGATGCGCAGCGAAATTCTGAATCCCCGCCCGCACCTGAATCAATGCAGTCTCCACCGGCTCCCGGTGCAGATGCAGCCAAGCCAGACGCAAATGATCCGCATGACGAAACTCGGAATTCAGCAGACGGCAAGAGTGGAACGCCTCCAGGAATTCCTCATCGCTTAAATGAGCCGAACCCAGCACCAGCGCCACATCGCGATTATGACAGATGCGCCTCTGTTTGATATCATAGGCGGCGGTATGACCCGCAAAAATCTGTCCGCGCTGTCGATATTTGTGCTGGCCTGCGTGGCGTCCATCCCCGCCGCCGCCCAGTCGCTCGACTACGATACCTTCAAGACCCAGGTCGAACCCATCTTTGTTAAGAAACGCCCCACCCACGCGCGCTGCGTCGTGTGCCACGCCGGAGCCACCAACGCCTTCCGCCTCCAGCCCCTCGACAAAGGCGCCACGTTCTGGACCGAAGACCAGTCCCGCAAAAACTTTGAAACGGTCTCGCGCCTGGTGAAACCCGGCGATCCCGACAACAGCCACTTCCTCAAGCAGCCCCTCGCCCACGAAGCTGGCGGCGAAGAGTTCCATTCCGGCGGCCGCCAGTTCCATGACAAGAACGATCCCGATTGGCAGATCATCGCGAATTGGGTCCGCTCCGCTAAGTGACGCCCGGCTCCGTCCGCTCCGAGGACGGCGCCACCATCGGCTACCTCCGCACGGGTGACGGACCGCCTTTAGTCATGGTCCACGGCAGCCTGGCCGTAGCCGAATCGTGGTCCGCCGTCGCCGATCTGCTAGCCGATAGCTTTACCTGCTATCTCATGGATCGACGCGGCCGCGGCCGCAGCAGTGACGCCCCCAAGTACTCGATCGAGCGCGAATACCAGGACGTCGCCGCCGTCCTGCGCGCCGCCGGTCCTAAGCCCCACCTCATCGGCCATTCCTACGGAGCTGTCTGTGCCCTGGGCGCAGCCCTCCAAACACCAGTCGATAAATTGATCCTCTACGAACCGCCCGCCGGCATCGTCTTCGGCCCCGAAGTCGAAGACTACCGCCAAGCCATCGCCGCCGGTGACACCGAGCGAGCTCTCGAGATCGGTATCACCAAGATCGTAGGCGTACCGCAAAGCCAGTTCCAAGCCCTGCGCACCAGCCCGATGTTACCGATGTTCAAAGCGCTAGCCCCTGGCTGGGTCCGCGAAATGGAAGAAATCGAGCGTCTGGGAACCGACCTCGATCGCTACCGCCCCATCGAGTCGCCAGCCCTGCTGCTGTTAGGATCCGAAACCTCGGACGCCCTGAAGAACGCCACCGCCGCCCTCACCCGCGTGTTGAAAAACGCGCGCGTAGTCGAGCTACCCGGTCAAGGTCACGGAGCCTTACGCGGCGCGCCCGAACTGGTAGCCGCGCGCGTCCGCGAATTTCTAACCTAAGGAACGATCACGGTCCCGTTGCGCTTCGGCACTTCGCCCACCGGAATGCGGCTGACTTCCTTCATGGTCTTCATGTCGATAGCCGAAACGTAATTCGCCCCCGCGTTGGCCACATAAATGGTCTTGCTATCGGGAGTAAACGTCAGCCAGTCCGGCGTAGAAGCCGTGTGCACGTAGCCCAGCATTTTCAGATCCGGCATCGAATACGCAAACACGCCCGCCGCCTGTGAGCTGTTCACCCACAGCGTCTTGCCATCCGGCGACACGCCGATCCCATGCGAAGGAGCCGCGCTATGCGTCTCGCCCAGCACCGGTTCACTAGGCAGCATCACCCGCTGAATCTCTTTGTGCGTATTCATATCCACCACGGCGAACCCGTGCGTGTCGGAAAGCTGCACGAACAACCGCCCCGTCGACCCGTCCGCGCCCTTCTCAAAGGTCATGCAGCGCACGCCCTTGTCCATCATCAAGGTCCATAGCGGCTCCAGCGTCAGCTCGTCAATCACATTAATGGACTTGCCCGACACCGACCCCGCCACCACGATCTTCCCGTCCGGCGACACATAGGTGTTATGCCCCGCGCCCTTGATCGGAATGGTCTTGATATTCTTCATCGCCACCGTGTCGATCACATCCACGGCGCCCGGCGCCTGCGCAATCGCCACGAACAGCCGCTTGCCGTCCTTTGACGTCGAAATATTGTTAGGATGCCCGCTCAGCGGCACCTTTCCGATCAGCTTGCCGGTCTTAGTGTCGGTGAACCAAACCGTGTTCTCCGCCTCGCACGAAATGTATGCGCGCGTCCCATCCGGCGAGAAGGAGACGCCATGCGGCACCTCAATATCCTTGATCTGCATCACTACCTTATTGGTAGCGGGATCGATAATATCCACCACATCCCCAGCACTATTGGTCTGGTAAATGCGCACCGACCCTGCCATCAACGGCAGCGCCAGCAGGAATATCGCCGAACGCTTCACAGTCGCAGAACGTCTCACAATCATGGAGAACCTCCTCAAAAGAACGTCACTAGTATATCTAAGCTGCGGCAGCCGAAGTTGTTAACATAGAACCAACTAGTGGAATCCCGCACCAGCCCCTCAATCGCAGGCCCCCAAGTTGGAGAAATGGCGGAGCGTATCGCCGCCTTCGACTGGTCCACCACGCCGCTAGGCCCCATCGATCGGTGGCCGCAAAGTCTGCGTACCGTCGTCAACATCCTGCTCACCTCGCGCTACGCCATGTGGATGGCCTGGGGCGACGATCTCACCATGCTGTACAACGACGCCTATAGCCCCACTCTAGGAATCAAACACCCCAAAGCCCTCGGAACTCCCGCCGGCAGCGTCTGGGCCGAGATCTGGTCCGACATCGGACCGCGCATCCAGACCGTGCTCACCACCGGCAAGGCCACCTACGACGAAGGCCTCCTCTTATTTCTGGAACGCAGCGGTTTCCCCGAAGAGACCTACCATACCTTCTCCTACAGCCCCTTGGCCGACGACCACGGCCGCATCAACGGCATGCTTTGCGTGGTTACCGAAGAGACGGACCGTCTGATCGGCGAACGCCGCGTCGAAACTCTGCGCGATGTCGCCGCCGCTCTCGCCAGCACGAAAACGGAGGATGAGGTTTTCCGCGCCCTCCGCCGTCAGCTCAGCCTCAACCAGAAAGATTTGCCGTTTACGCTCACCTATCTTTTTGATGAGAACGGCAGCGCGCGCCTGGCCTCCTGGAGCGGCATCTCGCCCGAAAGCCCGCTTGGGCCGGAACTCATCGACGGACGTGCCGATTCCCCCTGGCCCGCCCGCCAGATGTTGCGGCAGCCCGCCTCCCGCGTGATCGAGAATTCCCGCTCCACGCCCTGGCCCGCCGGCAGTTGGAATAAGCCCTCGGAGCGCGCCGTCGCCGTCCCCATCCGCCAGCAAGGTCAGGAGCAGCCCGCCGGATTCATCATCATCGGCACCAATCCCTACCAGCGCTACGACAGCGCCTACAGCGGTTTTGTAGACCTGCTCGCCGGCCAGCTAGCCGCCGCCCTCGGCAACGCTCGCGCCTACGAAGCCGAACGCCGCCGCGCCGAAGCTCTCGCCGAAATCGATCGCGCCAAAACCACTTTCTTTTCGAATGTCAGCCACGAACTGCGCACGCCACTGACTCTCATGCTCAGTCCGGTTGAAGAATTGCTCGCCGCCGGCCGCGCCTACACTCCGCAAGAGCGCGAGCTGCTCGATCTCGTCCACCGAAACGGCCTCCGCCTCCAGAAACTAGTCAACACCCTGCTCGATTTCTCCCGCATCGAGGCCGGCCGCATGCAGGCCGTCTATGAGCCCACCGAGCTCGGCCGCTTCACGGCAGATCTCGCCTCGAACTTCCGCTCCGCCATGGAACGCGCCGGCTTGAACTTCAAAATCGAGTGCGCCACCTTTGGCGAACCGGTTTACGTCGACCGCGAGATGTGGGAGAAAATCGTTCTCAATCTCATCTCGAACGCCCTGAAATTCACCCTGCAAGGATCTGTAACCGTGTCCCTGAAACCGTCCGGCGGCCACGCCGTGCTCACCATTGAGGACACCGGCACCGGCATCCCGCCCGCGGAGCTTCCCCACATCTTCGAACGCTTCCATCGCGTCGAAGGTTCCAAGGGCCGCACCATCGAAGGCACCGGCATCGGCCTCGCGCTGGTCGAAGAATTGGTCAAGCTACACGCCGGCACTATCCACGTCGCAAGTGAAATGAATGCCGGCAGCATCTTCACCGTTTCGCTGCCGCTAGGCGCCGCGCATCTCTCCAAAGACCGCATCCGGCCCGGCACGGACCGCGTTTCCACCGCGCTCCAGGCCGAAATCTTCGTCGAGGAAGCCCTGCGTTCGCTAGCCGAATCCAAACTCAACGCCCCTGCCGCGCCCGCCGAAATCACCGGCAAACCCAAAATCCTGTTGGCCGACGACAACGCCGACATGCGCCAGTATGTAACCCGCCTGCTGCGCGATCAATACACCGTAACCGCCGTCTCCGATGGCGAACAGGCGCTCCAGTCCGTTCTCAAAAATCCCCCCGACCTGATTCTCAGCGACGTCATGATGCCGCAGATGAACGGCTTCGACCTGATTAAAGCCCTTCGCGAAAACCCGCGAACCGCCACCATTCCCGTGATCCTCCTTTCCGCCCGCGCCGGCGAAGAAAGCACCGTCGAAGGCCTCGCCGGCGGCGCCGATGACTACCTCATCAAGCCCTTCACCTCCCGCGAATTGCTGGCGCGAATCGGCGCGCACCTCTCCATGCGCACCCGCCGTGAAGCCGCGGAAGCAGCGCTGAAGGAAAGCCAGGCCACCCTCCAAAGCTTCTACGACAGCTCGCCGCTCTTAATGGGAGTAGCCGAAATCGCCGGGTCTCAAATCGCTCCACTGTATCGCAACGCCGCCGCCGCCAAGTTCTTCGATGCCGTCGTCGACTCCGCTAACAATCTGCCGTGGATTAAAAATTATCAGCGATCCCAATCCGAAACCCGCCCCATCACCTTCGAGTACCAGCATTCCAAGTCCTCCGGCAGCTACTGGCTGCGCGCCACCGTAAACCACCTCGGTACCGGCCCCAGCGGACTCCCCCGCTTCAGCTTCGTCGCCGAAGATATTAGTGAAGACAAAATCGCCGAAGAGCGCCTGCGCCGTTCCAACGACGAGCTCCGCCGCGCCAACGCCGAACTCGAGCAGTTCGCCTATTCCGCCAGCCACGACCTGCAGGAACCCTTGCGCCAAGTCGCCGTCTACAGCCAACTACTAGCCGCCAGATTCACCGACAAGTTCGATGGCAAGGGCCTCGAGTACCTCAATTATTGCGTCGAAGGCGCCCATCGCATGGAACTCCTGATCAGCGATCTCCTGGCCTACTCGCAAGCCACCAAAGGAGCCGAAGCTCCCGCGCAGCCCGTCGACACCAAAGAAGTACTCGCCGAAGTCAAGAAAAATCTCGCCACCACCATTCAAGAAACCCACGCCACCATCGCCGTCGCCGACCTCCCCATCGTGATGGGCGACATCGTCCCGCTCCGCCATCTATTCCAGAATTTAATCTCCAATGCCCTGAAGTATCGCAGTGACCGTCTCCCTCGCATTGAGGTCTCCGCGAAGGATCAAGGCGATGCGTGGCTCTTCAGTGTCCGCGACAACGGCATCGGCATCCCCAAAGAATTTCAGGTGCAAATCTTCGGCCTGTTCAAGCGCCTTCACGCCAAAAAACACTACCCCGGCACCGGCATCGGACTCGCCATATGCCAGAAAGTCGTCGAAAGCTACGACGGCCGCATCTGGGTCGAATCCGAAGTCGGCCAAGGATCAACCTTCTATTTCACGCTCCCTCGCCGCAGCAAATAGCGCAGCCAGACTCAGTAGAAACTACTCCCATCCGCGAGATAACGTCCCTGTAATCCTGCTTTTCGCGTTAGGACTCTAACGTGCATCATAAATCGCATGAGCGATTTGAAAGACAAAGCCAAAGAAAAAATCGACGACGCCGCCCGCGCCGCCAAAAAAGTGACGGACCAGGCCACGGATACCGCCAAGGACCTGGCGCATAAGGCCGGCAAGAAACTGGAAGAAGGAGCCAAGCGTCTCAAAAACGCTTAGCAGAAAGTTGGGGATCAAATGTCATTTCTAGCCTGGATCGTGCTCGGTTTAATTGCGGGTTTCATCGCCAGCAAAATTGTCAACAAACAAGGGGAAGGCATGTTTCTCGACATCCTTCTCGGAGTCGTCGGCGCCATCGCCGGCGGCTGGCTCTTCAATACTTTCGGCGCAGCCGGCGTGACCGGACTCAACTTATATAGCCTGATGGTAGCCGTGGTCGGCGCGATCGTCTTTTTAGTGCTGTATCACGCACTCAGGCGAGCCGTCTAGCGCCCAGCCCACTTCGCGGAAACATTCCGGATGCGTTCCACCGCATCTAGAATGTTTTCCAGCGAATTGGCGTAGCTGAAGCGCACATACCCGCGGCCCTCGGCCCCGAAACACTGCCCATCGAGACACGCTACTCCACCCTCATACAACAAGTAATCCGCGAGTTCCTTCGAGCCCATCCCCGTGCCCTCGACATTCGGGAAAACGTAAAACGCCCCCGCCGGCACCGGGCAGCGGAACCCCGGAATCGTGTTCAACCCTTTTACGATGACGTCCCGCCGTCGTTTGAACTCCGCCACCATCGCATCAACCGCGTCCTGCGGACCATCCAACGCCTCGATCCCCGCGCGCTGCGTAAAGCTCGCCGTGCACGAATTCGAATTCACCATCAGCTTCACCACGGCTGCCGCCAGCCACTCCGGCATCACGCCATAACCCAGCCGCCACCCCGTCATCGAATAAGTTTTCGAAAACCCGTCCAGGATGACCGTCTTGTCCAGCATCCCCTCGACGCTCGCGATCGAACTAGGCTCGCCGTCATAAATAATTCGTGAATAAATTTCATCGCTGAGCACCATGATGTCGCGCTCGCGCAGCATCGCGGCGATTTGCTGAATATCGCCTGCCGGAATAATCCCGCCCGTCGGATTATGCGGCGAATTCAGAATCACCAGCTTGGTGCGCTCCGTCAACCGGTCCTTCAGCTCATTGATGTCGAGAGAAAACCCGCGGCTCTCGCGCAGCGGAATCGGCACCGGCTTCGCCCCCTGAAAACGAATCATCGATTCGTATATCGGAAACCCAGGGTCGGGGTAAATCGCCTCATCGCCTTCTTCGAGCAGCGCGATGATCACGAAATACATGATCGGCTTGCCGCCCGGCACCACGCATACGTTTTGCGGACCAACCTTTATACCGCGCGTCCGCGAAATGTACGAAGCGATCGACTGCCGCAGCTCCGGCAGCCCCTGCGTCGGGCCGTACTTGGTCCACCCTTCATCCAGCGCCTTTTTCCCCGCCTCAATCACATTGCGCGGAGTAGGAAAATCAGGCTCGCCGATTTCCAGATGAATAACGCTCTTGCCGGTAGCCTCAAGCGCGCGCGCCTTCACCATCACCTCGAAGGCTGATTCGACCCCAATCTGGGCCATCTTCTTCACCAGTTGCATGTGACGATGATACCGCGCGCGCCCGCGCTGAACTGTTTAGAAAAGCGCCGTGTCCCGCCGCTTCCAGGACTTGCCCTTTTCCTTCGCAATCTTCTCCACGTCGTTCACGTAGGCCCCCGCCTGCGTCAAAACGTGATGCAAATCGTTACCCACGCTGATAAACGTGAAGCCCTTATCCAAGAACTCTCCCACGCGCGAAGTGCCGAACAAAAAGATCCCCAGAATCACATTGTTCTTCTTCGCCGCCGCGATCAGTTTGTTGGTAGCCTCGCCCAGCTCGGGCGAAGTGTACATGTGCGGGAACTCGTACTTCTCGTATAACCCCATCGACATGCACAAGTCATTCTGACCCAGAAACAGCATGTCGAGCCCCGGCACCGCCGCGATCTCGTCGATGTTCTTGATGCAATCCGCGGTCTCCACCTGCAGCGCCTTGATGGTATTCTCGTTCGCCGCGCCCGCATAGCCCAGCAACCCGGCTTTATTCATGCTGCGCTGCGGAAAATAAACCGAGCGCGTACCCGCCGTCGGATAACGCATGCAGCTAATCGCCGCAACCGCTTCCTCAGCCGTATTGATGTAAGGAACCAGAATCCCATCAGCGCCCGTGTCGAGCGACTGCTGAATGCCAGGCCGGTCCTGATAACTGCCCACCCGCACCATCGACTTCGCGCCGCCGCTCGCAATGCCCGCGAGCATCGTCGACAAAGTTTCGTAGCTCATCGGCCCGTGCTGCGAATCGACCAGCAGCCAGTCGTACCCGCTGTGCGCCAATTGTTCCACCACCGTCGGACTGTGCGAATTCACAAACAGCCCCAGCTTCGGCGTGCCCGCGCGCAGTTGTTTCTTGAATTCCGCGCCGCTCAATACATCGCTCATTGATTCGATCTCCTGATGAAAGTTTCCGAGTCTCGTCGAAGTATACAACAAGAGGGTATGATAAACTTTCAGTTCCCGTCAGTCAGTAAGCAATGACCCTCTACCAAATCTGCCAAGCCCTGCAGGATTCCGATTTCGGCACCTCCATCCGCGAATCCATCTGGACTTTCCCCGCCATTGAAACCGTCCATGTTCTCGGCTTAGCCGTCTCGGTAGGCATCTTGGTCATGCTCGATCTGCGTTTGGTCGGCGCCGGCATCCGCCACATCCCTGCCGCCGACATCATGCACAAGCTCAAGCGCTGGTACCTCGCCGGGTTCATCGCGATGTTCCTCAGCGGCGCTCTACTCTTCTGGTCCGAAGCCGAAAAGTGCTATCGCAGCCCCACGTTCCGCATCAAATTAATTTTCCTCGCACTCGCCGGAGCCAACGCGCTGTTCTTCGAAATCAAATACGTCCCCACTATGCGAACCTGGGACGCCACCGGCATCACGCCCACTGGAGCCAAACTCGTAGGCTGGGCCTCACTCATCTGCTGGCTCGGCGTCATCGGCTTCGGACGCTGGACCGCCTACGGGATGAAGTAAATATGATCCACGCGTTCCTGCCATTCTTTCGCTGGGCCGATCACACCGCCGTCGCCGTGTGGATTCGCGACTCCACCTGGGTCTTCGCACTGCTTGAAGTATTCCACCTCTTCGGCCTGACACTCTTATTGGGAACGTTAGTAGTCGTGAACCTGCGCCTGTTCGGCTGGGGACTCTCCGGCCATCCTTTGTCCGAAGTCGCCTCCGACGCGCTGCCCTTCACCATATGGGGGATGATCGCAACCATAGCTTCCGGCTCGCTCCTCTTCGTCTCGGAAGCCCTGAAGTGCTACGCCAGCGCGCCCTTCTTCATAAAGATGGGACTCCTCGCCCTCGCGCTCCTATTCACCTTCACCTTCCACCGCTACCTCACGAAGAAGGACACACCGCCCTCGGCCGTCACCAAATTCGCCGCCTGCCTATGCCTCACGCTATGGTTCGGCGTCGGCCTGGCCGGACGCGCCATCGCGTTTTTCTAGCTGGCCCTCCCGCGTGCCACAATAATCCAATACTATGTGGCCCCAATCCTACGCCCCTGTCGCCGGTAGTCTGGAGCTCTCCGCCCTGGTCGCGGTTTTGCCCGTCTTTGTGGTGCTGCTGTTGCTCGGTGTGCTTCGCAAACCCGCCTGGGTCGCCGCCATCGCCGGATTCATCGCCTCAGCGATTATTTCGGTGGCCATTTACCAAATGCCCTTCGTGCTCGCCATCAGCTCGGCGCTTTACGGAGCCGCCAACGGCATGCTCCCCATCGGATGGATCGTATTCACCGCCATCCTGCTCTATCGCGTAACCGTCGACACCGGCAAATTCGACATCATCAAGGATTCGCTAGGCAGCGTCACCAGTAACCGCAGCATGCAGGCCCTGCTGATCGCCTTCGCCTTCGGAGGCTTCATCGAAGGCGCCGCCGGATTCGGCACGCCCGTCGCCATCGCCGCAGCCATGCTAGCGGGCCTGGGATTCCCCCCGTTTCTAGCCGCCAGCGTTTGCCTGCTGGCGAACACCGCACCGGTCGCGTTCGGGTCCATCGGTACGCCTTTAATCATGTTGCAGCGCGTCACGAACCTGCCCATGGACGGCCTCTCCGCCGATGTAGGCCGCCTCTGCGCGCCGTTGGCCTTGATCCTGCCCTCGTATTTGATGCTGGTGATGGGCGGCCTGCCTGCATTGCGAGCCGCACTCCCCGCCGCCGTCGTCTGTGGAATCGCCTTCGGCGGCGTTCAATTCTTGGTTTCGAGTTTCATCGGCCCCAACCTGGCCGGCCTGCTCGCCGCCATCGCCGCCATGGGCGCGCTGCTCTTGCTCCTGCGTTTCTGGACACCGGTAGGCGACGAAAGCCGCGCCAAATCGCGCCACGCACCGGGCGAAATCTTTCTAGCGTGGAGCCCCTATCTTCTCCTAGTGATCTTCGTTCTGCTGTGGGGCAGTTCCACCACCAAAGCGATTCTCGATAAAACCACGTACATTATTCCCTGGCCCGGCCTGCACAACCTGATCGCGCGCATGCCCCCCATCGCCCCCAAACCCACGCCTTACGGAGCCCCCTACACACTGAATCTGCTATCCGCCTCCGGCACCTCGTGCCTGTTCGCAGTGTTCGCATCGGCGCTGGTTCTGCGCGTCAGCCCCCCGCGTCTAGCGCGACTAACCTGGCTCACCGCCAAGCAACTCGCTCTGCCCCT